>Ga0070717_10002735_pt1 | contig 12457 bp, 17 predicted proteins | sample LARL113metaG_FD_71366 | JGI IMG/M metagenome (GOLD analysis project Ga0070717, IMG submission 71366) | Corn, switchgrass and miscanthus rhizosphere microbial communities from Kellogg Biological Station, Michigan, USA - LAR L11-3 metaG | ecosystem: Host-associated > Plants > Roots > Rhizosphere ...
GAGGTCGATGGGACGTTCGTCGTTCAGCCGATGGGCTGCGCTGGCGGTCGCGATCGGGGCCTGCGTGCTCACGACCCCGTCGGCGCTGGCGGCGCGGGCGGCCGCGGATCCGAGCCCGACGCCCACCGAGGCGCCGACGGCGACCCCGACACCCGCACCCACACCGGCTCCGACCCCAACTCCCACGGCAGCGCCCAGCACACCCACGCCCGCCCCCAGCGGGACGCCGGCGCCCGCCCCGTCGGTCTCCGCGACCGCCACGGCGACCCCCGTGCCCTCGTCGGCGCCCACCCCGACGCCGTCCAGCACGCCGTCGCCGGTGCCGACCCGGACCGCGCTGCCGGCGCCGGGAGCGGCGGTCGCCGTCCTGAGCTCGGACACGATCCAGATCACGAGCCTGCGCTCCCTGGCCGTGCGGACGGTGAGCACGGCGGCCGGCCCGGTCAAGGTGATCGAGCTGCAGGCGGATGGGTCCACGATCACGGGCCTGGGCCTCCAGGGCCCGTGCGTGAGCCACGCGCGGGTGGACACGAACGCGACGCGCGACGTCGCGTCAGGCGGCCTGACGCTGGACGCAACCGCCCTTCAGGCCACGATCCTGGGCGTCTCGATCATCGTCGCGGCGGCCGACCTGCCCGAGGGGGCGGTCACCCTGCCGGGGATCACGCTGCCCCCGCTGCCGACCGACCTGGGCATCGCCACGGTGAAGCTGCAGGTGCAGTCGATCCGGTCGGGCGCCATGACGCTGGACGCGCCTCGGATCACGACCAGCCCCTGCTGAGCTCGGCGGCCGACTCGCGGTCTAGCCGCCGCCCGAGAACGGGACGCCCTGGTCGTTCGTCGTGATCTGGGCCAGCTGGTTCGCGACCGAGGAGCCGTCGCCCGGGTAGACGATCACCGGCATCCCGACCGCCGCCCAGTTGTACATCCACTCCGCCTTGTCCGCCGGCAGGTGGATGCAGCCGTGGCTCTGCAGGCCCTGGGTGTACTGCGAGCCCGGGCCCAGCGTCGAGTCCGGCTGCCAGTTCGCGTCGTGGAACGCCTCGCCGGTGCTCGTGAAGAACGCCGTCCACTGGACCACCGTGTCCGGGTACCAGTGCGGCGAGCCCTTCGGCCACGGCGACTGGAACTTCCAGGGGTGGTCCTTGTGCAGGACCTTCATCGGCCCGAAGTCGGTCCCGAAGTCGCCGATGCCCCGGATGCCCGTGGTCACGGCGTTGTCCATGACGATCTGGGAGCCCTGGTACGCCCACACGTGCTGCTCCTGGAACGACACGATCGCCGCCTTCGCGGGCATGCCGTCGAGCAGGATCTGGTGGACCTGGTTGGCGTACATCTGCGCCGCCGCCGTGCCCTGGGCGGCCTGATTCACGTCCGACGAGGCGATCAGGCCGGCGTACTTGCCGAGCCGGCTCATCGCCTTGTTGACCGTGTCGGCGCCCTTGAACGCCTGCTCCTTGTTCATGTAGGCGATGATCGAGGCGCTGTTGTTGGCGGTCGCGACCCCCTGGTTGCCCGCCGCCTGGATCGTGGCCAGGTTGCCGGCATCCTGGGTCACGATCTGCTGGGCCGCCGCCACGATCTGCTGGTTCTCGGCCTTCACCTGCGTGACGACCGCCGCCGCGTCCTGGGCGACGCTCTGCGCCTGCTGCGCCGCCGCCCGGTAGTCCTTCAGGGTGTGCGCGGCGCCCTGGGCCCGCGCGACCGTGTCCAGCCGCTGCTGCAGGCCCTGGACGTCCTGGTCGGACGCGTTGGCCTGCTGCGCCTGCGTGATCGACGTCTTGGCGGTGTCGCTCTGCTTCGCCACCTCGGCCTGGGCCTCGGTGAGCAGCTGCCGCTCCAGCGCCGTCAGCTGGACCTGGAGCCGGGCGGTCCGGCTCGCCAGGTTGTCGTAGTACGGCACCTGGCCGGGTGGGAACCACGGCTTCTGGCTGCTCTCCAGGGTGCTCTCCTGGGAGGTGATGGGCGCCAGGTCCGTCGTCGTGTAGCCCTGCTGGGCTGCCGTCCGCAGACTTGCGTCCAGCTTGTCGCGCTTCGTCTTGTACGAGTGCGCGGCCTGGTTCGTGGCGCTGTTGGCCCACACGGCGACGCCCACGCCGCCCGCGACCAGTACAACGGCTACCACCGCCGCGACCACCTTGAGTGCGAGCGAATTCATCAGCGTGCCCATCGTTCCTTACAATGCGTCGCCGACCGCAGTCGTTACGTCCCTTCTAGACTCTACCGAACCCAGATGGACCCTATCCACCGTTACGGCGACGTATCCGTGGTCGCCGGCGACGACCTGGTCGCGACGGTCGAGCTCCACCGCCCGCCCAACAACCACTTCGACCTGGCCCTCATCGCCTCGCTGGCGGACGCGTTCGAGGCGATCGATCGCGAGGGCGAGCTCCGGGCGATCGTGCTCTGCGCCGAGGGCAAGCACTTCTGCGCTGGCGCCGACTTCGGCGGGCGCGACGACGGCGTCGCCGGCGGACCGCGCCACCTCTACGAGGAGGCGGTCCGCCTGTTCGCGGCCCGCACGCCGGTCGTCGCGGCCGTGCAGGGCGCGGCCATCGGCGGCGGCCTGGGCCTGGCGATGGCCGCCGACTTCCGCGTGGCCAGCCCGGAGGCCCGGTTCGCCGCCAACTTCGCCCGGCTCGGCTTCCACCACGGGTTCGGGCTCACCGTCACGCTGCCGGCGGTGGTCGGCCAGCAGCGCGCGCTCGAGCTGCTCTACACCGGCCGCCGGGTGCCCGGCGAGGAGGCGCTGCGCATCGGGCTGTGCGACCGCCTCGCCCCGGCCCCGGAGCTGCGGGCCCAGGCGCACGCGCTGGCGGCCGAGATCGCCGGCTCCGCGCCCCTGGCGGTGCGGTCGATCCGGGAGACCATGCGGGGCGACCTGGCCGAGCGCGTCCGGGCGGCGCTCGTCCGCGAGCGGGCCGAGCAGGAGCGCCTGAACCGGACGGACGACTTCCGCGAGGGCGTCCGGGCCACCGCCGAACGCCGGGAGCCCCGCTTCAGCGGTCGCTAGTAGCCCCGGCCGCTGAGGGCGCCTCGGGGCAGCACCGCGTGCACGCCCCACGTGCCGTTGGCGACCTGCGTGACCCGCAAATCGACCACGACGCTGGCGACCGCCAGGGCCTCCCGGCGGTCCACATCCAGCCGCTGGGCGAGCAGGTCCACCATCGCGTCCAGCGCCACCGCCATCGCCTCGTTCAGGTCGGCGTCGAACCCGAACGTGAGCGAGCCCACGGGCGTCTCCGCCCTCGGCATCGTCAGCGACAGCTCGGGCCGCAGCACGAGCGTCAGCTCGCAGACGTCCATCGGGCACTCGATCGCGGTGCCCGACACCTCCCCGTCGCCCTGGGCGCCGTGCCCGTCCCCGGCCGACAGGAGCGCGCCCGGCACGGCGACCGGCAGCAGCAGCGTGCTCCCGCCGACCAGCTCCCGGCAGTCGATGTTGCCCCCGCACGGCCGGGGCGGGATCGTGGAGTGCTCGCCGGGCTCGGCCGGGGCGAGGCCGATCACGCCCAGGAACGGCCGCACCCGCACGGTGCGCCCGGCCTGGTCCTCGGCCACCAGGCGCTCGGAGTCGAGCCGCCAGAGGAGGGCGTGCGAGGGCCCGTCCGCCACGCCCAGCCGGCGGTTCAGCTCGGTGTCACGGCCGCCCGCGAACGTCTGGCCCCACGCGCCCGGCCGCAGCTGCCCGATCCGGACCTCCAGCGTCATGCCGGGCTCGGCGTCGCGGACGAGGATCGGCCCGCACAGCGCGTGGCCCGACCCGCTGCGCTCGATGCGGCGGCCCTGGACACCGGGCGCGCTCGGCGGCTCGAGCAGGCCCCCCGCGTCCAGCGTCCGGAGCACGACGGTGTCGCCGGAGTCCACGGTCAGGACCGGCGGCAGGTCCCGGCTGAAGACGCGGTGGACGGTTTGCTCGTCGGGCTCGAGGCGGTGCGTGGTCATCGCACGCCAGCATGGCAGGCCCGCGAGTCCTCCTGGCGGACGAGCCGTCATCCACCAGGAGGATGCGGCGCGCCCGGCCCTCCGCTACCGTCAGCCGCAGGTGCCTCCTGTCGCCCGCCTGACCTCCGTCCTCACCTCGCCGGTGGCCGCCGTGGTCCTCGGCGCCCTGCTGACCGCGGGGAACGTGCTCGCGGTCGTGTACCCGCCCGGCGTCCCGCGAGCGGCGGTCGTGCTCGTGTCCGTGGCCTCGCCAAGCTTCAGCTGCGTGACCGCGTGCAGGCGGTGATCCACGCGTACGAGGCGGGGATCGTTCGTCCATTCTCATCCTGAGGGACGAGACAACAATCGGCCGGCCGCAGGACGCCTCCGGACGGTGCGCGATCGCAGCATGGCCGCATGCTCACCTCCGCTCCCGTGCGCCGCGCCGGCTGGGCCACGATGACCGTCCTGGCGTCGGGACTCGCGCTGCTCTCGGCGCGGTATTCCACGCTGGACCCGGCCGTGTTCCTCGCCAGCCAGGCGGCCACGTCCGCGGCTCACATCGGGCCGGTGCTCCTGCACGTCGGCGGCGGCCTGACGGCCCTCGCGGTCGGCCCGTGGCAGTTCTGGCGCGGGCTCCGGACCCGGCGTCCGGCCCTGCACCGCGCGATGGGCCGCATCTACGTGACGGCCGTGGTGGCCGCCGCCGCCTGCGGGGCTGTCGATGCTGCGGTGGCGCCGTACGACCCTCCGCGAGGCCCGTCGCGTGATAATGTGATTACTTGGGAAAGCAATAGGAGGCCGTTGGTCCCGGAAATCCAGGTACGATCGGAGGGTCGTACGGACGCATCTTCGGCGGTCGTGCATCCGTTGCAAGCGTCACAATAGTTAAACGATGCGACCACCGAATATGCAGCGAGCACTTCGTCTGCTCGGTCCCCTCGAGGCTCGGATCATGCGCGAGGTGTGGTCGGGCAACGTCAGGCCGCCGTTCGTCGTGTGGGACGTCCAGGCGCGGATGCCTGAGCTCGCCTACACGACCGTCATGACCACCGTGGTCAGGCTCGCGGAGAAGGGCCTCCTCGACGCCGAGCGCGTGCCGGGCCAGCGGGCCGTCTCCTACGAGGCCGCCGGCACGCCGGAGGAGTTCCTGGTCAGGACCAGCCGCCAGCGCGTGGAGGAGCTCGTCCGCCTGTACGGCGACGCGGCCTTCGCGGCGTTCGCGGCCCGCCTGGACCGCCTCTCCGACGAGCAGCGCAAGCGGCTGAAGCTGCTCTCCGAGCAGTAGCGGGCCGAGTCACTCCGGCCGCCGCCCGGAACGCCGGGCGGCCCGGAGTGAACAATTGGCGTCGTGGTGACCGGCGCCAACCCTCTGAGCCTCGCCGTCGCGTTCGCGGCGGGCCTGATCTCGATCACCTCGCCGTGCTGCCTGCCGCTGCTGCCCGGCTACCTCGGCTACCTGACCGGCGGCGCGACGGACGACCGCCGGCGGACCGTGGCGGCGGCGGCGCTGTTCGTGGCCGGCTTCTCCCTCGTGTTCGTCGCGCTCGGCGCCACGGCGTCCGTGCTCGGGTCGCTGCTGCTGTCCTACCGGCTGCCGCTCGCGCGCGTGGCCGGCGTGTTCATCCTGGCGATGGGGTTGGTGCTGCTGCTGGACGGCCGGATCGGGTTCCTGAGCCGGAGCGGGGGCGACTGGAGCCAGCGGTTCGCGGGCGGGCGGCTGACGACCGCCCCCGCGCTGGGGGCGGCGTTCGGCCTGACGTGGACGCCGTGCATCGGCCCGGTGCTGAGCGCGATCCTGACGCTGGCCGGGGCGACCGCCAGCCTGGGCCCCGGCGTGGCCCTGCTGGGCGCGTACAGCCTGGGGCTGGCCGTGCCGTTCGTGCTGCTCAGCCTGTCGGTGACCCACGTCCGCGGCTGGCTGCGCCGCATCCGGCGGGGGACGGCGCTGCTCCAGAGCGCGTCGGGCGTGCTGCTGGTGGCCATGGGCGCCCTGCTCGTCACGGACCGCTGGCTGCCGCTGATCGCGCCGGCCCTGTCCTGGTACGCCCAGTCCCGCTGGCCGCCGTTCTAGGCCGCCGCGACTGCGGGCGCCGTTCACGCCCGGGGCGCGAGCACCGCCTGCGTCTGGGTGACCTGGGCGACCCGCCGGCCCTGGTCGTCCAGCAGGTCCGTCTGGACGACGATCGTGGTCCGGCCCACGTGCAGGGGCCGCGACACCGCCTCCACCGTGCCGCTGCGCACGGCCCGGAAGAAGTTCGTCTTCGACTCGATGGTGCTGGTGCCCTCGCCGGGCCGGACGTTCAGGAATGCGCAGATGGCCCCCAACGTGTCCGCGAACGCCATCAGCGCACCGCCGTGGAGGATCGACGCCGTCGTGCAGCGGTCCGGCGCCCAGTCCAGCTGCCCCCGCACCTCCTCGGGCGCCGCCGTCACCAGCCGGGCGCCGATCAGCTTCGCGAACGGCATGGACTCCTGGAGCCACGTGTCATCCATGGTTGTCATATCGAGGGAAACCGTAGCCGAACCACTGCGAGTCATGCTCGCGCGCTCATTCTTCTGTCAAGACGCACAAAATCAACTATTTGTAACTAGTACACGTTATACTCGAAACACGCGACGCCACGGCGCCAAATGACACGTAGACTTGACAGTTGGCGCTAAGCAAGAATGCGACTGGTCGGTACTACAAGACTGTGGTACTCTCTTGAGCGCCGCGAGGGGTACACGCGCGCTAGGCCGAAGGGCTAGGAAGGGAGGAAGCCGAACTATGAGTCGCACGACCATGCAACACGGCCGAATCTGACGGCGGCCCCCACGAGGACGCACCAGCAGCCGTGATCGAGGGAGCATGGCCGATGAGCCTCCAGCGCAGCCACGTCCAGTCCGCCGGGTTCACAGCAGCGGGGACCGCGATCATCGCCGGCACCGTCGCGATGCATCCGGCCGTCGTCCAGCAGGCGCTGCAGCCGAGCTCGTGGCTGGGCACGATCGTGCTCGCGGTCCTCACGCTCGCCGGCGTCGTCCTGGTGGCCTGGATCGCGCGGCTCGCGTTCGTCCTGTCGCGCGCGGCGCGTACGGTGGGCCGCCTGCCCCGCGCCGAACGGCTCCCGGCCCGCCTGCGCTCCAGCGTCGCCCGCGCCGGCGTGGAGCGCGTGCAGTGCATCTCCAGCAGCCTGCCGATCGCGTTCTGTGCCGGCGCCCGCCGGCCGCACGTCATCGTCAGCGAGGGCCTGGCCGAGCAGCTCGACGACCGTGAGCTCGAGGCGGTCCTGCTCCACGAGCGCCAGCACCTCCGCGAGCGCGAGCCCGTCGTGCGGGCGGCGTGCGAGGCGGCCGCGCAGGTGCTGGTGTTCTTCCCGCTGGCTCGCTGGTGGTCGCATCGCCGCATCGAGCAGGCCGAGCTGCGCGCGGACCAGGCCGCGCTGTGCCGGGTCGGCCCGCGACCGGTGGCCGCCGCGCTGTTCCGGCTCGGCTCGACCGTGCCCGCCGCGGCCGCGTTCGCGGGCGACACGGAGCTGCGGGTGGCGCAGCTCCTGGGCGACCCGCTGCCCCCGCAGCGGCCGGCGGCCTGGATGGTGGCCGTCTCGCTGGCCGGCCTCCCGTTCGCGGCGGCCGTCGCCGGCTGCGCCCTGCTCAACATCGGCCTGCTGCTGGGCGCGTAGCGCGCTATCCTGCCGCCATGCCCACCGTGGATGAGATCCAGGCCCTGCGCGGCGCCGACGTGGCGCTCCAGCTGACCCCCGCCGCCGGCGGTCACGCGGTCGAGGGCCGCGTGGTCGGCACGCTCGACGCCGCCGACGGCCTCGTCGTGTTCATCGAGCCGGCGAGCGAGCCCGGCGGCCGCCTCAGCTACAACTACCAGCACATCGCGACGATCGAGCGCCGCTGACGGTCGCTCAGAGCCGGTAGATGCGGCGGGCGTTCTCGCCCCGCACCTTCGCGCGGGCGGCGTCCGGCAGCGCGGCCGTGACCGCGTCGAACCTGGCCAGGATCTCGTCGTAGCTCGCGCCCAGCAGGCACACCGGCCAGTCGGTCCCAAACAACAGGCGGTCCGCGCCGAAGCAGGCCACGACGTGGTCCACGAACGGGGCCAGCTGCTCGGCGCCGGCGACCACCAGCCCGGAGACCTTGCAGCTGACGTTCGGCAGGTCCGCGAGACGCTCCATGCCGGCCGCCCACGCCGGCTCGACGCCCGCCCGCACCGCCGGCGCGCCCAGGTGCTCGACGACGAACGCGAGCCCGGGCACGCGCCTGGCCGCCTGGTGCGCCGCGTCCATCTCGCGGCCGGTGACCAGCAGGTCGTACACGAGGCCGGCGTCCCCCAGCGCGGCCAGGCCGCGGAGGACGTCCAGGCGTGTCAGCCAACCGGGGTCCGGCTCCGCTCGCACCTGGTGGCGGATGCCGCTCAGGTGCCTCCCGCCGGGCGCGGCCTGCAGCGCCGCGACCTGCGCCGCCACCGGGCCCGTCAGGTCCACCCAGCCGACCACGCCGGCCAGGAAGTCGGTCGCCTCTGCCAGCGCCAGCAGCTCGCGCGTCTCCTCCAGGCTGGACCGGGCCTCGATCACGATCGTGCTGTCGACGCCGTGGGCCCGCAGCAGGGGCCGCAGGTCGTCGGGCGTGAACGGCCGCCGGATGGCGGCACGCTCGTCCGTCAGCCACGCGTAGTGCGCCGTCCGCGGGTCCCAGAAGTGCTGGTGTGAGTCGACGACCACCGGCGCTGCCCGCTACCCGGCTCGCCTGGCCGCCGTGCGGGCCATGGCGCGCTCCATGTCGCCCCGCAGGCGGCGCGCGCCGAACAGCGCGATGAACGTCCCCAGCAGGTGTCCCCTGACGCCTCTGCCGATCCGCAGCACGCGGACGTCCACCTCGGTCCCCCCGCCGGCCGCGGGCGCGAGCCGGTAGTCCCAGCGGCTGCCCGGCGCCCACGTGTTGGAGTCGACCGTCACGGCCGAGAGGCGGTCGCCGTCGGCCCAGTCGTACCGGCTGCGCTCCCACACGCCGCCGGCCACCGAGCTGCCCTCCGTCACGTCCGCCCAGCCGGGGCCCGAGTCGTGGACCGTCAGGTACCCGGTCTCGACGTTGGCCCACGTGTCGGCGCGACTCGGGCCGAAGTCGGTGAGCGCGGCCAGGACGGCGGCCGGCTCCAGCTCGGTGTGGATACGGAAATGCACCCGGGCCACCGGAGGCTACCCCGCGGCCCCGGGCGCGTCGTACGCGCGCCACGTGATCGTCTGCTCACGCCGCAGCGGCGCGTCGAGGGGGCCGTGCTCCTGCCGCGCCCACTCCCGGGTGGCCGCGGCGGCCGAGCTGCGCACCGCCTCGTCGAGGTCCCAGCAGGCCGACTGGATGCCGGCCTCCAGGCCGTCGATGATCATGGCGAGGTTCACCTCGGTCCGCTCCACGACCGGCGGGAGCAGGCGAACCGGGAGGCCCAGCTCGCCGAGCGCGGCGTCCAGCTCTGTCATGTCGTTCAGGCCCGGCCGGCGCGGACGCCCGCCGGGCAGGGCGAGCGACCAGAAGTGCCGGAGCACGGCGCCGGCCGCGCTGTCCGAGCTGGCCGCGGACTCGACCAGGAGCACGCCGCCCGGCCGGAGCACGCGGACCGCCTCGGCGACCGCCTGCCGCCAGTGCTCGATCAGGTGCAGCACGTGGCAGAACACCGCGCCGCCGACGCGCCCGTCGGCGACCGGGAGGACCGTGGCGTCCGCGATCGCCAGCGGGAACGGGGCCTGGCCGCCCGCCTTCTGGACCAGCCGGTCGAGCATCGGCCGGGACAGGTCCACGCCGGCCATCGCGACGCCGCTCCGGTGCAGGTCGAGCGCGATCCGGCCGGTCCCGACCCCGACCTCCAGGCAGGGGCCGCGGCCGCGCAGCTCGGCGGCGAGCTGCGCGATGATCGTGGCCTGCGTCTCCGGCCGCAGCCGGCGGGTGTCGTCGTAGTACCCGGCGGCCCGGTCGAACGGGATCGAGATGCCCATGCGGTGGGCTACCGGCCGGACCAGGACAGGAGGCGCTGGATCTCGCCGCCGACGCCGTTGGGGTGCAGCACCGGGAGCAGGCTGCGGACCGTGAGCCGGGCGTAGAACCCCAGGTCGACCCGGTCGCCGGGGGTCAGCGTTCGGACCTCGCGGGGCCCCAGGAGCGAGCCGTCCACCCGGGTCCCGTTCGTGGACTCCAGGTCGCGGATGCTCCACGTGTCGTCGCGCCAGTCGATCTCGGCGTGCCGCCGTGACACGGACCGGTCCCAGATCGGCACGTCCATGTCGGGGCCGCGGCCCACCAGCACCGGGTAGCGGGCGACGATGATCACCCGCTCCATCGGCCGGGCGGCCGGGCCGTCGGTCGGGTGGCGGTCGGCCTCGACGGCCAGCACCAGGGGCACGAAGCCCGGGCTCGGCGGCGTGGGCTCGCCGGCGGTCTCGGCCGGGAACAGGATCTCGATCCGGGCGTGCGGCTGGCGGGGCGGCGCCGGGGCCACGCCGGCCGGCCGGGCCTGCAGCTCCGGGGACAGGCGGGGCCGCGACGTCCGGCTCAGGATCTTCCCCAGCAGCTCCGGCCGCGGCTCGGGGACCGTGCGGATCGAGCGCTCGACGTCGGCCAGCCGGGCCGCGAGGGGCCCGCAGACCTGGCACTCCGCCACGTGGCGCTCGACCTCGTCGCTGCTGTCGCCCTCGAGGAGCAGCTGGCGGGCGCGGTCGTGCTGCTCGAGGAGCCTCTGCATGTCCTTCACCCGATGCCTCCCCCGTCGAGCTGCTCCAGCAGGCGGACCCGCGCGTTGGCGGTCCGGGCCCGCACGAGCGCGGTCTCGACGCCCAGGGTCGCGGCCAGCTCCTCCGGCGCGGACCCGGTCGCCGACAGGAGGAGCGCCTCCCGCTCCTCCGCCTCGAGCTCCGTCAGCGCCCGCTCCAGGTCGGGGGGGCCGGCGGCCGGCGGCCTGGCGGCCGCCTGGCGGCTGCGGAGGCGCAGCGCCTCGAGCGCTCGCTGACGGCAGATCGACTGGATCCAGCCGTACAGGGAGCGATCTGACTCGAACCCGGCCAGCCGGTCCCTGGCCGCTCGGAACGTCTCCTGGGCCACCTCTTCGGCGCCCGGATCGTCACGCACGATCATCCGGCTCAGGATCCACACCTGTTTCCAATGGAGCTCGACGATCGCGGACCAGGCGGTCTCGTCGCCAGCGCGCGCACGCGCGACCAGGCTGGCGTCGTTCTTCGTGTTCACGACCGGGCTCATGGCCTCGTGGTCCATCTTCCACACCAGAGATTGGATGCGCACACCCATACCCACTCCAGGACGTTGAGAGATCGACGGCAATGACGGAGCGCGCGGACATTGTCCCAGACGGGACCGTGGGTCAGCGAGTGCCCACGCCGCCCACGGCCTCGCGGACCGGGTAGTCGACCACGATGGCGCGACAGCGGCCGGCCGCGCCGGCGCAGTGCTCGACGTTGGCGGGGACGACGGCCGCGTCACCTGCCCGCAGCACCGTGGTGGCGCCGTCGAGCGTCATCTCGAGCTCGCCCTCGACGACGTGCCACGCCTCCTCGTTCTCGTGGCGGTGGGGGTGCACGCGGGCGCCGGGGGCGATCTCGTAGTGCACGAAGGTCATGTGTTCCGAGTGGAAGAAGCGGCCGACGAAGCCGGGGAGCGGCTCCTTCGGCGGCAGCTCGCTGGTGCGGATGAAGGGCATCGTGCCTGTAGGCTATCCGCGTGATTGCCGGTGTGCACACGATCCTGTACGCCCAGGACGCGGAGCGGGCGCGGGCGTTCTTCCGCGACGTGCTGGGCATGGAGTCCGTCGACGCTCACGACGGCTGGCTGATCTTCGCGCTGCCGCCCGGGGAGCTTGCCTGCCACCCGGCCGAGGCGCCGGAGGGCCGTGCCGAGCTGTACCTGATGTGCGCGGACGTCGAGGCGACCCGGCGGGAGCTGGAGGCGAAGGGCGTGGAGTTCGTCGCGCCCATCTCGAGCCTGGGCTTCGGGCTGCTGACCCGCCTGCTGGTCCCCGGCTACGGCGAGCTGGGGCTGTACCAGCCTCGCCACGCGAGCCCGCTCCCCGCGTTCTCCTGAGCGCTCAGGCCTGCATCAGGGCGTCGGACGCGATCGCGGCCAGGCGGCTGCCGCGGTTGACGTCGCTCGCCATCTTGGCCAGCAGCACGGGCGCCCCCACCCAGCCGATCAGCAGGCCGATCCAGACCAGGAACGTCACGCCGAGGTCCATGTCGCGCGGCTCGTCCAGCCAGCCCGAGCGCCACATGCGCCCGGCCATGACGGTGATCCCCAGCGCGGTGGCCGACACCAGGTAGGCGGACAGCAGGCCGACCACCAGCGGCGCCCGGATCGTCGCGACCGCCATCGCCAGCACGAGGGCGAACGCGACGGCGAAGCCCACGATCGCCCCGATCGCGCGCAGCTGCACCCGGCGCGCGCGGCGCCAGACGCACGGTGGACACCCGGCCGGCTGGACCAGCGACGCGCACGAGCCGCACAGGGCGCCGGCGCACACGTGGCAGGTCCCCACCGACCGGCG
>Ga0070717_10002739_pt1 | contig 12452 bp, 7 predicted proteins | sample LARL113metaG_FD_71366 | JGI IMG/M metagenome (GOLD analysis project Ga0070717, IMG submission 71366) | Corn, switchgrass and miscanthus rhizosphere microbial communities from Kellogg Biological Station, Michigan, USA - LAR L11-3 metaG | ecosystem: Host-associated > Plants > Roots > Rhizosphere ...
AGCGCCGGGTCGGCGGGGACGAGCGCGTCCGTGTAGTAGCGGTCGACCGCGGTCCACTGCTCCTGGCTCATGGCCGGGGGAGCACCGGCGGCAGGCCGAACGCCGGGAACAGGCCGGAGCCGAACGTCGTGATCTCCACGATCTTGCCCTCCTCCACCCGGAGCACGTCGAGCTTGAACGCGCGGAGCTCCGTGTCGTCCCACTCGCGCAGGTAGCTGGCCGCGGCCGGCAGGCGGTTGGCCCGGGTGGGCACCAGCCGCCACTCGCCGGGGCCGTTGGCGCCGGTGCCCCCCTCCATGAGCGCCCGCACGGCGGGGATGCCCTCGTACAGCCAGGGGTACGGAGGCATGGTGACCCGGATGTCCTCGCGCAGCAGCGACACTGCGGCGTCGGCGTCGCCGCTCTCGTGGAGGGCGATGAAGCCGTCGAGCAGCTCGCGCTCGCGCTGGCTCAGTTCGGTCGTGCGCCGGTCCAGCCGCTCGGCGGGCCGCTGCTGGTGGAGCGTGGCGCGGGCCCGCTGGAGGGCGCTGTTGGCGGCGGCGACGGTGAGGTCCAGCCGCTCGGCCGTCTCGCTCGCGGACCAGCCGAGCACGTCGCGCAGGAGCAGGACGGCGCGCTGGCGGGCGGGCAGGAGCTGGATGACGGCGACGAAGGCGAGCTCGATGGTCTCCCGGGCCACCACGACGGCGTCCGGCTCCTCGGCGCTGGGCGCGACCTCGTCCAGGAGGCGGTCGGGGTACGGCTGGAGCCAGGGCACCTCGTTGTGGGAGCTGGCCGAGGGCGGACGGCGGCGGCTCCGGCGGATCGCGTCCAGGCAGGCGTTCGTCGCGATCCGGTACAGCCAGGCCCGCAGCAGCTCGCCGCCCTGGAAGCTGTCGCGGGCGCGCCAGGCGCGGAGGAGGGTCTCCTGCACGGCGTCCTCGGCCTCCTCGAACGAGCCCAGCATGCGGTAGCAGTGGATGTGCAGGGGCCGCCGGTGCCGCTCGACCAGCGCGGCGAACGCGGACTCGTCGCCCGGGTGGGCCTCGACCGTGGACACCAGTCGATTCTTGCGCAGTTCGGGGAACGGGCGCGGCGGCGCGGGCGACCCGGTCCTCGGCCCAGCGGAGCTGGTTGTCGGCGGCCGCTCGAAGCTGGTCCGTACCTGGAGCAGGCCCGGGCCCGGATCGAGGACCCGACCGGCGCCCTGCCCCACCACCCGATGGTCACCCACCGCGGCGGCTGGCCGGATGGCAGCTAGCCCGGCCTCCCCCGGCCGAGCGAGCGGGCCCGGCGGGCGTCGAACGGCAGGTCCGCGAAGTACTCGAGCAGCATCCGGTGGATGAACTCGTAGCCGTGGCCGCGGCGCCGGAGCAGGACGAGCCGCGACGCGTACTCCAGGAACGCCACGTAGTCGCGCGGCGCCAGGCCCCGCCGGACCAGGAGCCACAGCAGCGCCCGGTGGCGCAGGTACGCGCCCCCGCCGCTCTGCAGCCCCGCCACGATCGCGCCCATCAGCGCCGCGACCATGATGTCGTTCGCCCACGCGACCGGCCAGTACACGCCGACCAGCCCGATCGCGTGCGCCACCTGGTGGGCCAGCGGCCCGGTCAGCGACGTGCCCTGGACGTAGAACACCTCGTACCCCAGCCCGAACACGCAGCCGCCCACGATGCCGCCCACGATCGCGTTGCGCCGCGACGCCTCGACGCTCTGGCCCGGCGCCAGGGCCGACACCCCGGTCCGCTTGTCCAGCCCCGCCAGGAGGCCGAACGTCAGCCCCATCATCACGCCGAGCCCGACGCCGTTCACGAGCCCGGACACGACCCCCGCCGCCAGGCCGCCCAGCAGCGTCACCGTGCCGGCCGGGGGCGGCGCCGCCCCCGCCGATCGGGGTCCGCTGAGCACCTCGGGGCGCACGTCGATCGCCACCCCCAGGACGAGGCCGAACGCGGCGCCGCCCAGCACCCCGACCAGGATGCCGACGCCGAGCCACCTGGGCAGGCCGCGCCGCAGCGCCGTCCACGACCAGCGCAGCAGCTCGGCCGGCACGATCCGCGACTCGTGCGCCACCGAGCCCTGGGCCATCGCGACCAGGCAGCCGATCGTCAGGCCGATCAGCGCGAACATCAGCGGGCCCAGCGTCACGCCCCAGTCGAGGCCCCAGTTGAGGCCCACGATCAGGCCGCTGAGCATGCCGACCGCGACCGTCACGCCGCGGGTGACCAGCCAGGGGTGGGCGTCGCGGGGTAGCCAGCCGGGCTGGATCCAGTCCAGGTAGAACACGCTCTGGTCCTGGGCCCGCATCGTCCGCGCCAGCCAGCTGAGCCAGTCGATCGTACGCTGGGCCGGCACCAGCGAGCGAGGCGAGGCTCGGCTGAGCATCGCGTCCACGTAGTCGCCGAGCAGGCGCCGCCGCCGCTCGGGCAGCGTGGCCTCGGGGCTGGCGACGGCGGACCGGTCCCGGTACGCGATGACGGCGATGCCGAGGAACAGCGGCGTGGTCAGCAGCTCCTGCAGCTGCTCGTCCTCCGCGAGCAGGGCCCGGACGCCGGCCAGCTCCTCACCGGCCACGGCCAGGTACCGCCGCACCGCCCCCTGCGACAGCGGCAGGATCGTGACCGCGCCCCGGAGCGCCAGCCGGGTGCCCAGCGACTCGTACCACGCCGTGCGGCAGCACACGACGATCGGCTGCTGGCCGTGGTTGCCGTGGAACTCGTTGATCGCGGCGACGCACGTCTCGCGGTAGCGGTCGGCGACCTCGTCCAGACCGTCCAGCAGCGGCAGCACCTGCTCGCTGTCGATCCACTGCTCGGCGAGCCGGCGGGACACGCCGTAGCGGCGGTGCAGCTCGTCCACCAGCCAGCGCGCGAGCGGCGGCCGCTCGGACGCCCACGAGGCCAGGTGGAACACGACCGGCATCGGGTCCGAGGTGTGGCTGCGGCTGCGCGCCAGCAGCTCCTTGCCGAGCTGGAGCAGGAGCGTCGTCTTGCCCGCGCCCGGGTCGCCCAGGATCAGCAGCTGCTCGCCCAGGCGCCGGTACACGTCGCCGACCGTGGCGTCCGGGGGCAGCGGCCGCTCGGCCTGGCTGGGCCGCGCCGCCACGCTGCGGGGGTCGTCCACGGCGCCGGGCCGCTCGATCAGGGTCAGCTCCAGCGGGGGCAGCGAACCCGTCGCCGCCTCCAGCTCGGCGTTGAACCAGTACCGCTCGACCTGCGTCAGGAGGTCGCGCCGGGCCCGGTCCTCGGCGGGCTCGAGCTCGACGTCGTCCCACTCCGGGAGCGGCTCCGCCAGGGCCGCTGCCGCCGGCCGGGCCCCGTTGGTCGCGGGCGCGTCGGGGGCGAGGCCCAGCTCGTGCGCGCTCACCCCGTACAGCCGGCACAGCAGCTCGCGGTGGTGGGGCTGAGGCGACTGGACGCCGAGCTCCCAGCGGCTCACCGTCAACGTGGAGCTCCCCAGGCGGCGAGCCACGTCGGCCTGCGTCAGATTGCGCGCCTCCCGGGCGCGTCTCAGACGCTCGTTGCGAGTCGGCCGCTGCCTGTCCAGCTCCCCCTCTGAACCCGTCCGCCGAACCGTCCGATATGGCCAGCGCCGCGCCCAGCCGGGGCCGGCGCAACTGACCCGGAGATAGTAGACGATCGGTACGACGGGTCTCCGACGACCATCCGACTCGCCGTTCGGGCGGATCAGGATGGGGGCATGGCACTGCTCGACTGGGAGCGCGAGCTCCTCGACGACGTCTCACGCGAGCGGCTCATGGGCGTCACCGGACGGCTGGCGGAATGGGTCCGCCACTCCGGCACCCCGCCCGAGCGCGAGGCCGCCGAGCACCTGCGCGGGCTCCTCGACGGGTGGGGCCTGCGGACCGAGCTGGTGACCCACGACGCGTACATCAGCCTGCCCGTCGCCGCGCACCTGGAGACCGAGGACGGCGCCCGCCTCCCCTGCATCACCCACTCGTTCGCGGCGTCCACCGGGCCCGGCGGGCTGGAGGCCGAGCTCACCGAGACCGCCGCCGACGCCGCCGGTCGCATCCTCCTGCTGACCGGCCTGGCGGGACCCGGCCCGGTCCGCGCCGCCGAGGCGGCCGGCGCCGTGGCCCAGGTGTACGTCAACGGCCCCGTCACCCACGAGATGATCGTCTCCCCCGTCTGGGGCAGCCCGGGCGCCGGCCGCCGCGGGGAGCTGCCGCGGACGCCCGTCGTGTCGGTCACCGACGAGACCGCCGCCGTCCTCCGCGCCCACGTGGCGGCCGGCCGGCGCCGGCTCCGCGTCCACGCCCAGGTGGACACCGGCTGGCGGCGCACGCCCCTCCTCCTGGGCGCGCTCGACGGGCCGGCAGACGAGTTCGTCCTCTTCAGCGGCCACCTCGACTCGTGGCACCGCGGCGCGATGGACAACGGCAGCGCCAACGCCACGATGATGGAGGTCGCGCGGGTGCTCGCCGCCCGGCGGGACCGGCTCCGCCGGGGCCTGCTACTGGCGTTCTGGTCCGGCCACTCCCACGGTCGCTACTCGGGCTCGGCCTGGTTCGCCGACGAGCGCTGGTGGGAGCTGAGCACGCGGTGCGTCGCGCACGTCAACGTCGACTCGGTCGGTGGCCGGGGCGCGACGCGGCTCGGCCGCGGCGTCACGACCGCCTCGCTCCGCGGGCTGGGCGCCGCCGCGATCCGGGAGCTGACCGGGGACGAGTTCACCGGCAGCCGGGTCGGCCGGGCCGGCGACCAATCGTTCCTCGGCCACGGCGTCCCCTCGCTGTGGATGTCGCTGTCCGAGCAGCCGGGCGGCGGCCTCGGCTGGTGGTGGCACACGCCGGAGGACACCGTGGACAAGATCGACCCCGACCTCCTGCTCCGCGACGCCCGCATCTACGCGCTGGCGGTGGCCAGGCTGGTGGCGGCGCCGGCCCTGCCGCTGGACGCCGCCGCCGAGGCGGCCGACGTCCAGGAGCGGCTGGCCGGCCTGGCCGCCGCCGCGGGCGACCGGCTCGACCTCACCCCGACGACGGAGCGCGCGGGCGAGCTGGCCGCCCTGGCCACCGAGCTCGAGGGCCGGCGCCCGCTGGCCGACCGGCTCCCGGCCGCGGCGGTCGCGTTCGACCGGGCGGTCGTGGCGACCCTGCGCCCACTGCTCGCCGCCGGCTACACCACCGGCGGGCCGTGGGCCCCCGACCCGGCGCTGGCGGTCCCGCCGCTGCCGCTGCTGGACCCGGTCCGCCGCCTGGCCGAGCTGCCCGCCGACTCGGACGAGGCGCGCTTCCTGCGCGTGGACCTCACCCGCGCCCGCAACCGCGTGGTCGCGGCGCTGGAGGCCGCCCTCGCCGCCGCCCGCGCCGGGCTGGCCGAGCTGGCGGCCCTGGACTGAGCCGGATTCCACCGACGGAGGTGGACGTAGCGCCGAGTCACCGACTGTTCGGTGGAATCCGGCTGAGCCATCATTCGGCGGTGATCGTCGTACCGAGCGCATTCGCGGACCGCACCATCACGCGCGAGGGCGAGGCCGGCCGGGCCTGGATCGACCGGCTCCCCGCCCTCGTCGCCTCGTACCTGGAGCGCTGGGCGCTCACCACCGACGGGCCCGTCATGCACGGCTACGTGGGCGTTGCGGTGCCCGTGGTCCGGGCCGGCGGCGAGCGGGCCGTGCTCAAGGTCGGGTGGCAGGACGGCGAGGTCAACTGGGAGGTCCGCGCCCTCGCCGCCTGGGCCGGCCGGGGCGCGATCCAGCTCCTGGAGAGCGACGAGCCGGCCGGCGTGCTGCTGGTCGAGCGGCTGGACCCGGCGCGGTCCGCGCGGGAGCTCCCCGGGGTGGAGGCCGCCGCCGTCCTGGGCCGGGTCTGCCGCCGCCTGGCCGTGCCGGCGCCGCCGGGCACGCCCCGCGTCGCGGACCAGGCGGAGCGCTGGGTCGAGGAGCTGCCCCGCGACTGGGAGCGGTTGGGCCGTCCCTTCCCCAGGGCGCAGTTGGACGAGGCGGTGGCGACGTGCCGGGAGCTCGGGCCCGGCCAGCCGGACCTGCTGCTCCACGGCGACCTGGTCTTCGACAACGTCCTGCGCGCCGAGCGCGAGCCGTGGCTGGCGATCGACCCGGACGGCCTGGCCGGCGAGCCCGCGTTCGACTCGGCCCAGTTCCTGACCAACCGCTGGTCGGAGCTGACCGCGCAGCCCGACCTGCGCGCCGCCGTCCGGGCCCGCCTCGTCGCGTTCGCCGAGAGCGCCGGCGTGGACGTGGAGCGCGCGCGGCGCTGGGCGCAGACGCGCAACGTGAGCGAGGCGATCTGGTGCCGCGAGCACCAGCCGGACGCCGTGTGGTTCGTGGACGCGCTCGGCGAGGTGCTGGACTGACGGGGGCGCGGCCGGTGCTACGCTCGCAGCCGGGGGAGGGAGCGCGCAGGCAGTCGAGGACTCGAGCAGGGAGGCGCCGGATGAGAGGGATCGCACGCTGCACCACCGCGCTGGCGGCCGCGCTGCTCGGGCTGGGCGCCGTCACCACCGCGGGCGCCGTCGCGTCGGCCTCGCCGCCCGCCGCGGCGGCCGACGGGCCCGGGGCGCTGTCCCACTTCGACCTGGCCCGCAAGGACTGCGTCGGGACCGCCCGCAACGACGCGTCGAAGGTGTGGTTCACCGTCGCCGGCGGCGTCCTCTCCGACGTCTACAGCCCGACCGTGGACAACACCAACGTCGAGACCCTCCAGTACGTGGTGACGGACGGCAGCACGTTCACCGACCTCCAGTCACGCGACACCACGTACACCGTCCGCTCGACCGACCGCAGCGGCATGGCCTGCCAGGTCACCAGCACGGCGAAGAGCGGCCGGTACCGGATCGTCACCGAGTACGTCACCGACCCGGCCCGCGACAGCGTCGTGATGGAGACGCGGCTGCAGGCGCTGCAGGGCTCGGCCCGCGACCTCCGCCTGTACGTCCGCTACGACGCCTCGATCAACGGGAACGGCGGCGGCGGCGGCGCCAACGGGGGCGCCGATTCGGCCACCGTCGATGCGGCCACGACGGCCCTCGTCTCGTCCGACGTCAGCACGCGCAGCCAGGCGGCCAACCGCGACTACGGCGTCCCCCTGTTCGGCGCGCTGGTCGCGGACCGGCCGTTCCCGGCGACCGAGAGCGGCTTCGCCGGCCAGCCCAGCGACGGCCTGTCCCAGCTCGACGCCAGCCACCGGCTCACGGCCGCCAGCCAGGACGCGCCGAACGGCAACGTGGTCCAGACCGCGCTCGTGGACACGTCCCGCGGCGGCCGGTTCACGCTGGCGCTCGGCTTCGGCCAGACGCTCCCGGCCGCCGTCGGGACCGCGACCGCCAGTGCCCGCGCGCCCTTCGAGCGGACCCGGGCGCGGTACCTGGACACGTGGCGCGCCTACGACGCGAGCCTCCGGCCGCCGCCGGACGACCTCCGCGTGCCCGGCCAGTCCTCCGCGGCCGTCCGGAGCGCGTACTGGCTGTCGGCCAACGTCGTGAAGGCCAGCGAGGACAAGACGTTCCCCGGCGCCATCGTGGCCGGGCTGGCCAGCCCGTGGGGCCAGGCCGTCAGCGCGGGCGACGCCCCCGGCGGCCTGCCCGTGTACTTCGGCTCGTACCGGGAGGTGTTCGCGCGCGACCTGTACGAGGCGTTCACCGGCCTGCTCGCGGACGGCGACCTGGCCACGGCGCGGACGGCCACCCGCTTCCTGTTCGAGCGCCAGCAGCTCCCGTCGGGCGAGATCCCGCGCAACTCGCTGGTCAACGGCAGGAGCGCGCCCGACACGGGCGGCGACCAGCTCGACGAGTCCTCGTACCCGATCCTGATGGCGCTCCAGTCGGGCCTCGACCGCGACGCCGCCCTGTATCGCGACCACGTCCGCCCGGCCGCCGACTTCGTCGTCGCGCACGGCCCGTCGTTCGGCGTCGAGCGCTGGGAGGAGCAGAGCGGGTTCTCGCCCTCCACCATCGCGGCCGAGATCGCCGGCCTGGTGGCGGCGGCCCGGATCGCCGACGAGAACGGCGACCCGGCCCGCGCCCGCATCTATCGCGCCACCGCCGACGACTTCCAGCGCAGCGTCCGGGGCTGGACCGTGACCACGTCCGGCCCGTACGGCACCGGCCGCTACTTCATCCGCGTCGCCAAGACCGGCGACCCCAACGCCGCGATCTCGTACAACCTGGGCAACGGCAGCGTCGCCGCCGACCAGCGCGCGGTCATGGACGCGGGCTTCCTGGAGCTGACCCGGCTGGGCGAGCTGCCCGCCGGCGACGCCGACGTGGTCGGGTCGCTCCCGGTCGTGGACGCCGTGATCGCGCGGAGCACGCCGAGCGGGACCGGCTACTACCGGTACGGCACGTCAGCGCCCGGCAGCGAGGACGGCTACGGCGACTGCTGGGTCGCGGACTCGACGAGCTGCGCGCCCGACGGCAAGCCGTGGCCGACCGGCAACGTCGGCTCGGGCCACCCCTGGCCGCTGCTCTCCAGCGAGCGCGGCGAGCAGCAGCTCCAGACCGGGGACCGGGGCGGCGCGGCGACGCAGCTGGCCGCGATGCTCGGGTTCGCCGGCGGGGTCGGGCTGGTGCCGGAGCAGGACTGGGAGGACCCCGCCCTGGCCGCGTCCCCGTTCAGGGGCGACCCGACCACGGCGTCGATCGGCTTCGTGGACGGCCAGCCCGCCGGCTCGGCCGACCCGCTGACGTGGGCCCAGGCGGCCACCGCGCGGCTGATCCAGGACGTGGGCACCGGCCGGGTGATCGAGCAGCCGGCGGCGGTGCGCGACCGGTACGTGACGCACGGGCCGCCGGCCGCGGCGCCGCTGACGGTCACCGCGCCGGCCGGCGGCACCGAGGTGGCCGGCGCCACCACGACCGTCAGCGGGACCACGGCGCCGGGCGCGACCGTGGACGTGGCGTCGAGCCCGACCGAGACCGGCGGCGCCACAGCGGTCGTCGAGACGACGGCCGACGCCTCCGGCGCGTTCTCCGTCGGCGCGCCGACGCCGTTCGGCACGGACGCGATCACCGTCGCGGCCACCACCGCCGCCGGCGCCACCGCCTACGCCCAGGTGACGGTCGTCTCGGACTTCGTGGCCGGCACGACGGTGCTGGACCTGACCGATCCCAGCGGCGACGACGACGGCCCCGGCACGTACGCGTACCCGACGGCGGCCGACTTCCACGCCGGCGCCTTCGACATCCAGCGGTTCCAGGTGATCGACGCGGGGACCAGCGTGTTCCTGCGGCTGCAGGTGCGCGACCTCTCGCCCACCTTCGGCTCGCCGCTGGGCGCGCAGCTGGTGGACGTGTTCGTGCGTGACCCGTCGAAGACGGCCACCTCAACCGCGCCGCCGTTCGCCTCGCGCAGCTACTCGATCGCGCCGGGCTCCGCCTGGACCAGCCGGCTGGAGGTCCAGGGGTTCGCGGCGCCGGTGTTCGTGGACGCGAGCGGCGCGTCGCTCGGCGCGGCGTCCGTGTCGGCCAGCGCGGTCTCCCGCTTCATCACGGTGATCGTGCCCAGGGCGGCGCTGGGCCAGCCGGCGCCGGGCTGGGTCTTCACGGTGGTGCTGACCGGCCAGGACGGGTTCAGCGGCGACCAGGCGCGCGGCTTCGCGCCGACCCCGCAGCCGTTCCTGTTCGGGGTGTGCGCGCCGCGCGGCACGGCGCCGGTCTGCGCGGCCGACCCGGCCACGGTGCCGAGGGCGATGGACGTGCTGACGCCCGCGGGCGTGGACCAGGCCGCGGAGCTGGACCCGACCCGGGGCCCGGTGACGATCCAGGGCGTCGCGGCGCCGTAACGGCCGAAGCCCCTCCCCCCTCGCGGGGGAGGAGGCGAGGAACGAGCCGGAGGGGGGCCGCTCAGCCCGAGCGGCCGAGGGCCTGCAGGCCGGCCGGCAGCACCGTCAGCTCCGGGACGTGGACGTGGTCGGGGAGGCCGGCCAGGAACACGCACACCGCCGCCACGTCCTCGGGGCGCAGCATCCGGGCCCGGGTCGCGGCGTCCGGGGGCGCCGGCCGCCGGTCCAGCAGCGGCGTGTCCACCGTGCCGGGCAGGACCGTCGAGAAGCGCAGACCCTCGCCCAGCTCCTCCAGCGCCGCGGCGCGGGCCAGCGCCACCACGCCCGCCTTGGCGGCCTGGTAGGCGGGGCCGGAGGCGTCCGGCCAGGCCGCCGACACGCTGGACACGAACACCGCCAGGCCGCCCGGCCGGCGCAGCGCGGGCAGCACCGCCCGCAGGCCGTAGAAGGCCGACGACAGGTTGGTCGTCACCAGCAGGTCCCACGACTCCGGGGTCAGCTGGCGCAGCCGCCGCTCCGGGATGTTCGTGCCGGCGGCGAAGACCGCGACGTCCAGCGCGCCCAGCGCCGCCGTCAGCTCGGCCAGGTCACCCGGCGCGGTGATGTCGACCCGGTGCGCCGTGAACTGACCCCTCGCAGCCCGCTCCATCGCGTCCAGCCGGCGGGCGGCGCCGTGGACCTCCGCGCCGGCCCGGGCCAGCGCCAGCGCGGTGGCCAGCCCGATGCCGCTCGACGCGCCCGTGACCAGCGCGCGCCGGCCCCGCAGGTCGGTCACGCGCCGGGCGCCACGAACAGCTTGACCTCGGGCGTCGGCCCCGCCGCCAGCCGCGCGAACAGGGCCGGCGTGGCCTCGAGCGGCTGCACCGCGGCCAGCTCGCCGATGCCGGCCCGGCGGCTCGCGAGCAGCGCCAGCGCGGTCGCGAAGTCCTCGTCGGTGTACGCGTACGAGCCGGTGACCAGGACCTCGCGCCGGACCAGGTCGTGGCCGCTGAGGCCGGTCACGTCGTCGTGCAGGCCGAGCAGGACCACCCTGCCCCCCGGCCGCACCGCCTCCACGGCCACCCGGCGGGTGGACTCGCGGCCCACCGCGTCGATGACGAAATCGGCGCCCAGCCCGCTCGTGTCCGCCCGGACCGCCGCGAGCAGCTCCTCCGGCGAGCCGTGGCCGGCCGCCCCGCCCAGCGCCGCGGCCTGCGCGCGCCGGTCCGGGTCGAGCTCCAGCACGTGCAGCCGCGAGCCCGACGCGGTCGCGGCCGCCTGCAGCGCCAGCAGCCCGATGGCGCCGGCCCCGATCACGGCCGCGGCGCCCGCCACGGGCGGCGCCCCCGCCGCCAGGGCCGCGGCGTGCACGCCGTTGGCCAGGGGCTCCACCAGCGCGCCCAGGCGCGGCCCCACGCCCTCGGGCAGCGGGACGAGGTTCGCCTCCGGAGCCGCCACCAGCTCCGCGAACCCGCCCGGCCGGTGCACGCCGATCAGGCTGCGCCGCGCGCACAGGTTCCGCCAGCCGCCGGCGCACAGCGGGCAGGCGCGGCACGAGACGATCGGGTTGACGGCGACCCGGCGCCCGAGCCACCTCGCGTCCACGTCGGGCCCGGCCTCCACGACGACGCCCGCGAACTCGTGGCCCATCACCAGCGGCGGCTGCCGGTTGGGCTGCCGGCCCACGTAGCCCTCGACCTCGGAGCCGCAGATGCCCGCCGCCTCGGGCCGGACGGCGACCCAGCCGGCCTCCAGCTCGGGCCGCGCCCACTCGTCCAGCACCATGCGGTCGATTCCTCGCCAGACGACGGCTTTCATCGACCAGAGTGTTGCACGCGGCCGCCCGGGCGGCCGCCCGTCAACCGGCCGGCACCGCCATCCCCGCCAGCCGCTCCGCGGTCCGGTAGCAGAGGCGCGCGCCCGTGCCGAGCGGGCCGCGGGGCACGTCGCGCAGCCAGACGTTCTCGTTCCAGTGGCTGCCCGCGATGTCCAGGTGCACCCAGGGCCGGCCCTCGGTGAACTCGCCGATGAACATCCCCGCCGCGATCGCCCCCGCCTCCCCGTAGTGGGCGTTCTTCAGGTCCGCGTTCTGGCTCCTCAGGAGCTCGCGGAAGTCCGGGTAGATGGGCAGCCGCCAGACTCGCTCGCCGGCGGCCTCGGCCGCCGCCGCCACGTGGCCCCACAGGTCGTCGTCGTTGGCGATCGCGAGCGTCGCCGCGTGCCCCAGCGCCGTGACGGCCGAGCCGGTCAGCGTGGCCAGGTCCACGATGTGCGTGGCCCCGGCGCGGATCGCGAACGTGATCGCGTCGGCCAGGACCAGCCGGCCCTCGGCGTCCGTGTTGAGCACCTCGACGGTCCGGCCGGAGGCGCTGGTCCACACGTCGCCCGGGCGCTGGGCCGCCGGGCCGGGCATGTTGTCCGTCGCGGCCACGACGGCCATGACGTCCAGCGGCAGGCGGTTGGCGGCGATGACCTCGATCGCGGCCAGCACGGCCGCGGCGCCGCCCATGTCGCCGCGCATCCGGACCATCCCCTCCGCCGTCTTCAGCGACAGGCCGCCGCTGTCGAACGTGATCCCCTTGCCCACCAGCGCCAGGTTGTCGCCGCCGCGGCCGCCGCGGTGCTGGAGCCGGATCAGGCGGGGCGGGCGGTCGGACCCCGCCGCGACGCCCGCCAACAGCGCGTAGCCGCCCGCGGCCAGCTCCTCCGGGCCGAGCACCTCCAGCTCCAG
>Ga0070717_10002740_pt1 | contig 12449 bp, 9 predicted proteins | sample LARL113metaG_FD_71366 | JGI IMG/M metagenome (GOLD analysis project Ga0070717, IMG submission 71366) | Corn, switchgrass and miscanthus rhizosphere microbial communities from Kellogg Biological Station, Michigan, USA - LAR L11-3 metaG | ecosystem: Host-associated > Plants > Roots > Rhizosphere ...
GCCAGGCCCGCGGCCATCGGGTTGGCCGGACCCGCCGCCGTGATGGACCGCATGCCCGAATCGGGGTTGAGGACCGTCGAAAACCCGCCGTTGACCGGTACCTGGTACAGCTGCGGAGCCGTCTGGGACCGGGACAGCACGATGAGGTGGTCCGCGTCGTACCAAGTCAGCTGGGCCGGATGGCGCACATCGGTGCCGATGGACACGGCCTTCCCCAGGCTGGGGGCGCCGCCCGAGGTCTGGCCGATCGCCGCGAGCAGCAGATGGTCCCCGTTCCAGCCCGGGCCGTGGACGATCATTGCGGCGCGCACCCCGTCGGGGGCGACCCGGAGTTGGCTAACCACGGTGCCGTACCTCAGATTGAGTCCGAGCGAGACGGGGTTTCTCTTTCCGCTGTTGCCGGGTGGCGCCAGCATCGACACCCGGTTCGGTGAGGCTACCCAGAGATTGCCACGGACATCCCAGCTCAGCGACGTGACCTGGCCCCCGGGCACTCGCCACGAGCTGAGCCTGCCGCCCCGGCGGATCGGGCCGTAGTAGACGACCTTGCGCGACGGGGAGAGCCCGGCCAGGTAGCGCCCGGCCAGGTAGCGCCCGCCGACTAGCGCCGGTGCCACCGCAATAGCGGTCAGGCGTACGTGTCCCTCGCCGGCCTCGCCCGGCACGTTATGGGGCTGCGGGGCGGACCGGGTTCGTTCCTGGACCGCCCCGGTCGCGGCTATCGAATAGAGCGGCAGATCAGCGGACGCCCCGGGTACGGACAGCGCGAGAGGGCCGCCGGACAGGCTGGCCGTCTGACGCGGATGCCCGTTGATCTCCAGCTCGACGGACTGAACGGCAGACGGCCCGTAGGAATGGCCGGCCAGCGTCCAGACCAGCTGGGAGAGCATGTAGCTCAGCTGTGGCTTGCTCGCCTGCGCGGCCTGCCCGCCGAGGTTGATCGTGGCGGTGCCGTCGTTGAGCGTCGCCCGCAGCAGCTTGGCCCCGGGTGGGAACGCGGTGCTGACCCCGCCCATCAGCCAGCCGTTCGGTCTTTGCAGCAGCGCCGTCACCAGCTTGTTGGCCAGGGTGGCGGAGGTCGCCTGCAGGGGGACGAATACCGGGTCGGGCACCAGCGCCTGGGCCGGACTGAATACGTAATACAGGTTCCGCGGCGCGTACACGTGCTCGAAGTCGGGCTTGGTCAGCAGCAGCTGGCTGGGCGGGTTGTCGATACGCCATTGCCCGGCGATCCTGAACAGCCGGAACGAGTAGGTGCTTGACTTGCCTGATCCCGCCACGCCGCGGTACTGGCCGTTATTGGTGAGGGTGGCCAGCTTCTCCCCGGTGACCGGAACCTTCTCCCCCTGGTTGTACGGCACGCCGACGTTATGGACGAAATTGATGGCGTGCCCCACCTTCGGCGCCCCCACCACGGTGACCGCCCACCTGGGCTTCCAAGTCCGGCGCTTCGCCGGATCCAGGTACTCGCGCGCGACCGCGTGATTGTTGGCGAAGCTGGCACAGGCCGCGAGGAACCCCTCGACGACCTGCACGGCTGACCACCCGGGCCTGGGCGGCACCGGGATGAGCTGCAGGTAGTCCGGATTCTGGCCGCCGACCGTCAGGGCCACCTTGCCCGCTTGCACCGGGCCGCTGTCCGGCACGGTGGTGCACGCGCAGAGCAGCAGTGCCGCTATCCCGGCCGCCGCCACGGCCCGCCAGCCGCCGCGCACCGGGTCGCGCCGCCGAGGAGCCGACGGCGCGAGCCTAGCCATGGTCGCCGTTTCCCGGATCGCGGTGCGTGGTCTCGGCCATGGCGAGGGGGAGTTCGCGGGCCAGCGCGTCCAGCCCGGCCGTCACCTCGGCCTCATCGGGGCCGAGGGGGAGCGGGGAGCCTTCCAGCGGCCCGCCCGCAACCCGGGGCAGGGTGAGCCGGAACACCGAGCCCTGGCCGCACTCGCCCCAGGCTTCCAGCCACCCGCCGTGCAGGCGGGCGTCTTCCTGCGCGATGGACAGGCCGAGCCCCGTGCCGCCGCTGGTCCGGGCGCGGGCCGGGTCCGCCCGCCAGAAGCGGTCGAACACCAGCTGCTCCTCGCCGGGCTTCAGGCCCACGCCATGGTCGCGGACGGCGACGGCCACGGCGTCCCGGTCGGCGGCCACCGTGACGACGACGTCCCGGCCCTCGCCGTGCTCGACGGCGTTGACCAGAAGGTTGCGGATGATCCGCTCGACCCGGCGGCGGTCCGCTTCGGCCACGCACGGCTCGGCGGGCAGCCGGAACTCGATCCGGGCGCCGCGGCGCTCGGCGAGCTGCTGAGCCACGTCGGCGGAGCGCCTGACAAGGTCGCAGACGTCGATCGGCTCGGCATCCAGGGTCGCGGCGTTGGCGTCATACCTGCTGATCTCCAGCAGGTCGGCCAGCAGGGACTCGAACCGCTCCAGCTGTCCCTGCAGCAGTTCGGCCGACCGGGCGGACGAGCCCTCCAGCTGATCCCGCGCCGCGTACAGCACATCAGCGGCGATCCTGATCGTGGTCAGCGGGGTGCGCAGCTCGTGCGACACGTCGGACACGAACACCCGCTGCACCTGGGAGAGGTCCTGCAGTTCCCGCAGCTTGTCCTGCAGGCTAGCCGCCATCTCGTTGAACGAGGTGGCCAGGGCGGCCAGGTCATCGCGGCCGTGTACCTGCATGCGCTCGTCGAGGTCACCCGCGGACACCCGCCGGGCCGCCGCGGCGGCCCGCTTGACCGGGACCACCACCCAGCGGGTGACCAGCGAGGCGATCAGCGCCAGCAGCACGACCAGGGCGATGCCGCCGATGATCAGAGTGCGCTGGATCAGCTGCAGGCTCTGCAGGATCTTGGTCAGCGGGAAGACGTAGTAGAGCTGGTAGTAGCTGCCCAGCGGGATGCCGACGGCCAGGGCGGGCACCGACGGCGTGCCATCGGAGTAGGCGAGCCTGGTCGGCTGCTGGAACGTGCGAGACTGATCGATATCGCCACGCGCCTGCGCGCTCGCCACATCGCGCCTCAGCGTGGCGGAGATGCTGTTCAGTGCGAGCCCGGCGGTCCACCCCAGAGAATAGAGCGGTACCTTGCCGATCATGCTCGGCGAGGCCAGGATCACGACGCTGTAGTCTCCGCCAGTCCCGGTGCCGGTCTGCAGTGCCTGCGCGACCGAGTACATCAGTGATTTGGCCTGGGCCGAGCCGTTCGGCTTCGTGGCCACGCCGGGCTGGTTGAGCGCCTGCTCCATGCCGTCGACGACCTGGGAATTGGCTTGCTTCTCGGCGCTGTCCAGCAGGCCGCTGGCGAGCTGCTGCATGACGAAGAACCCGAGCACCGCCACCACGAGCATCGATACGACCAGCGTGGTGCCGACCACGCGCAGCTGCAGTGACCGGTGCCACCGGTCACGCAGCGGGCGGACTGCCGCACCCCCCCAGTTGCGCGGGCCCCGCGTCGGCTGCGGCGGCTGCCTCGAGGGGTCCGGGGCCGGGCGGCCGACGCCGCCCCAACGCCAGGCGCCCGGCCGACCGCGACCGGCGGGAGCCCGCTCGCCGGCGCCCGGGGCCCCTAGACCCGGGCCGCCTAGACCCGGGCCGCCTAGACCCGGGGCGCCGACGCCCGGGCTGCGCATGCCCTGGGAGCCGGCCGGAGCGGCATCGGGCACGGCAGTAACCGCGGACGCCACGAACCGTGCGCCGCCTCGGCCTGCTCTGCTCGCCGCGGTCCTCTCCTTTATCTGTTCCGCCGGTAGTGTGTGCCGCCTGCCCGCGCGGGCCTCAGCCCGGCCCGGCCCGGTATCCGACCCCGCGCACCGTCACCACGATCTCCGGGTGCTCAGGGTCCTTCTCGATCTTCGCTCGCAGCCGCTGCACGTGCACGTTGACCAGCCGGGTATCGGCCGCGTGCCGGTATCCCCACACCTGCTCGAGCAGCACCTCTCTGGTGAAGACCTGACGCGGCTTGCGGGCCAGCGCCACGAGCAGGTCGAACTCGAGCGGGGTCAGGCTGACCGGGACGTCGTCGCGCTTGACCGAGTGGCCGGCCACGTCGATCGTGACGTTCTGGATCTGCAGCATCTCCGGCGCGGGCTCATCGGTACGGCGCAGCCGGGCGCGCACGCGCGCGATGAGCTCCTTGGACTTGAACGGCTTGACGATGTAGTCGTCGGCACCGGATTCCAGTCCGAGCACCACGTCGACCGTGTCGGTCTTCGCGGTCAGCATGACGATCGGCACGCCCGACTCGGCCCGGATCTGCCGGCACACGTCGATGCCGTCCACCGAGGGCAGCATCAGGTCGAGCAGCACCAGGTCGGGGTGCGTGTCGCGGAATACCTCGAGCGCCTTGTCCCCGTCGTAGACGAACGTCGGTTCGAATCCCTCACCGCGAAGCACGATGCCGAGCATCTCGGCGAGCGCCGCGTCGTCGTCGACGACTAGCACGCGTCCTCTCATGGGCCTCATCGTTCCATGTAAACAACCTCACCGGCAGCGCGAACGGCGGTGTTTTGGTCACTGCCGGCAACGTTGTCGGTCTCCAGATCACGGAGCGTACCTGCATTGACGGGTCGCGCAACCCCCCGCTCTGTGACCAGGGCGGTCAGCAGTGCGGGCGGCGTGATATCGAAGGCTGGGTTGTAGGCCGGGCTCCCGGCCGCCGCGACGGGCGTCCCGGCGAAGCTGGTCACTTCCTCGGCCGCCCGGTGCTCGATGGTGATCGCCGCGCCGTCGGGTGCGGCGAAATCGATCGTGGACACCGGGGCCGCCACCACGAACGGCACCGCGTGATGGCGGGCGAGGACGGCGAGCGAGTAGGTGCCGACCTTGTTCGCCACGCTTCCGTCGGCCGCGATCCGGTCCGCGCCGAGCAGCACCATGTCCACGTCCCCGGCCGCCATCAGCGCGGCGGCGGCGGCGTCCGGCAGCACCGCGTACGGCAGCCCGGCCTGCCGGGCCTCGTATGAGGTCAGCCTGGCGCCCTGCAGCAGCGGCCGGGTCTCGTCCACCCAGAGCCTGGCCAGCCTGCCCGCCCGGTGAGCGGCCAGGATCACCGCGAACGCCGTGCCCGTGCCCGCCGAGACCAGCGCTCCGGTGTTGCAGTGGGTGAGAATCCTCGCCCCGGGCGGGACCAGCGCGAGCCCGTATTCCGCCATGGCCGCGCTGGCCGCCGCGTCATCGGCCGCGATGACCTTCGCCTCGCCGAGCGCGGCCCCGGCCGCCAGCCGTTCGGAATCTGGATCGGAGCCGGCCAGCGCGGCGCGGTAGGCATCCAGCGCCCGGCGCACCCCCCAGCCCAGGTTGACCGCGGTCGGCCGGGCCCCGGCGAGCGCGGCCGCCGCGGCGGCCACGTCCTCTCCCCGGTGTGCGGCGAGCGCGACGCCGAACGCGCCCGCCACACCGAGCATGGGCGCGCCGCGCACCGCGAGCCGACGGATCGCGGCCACCAGAGAGTCCACATCACGGCAGGTCAGCACGATTTCCGTGGCCGGCAACCGGGTCTGGTCGAGCAGTTCGATGGCCGGGCCCTCCGGCGGATCGATCCAGCGGAGCGGCGGAATGCGCATGTTACATAGTGTGCGCGCAAATGCGTGGTCTGGTAAGAGCTATCCGGATCCGGCCGTAGCTACGAGCCCTGGCGCCAGGAAGCCAGGTATTCGCGCTGGCCAGCGGTGAGCGTATCGATCTGCGCCCCGAGCGAGGCGAGCTTGAGCCTGGCCACCTCGGCGTCGATCGACCTGGGCACCTCGTGTACCTGGTCGGCCAGCGGCCGGGGGGCCGCCGCCAGCCAGGCCAGCGCGAGCGCCTGCAGCCCGAACGAGACGTCCATGACCGCCGCCGGATGGCCCTCGGCCGCCACCAGGTTCACCACCCGGCCTTCGGCCAGCAGCAGCAGTCGCCGGCCGTCGGCCAGGACGTAGTCGCCCGCATGGGGGCGTACCTCGGGATGGACGCCGACCGCCAGCCGATCCAGGGCCCGGACGTCGATCTCCACGTCGAAATGCCCGGCGTTCGCCAGCATGGCGCCGTCGCGCATGACGGCCATGTGCTCGCCGGTGATCACGTCGCGCGACCCCGTCGCGGTCACGAATATCTCGCCCAGCGGCGCCGCGGCGAGCATGGGCAGCACCCGGAAACCCTGCAGCACCGCGTCGAGCGCGCGCACCGGGTCGATCTCGGTGACGATCACCTGCGCGCCCAGGCCGCGGGCGCGGCTGGCGATGCCCTGGCCGCAGGGACCGAACCCGGCCACCACCACTGTCTTGCCGGCCAGCAGGGTGTTGGTGGCGCGCAGGATGCCGTCGATGACCGACTGCCCGGTGCCGCAGCCGTTGTCGACCATGCGCTTGGCCGCGGTGTCGTTCACCGCCACCACCGGGAACGCGAGCGCGCCCGCCGCGGCCATCTGCCGCAGCCTGATCACCCCGCTCGTGGTGGACTCACAGCCACCGCGCACGGTGGCCAGCAGGCCGGGGCAATCCTGGTGCAGCGTGTTGACCAGGTCGCCGCCGTCGTCGATGACCAGGTCGGGACCGGGCTCGACCGCGCGCCGGATGTGCGCGTAGTAGGTCTCGCGGTCCACGCCGGCCCGGGCGAACACGCTGATGCCGCTGCCGGCCTGGGCGAGCGCGGCGGCCGTGTCGTCCTGGGTGGACAGCGGGTTGGACGCGGCCAGCAGTACCCGGGCCCCGCCGGCGCGCAGCGCTCTGATCAGGACCGCGCTCTCCGCCGTCACGTGCAGGCAGGCGGCGACGGTGAGGCCGAGCAGCGGCTGCTCAGCGGCGAACCTCTCAGCGACGAGGCCGAGCACGGGCATGGCGCGCCGCGCCCAGTCGATCCGGGCGTCGCCCGCCTCGGCCAGGCCGGGATCGGCGATGTCCGACCGCGCCGGCGCGGGACCCGAGCCCGGATCGGGCGCCGCACCGGCCTCCGGTCCTGACGCCGCGCCGGATTCCCGCCCCGCTGCGGGGGCGGAGCCACGCAGCGGGGCGGCACCGGGTCGCGGCACGGGCTCAGTAGCGGTAGGAGTCGGGCTTGTACGGGCCGTCGACCCTCACCCCGATGTAGTCGGCCTGGTCCTTGGTCAGCTTGGTGAGCCTGACGCCGAGCGCGTCCAGGTGCAGCCGGGCCACCTTCTCGTCCAGGTACTTGGGCAGCGTATACACCCCGACCGGGTAGTCCTCGGTCTTGGTGAACAACTCGACCTGGGCGATCACCTGGTTGGTGAAGCTGTTGGACATCACGAAGCTGGGATGCCCGGTCGCGTTGCCCAGGTTCAGCAGCCGCCCCTCGGACAGGATGATCACCGAGTGACCGTCGCCGAAGATCCACTCGTCCACCTGGGGCTTGATGTTCACCCGGCGGATAGCCGGCACCCTGGCCAGCCCGGCCATGTCGATCTCGTTGTCGAAGTGCCCGATGTTGCCCACGATCGCCTGGTGTTTCATGTGCCCCATGTGCTCGGCGGTGATGACGTCCCGGTTCCCGGTGGCGCTGATAAAGATGTCCCCGTACGTCACCACGTCCTCGAGGGTGGCCACCTGGTAGCCATCCATGGCTGCCTGCAGGGCGCAGATCGGGTCGATCTCGGTGATGATGACCCGGGCGCCCTGGCCGCGCAGCGACTCGGCGCAGCCCTTCCCGACGTCGCCGTAGCCGCAGACCACGGTGACCTTGCCGCCGATCAGCACGTCGGTGGCCCGCTTGATGCCGTCGATCAGCGAGTGCCGGCAGCCGTAGATGTTGTCGAACTTGGACTTGGTCACCGAGTCGTTGACGTTGATCGCCGGGAACAGCAGCGTGCCGGCCTCGGCCCGCTCGTACAGCCGGTGCACTCCGGTGGTGGTCTCCTCGGTGACGCCGCGGATCTGGCTGGCCATCGCGGTCCACCTGTCCGGCTGCTCGGCCACCGAGCGGCGCAGCACGTCCAGCACCACGCGCCACTCCTCGGGATCCTCGTCAGCCGCCGACGGGACCGCCCCGGCCTTCTCGTACTCAACGCCCTTGTGTACCAGCAGGGTGGCGTCGCCGCCGTCGTCCAGGATCATGTTCGGGCCCGGCTCATCCTCGCCGGACCAGGTCAGGGCCTGATCGGTGCACCACCAGTACTCCTCGAGCGTCTCGCCCTTCCAGGCGAAGACCGGGATGCCGCGCGGGTCGTCGGGGGTGCCGTCCGGCCCGACCGCGACCGCCGCCGCGGCGTGATCCTGGGTGGAGAAGATGTTGCAGCTGGCCCAGCGCACCCGGGCCCCCAGCGCGACCAGCGTCTCGATCAGCACGGCGGTCTGGATCGTCATGTGCAGCGAGCCGGTGATTCGCGCACCGCGCAGCGGCTGGGTCGCGGCGTATTCCGCGCGGACCGCCATGAGCCCCGGCATCTCGTGCTCGGCGAGCTGGATCTCTTTCCTTCCGAACGTCGCGAGCGAGAGGTCGGCGACCTTGAACGGTAGCGGCTCGGCGGGCATGAAGTCCTCCTCGGCGGATGGCACGGCGGCCGGCTGCGCCGCCGCGTGAACCCGACGCTAGGGCATGCGCCGGGACCGTCGCACGCACATCGCACGGTTCTTGACATAAAAATGTTAGAATACTTCCTCATGCGCATCACGGAGGCCGCACGGCGGCTGGGAACCTCCCCGCGGATGCTCAGGTACCGCGATTCTCTGGGCTTGCTCCCCCCGGTGCGCGGACGGCCGGGCGGCGCCGGGCACCGGCACCGCCAGTTCGGTGCGCGGGAGCTCGACGCGGTGACCGCGGAGCTACGGCTGGAGCAGCGCTACGACATCAGCCCCGCAGCGCTGGCATTCGGTCTGCGGGTGCTGGCCGAGCCGCCGGTACGGGCCGCCGTAGCCGATCTGGGACGGCGAGTGGGGCGGCTGCCTTCGCCCCCCGAGCGCGCCCTGGACTTCGAGCAGGAACGCGCCCTGCGCCTCCTGTCCGGCCCGCCCGCCGGGTCCGCGCGCACCGCACGCCCCGCCCGCCCGCGCCCATGATCATTTCGACTTTGCACACGTTTCGACCACGAGAACCGGGACAAAAGGGACAGTTCTTGGTCAGAACGTGTGCAAAGTGAAGGCGATCATGAGGGGTAGGCGGGCGGGGCGGGGGCGGGGTTAGGGGCGCTCGTCGAGATGGCGGGCGGCGCGGACGGCCGGGTCGGTCGCGTCGTCCAGAGCAGGCCGGTACAGGTCAGGTTCCAGGTAGATCACGTCCGCTATGGGCACGGCCTCGCGCACCCTCCGTTCGGCGGAATTGATGGCCGCGGCGATCCCGGCTGCGGTCAGATCCCGGCGGACCTCGATCTTGGCGCCCACCAGCAGCGACTCCGGCCCGATGTGCACGGTGCGCAGGTGGATGACGCACTCGACCTCGGGCCCGTTCTCCAGCGCGGCCACGATCGCGCGTTCCGCCTCCGCGCTGGCCGACTCGCCGATCAGCAGGCTCTTCATCTCGACGGCGAGGACCGCCGCGACGCAGCAGAGCAGCGCGCCGATGGCCAGCGAGCCCGCCCCGTCCCAGGCTCCGTTCCCCGTGATGACGGCGAGGGTCACGCCGATCAGCGCGAACAGCAGCCCGGTGAGGGCCGCGGTGTCCTCGAGCAGCACCACCGGAAGCTCGGGGGCCTTGGCTCGGCGGATGAACGCGGTCCAGCTCAGCTTGCCCCGCACGTCGTTGGAGCGCGACACCGCCGTGCGCAGCGAGAAGGCCTCCAGGACGATGGCCACGCCCAGCACGGCGAACGCCACCGCCGGAGTGGTCAAGTGGTCCGGGTGGATGATCTTCCGGATGCCGTCATAGACGGAGTAGACCCCGCCCACCGCGAACAGCATCACCGCGACGATGAACCCGTAGAAGTAACGTTCGCGGCCGAACCCGAACGGGTGCTGCCGCGTCTCCCGCCGGCCAGACCGGCGCCGGCCGACCAGCAACAGCACCTCGTTGCCGCTGTCCGCCACCGAGTGCACCGTCTCGGCCAGCATCGAAGCCGAGCCCGTGATCAGGAACGCGACGAGCTTCGTCACCGCGATGCCCACGTTGGCGCCCAGCGCGGCCAGGATCGCCCTAGTGCTGCCTTCCTCGATGCCTTCCTCGCTGATGCCGGGTCTCCTCGCGTTCCAGTGGCCGCCTACGCGATGCTGGCCTTCAGCTCCTGGATGGCGGTGATCGGCGACGGGTCGTATCCGAGCGCGATGCCCAGGTAGACGGTCGCGTAGTCGATGAGCTGGACCAGGCTGGCGAGCCGTTCAAGGGGATGATCCCCCGTTGCGGTCAGCTCACTCACGCCGATACCCCGCTCGCCGGCCAACCGCGCGGAAGCCGCGCGGCGCTTGGCCACCTGAGGATGCTCACCGGCGTCGGCCAGCAGGACCAGGTGCAGCGGCACCGCCGGTTCGGCGCCGTCCCGGCCGGGCGCGAACGGCCCGTCGAGCGCGACGACCTGGTTGTGGTTCGCCTCGGGCAGCACGCCCTGGATCGCCGGGTACTTCGCGTTCTCGTTCAGCTGGCAGGAGAACCGGTAGGCGGCCACGCCGGCCAGCGGGGAGGTGCCCCAGATCATGGGCAGCTTGCCCGCCAGCTCCAGCGCCAGGCCCTTGGCCGGGTTGACGAACGAGTCGCTGTCCGGCCGACAGCGTTGCGAGATGCCCTCGAGCGCGACCGCAGCCGCCTCGTGTGCCTCCGGGCCCGCCTCGCACAGGCCGAACCGCGCGGCCACCCCGATCAGCGGGATGGACAGGCCCCAGAGCGTCGAGCGGGGCATGCCGGCCGACCGCACCGGAACGAACGGGGCGTGCGCCTGCTCGGCCAGGCCCGCGAGCGGCGAGGAAGCGCCGCCGACGCCGACCAGCCGGGATCCCCGGCGTACGGCGTCCTCGGCGGCGGCCAGCGTCTCCTCGGTGGAGCCGGAGCACGACACGGCGATGACCAGATCCGCGGCACTGACCCAGCCGGGCAGCTGGTAGCCGTGCACGGACACGATCTGGGCCGCGCTGCCCGTGCCGCAGACCGCGGCGAGCACGTCGCCGGCGATGCCCGAACCGCCCATCCCCGACACGACGATCGCGCGTGGCCTGCCCGCCGCGACCAGCTCGCTGAAGTCGGTTTCCTGCGTCGCCAGCAGCGCGGAGCGGACCTGGGCCGCGGACGAGGCCACCTGCCGGAGCATGTTGCCCGGGTCCGCCGCCTCGATCTCGTCCGGGTCATCCAGCCGCCACTCGGCCACCTCTGCCATCAGCCGCCCTCCACGGATGGGCCAGCCGACGCCGGGCCCGGCTCCGCGGCCGGCTGCGCGGCCGGGTCGTCCGCTGCCGCGGGGCGGTGTGCCTGCTCGCCGAGGCGCCGGGCCTCATCGATCAGCAGCACCGGGATGTCGTCGCGCACCGGGTAGGCCAGCCCGCAGTCCGGGTTCGTGCAGACGAGCTCGCCGGCCTCATCGTCGGCGTGCAGCGGAGCGTGGCATTGCGGGCAGGCAAGGATTTCCAGCAGCCAGTTGTCGATCTTCACGCGTCCTCCCCGTGCTGGATGATCTGCAGTACCTCATCGCGCAGCTCGGCCATCCGTGCGTTGTCGGCCGCCTCGACGTTGAGCCGCAGCAGCGGCTCGGTGTTCGACGGGCGGACGTTGAACCACCAGTCCGGCGTGTCCACGGTAAGCCCGTCCAGCTCGTCCAGTCTGACCCCGGGGCGGCCGGAGAACTCGTCGCGGACCCGGGCCGTCACCACCGCCTGGTCGGTCACCTCGGTGTTGATCTCCCCGGACGCCGAGTACCGGGAGTACCGGTCGAGCAGCCGGGACAGCGGCTCGCCCTGGCCGCCGAGGGCAGCCAGGGCGTGCAGCGCGGCCAGCATGCCGGAGTCGGCGTACCAGAAGTCACGGAAGTAGAAGTGGCCGGAGTGCTCGCCGCCGAACACCGCACCCTCGTCGGCCATCTTCGCCTTGATGAACGAGTGCCCGACCCTGGTCCGGACCGGGACGCCGCCGTGCTCGGTGATGATCTCTGGCACGGCGCGGGAGGTGATCAGGTTGTGGATGATGGTCGCGCCCGGCTCCCGGGCCAGCTCGCGCGCCGCGATGAGCGCCGTGAGCGCCGACGGGGAGACGATCTCGCCCCGCTCGTCCACGATGAAGCAGCGGTCCGCGTCGCCGTCGAAGGCCAGCCCGATGTCCGCCCCGTGCTCGGTGACCGCGCGCTGCAGGTCGCGCAAGTTACGCGGGTCGATCGGGTTCGCCTCGTGGTGCGGGAAGGTGCCGTCGAGCTCGAAGTACAGCGGCACGAGCTCGATCGGCAGGCCGTCGAAGACCTTGGGCGCGGTGAGCCCGGCCATCCCGTTGCCGGCGTCCACCGCCACCTTGAGCGGCCGGATACTGGACAGGTCCACGAGCTTCTTGAGGTAGCCGGCGTACCCGCCCACCAGGTCCTCCCGGGTGACCGTGCCCGCCGCGCCCTGGCCATCGCGCGTGCCCTGGC
>Ga0070717_10002743_pt1 | contig 12441 bp, 6 predicted proteins | sample LARL113metaG_FD_71366 | JGI IMG/M metagenome (GOLD analysis project Ga0070717, IMG submission 71366) | Corn, switchgrass and miscanthus rhizosphere microbial communities from Kellogg Biological Station, Michigan, USA - LAR L11-3 metaG | ecosystem: Host-associated > Plants > Roots > Rhizosphere ...
CCCCGCGGGGAGCGCCCGGCCCGCGAGAGGCTCACCAGCTCCGAGACGGCCTCCGCCTCGGTCACCACCGGACGCCAGGCGGCGGCGTACCCGGGCTCCACGACCGTGCCCTCGGCGACCACCAGGGCCGCCAGCCGGCGGACCGAGCCCGGGCCCAGGTCCATCGCCGCCTCCACCCGGGCGGCCAGGGCGTCGGCCGAGCGCCGGCACCGCGCCAGCGAGCGCCGGCACCGCTCATCCTCCGACTCGGGCGCGTCGGCCTCGACGCCGGCCACGTCGCCGTTGCCGAGCACGACCCGCCGGAGCCGTGTCCGGTGCTCGAGCACCGCCACGGCGCCCGCCGCGCAGACGACGAAGTCGAGCGGCGAGGCCGACACCTCGTCGCACCGGACCTCGCGCAGCACGGCGTCCTCGGAGCCCAGGCTGGCCAGGAGCCGGTCGCGGAAGCCCTGCTCCCCGCCGCAGTACAGGCGGCTGTCGAAGTCGAGGTACGCGGGCGGCTCGTCCCGGAGGTCGGCCGCCTCCAGGACCCGCTCGGCGCCGCCGAGGTCGCCCGCGTCCACGCACGCGGCCCACCGCGCCAGCTCGGCGCGCACGGCCGGCGCCGGGTCCTCGCCGAACGCCGCCACCGCGAGCCCCGGCAGCTGCCGGAGGTCGTCGAGCCGGAGCTGGGCGGCGTCGCAGGCGCCGGCCAGGCAGCGGATCGCGCCGAACACCGGCGGCTCGTACCCGGTGCTGAGCACGGACAGCGAGCCGTGGGCCAGGCCGCGGCCGTGGAGCTGGCGCACGTGTCGGGTCACGCCCAGCAGGCGCCGGGCGGCCGCGCCCGTGCCGGTCCCCCAGCGCTCGGGCCGGGCCACCCAGCAGCCGACGATCGTCCACCCGGCGTCGTGGAGGCGGACCGGCCGGCTTCGCCCGTCGGTCGCGCGCAGCATCCGGAAGCCGCGCGACAGCTCGGCCGTCGCCGGCATCCGCTCGGGCGGGAGGGCCCGCGCCGCCAGCAGGGCGGGGAACGTGGTGCCGGGCTGGCAGATCTCGACCTGGAACGCGTCGAACTCGCGGCCGAGCGGGCCCGCCGGCTCGACGTGGCCGACGCGCAGCCACCCGGCCTGCGAGGCCAGCCAGGCCCCCTCGATCGTCCGCGCCAGCCGCTCGACGGAGTACGTCCGGCGCCGCTCCGCGAGCCGCTCCAGGGCGCGGCCGACCGCGCGCCAGTCCGTGGGGTCCGGCAGCCGGCCGACCGCGGCGCACGTCTCCTCGAGGTCGAGGCCGCCGAGCACCGCGCGCCGGATCTCGGCCGCCAGCTCGTCGGGCAGGTCCAGCCGCGCCCGCAGGTCGGCCAGGCGCCGGTCCACGTCCACCTCGGTCGGCCGCATCGCCGCCAGGTAGCCCTTGAGCGCGGTGTACGGGTCCGTGATCAGGCGCCGCTTGCTCTCGTAGCCGCCCAGGCTGACCTGGCCCGCGATGTCCACCCTGGCGTAGTGGGTCAGGATCATCATGGGCGCGAACGGGATGCGGCCCTCGCGCATGTCCTGGCCCAGCCGCGCCATCACGAACAGGCCCTGGTGGAGGCGCACGTCCCAGTCGTCCGTGCCGGTCAGGCCGCCGACCTCGGAACGGGTGAGCAGGTCCTCGGGCGGGACGGCGTCGCCGGTGAAGTCCTGGTCGATCAGGATGAGGTCGATCAGCTGGCCCCGGTCGGGGTCGTGCAGCAGCTCCGCGGCGGCCCGGTAGCTGGGCCGCCACTCCACCCAGACCGCGTAGTCCCGCAGGCAGTCCTGGATGCGCTCGGACTGCGTCTCGGCGTCATCGATCAGGAGCACGGTCAGGCAGGCGGTGGCTGGCCCGGTCGGCGTCATGGTCGGTCACTCACTCGTGCATGCGTGGCAGGAGGACGAAGGCGAGGTTGACGCTGCCCCGCGCGGAGAGCGCCGCGTCGAGGACGCCCAGCCACGGCTCCACGGCGTGGCGCTGGCTGCGCCAGCGGGCGCGGGTGAGCCGGCGCAGCCGCTCCTCGATCCGGGGGACGTAGTCGTCGGCCAGGCACACCAGCCCGTCGTCGTGCTGCAGGCGGCAGGCGCTCTGCTCCCCGGGCCGCGCCATCCAGAGGTGGAACTGGCCGCCCAGCGCCTGGACCAGGTCGGAGAACGGGTCCAGGCCGCGCAGCGGCGTGGACTCGGGCGCCGGGCCGGCGTCGCCGTCCAGCGTGAGCACGCAGCTGACCTCGCGGCCCGAGTCGTCGGCCACCTCGCAGATGGCCTGGAGGCAGCCGTCGCTCCGGACGTTGCGGCGCAGGTGGTCGAGGAGCTCCGTCGCCCGGGGCAGCACGTACTGGCCCGTGGGCAGCGCGTTGTCGTACAGGAGGTGCGGGAGGTCCACCAGCCGCGCCAGGTCGATGCGGCGGAGGGCCCGGCCCAGCCGCTCCAGCGCCGTCTCCATCGCCCCCAGCTGCTCGGCACCCGGGCAGGGCTGGAGCGCCCCCCGGAGCACGGCGCAGCAGGCCTGGAGCTCGGCCTGGAGGCTGAACGCGTCCCGGACCGGGCCGGGCCGGGGCCGGGCGGAGCGGAAGCCGTCCTCGATGGCCGCCAGGCGGCGCCCGTGCCGCTCCAGCGTCTCCAGGAGGAGGGCGACGGCCTCGCGGACCGGCTTGCCGTGGACGTGGTGGGTCCGCAGCCACTCGTCCGGGGAGACGTCGCCGGCGTAGCGGTACGACTGGTGGTAGTGGAAGAAGTCGAGCGGGCCGGACGCCTCGCTGACGTCGGCCCACCAGGAGCCGAGGCGGGAGCCGATGCGGCTCGCCACCAGGCGCCGCTCCTTCTGCAGCTGGTACGCGGCGATCACGCGGCTGTCGAGGGCCAGCGCCAGGTAGCGGAACAGCAGCTCGGCCACTGCGGCGACCGCCGGCGAGCCCAGGCGGCGGCCGGCCCAGCGCACGTCCTGGAGCGCCTCGGAGGCCTTGGCCAGCCGCTCGCCGTACGGCTCGGGCGCGGACGAGGGGTCGGCCTCGCGCACGTCGAACAGCGCCGCCAGCGCGTCCTTCACCGCCGTGGCGAACGTGGAGTAGGCGACCTCGTCGTGCCGGGCGCACTGGCGGAGCACGGCCATGCACTCGCGCAGGCGCACCTCGGCCAGGTGCTTCTGCGGGGTCGCCACCTCCTCCAGCGGGTCCAGCGCGATCAGCTCGGCGGCGGCCAGGCGCAGCCAGGCGATCCCCGGCGGATCCGGCGGCCGCTGCTGGGCGAGCAGGCTGTCGATCCGGGCCGCGGCGGCCGGGTCCACGGCGACGAGCTTGCGGGCCAGGAACCGCAGGTAGTGGGGGCGCGGGTCCACGGGCCGCATACCCTGCTTCTCCAGGAACCGGCAGAGGTCGTCCTCGTCGCCCCGGCAGGCCAGCCACAGGTCCTCGAGGGCGTCCTCGTCGAGCGTGAGGTCGGTCAGGGCCACCAGCCGGCCGGTGGTCGCCGCGTACTCCACCGCCTCCCGGTTCGTCAGCTCGGGATGGACGGCGTGCTGCCGGGCCTCGCGCACGCTCTCGCCCAGGAGCCGCCCGGAGTCGCGCGCCCGCTCCCACAGCGCGGCCGCGAGCAGCGCGTACCGCCTGCTGTCCTCGCTGCCGGGCAGGAACAGCTGGGACTCGGTCCAGGCGGCGTCGCCGGCCCCCACCACGTCGCCCAGCTCCAGCCGGATGGCGATCTCGGCGTTGCGGGCGCGCGTCCAGGGCTGGCGGCGCACGCGGCGTTCGAGCGCGGCGGCGGCCCGCTCCAGCGCTGCGCGCCGGCCGCCGTGAATATCAGCGTGGGCGGCGAGCGTCGTGTAGGCGAGCGCGGCCTCCACCTCGCGGCCCTTGATCTGGTCGAGGATCCGCGCCAGGTGCTCGAGCACGTGGCGGCGCCCCGGCTTCTCGGCCAGGCGCCGGCCCCAGCCGAGGATCAGGCCCTGGGTGGCCGGCCGGGAGTTCGGCTCGATCAGCCAGGCCTCCTCGAACGCCTTGTACGCGGCCCGGGTGTCGAGCTCCTGGCGCCCGCGCTGGTACTGGCGGTGCGCCGTGTCCGACGCGAACCACTGGCGGCCGCGGAACGGCGCCGCGTCCGGGAGCAGCGCCCAGCGGTCCACGAAGCACTGCTCCAGCGTCACGCGGTCGGCCGCCGGGATCGTCGCCACGTCGCCGAGCGCCGGCGCCGCCTCGGCCAGGGGCGGGACCGGCCGGTGAGGCGACGCCGGGGCCAGCAGCCGCGGCAGCTGCTCCGGCCGCACGCCGTTCCGGCCGCCGGACGTCCGCCGCGCGTCCTCCCACGCCTCCAGCGCCGCCTGCGCCACCAGGTGGGCGCCGGCGATCGAGGGCGGCGTCTGGCGGAGGATCGCGTCCAGGCTGGCGAGCACCGCGCCGCGCTCCTCCAGCGCCCGGCAGGCGGCGCCGATCGCCCGGCCGTGCGTCGCCACGACCTCGTCGGACAGCTCGGGGTGCAGCAGCCGCCACGCGGCGCCGGTGAACGGGAGGGCGTCGAGCGCCCGGTCCGTCTCCAGGAACGCGCGGCCGACGTGGAGGGCCCAGAAGCCGACGGCCTTGCGCACACGCGGGTGGCCGTCGGGCGCCTCGCCCAGCCGCGACGCCGCGCGCAGCTGGCGCCCGGCCGCATCGACGGACCTGCGGGCCGTGGCGGAGGCGGCGGCGCACTCCTCCAGCTCCGCCTGGAACGTGCTGTCGCGGTCCTCGACCCGCCCGGCGACGGCCAGCGGCAGCAGGTGGTGCAGCGGCCGCAGCTGCCACTGTGAGATGCGCGGCCCGTCCTCTGGCGCCAGCCAGTGGGCGGCCCGGCGCATCCGCCGGGCGCGGTTCCGGTCGGCGTCCGAGGCGGCGGCGCGGCGGGCGTAGGCCGCGTCCCGCTTGATGCCGGCCAGGTCGCCCAGGACCAGGCTGGCCTTGGCGGAGGCCATCCAGCACGCGAACCGGGTCGCGTCGTCCTCGACCAGGCCGGCCAGCGCGTGGAGCTCGGCGCGGAGCCGGGGCAGCCGCTCGCACGTGGTGGCGAACAGCAGCGCGCGGGAGTGCGCCGCCTCGTCGCTCCCGAGCAGCTCCGGCCGCGCCAGCACGAGGCCCAGGCCGCGCTCGGCCAGGTCAGGGGCCGACCAGACGCGCACCGCGGCCTCGTACATCGGGAGCAGCACGCTGCGGGCGGCCTCGACGGGGAGGCCGTCGCACTGCGCCTCGACGCGCTTGACGACCAGCTCGACCGCGCCTGGCTCACCCTGGCGGACCTCGCGGACGACCTTGTCCGCGAACCGCCGGTAGCCGGCCTCCTGGGCCCGGCGGGGATCGAGGAACGGGTGGCCCCGCAGCTGCTCCAGGCCCTCGGGCAGGGACCGGACGTCGAGGTGGGAGAGCAGCGCCGCCGCCGCCTCCCGGCGCTCGCGGCGGAGCGCGTGCCGGCGGGCCAGGCCGACCAGCTGCGACAGCGCCTCGTCGAGGCGGTCCTGGTGCACGCGCGCGCAGAGCAGCGCCCAGGCGCCGTCGGCGGTCGGCCGGTGGTGCAGCCAGGCCTCCGCCGCCTCGGGCTCGTCGGCGAGCAGCCAGCACTCGGCGATCCTGATGGCGAGCTGCCGCGCGACCCGGGACGAGGGCGGATGGGAGTCGATCAGCAGGCGGGCGGCCTCGTCGTAGCGGCCGCGCTGGACGGCGATGGCCGCGTCCTCGAACGCGGGCGGCACGGCCGGTCGCGTCGGGTAGAAGAAGCTGGCCAGGTAGGGCGGCGGGGACGAGCGCGGGGCCGCGCTCAGGGCGCCGTCGCGGACCGGATCGACCAGCCAGGTGGGCAGGGGCCGGCCGAGCATCCCGAGCAGGGCCCGGGCCGCGCGGCGCCGGTTCCCCAGCAGCGGGACCCGCTCACCGGTCCACACGACCTCGTCGGCGGCGTCCACGAAGCAGCCCAGGCGGACGAGGGAGCACGCCCGAAACCACGCGGTCGCGGCGGTGCGCGTGGCGGACCGCAGCACCAGGTCGGCGCGCCGCGGGTCGCCGGCGCGCATCAGGCAGATGGCCTGGGCCCGGGACACCCGCTCCCGGTCCACGCGAGACCGGGGGGCGAGGCCGGCGATGGCGGTCGCCGCCTCGGCGTGGTGCCCCTGCGTCACCAGCTGCTCGATCTCCCGGTGGTAACCGGGCAGCTCGATCGCCGCCGGGAGATCGAAGAGCCGGTCGATCGGCAGAACGCTCCATCCGTTCGAGTGGTGCTCCCGGCCGCCGGGCGCACTGCCGTTGCCGTAGTCGGCACTCATCGCCCACCTCGCCCTACCGCGTGTCGGAATGACTGGTACCGCCGCACGACCGATGCGTGGGGCCCGCCTGGCCGAACGGCGGCACACGGCTGGACCCTAGCGCCGGCCGGTTGCCCGCGCCTGTCAGCGCGGGCGCGGCCGGCCGGCGGGCTCCGCCGGCTCGCTACCGGACCGACTGCCGCAACGTGACCCGCCACCGGTGGATGAGGTCCCGCGCCTCGTTGTAGGCGCTCGTCCCGACGAGCTGCCGCCGGATCAGCCGCTGGTGGCTCTCGACCTGGCGGAGGTAGCGCAGGATCCAGTGGCGCCCCTCCTGGCCGGTCAGGCCGCGCAGGTTCGAGAGCAGGTCCGCGAGCTTGACGATGCGGGCCGCCAGGCTGGCCCGCGCGAGCTGCCGGTTGTACGCCGCCCGCCGGGCCCGCATCGGCAGGCGCTTGTCCATGCTGACCTGCCCGACCAGGTACGCGACCCGCGCCCCGGCCACGCGGACGACGTCCTCGAAGTCCGTGTTCGTGTCCTCCAGGCAGTCGTGCAGGTAGCCGCACGCGTACACCTGCTCCGCCGTGACGTCGTCGAGCCCGATCCCGCGCGCGGCGCACTCGGCGTGGATGGCCACAGCCTGCTCGGCGACCTCGCGCAGGTGCTCGACGACGAGGCCGCCGCCCCGCCGCAGCTGCCGGGTGTGGCGGCGCTGGGCGAGCTGGACGGCGGCGGTGGCGAGCGGGCCCGGGGGCGCCGCCGTCGCCTCCGGCTGGGTGCTGGGCACACGGATCTGGTGCAGCGCTCCCGCGTTCAGGCGGAGGAGGTTGCAGCCCCACAGCAGCGAGTGGCCGACGTAGCGCGCGTCAGCCAGGGCCAGGGACATCTGGAAGCGGACGTTCCAGCGCATCCACTCGTCCTGGTCCAGCAGGAAGTCGCCGTACACGTGGTAGTGGCGGTCGGTGCGCAGCAGCCAGGCGGCGCGCTCCTCGCACAGCGCGCGGATCGCGCCCCGCAGGCGGTCGGGCGGGACGAACTCGTCCAGGTGCAGGTCCATCAGCGCGAGGTGGCCCCGCTGGCGGGCGCCGCCGAGGCGCGACGAGATGGAGACCACGTGGTCGGGATGCGACCGGTAGCCGTCCAGGTCGCGCATGCCGAAGCGGACGAGGGAGCGGCCCTGGACGCGCGCGCCCCGGGGCCGCCGGTCGTCGGCCGCCGCCTCTGTGGACGACAGGCGCTCGATCCGGTCCTCCGCCGTCGGATGACGCAGGCGCCAGCCGATGCTCGTGCGGTGGGAAACCAGCGTGAATGTCTCGTCCTGCAGGTCGTGGCGCTCGATGATCCGCTGGAGCACCTCGAGCGCGTTCACCCAGTCGTCGGCCCGATGTGGGGGCGATGTTGAGCGATCATGTGTGGAAGGCAGCCACTGCGAACCTGCGGGCAGGGCGAACTCGGCCTGCATGACAGCCGATGGATCGGGTCCAGCATGCCAGCGCTTGGACGCGGTGTCAAGCGCTGTCAAACTTGCGCTACGTTCCGATCAGCCCCTGTGCGAACGCGCGCGAGGACATGCGAAGGCAGGTCGCGACGAGCTCTGACACGTGGGCGAACGTCGCGAACTCGTCCGTCAGTGTCGTGTCGAGGTGCTCGACGCGGAAGTCGGGGCGGCTGCTCGCGACGGCGTCGATGGCGTCGTTGATCGTGTGCAGCGTCGCCGAGTTGATGATCGGCCCCGGCGTGTGCGGCCGGCCGCCGGCGAGCTCGCGGTGGAGCGCCTCGGCCGGGTCCACGGTCATCATCACGACCAGGTCGATCATCCTGGCCAGCGTGGGACCGCCCAGATAGCCCTGGATCGCCCGGTGCTCGTCGTCCGGCAGCAGGCCGATGCGCCGGTACCAGTCCATCCAGGTGAGCGCGTCGAACGGTCCGCGGTCCACGAGCAGCACGTCGTGGCCGGCGTACCGGGCCTGGAGGATCTCGGCGACGGTGGCGCTCGCCGTCCACAGGTTGAAGTCGGGATGGCGCTTGTACGGCACCTTGCAGTGACGCGCCCGTTCCTCGACCACGCCGACCCGGTGGCCGCGCGCCTCCAGCCACGGCCGCAGGCGGCGAAGCGCCGTCGTCTTGCCCGCGCGCGGCGTCCCGGCGAACTCGACGACGAACGGCCTTGGTGCGGCTTGATCGTCCTCCGCGTCGCCGGCTGGCTCGGGTCCCTGGGTGTGGTTGCTGCGTGATCGTGAGTCAGGTGTCGTCAACTGCGCCTCCGCGACGGCCCAGGGTCCAGCCCCGCCATCGAGTCGGATATTGTGCGCGAGGGGCCCCGGCCGTGCGCTGTCAAGTTCAGACAGAACGGTAAAGGCCCGTTCAGGCGTACTCCAACTCGACCTCTCCTGGGCCCCAGATGAGCTTGCTCGGACGCTGCACCCAGCGCGTGATCCGCACCGGCGTGAGCCGCTCCAGCAGCTGCCGGATGGCCACCTGCACCTCGATCCGCGCCAGCCCCGCGCCGATGCAGAACGTGGGCCCATCGCCGAACCCGAGGTGGTCGGCGATGTTGGGCCGGCGCAGGTCGAAGGCGTCGGGATTCGAGAAGTGCCGCCCGTCGCGGTTGGCGGAGCCGCGAAGCAGGATGACCCGGGAGCCGGACGGGATGCTGGTGCCCGACACGACGACGTCCTCCGCGGCCTCCCGCGGCGTGTACTGGCCGGTCGGGTAGTAGCGCAGCGCCTCGTCGGCCAGGTTCGCGTACAGCTCGGGGTGCAGCCGCAGCGACTCCAGTTGTCCCGGGTGCTCCAGGAGCGCCCGCACCGTGCAGCAGATGAGGTTCGTCACCGTCTCGATACCCGCTATCACCAGCGTGCCGCAGAGCATGATCAGCTCGCTAGAGCTGATCTGCTCGCCGCCCTCGGCCACCTCCACCAGCGTCGTGAGCAGGCCGGGCGGGCGGCTGCCGGCGCGCAGCATGCGGCGCCGGTCGTAGAGCAGCAGCATCAGGTAGTCCACCATCGCAGTGCAGGCGGCCTCGCCCCGCGCCTTGACAGCCGGCCGCGGGAACGGGTCGATGATGGGGACGACGTCGGCGCTCCAGCGCTGGAAGTCGTCGCGGTCGTCGGTCGGGATGCCCAGGATCTCGCAGATGACCAGGAACGGCAGCGGCTGGCTGAGCGCGCGCACCAGGTCGAACCGGGAGCCGCCCGGCCGCGGGTCCAGCTCGTCGAGCAGGCCCCGGCACAGCTCCTCGATGCGGGGCCGGAGCGCGTCCACGCGTGTGCGAGTGAACGCGCGCCCGATCACGCCCTTGAGCCGCCCGTGGTGGGGCGGGTCTTTCGTGAACAGCGAGTCGCCGACCAGGATGCGTGCCGCCGGGCCGAAGTCGTCGTAGTACCGGCTCTGCTGGCCGCGCACGAAGCGGGCGTGGTCGCGTGCCGCGGCCAGCACATCGTCGTACCGGGAGAGGAAGTACATGCCGAGCCTGCCGTTGTGGTGCACGGGGTCGCGCTCGCGCAGGACCGCGTAGTAGGGATAGGGATCGTCCATCACCCCGGGGGCGAAGGGGTCGAAGCCCTCCCTGGCGGGATCGAAGGTGACCCGGTCGGCCTGTTCTCCGGCACCCATGCCGTTGGTGGGAACCCCCCTTCATGAAACCTGGCGGCTCGACGGAGAAGCATGCGGTTCGGCGACGGTTCCGTCAAGCCGCGTCAAGCGAACCCGGCGGTCCGGCGATCGAGACGCGCCGCACGCGAGACGGGAGGGAATACGCTTGTGGAACGATGGCCGCGGTCGGCATCGAGCACGTCACGAAGCGTCGCGGCGAGACGACCGTCCTGCGGGATCTCACGCTGCACGTGCGCGACCGCGAGTTCCTGGTGCTCCTCGGCCCCTCGGGCAGCGGCAAGACGACGACCCTGCGCCTGGTCGCCGGTCTGGACACGGTGACCGAGGGCCGGATCCTGATCGGGGACCGCGTGGTCAACGACCTGCCTCCGCGCAGCCGGGACGTGGCCATGGTCTTCCAGTCGGCGGGCGGCCTGTTCCCGCACCTGGACGTCTACCGGAACCTGGCGTTCGCGCTCAAGGTCCGGGGCGAGCGGCGGCCGCAGGTCGAGCGCGCGGTGGGCGCGACGGGCCGCCGCCTGGAGCTCGACCGGCTGCTGCGATGGCGGCCGCCCCAGCTGTCCTTCGGCCATCGCCAGCAGGTCGCGCTGGGCCGCGCCATGGTCCGGCGGCCGAGCGTGTTCCTGCTCGACCAGCCGCTGGGCAACCTGGACGCGAAGGTGGCCGCGGCCCGGCGGGTGGAGCTGCAGCGGCTGCACCGGGAGCTGGGCACGACGGTGATCTGCACGACGCACGACCAGGTCGAGGCCATGACCCTGGGCGACCGCATCGCGATCCTGCGCGACGGGGAGCTGCAGCAGGTGGGCACGCCGCGCGGCGTGTACGAGCACCCGGCCAACGTGTACGTGGCCGGGTTCGTGGGCAGCCCGAGCATGAACCTGGTCCCGGTCGCGGTGCGGGGCCAGACGGCGGCGGCGTCCGCGTTCGCGGTTGAGCTGCCGCGGCTGCTGGGGGTGGAGCGGGCGGTGCTGGGCATCCGGCCCGAACGGCTGGGCCAGCGCCTCGACCCGGGCCTGACGGTGGTCGAGGTGACGGCGGACCGGGTGGAGCCGGTGGGGCCGTACCAGCTGCTGCACGGCCGGGCGGGGGCGGACGCCCTGGTGGCCAGGATCGAGCGCTCGTCGGTGGTGTTCCGCGGCGACCGGGTCCGGCTGGCGTTCGACCCGGGGTCGGTGCACGTGTTCGACGCGAGGACGGGCGCCGCGCTGCTGTGAGGGGGCCCCGGGATTCGCACATTGGTCCGGACGAGCGCTTCCCGGCGCCTGGGAAGCGCACATTGGTCCGCACGAGCGAAACGGGGCCGGGCTAGCTCTCCAGCGGTGGGCGGGGGACCGGGACCGGGATGCCCGCGTCCAGCCAGTCCAGGATGATCTTCACCCGGCGCGCCTCGGCGACGTCCATCGCCTCGATCGCCGACTCCGCCTCCGCGACCGCGCCCGGGACCTCCGGGAACGACGCCCGCCGGCACCACTCCCCGTCCGGGCGCGGCACCGACTCGATCACCAGGACGTACGGGATCTTGAGGTACTGGTCGCGAGTCAACATGCCTCTGCCACGCTAGTATGGCACCAAGGGCAGCCGGAGGAGAGTAGAGGAGGGCGAGATGCTCCGCGCGGAAGAGAACGAGTACGTGACCCGCGTCGGCCCTGGCACGCCGATGGGCGACCTCATGCGCCAGTACTGGGTGCCGGCGATGCTGTCGTCGGAGCTGCCCCGGCCCGACTGTCCGCCCGTCCGCGTGATGCTGCTCGGCGAGAAGCTGATCGCGTTCCGGGACACCGAGGGCCGGGTCGGGCTGCTCGACAACTTCTGCCCGCACCGCGGGGCGTCGCTGTTCTTCGGGCGCAGCGACGAGTGCGGCCTGCGCTGCGTGTACCACGGGTGGAAGTTCGACGTCGAGGGCACGTGCGTCGACATGCCCAGCGAGCCGCCCGAGAGCACGTTCAAGAGCAAGGTGCGCGCGAAGGCCTATCCGTGCCGGGAGCGCGGCGGCGTCGTCTGGGCCTACATGGGTCCGCGCGAGGAGCCGCCCCCGCTGCCCGACCTGGAGGCCAACCAGCTGCCCGAGGACGGCTGGATGGTGTCCGCCTACCAGCGCGAGTGCAACTGGCTGCAGGCGATGGAGGGCGACATCGACACCGCCCACATCGGCTTCCTCCACTTCGGCTCCGAGCGCGCCGAGGACCAGCAGGAGGGCACGTTCCGCTACTACGCGCTCAAGGACCGCGCGCCGCGCTACGCGGTGCTGGACACCGACTACGGCTCGATGTACGGCGCGTACCGGCCGGCCGGGCCGGGCCAGCAGTACTGGCGCATCGCCCAGTTCCTGTTCCCGTTCTTCACGATGACGCCGACCGGGCTGCTCGGCCGCCAGATCATCGGCCGCGCCTGGGTGCCGATGGACGACGAGCACGCGATGCTCTACACGATGACGCCGAAGCCGACCGCCGAGTTCCAGGCGATGCGGGAGCGGGGCGGCGCCATCAGGCCGATCCTCCAGCCGAACGACACGAGCTGGTACGGGCGCTTCCGCCTGATCGCCAACGAGAGCAACGACTACCACATGGACCGCGA
>Ga0070717_10002745_pt1 | contig 12439 bp, 12 predicted proteins | sample LARL113metaG_FD_71366 | JGI IMG/M metagenome (GOLD analysis project Ga0070717, IMG submission 71366) | Corn, switchgrass and miscanthus rhizosphere microbial communities from Kellogg Biological Station, Michigan, USA - LAR L11-3 metaG | ecosystem: Host-associated > Plants > Roots > Rhizosphere ...
GAAGACCGCGCTACAAGGCGCCAGCAGCGGTGACGATCTTCAGGTAGGACCCCGCCGGGTCGTCTGACCCGAACACGGCAGACCCGGTGACCAACAGGTTGGCGCCGGCCTGAACGACGGGCCCGGCGGTCTGGTCCTGCACGCCGCCGTCGACCTCGAGCGCTACGGAATCGGGAAGCGCGTGGCGCATGCGCTCGAGCTTGCTCAGGGAGTTGGGGATGAACTGCTGGGCGCCCCAGCCCGGGTTGACGCTCATGCACAGCGCGAGGTCGAGCGTCTCAGCTGAGACCTCCCGGAGGGCCTCGATGGCCGTGGCCGGGGTGAGCGCCGCGCCGGCGGTGCAGCCGGCCTTGCGGATCTCGTCCAGCGTGTAGTGCACGTGGGGCGTGGCCTCGACGTGGATGGTGATGTTGTCCGCGCCGGCCTTGGCGATGTCGGGGACGACGCGCTCGGGCCGCTCCACCATGAGGTGGACGTCCAGGACGCCGCCGGCGTCGTGGACGAGGTCGGCGAGGGCCCCAACGACGATTGCGCCGAACGTGATCGGCGGGACGAAGTGGCCGTCCATCACGTCGACGTGGATGACGCGGGCGCCCGCCGCCAGCACCTCGGAAACCTGGGACCCGAGCTTGGCGAAGTCCGCCGACAGGATCGATGGCGCCACCCGCCGCTCGCGCAACAGGTCCGCGTGACGGCCGCTCATGGAACGGCTAGACCTCCTGGAGCATGCTGCCCTGGCAGTGGTTGCATTCCACGATCGCGGTGGTGGACATGCGCACGATCGTGGAGTGCTCGCCGCAGTTGGGGCACACGGACCGCAGCTCGTAGCGCCGCAGGCAGTAGACGCAGCGGTAATTGCCAGGGACCGCAGTCGGCCGCAGCCACGGCTCCCCGCAGCCGGGGCAATCGGGGCCGAGCTTGGGCGCTGGCTCGTTCATTACTGCAAGACTAACCGGAGCGCGGTCGTTACGGATCTGCATAGGCGACGCCTACGAATGACGTAGGCGGGCGATGAAGAAGCCGTCAGTGCCGTCGGTGTCGGGAGCCAGGCGCAGGGGCGCCTCGGCCACCCACTCCGGATGGGCGGAGAGAAAGCCCTCCACCACGGCGTCTGACTCGGCGCGCGAGATCGTGCACACGGAGTAGACGAGCGTGCCGGCCGCGGCCGTGGCGGCGGCGCCGGCGGCGAGGATGCGGGCCTGCTGCGCGGCGAGGTCGGCGATCCGCTCGGGGCTGGTGCGCCACCGCAGGTCGGGCCGCGACTGGAGCGTCCCCAGCCCGCTGCACGGCGGGTCCACGAGGACGCGATCAAAGCCGGGCCCGCTGTGCGGCGCGGCGGCATCCGCCGTCTGCACCGTCGCGCTGCGGACGTGCATCCGCTGCAGCGTGGCCCGGAGGGCGTCGGCGCGGCCGAGGTGGCGTTCCACCGCCACGAGGTCGCCGGTATCGCCGGTGAGCGCGGCGAGGTGAGTCGTCTTGGCGCCGGGGGCAGCGCACAGGTCCAGCACGCGCTCCCGCGGGTCGGGCGCGAGCGTCCGCGAGACCATCATCGAGGCCCGCGACTGAGGCATGAGCTCGCCCCGCTGCCAGCCCGGCGAGGCGAAGGCGTCAAACGGCTCCTGGAGCACGAGGCCCTCCGGGATCCCGGGCGCGGCGTGCCACGCGACCCCGAGCCGGTCCGCGACGTCGCCGACGGAGCCCGCGAGCGTGTTGACGCGCACGGCGGACTCGGCGGGCTGGTTGACCGTGGCGAGCAGGCTGCGAGCGCGCTCGGGCCCCAGCTCAGACCACCAGAGCTCGGCCAGCCACACCGGCACGGAGTGCAGGACCGCGGCGTGCGCTGGGGTCTCGTCATCCAGCGCGGCCAGGAGCGGGGCGCCCTCGCGCAGCGCCCGGCGCAGGACGGCATTGACCAGCCCGCTGCCACCGCGGGCGTGGCGCTTGGCCAGCTCGACCGACTCGTGGACGGCGGCGTGGTCAGCGACGCCGTCCATGAGCAGCACCTGCATCAGCCCCAGTCGCAGCGCGGCGAGCACCGGGGGATCGAGCCGCGCTGGGGGGCGATCGCTCAGCGCGGCGGCGACATGATCCAGCGTGGCCCGGCGCTGGATCGTCCCGTAGGCCAGCGCCATCGCGAACGAGCGGTCGCGACCGTCCAACCCGCGTGCCTGCGCGTGGAAGGCGCGGTCCGCGTACGCGTCGTGTTCGAAGACACGGCGAACAACGGCGTACGCGCATGCCCGCGCCGATGAGACCCCGCTCGCCATCCTGGGCTATCCCCGCAGGCCGCGCAGATACGCGCCGCCCGGCATCTGCCGGCGCCCCGCGGGCTGCACCATCGTCAGCGCCAGCGTCCCCGGCGTGCAGCCCAGGGTGGGGACGGGACCGTCCAGGGACAGCTCGCCCGGGGCAGGGTCGCCGGGTAACGTCGCCCGCGCGGTGGCCCCCCACACCCCGAGCCGCTCGGACCGGGACCCGCCCACCCCGGTGATCGCCGCGCCGATATGCGGCGTCAGCGCCCGCACCGCGCGCTCGAGCTCAACTGCCGGGCGCTCCGGGTCAAGCACACGGTCCTCGGCGGAGATCTTCTCCGCGTAGGTGGCGGCTGCCTCGTCCTGTTCCTGACAGGGCGGCGAGGTGTCCAGCACCCTGATGAGCAGGTAGCCGCCGAGCGCCGCCAGGCGAGCGGCCAGGGTCCCGTAGGTGTCGTCGCGGCCGATCGGCTCCTCGCCGACCAAGCACACCGGTCCGCTGTCCAGGCCGGCGGTGAGGCGCATGATGCTCACGCCGGTGCGCTCGTCACCGGCCATGATCGCCCGCTCGATCGGCGCCGCGCCGCGCCAGCGGGGCAGCAGCGACGGGTGGACGTTGAGCATGAGGTGCTCGGACAGCAGCGGCTCCTTGATCAGGGCGCCGAACGCGCAGACCACGACGGCGTCGGGCGCGGCGGCGGCGATCCGCGCGCGCCCCGCGTCGTCATTGACCGATTCCGGCTGTTGCACCGGGATCCCGAGCCCCCGCGCGGTGCTCACCACCGGCGGCGCGGCCAGCCGGCGGCCGCGGCCGCGCGGGCGGTCGGGCCGACTGACCACCAGCTCGGGCCGGTACGGCGACTCGGCCAGGATGCTCAAGATCGCGGCGGCGAACTCCGAGGTCCCGAGATAGACGGTGCGCAACGGCGCGGGGCTCAGGCCGAGGGCAGCGCCTCGCGCAGGGCGCGCATGGCTTCCTTGCGCTGCGAGCGGGAGATCCGGTCGAGCACGAGCACGCCGTCCAGATGGTCGATCTCGTGCTGGATGACGCGCGCCTCCAGGCCCGAGGCCTCGATCGTCAACGGCTCGCCGTACTCGTCCAGCGCGCGGACCACGATGTGCACGGGGCGCTCCACGTCGACGTGGACGTTGGGCAGGCTGAGGCAGCCCTCCTCCAGGACCTCCAGTTCGTCCCCCGCCCACTCGATCTCGGGGTTGACCAGCGCCGTCACCGGCGACTGCTGGTGGACCCGGTAGACCAGCAGTCGGTGCAGGACGCCGACCTGGTTGGCGGCCAGGCCCACCCCGATCGAGTCGATCATGATCTGCCCCATCCGCGAGACCTCGTCGCGCAGGGCGTCGTCGAATCGCTCCACCGGCCGCGCACGGGTGCGCAGCACCGGTTCGCCGAACTTGCGGACGTGGGCCAGCGCGGCGGCGCGGCGGGCCGCCACCTCGGGATCGAGCTGGGGCTCGACCGCGCCCTCGGGCTCGGTCACCTCGGCGTCGAGCTCGGCGTGATCTGTGACGCTGTCAGCCATGTGAGTGAGTCTAGTTATGGGGCTCCTCGCCGGGCGCCTACTGGGGATCGACGTCGACGCTGACCGCCGCCCCCCGCCGGGCAGCGCCGGGGGCCACCCGGTCCACGGCGCGGCCGACGGCGTCAATCGCGGGCCGGCGGGCGGTCGCCTTGACCACCAGCTGGCTGCGCGCACGGCCGCGCAGGCGAAACAGCGGAGCCGGCCCGAGCACCGCCGCATCCACCGAGGCCAGCTCGGCGTGAATGGCGGCGGCTGTCTCGCGGGCCAGCGCCTCGTCTTCAGCCGAGCTGACGATGCGGATGAGCGACGCGTACGGCGGATAGGAGAGGGCCTCCCGGCGCGCCAGCTCGTCGGAGATGAAGCCATCGGTGTCGTGGTGGACGGCGAAGCGGATCGGGCGCGCCTCGGGGGCGAGCGTCTGGACCAGGACGCGGCTGCCCAGGGCGCCTCTCCCCGTCCGGCCGGCCAGCTGCGTGATGAGGGCGAACGTGCGCTCCTCGGCCCGGAAGTCCGGGAACCGCAACGTCTGGTCGGCGTCGAGCACGACGCCGAGGGAGACGTCGGGAAAGTCGTGGCCCTTGGCGACCATCTGGGTGCCGACGAGCACGCCCGCGGGCGCTGCCTGGAAGCTCTGGAGCGTGCGCGCCCGCTGGGGCAGCGTGGAGGAGTCGGCATCAAGGCGGAAGATGGGAAAGCGCTCCTCCCCCAGCGCCTCACGCAGTTCGTGCTCGATGCGCTCGGTCCCGGCGCCGTGACGTGCCACGCTGACCGATTGACACGCGCTGCAGCGCTGGGGCACGCGCGCCCGATGGCCGCAGTGGTGGCAGGCGATGAACTGCCCGTGACGGTGCAGGACGAGCGCGACGTCACAGTTGGGGCACAGCCACACCCGCCCGCAGGCGCGGCAGGAGAGGAAGTTGGACCAGCCGCGGCGGTTGAGCAACAGGATCGCCTTGCCGCCGGCGCGGCGGAGGTCGGCCAGCGCCATCCGCGTCTCGGGGTGCAGCGGCTGGTGTCGGTCGCGCATGTCGAGCACCTCCACGCCGGGCAGCGGCCGCCGGTCCACGCGCTCGGACAGCCGCAGGCGCGTCATCGCCAGCACGCTCTCGGGCCGCGGCGTGGCGCTGCCGAAGACCAGGACGGCGCCGTGGCGCGCGGCGCGCTCGCGCGCCACGGTCCGCGCGTCATAGCGCGGATCACCCTCGTGCTTGTAGGAGCTCTCGTGCTCCTCGTCGATGACGATCAGCCCGATGTCCGGGAGCGGGGCGAACACCGCCGAGCGGGGGCCGACGCACACCCGCGCCTCCCCGCTGCGCAGGCGCATCCACTCGTCGTGGCGCTCGCCGGTGCTCAGCGCCGAGTGCAGGACGGCAACAACGTCGCCGAAGCGTGCCTCAAAGCGCCACAGCGTCTGCGGGGTGAGCGCGATCTCGGGCACGAGCACGATCGCCGAGCGGCCCGCGGCCAGAGCCGCGTCCACTGCGCCAAGGTAGACCTCGGTCTTGCCCGAGCCGGTCACGCCCTGCAGCAGGTAGCCCGGATGGTCCGGGTCCCGGCGCCCCAGCGCGGCCACGAGCGGCGCGAGCGCCTGCGCCTGCTGGGCGGTGAGCGGGGGCGCCGCGGCGGAGGCGCTGCCCACCTGCAGCCGGGCCGGGCGCCGCGGCCGCGCGCGGCGGTCCATGGCCACCAGGCCACGGCCCTCCAGTCGGCGCAGCCCCGACGTGTCGAGCTCGGAGGCGACGGTCGGGCCCCGCTCGGCGAGCGCGCCCAGGAGCGCGCGCTGGCGGTCATTGAGACGAACACGGGGGTCGCCGAGGGCGGCGCGGCCCTCGGGCGTGAGCTCGGCAACGAGGGCCAACTTGGCGCCGGTGCCGGTAGATGCGCCAGGGGCGAGCATGAGCTGGAGTGCCCGTGACGGCGTCGAGCAGTACTCGCGGGCCATCCAGTCGGCGAGCGCCACCAGGTCGGCGCCGACGCCGGCGCCGATCACCGCCTCGGGCTCCACCAGGCGCTCGGGATCGAGCTCGGAGTGCTCGGCCAGTTCCACCACGACCCCGAGCGAGCTGCGCGACCCGAACGGGACCCGTAGGAGCGACCCCACCTGGACCTGCTGGCCGGGCGCCAGGCGGTAGTCAAACAGGCCGCGCACCGCGCGCGTCCGGGTCAGTGGCTGCACGCGGGCGATCATCGGCGACCGAATGTAGTGGCAGTGGGGGTCGCCACCCGAGGTGTCGCCGTTACTCTCCTGGGGCGTGGACCCGGAATCCGGCGAGGAGATCTTCTTTCATGGCCATCCCTCGTGGCGCTCCCTGGGGCTGTTCTATGTCAAGGGGCTCCTCGCCGTGCTGGTGGCCGGGGTGATCGCCGGCGTGGTCACCCGGATCACGGCCAAGCACGTCCAGGCCGGCTGGGTGAGCGTCGCGGTGGTGGTGGTGTTCCTGGTCATCCTGGTCATCGGCACCGTGCGCCGGATCGGGACGACGTACTCGATCACGAACCAGCGGCTGACCATCGAGAAGGGCATTCTCTCGCGCGATGTCCACCAGACCCGGCTGGAGCGCATCCAGAACGTCAACTCCAACCAGTCGCTGTTCGAGCGCATCCTGCGCATCGGAGATGTCCAGTTCGACACCGCCGGCGAGTCGCAGTACGACTTCGCCTTCCGGGGCGTGGGCAACCCGACGGGGATCGTGCGCACGGTGGACCGGGCGCTGCACGCGCTGCGCGGCGCGCCGACCACCCCAGCGTCCGACGTCTGAGCGCTCCGGGGAGAGCTGCCGCTTGCCCGCGACGGTCACCTGCGTCGTTCTCAGGTGGATCAGATCGCCGCGTCGGGCGTGCCCGAGGGCTCGGGCTCGGGACGTCCACGACCGCCCCGGCGCTCCTCACGGTCGGCCGGGGGGCGGCGCTCGTTGCGCTCGACGAAGTCGATGATCGCCGGCACGCCCTCCAGCCGATAGCGCTCGCGCAGGCGGTTCTCGACGAAGTAGGCGTAATCGCGGGTGACGCGAGCGCGCGAGTTGACCTGAATGGAGAATCGGGGCGGGCGCTCGGCGGTCTGGGTCATGAACAGCAGCCGAAGCCGATGGCCGGCGGCGGCGCCGCGCGCGCGGGCGGGGCGCTTACCCACCGGCGGCTGGCGGGCGGCCACCACCTCGGAGAGAAAGCGGTTGAGCTGCGGGGTGGGGATGCGGGTGCGGCTGCGATCGGCCAGTGCCACCGCTTCGATGAGCAGGCGCTCGACGTGGCGGCCGGTCTTGGCCGAGGCCGTGAGCACGCGGGGGCGCAGGCGGAGCTTCTGGTGCGCGCGGGCGCGCTCGTGGTCGAGATCGATGCCGTCGGCGATGTCCCACTTGTTCAACGCCAGCGCCGTCGCACAACCGCTGTGCATGGCCAGCTCGGCGATGCGCAGGTCCTGGCTGGTGATGCCATCAACCGCGTCGCACACCACCAGCGCGACGTCGGCGCGCTCCGCCGCCCGGCGCGAGCGCAGCGACGTGTAGTACTCGATCGACTCCCCCACCTTGGCCTGCCGGCGGATACCGGCGGTGTCCACGAGAATCAATTCCCGGCCGTTGAAGCTGATCGGCAGATCGATGGCGTCCCGCGTCGTACCGGCCACCGGGGAGACGATGACGCGCTCGGACCCTGCGAAGCGGTTGAGCAGCGAGGACTTGCCCACGTTGGGACGGCCGATCAGGGCCAGGCGGACGGCGTCATCGTCGTCACCGGCATCGTTGGCGTCCGGGGCCAGCGCTGCCACGCGGTCCAGCAGGTCACCGGTGCCCAGGCCCTGCGCCGCCGAGACGGCGATCGGCTCGCCGAGGCCCAGCGCATGGAACTCCGCGGCCAGCGGGAGATCCTTGGCGGTGTCGATCTTGTTGGCGGCCACCAACACGGGCAGCGGAGAGCGGCGCAGCAGCTCGGCCATCTCCTGATCGCCGGGGCGCAGGCCCGCTCGCGCGTCCACCACGAGCACGGCGACGTCGGCGTCGGCCAAGGCCGCGCGGGCCTGATCCTGGATCTGGCGCGCCAATGAATCGCGGTCCCGCAGGTCGACGCCACCGGTGTCGATCAGGGTCAGCGGGCGGCCGTTCCACTCCGTGCGCAGCTCCTTGCGGTCGCGCGTGACCCCGGCCTGCTCGTGCACGACCGCCTCGCGGGACTCGGTCAGGCGATTGACGAGCGAGGATTTGCCTACGTTGGGATATCCGACCACGGCGACCTTCATGATGCGTCGAGGCTAGCCGACGCCGCTGCGGGCGACGCGCGATGCCGCCCTGCGTGAGCCGCTGGGCACCCGGTCAGGCGCGGCCACGGCGCTGGTCAACGAGGGCGACCACCCGGCTCACGACCTCGGGCAGCGTCAGCTCGGTCGTGTCGAGCGTGTGCGCGTCCGCGGCCGCCTGCAGCGGGGAGTGCTCGCGGCCGCTGTCGCGCTCGTCGCGGATCGCCTGCTCGGCCAGGACGGTCGCGGGATCGACGCCGAGCTCCACGGCGCGCCGCTGGGCACGGGCCTGCGAGCTCGCGGTGAGAAACACCTTGACCGCGGCGTCGGGAGCGACCACGGTGCCGATGTCGCGACCCTCGGCCACCCAGTCACCCGCGGCGAGCATCCGCCGCTGGTGGGCGACCATGGCCGAGCGGACGGCTGGCTGCGCCGCCGCCACGCTCGCCGCCTCCGACACCTCGGGCGCGCGGATCTGCTCGGTGACGTCGCGCCCGTCGACGCGGACCCGGTTTCCCAGCTCGATCTGCAACGCCGGCGCCACCGCGGCGGGCGGCTGCCCGCGCTCGCGTGCCACCAGTGCCACGGCGCGGTACATGGCGCCCGAGTCCAGGTAGGTGAACCCCAGCTCGGCCGCCACCCCGCGCGCCACGCTGGACTTCCCGGCCCCGGCCGGCCCGTCGATGGCGACCACCATCACCCGGCCGCCAGCGTCGCGATGTCGTCGGCAAACCCCGGGTAGGAGACGGCAGCGGCCTCCATGCCCACCACCTCCACGCCCTCCTCCGATGCGAGCCCGGCGACGGCGCCCAGCAATGCGAGGCGGTGGTCGCCGTGTGCGTCGATCACGCCGCCGCGCAAGCCGCCGCGGCCGCGGACCGCGAAGCCGTCCTCCAAGGCGTCGATGTCGGCCCCCAGCCCGCGCAGCCCGTCCACCACGGTGGCGATCCGGTCCGACTCCTTGACGCGCAGCTCCGCGGCGCCGCGCACCACCGTCTCGCCCTCGGCAAAGCAGCCCAGCAGCGCCACCAGCGGGAGCTCGTCGATGGCCAGCGGCACCTCGTCAGCGTCAACCGTGGTCGCTGCGATGGGGCCGTAGCTGATGTCGAGGTCGCATATCGGCTCGGCGGGATTCAACGCGCCCGGCTCCTCCAGCTCGCCGACCACGATCGCCCCCATCCGCTGCAGGATGCGCAGGAAGCCGGTGCGCGTCCAGTTGACGCCCACGCCGTCCAGGACCATGCGGGCGCCCGGCACGAGCACGCCTGCGGCGATGAGGAACGCGGCGCTGGAGAGATCTCCGGGCACGCGGATCTCCTCGAGCGCAAGCTCGTCGGCGTTGCCGACGGTGGAGGCATAGCCGCCGTTCACCTGTCGGCGGTCCACGCGGGCGCCGCCGCGGGCCAGCATCCGCTCGGTATGGTCGCGGCTGGGGATCGCCTCCACCACGGTCGTGGCGTCGGTGGCCAGGCCGGCCAAGAGCACGCACGACTTCACCTGCGCGGAGGCGACCGGGAGCTCGTAGCTGATGCCGTGCAACCCGGCGCCATGCACCGTGAACGGCGGGAAGCGTCCCCCGGTCGCCTCGACCTCGGCGCCCATCAGTGCCAGCGGCGCCGCGATGCGGTCCACGGGACGCCGGCGGATCGACGCGTCGCCGTCCAGCGTGAACGAGGCGCCCTGCTGGAAGGCCAGCCAACCAGGGAGCAGGCGCATGAGGGTGCCGGCGTTGCCGACGTCGATGGGGTCGCCGGGAGGCTGCGCGTTGCGCATGCCGCAGCCGCGGATGAGGACGTCGTCGCCGTGGCGCTCCACCAGCGCGCCCACCCGTCGTACCGCATCCAAGGTCGAGAGGGTGTCGGCGGCGAAAAGATAGTTGACGACCCGCACCGGCCCGGAAGCCATCGCCCCGATGATCGCCGCGCGGTGCGAGATCGATTTGTCCGCGGGTGGCGCGACGCGGCCCCGCAGCCGCACCCCCGGCGCAAAGCGCGCGTTCACGGCCGTGCCACCGGGAAACCGAGGCCGGCAATGAGCGCGAGAGCCCGCTCGGTGGCGGTCTCCCCCGCGATCCACATGGCGATGACGCCCTCGGTCATGTCGCTGGCCGGGTACAGCGCCATGTCGTTGATGTTGACCCCGGCGCGCCCGAGCTCGAGCGCGATCTGCGCCACCACGCCGGGACGGTTCGGCACCGAGGTGCGCAGCTCGTGAAGGTCGCCGCCGGCCAGCTGGGCCTCGAGCAGCCGGCGGCGGTCGGCCGCCGCCTGCTCGTTCCAGGCGGTGATGGCCGCCCCGTCCGCGTCAACAAGTGCGAGACGCGCCGATTGCAGGCGCTTAATCGCGCCGTCGATCTCGGCCACGAGGGCGTCGCGGTTGGAGAGGTAGATGTCGGTCCAGATCGCGCTCGGTGCGCCCGCCACCCGGGTGGCGTCGCGGAAGCTCGGGCCCGTCCCCGGCAGGCGCGCATCACCCCGGGCGAGCGTGTCGGCCGCTTGGGAGACGAGCACGTTGGCCAACACGTGGGGCAGGTGCGAGACCGCCGCGAGGATGCGGTCGTGCGCGTCGGCGTCGATCGCGGTCGGCCGCGCGCCGATGCCGTGCAGCAGCCGGTGCAACCGCTCGTAGAGCATCCCCGAGGTGCCCGCGGTCGGGGTCAGATACCAGGTCGCGGCGTCGAACAGGTCCGCGCGGGCGTGCTCGACGCCGGCGGTCTCGGCGCCGGCCAGCGGGTGGCCGCCGACGAACCTGGGGTCGCTGTGCGCGGCCACCACCTCGCGCTTGGTGGAGCCGACGTCGGTGACCACGCAGTCCTCGGCAGCCGCGGCCAGCGCCTCGCCCACCAGCTCCGACAGCCCGCCGACGGGCACGGCCACGAACACCGCCTGGGCGCCGGCCACGGCGTCGGTGACGGAGCTGCGCGCACAGTTCAGTGCGCCGAGCTGGAGCGCGCGCTCGAGCGCCTCCGGCGAGTCGTCGTAGCCGGTGACATCGGCCCCGAGCCGCTCGCGCGCCGCCAGCGCCACCGAGCCGCCGATCAGTCCAACGCCGAGGACCGCGACGCGCATGCGAGACCCGGTCCCGTTCAGCCCGCGCGGCGCGCGCGCACGGCCTCCGCGAGGCCGTCCAGGACCTCGACGGTGGTGTCCCAGCCGATGCATCCGTCGGTGATGGACTGGCCGTAGACGAGCGGGCGCGCGGCATCGAGGTCCTGGCGCCCGGCCACGAGGAAGGACTCGATCATCACGCCCACGATCTCGGAGTGGCCGGCGGCGACCTGCGCCGCGACGGCGGCCGCCACCTCGGGCTGGCGATCCGGATCCTTGCCGCTGTTGTCATGGCTGAGGTCGATCATGACCCGCTCGGGCAGGCCGCTGCCGCCCAGGAGCCGCACCGCGTGGGCGATGGCGTCGGCGTCGTAATTGGGGCCGCCGCGGCCGCCCCGCAGAATGACATGGCAGTCGCGATTGCCACTCGTGTACAGGATCGCCGAGCTGCCGTTGACGTCGATGCCGGCGAACGCGTGTGACACCGAGGCCGCGCGGACGGCGTCAACCGCCACCTGCACGTTGCCGTCGGTCCGGTTCTTGAAGCCGACGGGCATCGACAGTCCCGAGCCCAGCTGGCGATGGATCTGGCTCTCCACGGTGCGCGCCCCGATGGCGCCCCAGCACACGGCGTCCGAGATGTACTGCGGGGTGATCGGGTCCAGGAATTCGCAGCCCACGGGCAGCCCGAGCGCCAGCACCTCGAGCAGCAGCCGCCGCGCCATCCGCAGACCGGTGTTGACATCGCCCGAGCCGTCGAGGTGGGGGTCGTTGATCAGCCCCTTCCAGCCGATCGTGGTGCGCGGTTTCTCGAAGTAGACGCGCATGGCCAGGCACAGCTCGCCCGCCAGGCGCTCCACCTCCCGGCTCAGCCGCTCGGCATAGTCCCGGGAGGCGTCGACGTCGTGCACGCTGCACGGGCCCACAACCACGAGCAGGCGGTCATCGCGCCCGTCGAGGATCGCCTGCACCTCGGAGCGGCCGCGCAAGAGGACGTCCACGTGGGCGTCGGTGAGCGGCAGCTCCTCGATGAGGTCGCGCGGCGCCGCCAGCGGAACCAGTCGCTCGATCCGCCGATCGCGGACCGAGTCCGAGCGTTCGGTGCCGGTGAACGTCACGTCAGGCGACGCGCCCGCTCGCCACCGGCTCCTCCCACAGCGCCTTGCCGGCCACAGCGGCGGCGGCGCGTACCCGGTCCAGGTACTCGGGGAACTCGTCGGCCACCAGTTGCTGGGCCGCGTCGCAGATCGCCTCGTCCGGGTCGGGGTGGACTTCCACGATGAGCCCGTCGGCACCCGCGGCCGCGGCCGCCAGCGACATCGGGCCCACCAGGTTCCGCCGACCGGCGGCGTGGCTGGGGTCGACGATCAC
>Ga0070717_10002746_pt1 | contig 12437 bp, 9 predicted proteins | sample LARL113metaG_FD_71366 | JGI IMG/M metagenome (GOLD analysis project Ga0070717, IMG submission 71366) | Corn, switchgrass and miscanthus rhizosphere microbial communities from Kellogg Biological Station, Michigan, USA - LAR L11-3 metaG | ecosystem: Host-associated > Plants > Roots > Rhizosphere ...
AGCTATATTTACCGGTCTCACCTCAACCGTTTTATCTGCCTTCACCACATAAACGTAACTACCCTGCGGACCGCGCTGCACCGCCGCCGACGGAATGACCGTTATGTTCTTTCTCGTTTCCAGCAGAAGATGCACATTCACGAACTGGTTTGGCCAGAGTTCGTTGTTTCGGTTATCAAAGACGGCTTTCAGGCGTCCAGTACCTGTAGTCTGGTCAATCTGGTTGTCAATCGTGAGCAGTTTCCCGGTAGCCAGCTTGGTCAAATCATCGCGGCTATAGGCATCTACTTGTAGCGTGCCTTTTCGCATGTGTTGGGAAACCGTCTGCAACTGGTCTTCGGGTAGGGTGAACAGCGCTGTGATGGGCTGCAGTTGCGTTATCACCAGCATCGGATTCGTGTCCGACGCATGCACCATGTTCCCTGGATCAACCAGGCGCAACCCGATCCGTCCAGTTTCCGGCGCAGTAATGTGGCAGTAGACAAGATTGAGCTTGGCGTTGTTCACAGTCGCCTGATCGTTCCGGACGGTACCGTCAAGTTGATCAACGGTTGCTTTTTGCGTGTCCACCTGCTGTTGCGACATGGCTCCCGAATTTTCCAGCAATCCCTTGTAGCGCTCGTAATTCAGTTGGGCGTCACGCAGAGACGCTTGGTCCTTGAACTGTTGTGCCTCGGCTTGATCTAATTGCGCTTGGTACGGTCTGGGATCTATCACCGCAAGCAAATCGCCCTTCCTGACTTGTTCGCCTTCCTTAAACTTCACCTCTACCAGCTGGCCATCCACTCGGCTCTTGACGTTCACCGTGTAGAAAGCAGCGACTGAGCCCAGTCCCGTGAGATAAATGGGCAAATCCTGCAGCTGTGCAGGGGCAACGGTGACGGGAATAGTCTGCGGGGCGTTGGCCCGCGCCGACGACGGCCCGGAACTGGAACTGCTACACGACGTAGTAAAAATGGCTACCAGGACGGCCATCGCAAACACGACGCCAGCCTGAAAATATTTCTTCTCCGGCACCCTGAATGGACCTGAGCTGGACGAAGCTTGTCTGGACGAACAGGGGCTGGACAAAAGGGGGACAGCCGTCATCGGTTGACCTCGCCACGTGGATAAACGCGCGTCATCATCTTAAAACATATTCAACTCGCCGGCAGATGACCCGGCTAGTCTTGGATGATGCTCGAACCCGATTCTCCTCAACCATTTACAAAAATTTACCTGGCGTAAGCCGAGCCGATATCGTAGGGTAGCCCGGAATAGCGCAAACTAGCTGCAGTCGCGTATATTGGTCGCCCGAAACTGCTATGGCAAAGTCCGCTCCAATCCAGGCAATCTCGATCCGCGATCTGACGACTCTGTCTGACCTAAAGCAAGCCCTCCGCCTGGAAAAAGAAGTCTGGGAGCTGGACGAGTCTGATGTGACGCCGCTCACCCTGGCCATAGCTCTTCAAGCCGCTGGCTCCATGTGGATTGGGGCCTTCGACGGCAACGAAGCTGTAGGCTTTGCCTTTGCTTTTCCCAGCCTCAACGATCGCCGCCTAGGCTTTCACTCGCACATGCTGGCGGTGCGACCGTCGCATCGCGGACACGAAATCGGATATCAATTGAAACTGGTGCAGCGTCAGGGCGCTCTAGCCCTCGGCGTCAGCGAGATCACATGGACCTTCGATCCCCTGCGGAGCCCGAATGCGCATCTGAATTTTTCTCGCCTGGGAGTGATCTCCGACAGCTACCGAATTGATTTCTACGGTCCGCAAACCTCCAGCCCTCTGCATAGCAACGGCACCGACCGTCTCTGGGTCACTTGGCACTTGGCTGACCCGCGCGTGGAGCAAAGGCTCAGGGGAAAAGACAATCGGGCGGAAGTTCTGGACGCTCTTTCGCATCTCGAGCCGTTAGTGCGCTTCAATGGCGATGGCAAGCCCGCGGAGAGCAATCTCCAGCAAGCGCTGTCACGTCAGAGGATAGCAATCGAAATTCCCGGTGACGTGAATCGCATTGAACGCGAAGAAATAGACCTCGCCCGCGAGTGGCGACTGGCAACCCGGCGCGCTTTCACCGGGGCCCTCAAATCAGGATTCATCGTGAAAGAATTCTGCCGCTCAATCCGCGGAAAGCAAGGCCCCGGCGCGTATCTGCTGGAGCGTATTTCGTAGTTGTCCATGCCAGCCTCTCGGTATTTGAATGGGTGCCCCGTCCTTGCCTCTCCGCTCTTTGGAGAGACAGAGCGGGGATGTTGATTGTTATGATCGAATCGAATGATCGGTCCAAGACAATCGAATCCAATTGTCCTCTATGACGGGGTCTGCGGTCTTTGCAGCCGTCTGGTTCAGTTCGTGCTGAAGCGCGACCATCAAGACCGCTTTCGTTTTGCCGCACTGCAAAGCAATTTTGCCCGCAACTTGCTGCAGCGGCACAATTGCAATCCCGACGACCTGGACACGTTTTATTTAGCCCTATACTACGGCCAGCCAAATGAACGCTTGCTCTCAAGAAATGACGCCGCGGCGGCGGTCTTGGAGGAATTAGGGGGTATCTGGAAGTTTTGGGGAAAGCTGCTGAAATTATTCCCTCGGCCCATTCGCGATTGGCAGTACAACTTGATTGCGCGAAACCGCTATCGCCTATTCGGCAAATTCGACTCTTGTCCCATCCCCGATCCAAAACAAAGGCACAAATTTCTCGATCTTCCGAGTTAAGGTCTTTCCCTGGGATGCTTCGGTATTGCAGACGATGTTCCTACCTACAAGAAAGTTGTTGCGAAAAGAATCGCCGCAGGAGAACAAAACCTGGAGGGAATCCACGCCCCAGCCGGGAAGCGGCGCAAGAATGCAGCCCAGGGCGCAAGCCCTAGGAAAATCAGCAAGTCAGCCAGCCCCGAAGGGGCGCAAGAACGGCTCTGTCACAAACATGGCACCGCCGGCCATACAGACAATCCTCCTCCAGCGCAGTAAAATGCGAAGTCATCCAAAAATCGAGGACTAATAATGGCAGACAAGGCCACCATGCCCGCTCCCAACATTGATTCCATTCTCCAGGAGCAGCGAAAGTTCGAATGCCCCGACCACTTCCGCCAACAAGCTCATATCAAGTCGCTTGAAGATTACGAACGCATCTACCGCGAATCAGTCGAACACCCGGACAAATTTTGGTCCCGCATTGCCGATGAGCTGCACTGGTTTAAAAGATGGGACAAGGTCCTCGAATGGAACCATCCCTGGGCAAAATGGTTTGTCGGCGGCGAACTCAATCTCTCCTATAACTGTGTCGACCGCCACGTGCTAACGCCACGCAAGAACAAAGCCGCGCTGATCTGGGAGAGTGAACCTGGCGAAGTGCGCACTTTCACTTATCAGCAACTTCATCGTGAGGTACAAAAATTTGCCAATGTACTGAAGTCACTAGGAGTGAAAAAGGGCGACCGCGTAGCCATCTACATGGGAATGACTCCCGAGCTTGCCATTGCCATGCTGGCTTGCGCGCGCATCGGTGCCCCGCACACCGTAGTTTTTGGCGGATTCTCGTCGCACGCATTGGTAGACCGTATCCACGATTCTCAAGCCGTCTTAGTGATCACTCAAGACGGCTCCTACCGTCGCGGCGCCGAAGTGAAATTGTTTCCGTCCGTGGATGAAGCGTTGAAGTCGTGTCCATCGGTGAAGAACGTCGTGATCTACAAACGCACCGGCAGCGCAATTCCCATCCAGCCTGGCCGCGACCACTGGTGGAACGAGTTGATGGAGAAGGCTTCCGACGAATGTCCCGCCGAGCCTCTCGATGCTGAGCATCCGCTCTACATCCTTTACACGTCCGGGACCACAGGCAAGCCGAAAGGGGTGGTCCACACCACCGGCGGCTATTCTGTTGGCACCTACATCACCAACAAGTGGGTGTTCGACCTTCACGAGGAAGACACTTACTGGTGCACGGCTGACATCGGTTGGGTAACCGGGCACAGCTATATCGTTTACGGACCACTGCAGAACGGCGCCACCAGCCTGATGTACGAAGGCGCGCCCAATTTTCCCGAACCTGACCGCTTCTGGAAAATTATTGACCGCCACAAAGTCAACATCTTCTATACCGCGCCCACCGCGATCCGCACTTTCATTCGTTGGGGAGATGAGTGGCCGAAGAAACACAAACTTACAAGCTTGCGGTTACTAGGAACTGTCGGCGAGCCGATCAATCCTGAAGCCTGGATGTGGTATCGCGAAGTTATCGGCCAGAATCGCTGTCCCATTGTGGATACCTGGTGGCAAACCGAAACCGGACACATCATGATCACGCCAATTCCCGGAGCCATAGCCACCAAGCCGGGCTCAGCGACAAAGCCATTTCCCGGAATCGTTCCTGAAATCGTCACCATGGAAGGCGAGCCAGTTCCCGATGGCTCGGGCGGATTCCTAGTCCTAAAGCAGCCGTGGCCAGGCATGCTGCGAACTATCTACGGCGATCCCGACCGCTATGTGAAGCAATACTGGTCGCAAATTCCACCGACATATTTCACCGGCGACGGCGCCCGCAAAGATAAAGACGGCTATTACTGGGTAATGGGTCGCGTGGACGACGTGATCAATGTCTCCGGCCACCGCTTGAGCACGATGGAAGTTGAGTCGGCGCTAGTTGCTCATCAGTATGTCGCCGAAGCCGCCGTGGTGGCCCGTCCCGATGCGGTGAAAGGCCAGGCCATCGCCGCATTTGTTACCCTGCAAGGCGGCCGCAAGCCCACGCCCGAGCTGAAAGAAGAGTTGCGAAAATGGGTCTCAAAAGAAATCGGCGCGCTGGCCAAGCCTGACGACATCCGCTTCACCGACTCGCTCCCCAAAACCCGAAGCGGAAAAATCATGCGCCGCCTGTTGCGCGAACTCGCCACCAACGGCGAAGTGAAAGGCGATACGACAACCCTCGAAGACTTCACCGTGATTGCAAAGTTGAAGGAACAGGAGGAGGCGTGAGGCTGAGCCGGTTGCAGCAGCCCCCGACGTAGAGCTGCTTGAAGTTACCGGACGAAATCAAAAGCCCCGGTCGTCAGCTGGGGCTACAAGAGCCAGTCGGTACGCCATCTATCCAACACCTTCATTGTAGCAGCACTGAAACTTGGTCGAGGACCCGTGCGGAGGACGAGGGAGTCGACCGTCGTGGCTGACTAGGCCACTCGACCATTTGAAGGATGGCGTCCAGTACCCACTGGCAACGTCCTCCCAAACGCAATCCATCTCGCGCAGTATGGAGCCGTCACGGAAACGCACGCAAGCCCACGAAAGTAGCCAGCGATTCCCACAACGGGGAATCCTTGTGGACCCATGTACCATATTGAGTGGCCACCACCACTCCTGTCCAAACTGAACCCTCGGCTACTCGCCGCACTTCTACCGTCAACTTCGTCATCAAGGCTTCGCGCCCGGGCTTGTGGCTCACAGCGGTCTGGTTCTATCTCCTGCCACTCGGGCAAAGGCACGTCTTCCATTCCGCGGGATTTTGGCTCGGACTAATCTACGTCACCCTTCCACTCGGCCTCATCATCTATGGATGGAACGATATTGCCGACGCTGACATTGACCGCTTCAATCCGCGCAAAGGCACGTTTCTTTTCGGAGCTCGCGGATCGCACGAGCAACTTCGCCGCCTGCCCCTGCAGATCGCGATTGTGCAAGCGATATTCGCTAGCATTTTCTTATACCTGGATGGCACGAGAATCCTGACCTGGTTCGCCGCCCTCATCGTATTCACAGCTATCTACAATCTTCCGCGCTACGGATTAAAGAGCCATCCACCGTTCGACATCCTCAATCAAGCCGGATACCTTCTGGTCTTCGTTTTCAGCAGTTGGCTGAACCGCGCGCCACAACTCCGCTGGCCAGCGATGGTTTTCGGCGCGATGTTCGCCATGCACTCTCACGTTTTCGGCGAAATTATGGATATCGAACCTGATCGCCTCAGTGGCCGTCGCACCACGGCATCGGTCATCGGGGTGATGCCGTCGAAATTCCTGATCTCCTGCATGCTTTTTATGGAGGCGCTGCTGGTGTGGAGGTTCTTCAACGACATCTGGATTTCCGCCGCGCTGACGTTTAGCGGGTTCTGGTTCCTGCTCGACACTACTCTGATCTGGCGCAGTCGCCCTTACTCACTCGCCCAGATGCGTTTCTTCTTGCTCGCCTGGAACGCGATTGCGCTAGGCAGCATAGGATGGGTCTGGCGAACCGCCAGCCTGGCTCGCTAACGAACAGTGAGGGTCCCCCTTCCAACCTCCGCTTTGGCGGCTGGGTCTTAACAACAAATCTTCATTCCAAGATCGCAAAGATTCCGCCGTTAGGGTCAGCGATACCGAAACACTGACCGACTTTGTTCCGTTTTTCGTAACAACGGCAAAATTAATTTGACTCTCATCTTCGTAGGGCTATACTTTCCGCGCCAACCTGGCGAACCAGCTGACCTACTCGATGCAAGGGGAACAAGATGACCCGCTGGACTGCCAGCCGCTCCTTCGTGAACCGGTGTTGGAGAAAAACTTCTGCGCCGTAGATTGTTTACTTCGAACCGCGGGAGCAACCCGCAGGAGAAATCCATATGGCAAATTCTGGCAACATCATCGCCCTGCACAATAATGACGTTGTTTTTCTCGCCTGGCAATATGAAGAAGCCATTTCCGATTGCCTCGGCTTTACCGTCCGCCGCAAAAACATCACGAAAGGAGAGGCAACTTTCACAGCGCTGCCTGCCTGGGTAGGTTGGGAAGGCGATAGCAACGATGACTGGAAGGCACAGACCACCGACATCTGGCCGGTACAAAAATTCAGTTGGCGTGATTTCACCGCTACGCCTAGTGACACGTACGAATATCAGATAATTCCAATGGTCGGAGCCAAGGACCATCTCAAAGTTGCCGATGGCCTCACGCTCACTTCCGCGGAAATCCCGCTCACCGCCGACACCGACAACGATATTGAGGCATACTTCAATAACGGAATTCTCTCGACTCAACATGTTGCGCATTATCTGCCGAGCGGACCCAGTGGGGCGCCCAATTACCGCAAACTCACCATCCAAACCCCCAACGATCCGCTTCGCAAGCAGCTGGCCGGTCAAATGGTCGACGTGCTGAAGTCGCTGCTCAAACGCGCACGCGACCAAAACGGCCAGTGTTACTGTGCACTATACGAGCTCGATGACAGAGAGCTGGTAGATGAAATCATCAAGACTAAGGGGCGCATTCATCTGGTGCTTTCGACCGCGGGCACGAACGATTCCACCAACGCCGACACGCGCAAAAAGTTTGAGGATGAAGGTATAGACATCACCAACCGCATGCTCGACTCCGCTCACATCGGCCACAACAAATTTGTCGTCTACACCGATGCGAGTGGGAGCCCCCAGGCGGTTCTTGCTGGCAGCACCAACTGGACCAGCACTGGGCTTTGCGCGCAGAGCAACAATTCCGTGATCGTTCACGATCCGAAAATTACAGGCTTTTACCTTGACTATTGGAAACGCCTGAAGCGTGACACTCTCGATGCAGATGGTATCGCCAGGGATCTGCAAGGAGACGAGTTCCGACAAAACAACAACAAGGGTAATCTCGATGGAAATACTACGATATGGTTCTCGCCCAATACGGAGGCCAGGTCGAAGCCCAAAGGGTCAACCCTCGAGAGCGGGACGCCTGGCGACTTGGCACAGGTGTTTGAGCTGATCCGGGGCGCGAAACAAGCGGTGATGTTTCTGGAATTCCAGCCAGGATCCCCCAGCGTGCTGGATGTGATCAAGGAAGTCGAAGGCGAGAACCCGAAGTTGCTCATACGCGGTGCCGCCACTGATCCACGGGCGGTCGAGAAATTCGATGAAAAGGCCCCAATTACAACGGAACTCTACCATCGCAGCGCCAGCGGCGAGCCGGATACTGTGAACGAGACCGGCGTGGCAGCGACCGCCATCAACGATGAGTTCGCCTACTGGAAAAAAGAGTTGCTGAAGGCGAGCCCGAACGCCCACGCAATTATTCATGACAAAATCGTGGTGATCGATCCCATGTCGAAGAATGACTGCGTCGTAATTACTGGTAGCCACAATCAGGGTTACAAAGCCTCATATTGTAACGATGAGAACCTGCTCATCATTCGTGGCAACCAGCCGCTTGCGTTGTCATACACGACTCATGTAATGGACATCTACGACCACTATCGCTGGCGGTACTTAATACAGCAGAAAGGCAAGAGCGCATGGACGGGCCTGCAGACTACTCCCGACTGGCAGGAGAAATACTTCCAGCTCGGCAACATGGCCTATCAGGAGCTCCAGTTTTGGATGTCAGCTCCCGCCGCTAATCAGGGCATGGCGGGAGAACCTGTTCCCATTGACAGAAGTCCGCAAGCGCGCGGTGGGCGCAGCCGACGGCGTCTAACACCAGAATCTTTGCCGGTTGCTGCGGGGCAGTAATAACAGGTTTAGAGGTGCCCGTCTTAACTGTTCGCAAAGAACACGACGTTAGGATGGGCACCCGATCTACATTCCCTAGCGAAGCGCTTCGCCGGGCAGGTGAAGGCACCGGCCCGTGAGCTATTACGACGACAATCGTGCTCCCCAAGGCGATGCCGTCTGCAGACTCGCACGACTCACTTCCAGCAATTCATTGTTGTCAGCCGGCTTTTGGAAGAAGGCGGTTGCCCCCGCATCCCCCGGAATAGATACTGTCAGCCAGCCCTTTCAAATCACTGCAACCGAGGCAACACATCGCGAGTACATTAGGACTCAAGTCAAAACGCCAGACACTCCCGGCGAAAGGTCTCCTGGCACCGATCCCGCAGTCTCTGCGGAAGACTTTTCGGTTCCAACAAAGGCCCGCGAGGAGTTTGCTAAGGGCATGGAAGTCCATGCCGAGGGCGACGACCAAGCGGCGCAAGCCTCGCTAGAGCGCACGCTCGAAATTTACCCAAGCTACGTGTTCGCTCCCAAGTTTGCGCCCGGCTATGTATCGGCAATGTCCAAATCGTGTCTCGTGCGTCTGAATGGATCTGATTACCGCGAGCTACGGCTCGCAATTCTCGAGAGAGATGCTGACGATGTCAGGTGTGCGGGTCGCACAGAAATTTGGAAGTTCGCCATCAGCAACTCCGCAGTCGCTTAGGCAGTGATGCCCCAGATAATCTGATTACACTCTGCCACGGCTGCCATTCCCTTGTGCACGGCTACTGAGGAGTCCGTGATGTACTTAGAGCGGGGAGAAAGGTGGCCAGCCGCTACTAGAACAGCCCATCGTCGAATCATCGTAGAAGCGCTGAAAGGATAGCAAAGCTGACCAAAATGTCGCGCGGTTTCCGAGGATCTGGCTTCTGTGCAGCGGCCGAATCATGCGGCGTCTCCTGCGCGAACTCGCCGCCAATGGCGATGTAAAAGGGCGCTACGGCAACGCCTCTCTACGGTCCTGCCGAAACAGAAAACAACCCCTCAGGAACAGCCACATTTGTGCGCGCCGTTCGAATCTGGACCGTGAAACGTCCCGTGGGAGTTGCTGAAATCCATTGGAACGCAATCTTTACGCCGCCAGTTCTACGATAGTCGGAGTAGTCCGTCTGGCTCGGATTTAATCCGAGCGCCGACGGAACCAAAGGCAGCCGGCCGCGCACAAGTGAGGCACTGCTTTTCTCATGACCGGCTCTCTCGAAGCACTCATTCTCTTAATGGGGGATAGTTCCCGGATCGCGCACGACCCGAATCTTGTGGTCCGTAAAGCGGGAATGCATTTGTGGCAATTCATATTTTGGCATGTGGCAAGTTGTACAATCCGCCGACTTGACCGGGCATCCGGTACCGGGATGATCGACCGAGGGATCCAGCTTTGCGGAACGAATGAACTCTACTGGTGCTGGCGGTGCTGCGCTGAACTGGAATGCGATCGCCGCCCAGGTGTGGAGGACGGGGCCTCGCTAGTTACGGGAGCCGGAAAGTAAGAATTCCATGTCCCGCAAAAAGCGCGGGGAGGGGTGGGCCAACCTCGATTCAGTGCGGACGCCTGCGCCCGAGACATCGAGACTCATGCCTCATCAGCCCGCAGGGCAACTCTTCTCGTTGGTTGTTCTGCACCTGGCAGTGATCCAAATGATCTGGCATGACAATCCTATCGTTAATGAATGGATACTTAGACCTCGTGGCTGCGAGCGCTGTCACAGCGGCGTCGATGTCGCCGGCGCATTGGCATTGCACAGGCGCAGACTAAGGCGCGATAGACGCGGTTTGGGACAGCAGTTGTTTCTTCCAGTCCCTAAACAGGATTTCATTCGAATTCCACTGCATATATCGATCAAGGATGTTGACCGCATCTTGAATTCTTTTTTGTTGGACGTACAACATCGCCAGACGTCCATACGCTTCTTTCAATGATGGGTTAATGGTAATAGCTCTCAGGAATTCCTGTTCTGCTTCACTGTCGGATCCCGAGGATTGCAAAATGCGTGCAAGCCCCAGCGCGGCGTTCGCGCTCTGAGGATTGAGTTCAACGGAACGGCGCGCGAATTCGAGCGCGCGAGAGGAATCTCCCTTCGCAAAGTAAAAAGCTTGGAGTGAGGAAACCACTTCCGGATCGTTTTTGAGGGTCTCGGGATCCATGGATGAGAGAAGATTGCCTCCATCCACCCAGAGCTCTCGGTTGTCGGTTGACGAAAGCAGGAGCTCGGCGATCCCCAGATTACGCTTGCGGAATTGTTCTGCCGGTTCGCGCCATGCAACCAGCTTCTGCCCTTGTGATGGCGGACTTGCCGCAACGGGGTGCCGAAGAATGCGGTGGTCCGTGTTGGAGGCATGATTTATCGTCGTTTTGTTGATGGTGGGCATGTGACAACTGGTGCATTCCTTGAGGTCGGCGGCATGCGTTACGGGAGAGAGCTTGTGGTGGCACGAAGTGCAGACAGCCCGAACTTCCGACGCCCTTGGCGCAGGCGGACGATGCGGGTTATGACACGCACTGCACCAGAACTTGCCGCTTGAAGCCTGGGCGCAACGGCTTTGCGCAAATTGTTCCACTTCGCTCGCCAGCGGGATTTCCTCTTTCTCATTTCCTTGCAATAAGTAGGTGGTAAAAGTATCTTCGGCGGGATTTCCAACGCGAAAGTCCGTCCAGTCTTTACCGGGATTCAAGACGCGATTCGTTCCCTCGAGGTGGCATTGCTCGCAGACACTATCGCGGGCGCTGCCGGACAGTCTGACTGCGTTGATAATGTTCGACTTACTCGGGTGTTGTATGTGAGCTTCACTCGGGCCATGGCACCGCTCGCAGGTTATCGGCTGGAGGGACTTTGTGGCCAGGCGCTTTCCGTCTGGGTCGTCAAAGCGGGCGCCGGTGGCATGGCAGAATATGCATTCTTTCGCAACGGCGCGGTCGAATTCCAGGACATCCTTGGTTGCGTAGCCAGGAGAGAGATCCCAACCAAAACCGTTGAACCAGGAAAGGGGAGACTCGAACAAGTAATCTCTCAATTGAACCAGAAAGGTCCTCCCTTCCATTCCTCCACCGACCTGATATCGAATGGGGTACTCGGCGGTTACTCCATTTCTTGTGAGCTTATGGAACATGGTCCCATCCCGCACGGTCACGGTAATGACGCTGCCAGAACGCTCATGCTTCACGACGGCGTCGGGATACTTCTGAGGAATGAGCGTACTTCCCATGGGCGTTGAGAGATAACGAACCGTCTCAGTGCGATGGCACTTGATACAAACCGGCGCCGTGCGATCATCGGGTAGCGGGCTTTGGGCGAGGATGAGATTGCGAAAAAGCAGGAATATGCAGACACCGCAAATCCGCCAAAGGAACTTCATAGCGAATGGGGGCCTTCGAGACCGCAATCTGGAGGTAATTATCCGCTTCAACTTGTGCGCATTATAAACGAACGCTTTTACGGCCTAAGGCGTGGTTCCAGATTCAAACGTCCGGCGAAGGCGGTGGGGCCGACGTAGTTCGTCCTCAGGATGTAAGTCTCGTATTTCAAGGACCCTTTTATCGGGACTGAGATTCGTCCGAGCAGCGCGTTGCAAAACATTCGCAACTATGCCAAGCGGGACCACAAAAAAAAGCGAAATCTCGACGTCACCAGAGCAACGAACGACAATACGTCTATTACGGAAAAGCGGCAAGCCCGATGGGCGAAGCGACTTCCGCACCTCCATTCGGTTTTTATTTTTCTTATATCAAGACTTTCACCGGAGTTCATCGATAGAGTTTACGAAGCTGTATCGACCCGCCCAATCCGAACGTTGCGTATAGACCTTACTTGTGGCTGTTTTGAGCAAGGCGCGCGATATTACTCGCCTGTTTTCGTACGCTTTCTGCATCAGGATCCAAGGGTGCAAGGCGAAGATAATTGTGAATGTGGTCAAGCGCGCCGGCGTAGTCGTGCTTTTGCGCCAGGCTGAGTCCCAGAATGTACTCCAGCCTGGGATAC
>Ga0070717_10002747_pt1 | contig 12435 bp, 7 predicted proteins | sample LARL113metaG_FD_71366 | JGI IMG/M metagenome (GOLD analysis project Ga0070717, IMG submission 71366) | Corn, switchgrass and miscanthus rhizosphere microbial communities from Kellogg Biological Station, Michigan, USA - LAR L11-3 metaG | ecosystem: Host-associated > Plants > Roots > Rhizosphere ...
AACAGGCCCTGGGCTTCCTCGGTGTGAAACCGCCGGGCCAGGATCGTGGCGGGCGGCAGGCCGTCCAGGCCGAACCGGGCCATGGCCAGCGGATGCCGGGGCACGGACCGGATCGGGGCCAGGATCTCCGGCAGGGTCAGCCCCACCTCCCGGACCAGCGGGCCGAGTAGCCGCCGGTAGGCGGCGGCGTCCCGGCCGAGACCGCCCGCGGTCTCCTCGACTGAGCCGGCGACCGCCGCGGCCCGCCCGCCGTCCTGCGGGTGGGCGAACGCGACCTTGGGGGTGCACAGCGTGACCCCCCGGGCCGCCAGGTCGATGCTGGTGAAGAACGGGGAGGACGCGGCGAGCGGGTGGACCGCCGAGCACACGTCGTGCTGGAACCCCGGCAGGGTCAGTTCGGCCGTCCGGCAGCCGCCGCCGGGCGTGTCCGCCCCCTCGATGAGCTGGACCTTGAGCCCGGCCCGGGCCATGGTGATCGCGGCGGCCAGCCCATTGGGGCCGGATCCGACCACGATCGCGTCGGCGGCTGGAGCAGGGTTACTCATAGGTCGAGTATCCCGCCCTCGGCGCCGACGATGACGTCCGGGAGCCCGGACGGGCCGTCCCTGAACCGGGCGGCCAGCTGGTCCAGGTCCGCGTCCGTCCGGTCCGGCTTGTGGTGCGCCAGCGCCACCCGCCGGGCTCCGGCCCGCGCCCCCAGGCCCACCGCGTACTCCGCCGCCGCGTGGCCGAAGGACGCCTCCGCGGGCACCTCGTCGGCCAGCAGGAACGCGTCGTGGACGAGCAGGTCCGTGCCGGCCGCCAGGTCCAGCGCGGCCGGGTGGTACTCACCCAGCCCTTCCGGCCCGGGCCCCAGGACGGTGGGGCAGTGGTCGGGGATGTAGGTCAGCACGGAGTGCCCGTCGCTGACCCGGTACCCGTAGGTCCGGCCGCCTTTGTGCGGGACCTCGCGGGCCTCCACGGTGAACCCCTCGGTCTTCAGCTGGCCGGGTGGCAGGGTGCCGAACGTCCAGTCGCCGCGCAGGCCATCCGGCCCGATCGGGAAGTGCGGCGGGGACATGCCCCGGGCCAGCACCGACATGGCACTTTCCGCCGAGTCCTGCACCGGCAGCAGCAACTGGACCCGGGCATCCGGGCGGTCGCCGCCCCGGAAGAACGGGAGCCCGTGCACGTGATCCCAGTGCAGGTGAGTGAGCAGGATGGCGCCCTCGAAGGGACGGCCGTCCAGCAGTGCTGTGGCCCGGCGCAGTCCGGTGCCGGCGTCCAGGATCAGCGCCGGCACCGCCGCGTCATCGTGGGCGATCGCCACGCATGATGTGTGCCCCCCGTAGCGGAGAAAGTCCGCTCCTGGCGCGGGAGTCGATCCGCGCACCCCACAGAGGTATATCCGCACCTCAGCCTCGGCCGGCGTCTTCGCGCCGGTGCCCCCCGGACAGTTCCACCAGAGCGTCATGCTCGAACTGGCTGGCATCTACCGACGCCACCCGGCACGCGGTGGCCGCCACCAGCGTGGACGTCCGGACACCGCCCTCCAGGTGCGCGCGCTCGCCGAGGATCGCTCCCGGGCCGTATTCGGCCAGCTGTTCCCCGTCCCGGTCGACCCGGACCACTCCGTCCAGGACCAGGAAGACCTCACGGCCCGGATCACCCTGGCGGACCAGTACGTCGCCCGCGGCGGCCCGGCGGATCACCGGCTTGGCCGCGCCGTGCATGAGCTGCACGGACAGGGACCGTTCCAGCGCGGTCTCGACCGCCGTGACCAGCGCGGGAGAGTCCTCGTCCCCCCACGGGCTGTGCTTGCCGAACGACCCGGCGGACCAGTCCGCGAAATCAGTCAGGCCGGACTTGTGGGTGAGCTGCCCTTCAGGGCCGTACACCCAGTGCCGGGGGAAGGGGCTGGCGCCGGTCATCGCGGGTTCGGCAGTGCCGTCGGTGTGCAGGGTCAGTGACAACGTCGTCCAGACCAGCGGGGCCTGCCATTGCACGAACGGGCGGTGCCGCACGCGACGCGGGATCGGCAGCGCCGTCCGGCCGCCGGTGGTCTGCACGAACTGGACCCAGCCTGGGCCGTGCTCGGGCGGTCGCTGGATATCGGTCAGCTGAACGCCCTGGAAGCGGTGGCGCAGGCCGCCCAGCCGGATGGTGGTGCCCCCCATCAGGCCCCCGCCGCTGTAACCGGCGCCGGTGACCGCACCGGAGCCGTCCGTCTCGATCCAGGCCCGGAGCCGGTTCGCGAAGCGGAACCGGTCGGCGTCGCGGAGGGCCTCGAGGTCGTCGAGTTCCCCGGGCGGCGGGTCGTCGTAGTGGCTCACTCCTGCGTCGAAGGTCACCTTGAGTGCTCCGGTGACCGCTTCGGACGGGATCCAGGACAGTGAGGTAACGCTGCTTTCGTATCGCATGCTCCGAGCCTCGTCCCTCGCGCGGCTCAGATCAATGATGACAGCACGCCTGTCCTGACCTGCGCGAGTCATGGTGACACCACTGTAAGAGGTGATGCTGGCAGGGAGCCTATGCGTCAAAGGCGTGGTGACGCTGCGGTTACGGACGCTGGTCAGGCTGGGACGCATGTCGCCTGGATTGAGCCGCGCGGGGCCAGGGGCTGACCTCAGCTCCAGCGATGCGGCGCCGTACCTGGCTCGAGAGGCGCCTGGGCGAGGGAAGAGCAGGCGCTCGCCCGCTCAGCGGCGGCCGGTCTCGCGGCCCGCGGACGAGACGGCCGAGGCCTGGCATCGCAGAAGCCCTGGGGGAGCCGGGTTGCGTCCGTCACAGCTTCCGCTAAGTCGGTCGCCGCGCCAGTCGTCCGCCTGGGGCTCCGGCCAGGGCATGAGGCCGTCCGAGGTCCCGGTCATCGGGGCCGAAGATCGGTCGCGGTGGAGCCTGGTCGCGGGGGCTGCCGACGCACGGCCCAGTGCCGTGCAGCGCGCGTTCGACGATCGGTCGCCCGGCCGCCCCCTCGACCCGCCGCTCCGGGAAGAGCTCGGGAGCGACTTCTCCGAGGTGAGGGTCCATGCCGACGATGCCGCGGCGGTACTTGCTGCCGGTGTTGGAGCCGATGCGTTCACCCGGGGCACGGACATCTACTTCGGCGCCGGAATGTATCAGCCGAAGTCGCTCGCCGGCGAAGAGCTGCTTCGTCACGAGCTCGCGCACGTCGTCCAGCAGGCGAGCGGTGAGCTTTCCGGATTCGCTGGGCGGGTGGTCCCGGCTGAGCATCCGAGCGAGGGCCACGCCCGGTCGCATTCGGCGCTTGGTCCGCGGGCTCCTGTGGCCGGGGCCCGAGGCTCCAGCATCCAGCGTCAGGTGATCCAGCGGCAGCCATCTGGCCCGGGTCCCACAGTGGCGGAGGCGCCTCCGACTCCAAGATCATCATCCAAGGATGGCGCCGAGAAAGTCTACGACGCCCTCGTGAGCAAATGGGAGGGACTATCCGCAGTGAAGACGCATGACCTTGACGGCGACAAGGTCAAGGGGGAGTGCGAGGCTTTCGTCCTGATGATCGGTGAAAGGCCATCGTCATATCCGTCTGCCATCAAGAGAATTATCCATGACCAGTTGGGAGTCGGCCACGACCGGCCGAGTCTGGATCAGTTCCACTCCGACTATGGTGTGGCGATCGATCGATTCGCGGCTGACATTGGCCGGAAGGTGCTTGCTGATCTGCGGGCTTCGCCGGCAGATCCGATCCAAACGTGGCAGTGGGCGCAGCAGAGCCTGACTGAGTTCCTTACGGACGGTGGACGCGGGAGTGCCTTCAACGACAGGGTAGAAGACGCGATTCTTGGTGACGTCGAGAAGAAGGCTGCGAAGGAGCTCAAGATGAAACCGGCCGAGCTCCAGCAGATGGCCGATTCCGAAGTCGTCCGGATCATCGATGAGTTCGCCACCAATATCTACGTCGGCGTCACGCAGGCTGGCGCCGCATTCCATCTCCCGATGCCCGTGGGCAAGCACTACAACGTAACCGGGGCTGGAGCTGCGACGACACTCTTCGCGACTGAGGTTGGAGAGATGTTCCTCAAGCACGGGAGTAAGCTTCTGAAAGTCGTTTCTTTCCTTCCATTTGCCACTTTGGCCCTGGAGCTCTTCTCGATCTGGAGGGAGGCGAACGAAGAGGAAGAACGAATCAGGAAGGAGAACAAGCGAGGAGAGTTGGAGGAGCGCGCGAAGACTGAGCTCTTTCTCGCGTACGACAAGGAAGTGGCCGCGATCCGAAGCCGTGAGGATGTGCTGTCCGTACTCGTGGTGGCAGACGCGCTCAAGCGAAATATCAATCCCAAAGCCGCAGGGAAGCATCGTTTGCAGGACCTTGTCATCGAGCATCTCGGCTTCGAGCCCGACGTTCGCGACCCCGCGAAAGTCCTGGAAAGGGCGAGCCAGGAGCTAGTCAGAGCCTCCGGGGAGTTGGAGCGGGCGCTGGAGGAGTAAGACGGCTTGGCGCCGAGTGTCACGACCTTCACCACACGACGCGACTTGCTCAGAGTGGAGCCCTCCTGATTCTTGGTGACGCCGTGGTGACACGGGCCGGCATACTGGGCAATTGCATGGCCAGTGAACGGGAGCGGTGGAGACTCGTGAATCAAAACGCAGTCTGCCGTGAGGGCGACCGCGCCTCCCGGGATGCGTCGCGAGCCACCGCTGCTTCCGCGCCCGCGGTGCCGCGCTCGGCACCCGCAGTGGCGCCGGGCCTGGCTGCGGTAGGTTTCGCCCCATCGCGGATGCCTGCCGGCGTTTCCTTTCCCGGTGCGGCTCAGGCCGCACGCAAGCAGCGTGCGCGGCCCTCTCAGATCCCAGTCGCCAGCGCGTGGAAAGACGGTGCCGAGGGACCGCGGGATACCTCGCATGTCCTCGATGTCGTGGGCCGAGGCGGAGGACAGCCGCTGGACCCCAAGGCGCGGGCCGATATGGAGGATCGGCTGGGTGCTGACTTCTCTGACGTCCGGATCCACACCGGCGGCCAGGCGGCCAGGTCGGCGGCGGCCATCTCAGCCGAGGCTTACACCGTGGGCCACGACGTGGTGTTCGGCCAGGGCTCCTTCGACCCGGCCAGCCACGAGGGCAGGCACCGGCTGGCCCACGAACTGGTCCACGTCCAGCAACAACGCCAAGGACCGGTGGCAGGCACTGACAGCGGCGGCGGGGTGGCGATCAGCGATCCGGCGGACTCCTTCGAGCGGGAGGCCGAGGCGACGGCGGCCAGGGTCACATCCGGTCCTCTGCCAGGGGGTCTGGGTGATCTGCGCGGCCATCACCCGGGCAGGCGGTCAGTTCAGCTGACCGGGAGCCGGCCGGTGCAGCGGTGTGGCGGCAGGCCCTGTGACTGCGCAGCCGACGAGCAGGACCGTGTTCAGGCAGGCAGCGCCGGTGCGCCAGCCCTCCAAATGGTTCAGCGCGCCCCCCTCGCCCCGTCAGATGCTCTCGAAGGCGATCCAGGCCAGATGCCAAAGGTACTGTCCTGTCCCCCGGCAATCTCCAGTGCGCTCGCGCCCACTGAGATATTTCTCTTCCCCAATCGCGGCACAACCCTCTCGCCGATGCAAGAAGCGCAGATCGCGGCCTTCGTAGACAACTGGATGTCCGTAGGAGAAGGCGCCACCGTCCGAATTGACGGATTCGCCAGCAAACCTGGTTCTGAGGCACTCAATTGGCAGCTCTCATGCGAGCGCGCGCTGGCCGTGAAGGCGAAATTGATGAAGCCTTTGCCGACCGTTGGCAAAGGGATTCCCGAGCAGTTTATCGAGTTGTTCATGCATGGCGAGACGGCGGAGTTTGGCGACGAGTCTCAGGACCGCCGCGTCTCGCTGTCGCTAGAGCCAGCCCCGATTTCCCCGCAACCGCCTGGCCCACAGCCGACCCCGCCCGGCCCGGAACCGGCCCCGCCAAGGTCCTGTGGCCCAGAAATCGGTCCACAGCTAACAGACGTCCTCACGCGGATACAAAATGATTTCAACGATCCCGCGCAATCAGGATGGAGCAAGGAACTCGCTTGCGATAACCTGGTGTTTCCAACCCCTGGGGCCATCATGGCGTGGGACATCCTTGATCTCTTCCTGCCGCATACGGGATGGCTGGAAACGGGAGGACCGTGCGGCGTCCCGCTCAACGAGGCAGATGTCGAAGACCCGGCCACCTGCGGAAATACGGTCCAGATAGATAACAAGTGCTGGCTGGCCGGAACGGTCAACTACGCCATGTATGGAATCGCGTGCAGACTATGCAGCGACCGTCATCGATCGGCCCTTCCCCCGATCATCGGTCCTGCTCTTGACCAGTGGAGTCTTTTCGATATGCAGACCTGGGTCAGGCTCTACAACATCGCCGACCAGAAAGGCGGGGGAACGGGACCGCCCCTCGCCTGGGCGACAGCGACCTACCTCGGCGGCCCTTCAGCCAGGCCCAGTGCCGCGTCTAACCGATCTGGCTGCCCGGTGGGCTGCACCATGCCAGCAGCTCACAGCAGTTTCGACTACGCCTGGCCGGGTCTGCGCGGATCACTCAGCCACTGACACGATCTACTGGGCACGCCCTGGCCGAGTCCAAGATCCCTGATGGAGGAGCACAATCAGGGGCCCGTCCGGGCTGATTCGGTTGAACGGGGACGACGGGTACCGGGTCAGCGGTCGGCCGAGACGCGTGGCCGCAGCAGGATGCCGGCCAGCCGGCCGGCGTGCTGCCCATGTCCCGGCTGGCGTGCTGGCTGGCCCGCGCGGGTGTGCCTAGCACTATTGCCGATCAGGGGCCGGCTGTAGCTGAATCGTCCCTATGGGAGTGGCCTGGCTGACATTGCGCGCTGAGCTGCGCCGACGCTGGCGGCCCATGCTGGGCATCGTGCTGCTGATCGGCCTGGTCAGCGGGGTGGTTCTGGTGGCCGCCGCGGGGGCGCGGCGCACCAGCACCGCCTATCCCCGGCTGCTGCGCTGGGCCAGCGCCGCCCAGCTGGACCTGGTGCCCGGTCAGCCCCGGGCGGGCTACACCGGCGTCGGCCGGACCGGCTACTACGCGGCCGTCGCCCGGCTGCCGCAGGTTGCCTCCATGTCGGCCGTGGACCTGCTCGGCATGGAGATCCAGCCGCCGCACGGGCCACCAGACAGCGACATCAACGCCACCGGCAGCCTGAATGCGAGCACGGGGCTGACCGTGGACCGGGTTGGGGTGCTGGCCGGCCGCCCGTACGACCCCGCCGACCCGCAGGCCGTGATGATCGACCAGCGGATGGCCACGCTCGCGCACGTGGGGCCCGGCGGGACCCTGCATGTGCTGGCCATCCCCGGCTTCACCTCGGCGCGCCCGGACGTGCGCGGCGAGAAGCGGCTCGCGCTGCGGGTGTCGGCCATCGTCCGCTTCGACGACGGCATCCTGCCGGACAACGCCGGGTCCGCTGAGCCGCGGGCGCTGTTCAGCCCGGCCTTCGTCCGGCAGTACGTGACCGGCCGCTATCCCTGGCTGGCGATCAGCGACTACGCGGGGGTCCGGCTGCGGTCAGGGGCCAGCCTGGCCTCGTTCACCCAGGCCGCCCGGTCACTGGCCCGGCAGTACCCGGCGACCCGGGGCACGGTGGACGTCGTCAGCCTGGCCGATGCGGCCGCGGTCGTGCAGCGGGCCATCCGGCCCGAGGTGGTGGCTCTGGCCGCGTTTGCCGCACTGGCCGGCCTGATCGGGCTGGTCATCCTGGCCCAGCTGCTGGCCCGGCAGGTCAGCCTGGACGCGGCCGAATATCCCACCCTGCGGGCCCTGGGCGCCAGCCGGGGAACGCTCACCGCCACGTCGCTGCTCCGGGTGGGCGTGCTGACCCTGGGCGGCGGCCTGCTCGGCGTGGGCCTCGCCATCGCCGCGTCGCCGCTCATGCCCATCGGCCTGGCCCGGCTGGCCGAGCCCGATCCGGGGGTTCAGGTCAACCTGGCCGTCCTGGGCGCCGGGCTGGCCGTTGCCGCGGTGGCGCCACTCTTGCTGGTGTTCCCGGCGGCGTGGCGGGCCGCCGCGACGGCGGCCGGCCCGCCCGGCGCGGCCGAGCCGGCCTACCCCGGCCGGCCGTCCCGCCTGGGCTCGGCGCTGGGCATGGCCGGGTCGGTGACCGGCGGCCTCGGAGTCCGGATGGCGCTAGAGCCAGGACGCGGCCGGACCGCGATCCCGATGCGCAGCGCGCTGGCCGGGACCGCGGTGGCCGTGGCTGCCCTGGTCGCGGCCACGGTGTTCGGCACCAGCCTGCTCGGCCTGGTCGGTGTCCCGCACCGCTACGGCCAGAACTGGACCCAGGTCGTTGACTTCCAGCAGCCGACGGCGCCCGCGATGCTGGTGGCCAGGCTCATCGCGACGCAGCCCCTGGTTCGCGGGTATGCGGTGGGCAATTTCGGGACAATCGCGGTGAATGGCCGGGTGGTGCCCGCGATCGGTCTCACCACGGTCCGAGGACGCGGTTTCCTGACCCTGATCTCCGGGCGGCTGCCCCAGCGCCCGGGCGAGATCGCCCTGGGCCAGCGGACCCTGCAGGCAGCCGGGGCCCGGCTGGGCCAGCGGGTCCGGGTCAGCGTCAACGGGCGGGCGGCCCGGCTGCGGGTGGTCGGCGAGGCGGTCTTCCCGTCCTTCAGCGAAGGCGGATCTTCCGGGACCGACCTGGGGCAGGGCGCGGCCGTGGCGCCCTCGCTGCTGTCCACTCCCTACGGCCCCACCGGCTGCCTGCACGGCCTGACCTGCTATAGCTTCATCCTGCTCCGGTACCCGGCTGGTACGCCGCTGCGCGTTGCGGACGCCCATCTGGAGGCGGCGTTCGCCCAGCACGGGTGCCAGATCAGCCAGGGTTGTTACACGCTCACCACCGACCAGCGGCCCAGTGACATCCGCGACTACTCCGGGGTCCGGGACATCCCGTTGCTCCTGGGGGCGCTGCTCGGGCTGCTGGCGGTGGGCACGCTCAGCCACGCGCTGCTGGCCGGCGTCCGCCGCCGTTACCGGGACCTGGCCCTGCTCAAGACCCTCGGCCTGCTCCGCGGCCAGCTGCTGCGGGTGGTGTTCTGGGAAGCCAGCACCGTGGCCGGGGCGGCGCTGCTGGTGGGGCTGCCGGCCGGGGTGATCGCCGGGCGCTGGGCCTGGGTCATCTTCGCCCGGTCGGCCGGGGTGGCGCCCCAGGCCGACGTGCCGGTGCCGCTGGTGCTGCTGGTCATCCCGGCCACCCTGCTGCTGGCCAACCTCATCGCGGCCGGTCCCGGCTGGACCGCGGCCCGGGTGCCGGCCGCCACCGTGCTGCGGAGCGAGTGATGGGGGCACTCCGGCTGACCCTGCGCGCCGAGCTGCGCCGCGGCTGGCGGCCCATGCTGATGCTGGGCTTGCTGCTCGGCGTGATCGGCGGGGTGGTGCTGACCGCCGCTGCCGGCGCAGAGCGCACCGACACCGCCTACCCGCGGCTGCTGCAATGGGCCAGGGCTGCCCAGGTGCAGCTCCTCCCGACCGGTAACACGCTCCCGACCAGGTACTTCAGGGCGCTGGCCCGGCTCCCGCAGGTGGCTGCGATGTCCACGATGGGGCTGTACCAGGCGACCCTCCCGGCCCGCGGTAGGCAGCCACTGACCCCGGTGGAAACGATGTCGAGCCCCGACCGGGCGCTGGGTATCACCGCCGACCGGGTCAAGGTCCTGGCTGGGCACCGGTTCGACCCGCAGGCGGCTGGCCAGGCCATGATCGACCAGCAGCTGGCGGACCGGGAGCATCTGCGGCCCGGCGGCCAGCTGCACCTGCTGCTGATCCCGAACAACCCGAGGACTGGAAACCCCGAGCCGCAGCTGGCCTCCCAGCTGACCTTCCGGGTGTCCGCGGTCGTGACCTTCGACAGCCAGATCGTGCCGGGGACGGGCGCCGCCGGAGAACCGACCGCTTTGCTGAGCCCGCCGTTCACCGACACCGCCATGGCGGCCAGCACGAGCTACGGAACCACGGCAGGCATCCGGTTGCGGCCCGGCGCGAGCATGCCCGCCTTCTTGTCCGCCGCGGCCGGGCTCGCGAAGCAATATCCGGCCACAGACGGGAAGGTGGAGGTCATCAGCCTGGCCAGCCAGGTCGCCGCCACGGAGCGGGCCATCCACCCGGAGGCGGTGGCGCTCGCCCTGTTCGCCGGCCTGGCGGGGGTCATCGCCCTGACCGTGATCGTGCAGTTGCTCGCCCGGCAGCTGACCCTCGATTCGGCCGAGTTCCCGGTGTTGCGCGCCCTCGGCATGACCCACGGCCGGCTGGTCAGTCTGTCCCTGGCCCGGACAGCGGTGGTAACTGTGGCAGGCGGCCTGGTCGCGGTGGCTATCGCCATCGCGGCCTCCCCGGTGATGCCGATCGGCGCGGCCCGCCTCGCGGAGCCGGCCCCGGGCGTCCAGGTCAACCTGGCCGTCCTGGCGGCCGGGTTCGCCGTATTCGCCCTGGTGCCGCTCGCGCTGCTGAGCCCAGCGGCCTGGGCGGCCGGCACCCGGGCGCAGGGACCGCTCGGCGTGGCCGAGCCGGGACGGCCGGGCCGGATCTCACGGCTGGCCGCGCTGGCGGGCCGAACCGGGCCCGTCACCGGCGGCATCGGTGTGCGGATGGCATTCGAGCCGGGCCACGGCCGGACCGCGGTGCCAGTGCGCAGCGCCCTGATCGGGACGACCGTGGCGATCGCCTCCGTGCTGGCCGCCGTGGTCTTCGGCACCAGCCTGATCAGCCTGGTCGACACCCCGCACCGCTACGGGCAGAACTGGACCCAGATGCTGGATCTCGCGTTCGGCGGGGTGACCGGCCCGCTGGCCGCGAAGATCCTGGCCACAGATCCGGCCGTCGCCACGTATGCGGCCGGCAACTACGGCCAGCTCAGCGTGGGCACCTCCCGGACCATCGTGCCCGCGATCGGCATCGACCCGGCCCGCGGGCGGGACTTCCTGACGCTGCTGGCCGGCCGGGCGCCGGTCGCCGCGGGCGAGATCGTGCTGGGGGCCCAGACCATGCAGGCGGTCCACGCGAGGCTCGGGCAGGCGATCCGGGTCACGGTCAACCAGGTGGCTAACCCGCCCTCGTACCGCCGGGTCACCTGGATGATGCGCGTCGTCGGCGAGGCCGTCTTCCCAGCGTTCAGCCGGGGATCGTTCACCCCGACCGACCTGGGCACCGGGGCCGCGGTGCCGGCCGCCGTACTATCCGAGCGATTTCCGCAAACCGGCTGCACCGGGAGGGTCACCTGCTACAACTTCCTCCTGCTGCGCTACCCTCCCGGTACTGATCTGCATGCCGCCGGCGCGCGGCTGACCACCACGCTGGCCAGGAAGGGGTGCCCGCCCGGCTCGTGCCTGGCCACGACGGACCAGCGGCCCTCGGACATCAGGAACTACAGCGAGGTCCGGGATACCCCGTTGCTGCTTGCCGCCGTCCTCGGGGTGCTGGCGGTGGCCACGATGACCCATGTCCTGCTGACCAGCGCCCGGCGGCGGCGCCGGGATCTGGCCGTGCTCAAGGCTCTCGGCCTGGTCCGGCGGCAGGTGCTCGGCGTGGTGCAGTGGCAGGCGGCCACGCTGGCCGCGACCGCGCTGCTGTTCGGGGTGCCGCTCGGCATTCTGGGCGGCCGGTGGGCGTGGGTGCTGTTCGCGGGCGCAGCGGGTGTGTCACCCGGCGCCAGCGTTCCGGTCCCGCTGGTACTGGCTAGCATCCCTGTCACCGTGGCACTGGCCGCGCTGATCGCCGCCTGGCCGGCCCGGGCTGCCGCACGGGTCAGGCCCGCCACCGTGCTGCGGGCGGAGTAACGGTGGGCCGCGTCATGAGAAGCGTCGCGTTCCCCTTCCGCTCCTGGCTGAGGCAGCGCTGGCGGGCGGCGCTCGGGCTGGCCCTGCTCCTTGGACTGATCGGCGGGATAGCGCTGACCGCAGCGGCCGGCGCGCGCCGCACCGCCACCGCCTACCCGCGGCTGCTGCGCTGGAGCAACGCCGCCAACGTTCAGGTCATCCCCGGCTGCGTCGGACTGGGCGGCTTCTATACCGCACTCGCCCGGCTGCCGCAGGTCGCGTCGATGTCCACCGAAGTCGTCTACGAGCTGGCCGTCCCGGGCGGTGGCGGCACGCCAGCTGGGCAGCTGGAAGCGGTGGCCAACCCGGACGGCACGCTCGGGCAGACCACGGACCGGGTGCGAATCCTGGCCGGGCGGCGCCCGCCTCCGGCCGACCCGGCCGCTGTCATGATCGACCAGCAGCTGGCCGCGAGTAAGCGGCTGCGGCCGGGCAGCACACTGCACCTGCTCGGCGTCCCGAGCACAGCGAAGGTCTGCCCGCCCAAGCCGGCCAGCCCGGCGCCGCGGCGCCCGGTCCCGCTGACTTTCCGGGTATCCGCGGTGGTCGCGTTCGATGACCAGGTGGTGCCTGCACCCGGCCTGGGCGGCGCGCCGCGTGTGCTGCTGAGTCCCGGATTCTGGCGGACTGGTGAGGGCCGGAGGTTCGGCCCTGG
>Ga0070717_10002750_pt1 | contig 12433 bp, 11 predicted proteins | sample LARL113metaG_FD_71366 | JGI IMG/M metagenome (GOLD analysis project Ga0070717, IMG submission 71366) | Corn, switchgrass and miscanthus rhizosphere microbial communities from Kellogg Biological Station, Michigan, USA - LAR L11-3 metaG | ecosystem: Host-associated > Plants > Roots > Rhizosphere ...
CGGCGCGAGGTTGGCCCTCGAGGTGAAGGCCCCGTACATCGGCGCCGCCGCCTGGTCCTCCTGGTTCATCGGGTGAATGCCCAGGATCTGCTCGATCGTCTTGACCATGTTGATCTGCGAGTAGTACTGGTCATCGACGCCCGGCCTCGAGTAAGGGCTGATCACCAGTGTCGGCGCACGGTGACCGTCAACGTGATCGACCCCGTTCTGGGTGTCGTCCTCGTCGACGAAGATCGCCGTGCTCTTCCAGAACTTGCTGTGGGAGATGGTGTTGACCACGCGCCCGACAGCGAGATCGTTGTCGGCCACCTGCGCCACTGGGTCAGGGACGCTGGTGCTCCCGCCATTGACACCGGTTGCCCCGGTGTGGTCAGTCATCAGCCACATGAACGTCAGCCCCGGCATCTTCCCGGTCTGCTCATCCTTCGTGAACGTGGGCAGCCACTGATCCACCCGATACTGGTCCGGGATCGAGAGCTGGAAGTTCGGGAAACACGGATCTGAGATCGCCTGCAGTGACGGGATGTCTGATTGCACCCGTGTGTACTGACAGGGGTTGCTGATCGGCTCGGGCCCGACGCGGCCGTGCTCCAGCCACTGGGACTCCGCGTACCAACTGTCCCAGTTCGGCGTGTTGGACGGCAGGTTGTACGGGTTGTAGATGTACTCCCCGAAGTTCTGGACGCCGACGCCGGCCTTCTCCGCGGCGTTCCAGAGGAATCCGTCTCGCTGATAGGCAAGAGCGTCGCCGCCCTGTGACGGATAGGACCGGTAGAACGCGCCAAACTCCTTCTCGACGTAGTCGTTGGCCTCGGCCTGGACGATCCAGTTGTGGCCATCGGCCGAAAGGGTGCCCTCGTCGTAGAAGTTGTCGAGGTCACCGAATCGCCGGGCCAGCGCGTGCTGGTTGGGCGTCTCCTGCGCGCCGAACTGCGCCAGGGCCGGGTCGCCGTTGCCCTCGCCCAGGTCCCCGAGGACCTGATCGTAGGTCCGGTTCTCCTTGATGATCACGACGATGTGCTTAATCGGCGAGCGCTCACCGAGACGCTTGGGGATCACTGAAGGGACGCTGTCGGACGGGCCCTGGCTCTGGGGCCTCAGCTGATTCCAGGCGTTGTCGCGGAACACGGTCTGCGTGTCCTTCGCGAGTTGGCCGTAGCTTGTCGGCATGGTGAACTTGGTCACGCTGCCGGTGTCGTCATACGTGTTGTGCCCCGTGGCCGGGGAGGTGTTGGGACCCTCGCTGATCGTGGAGGCGGGTCCCTGGGCGCCGATGCCCTTGTCGTTGGTGACCACGACCGTGCCGGCACCAAGCGCGGGATCGGGCTGGGCCTGGACGGGATACCAGTCGGTCGGCAGCAGGCCGAGGAACCTCATCGGCCGGCGCAGGCCGTTGAACTTGTAGACGGCGATCGCGTTGTCGCGGCCGATGCTGACCAGTACGTGGCTGGGATCGGACATGCTGATCGCGTTGGCGTAGCTGCCGACGGTCGCCCCTGGGACCGGATTGGTCCTCACCGTCTGGGCGACGGAGTTGGTCTGTTCGTTGATCACCGACAGGCTGTCGTCATTGGAGTTGGCCACCATCAGGGCCGACCCGTCCTGCAACAGTGCCGTCGGCTGCAGCCCGACCGGGATCTCCCTGATCTCCTTGCCGGCGCTCAGATCGACCACCGAAACGGTCCCCGTGATCGCCGCGCCCGTCACCTTGCTGGCGACGATCGGCGTCCCGTCCGAGAGGTTGGTGAAGTCAGTCCTATTGGCCGGCCGCCCGCCCTCGTTCGAGACATAGGCGGTCCTGCCGTCGGCCGAGAGCACCACCTGACGCGGCGCGTTGCCGACGGGGATCTGGCTGATGAGCTTGTCCGTGGACGTGTCGATCACGCCGAGCGTGTTGGCACCGTTGAACGCGACGTAGAGCTTGCTGCCGTCAGACGACAGGGCCATGCCCGCGGGGATGTAGGAGCCGTTGGGGACGCCGGGGCCGAAGGTATCGCACCCGGGGCCCGCGTCCGCGGGCGTCGCTCCCTGGCCGCACAGCCAGATCGCGTCCTGTTGCGTGGCGGCATCAGCGGTCTGGTCGAAGCTGAACTTGACGAGATAGTCCGTCTGCGGCACCCAGATCGTGCTGCCGTCGGCCGACCAGAGGGGCCCATCGGTCGAGACGGTCCCGTCCTCGTTGGCGTACGGGTCGGCGGCGGTGGCTGGGAGCTTGAAGCCGTTGAAGAGTGGATAGACCTTGGTCGTGTTGTTGGTGAGGTCGAGGATCGTCAGCGTCGTGTCGTAGTCCTTCCACGTCAGCGCCGCCAGGTACCGGCCGTTCGGGCTGATCGAGCTCGTGATCAGACGTGCGTTGTCCTGGAAGACCCGGCTGCCGAGCGGCGAGACCCACTGGTTGGTCGGGAGCAGCACGCCGTTGGCGTAGGTCCCCTCAACCTGCTCGTTCCCGAAGGGGTTGAACACAGCGACGGCCGCCGTCGCGGCTCCGACCAGCATCAAGCAGAGCGCAGCTGCGACCAGCAGCGCCTTTCTGGACAGTCCCGGCCTACCGGGACCAGTCCTGCGCGACCGCCTGCCAAATGGCAACGAGAGAGTGCTCACCCACAACCTCCAGCTCGTGATGTCCTCGCTCCCGGGCGCCGACGGTCCCTTCGTCGCTCGGATGCTGGTGTCTTATCAGACTCTTATGTACGGCCGCAAGGAGTTGTGAAGCAGACGGGGCCGGGACGTGAAGCATCGGAGCGCGGCGTTCCTATGAGTTGCGTAAATCCGTCGCCCAGACGGGAACCGGAGCCCTACCCTCGGCGTAGGTAGTGCAGTAATCAACCACCGCCGCCGCACCGCACACGATGCGGCGTAAGGCAAGGGCCAGAGATTGATCCGATGAGCAGCAATTCAGACGAGCGCACAAACCCTCAGCACGACCTCACCCCCGCCGAGATCGACGACCTCGATCGCCTCGAGGCGATCGCTCAGCACGGTCTACGGCCCTACGTCCAAGTCGGTAGCGCCCTAGCCGAGATCCGTGATCGGCACCTCTACCGCGCCAGCCATCCCTCCTTCGGCTCCTACATCCGCGATCGGTGGGCCGTCAACGACCTGACCGGCGAGCTGCCCTCCCCCAGCACGCCTTGTGAGGCCCTCGCCCAAGCCTGCGAGCAGACTCTCTCGGCCCTCGGCGGCAATGACCGGATGCGCATCGAGATTCGCGTCGCGGTTCAGGACGAAGACGACCTGGGTGCGCCCGCCGGCGTGCAGCGCTTCGACCCCGCAGAGACCGCCCCGCCCGTGAACGGCGGCCTGGTCCCGACGCTGCGGTGGCTGCTGACCCAGGCAACTGGCACGGTCGGACTGATCGCGCACCAGCTCGAGACCCGCGCCGCGGACATCGACGACGGCGCGCGCGAGCAGCTGCGCGACGATGTTCTCCTGCTCGACGATGAGCTGGCGATGGTCAAGGCCCTGCTCATGGAGCTCCCCGACTGGGACGACGAGCTCACGCGGCTGCTCGACGACGCGCTCCCGCCCTTCGAGGCGGATCCAGAGCCCGACGACGAGGACTGACCGAGCCGCTGAGGGGAGTACGGGCACCGGCGAAGGCGATCACGGCGAGGGTGAGGCCACTCAGCGCGAGCAGGACGGCGTAGTCGCCGTAGCCGTGGAAGCGGAACACGACGCGGTCTGATCCCGCGGGCACATCGACGGCGACGAGCGCCGGCGCCACCATCCGGGTCGGCTGACGCCGGCCGTGCACCGTCGCGGTCCACCCGGGGTCATAGGAGGCGCTGAGCACGGCGACTCCGGGGCGGCGCATCCGCACGGTCGCCGAGGCCTCGCCGTCGGTGAGGTCGGCGTGCTGCGCGCTCACCGTTCCGGCCGGGGCCTGGGTCGGCGTGGACGGCAGGTGGCCAACTGGGCGCTGGGGGGACCCGTACCTGACGCTCAGATAGGCGCCGTGGGCGGCGAGCCCGGCGCGGAGCACCGGCGTGCTGCGGGCACCCAGATTCGTCCGGTTCGCGGGAATCTCGCCGACGATCCCGCCGGCCTGGAAATAGCCGCCGCCGTCCAGCGTCCACAGCGAGTAGGAGCCGGAGCGCTCTGCCAGCCGCGCGGGCACGGCCGGCCGCTGCCCGGTGGGGAGGATCAGGTAGCGGATCCCGAACAGCCGGTAGTCAGACGTCTCCTGATTGTCGAAGAAGAACTCGGGGTCGGTCATCAGCGACGCCGTCCGCAGCGTGTATCCGACCTCGTCGACGTCGCGGCTCTCCAGGTACTTGAACACGGGGACTGTTCCGACGGTGAACGCCTGGCCCCAGTTCGTGGGCAGCCCGGCGTACGCGCGGCCACCGCCGTCACGCTTGATGAGCGCGACGAGGCGGTCGAGCGCTGCGCCCGACGTGTCGTCCGCGCGGCGCTGGGCCGCGATCGCGGCGCCGTCCTGACGTGCGGACGTGCCGAGCTGGAGCCACGCCGGCGCGAGCACCACCGCCGCCCCAGCCAGCGCCGCGGCCGGCGCCAAGCCCCGCGGCCAACGCGGGACGCGGGCTTCGAGAGGGCGCTTGCACCAGGCCGCCAGCCATGCTGCCCCGCGACCGGCCAGCAGCAGTGCGGCGAGCTGCACCCCCATCATGAAGCGGCGGAAGAAGAGGTCCCCGCTGCCGGGGATCAAATCCCCGAGCGACCCGAACGTCGTGCGCCCAAACGAGAGCAGCAGGCACACGGCCAGCGCGATCAGCAGGGCACGCCCGTCGGCCTCCGAGGACCAGGCCAGCCACGCCAAACCCAACCCGAGCGCCGCGAACACCGTCACCACGGGCAGCCGGCCATAGTCGAGGAGCTGTCCGGAGATCAGCCAGGTGAAGACGCGGTGGGCGCCGTAGCCATCGACGAGTCCGGTGCCCTGAAACGCCTCGTTGACGGCTGCCCAGTTGCGCTGCTGCAGCAGTGGAACGATCACCCATGCTGACGCGAGCATGGAACCGCCGAGCAGAACGGCGGCTCGGCGCAGCCGAGTCAGGACCGGCCTGCCGGCCATGAGCGGCCAGACGACCAGCACGGAGAGCGCGAGATACCCGGTCTCGAAATGCAGCGCGACGGTGAGCGCGGTCATCGCCACCGCTCCGAGGTAGCCGCGCCCCTCGCGGATCGCGCGCCAGCTCAGGCCCCAGGCCAGCGGCAGCGTCCACATGGCCCACAGCTGGGTCCAGACGCCGTACCCCGTCCAGATGTACGCGTGCTGCTCGTAGCCGACCCCGGTGGCGCTCACCAGGAACGGGGCCATTGCGGCGGAGGCGGCCGCTGCCCCCCTGCCCGCCCCGAACAGCCGGGCCGCCACGTACACGCTGATCGGCCACAGGGACCACAGCAGGTACAGCGACCAGCGGAACGCCGCGTCGGGGCCGACCGCGAGCCCCGCCAGCCCGGTCACCATCGCCGGCAGGCTCTGGTAGTGCAGGAAATGCGGCGATCCCTCCCCGAGGGACGGGAACCAGCTCGTGAGCGGCAGATGCCCGGCGCGCAGCTGCGCGCTGGCGAAGCGCACCATCTGCTCGTGCAGCGAGCTGTCGTTGAGGTAGGAGACACCGAGCGTGAGCGCCCGCAGGCTCACGAGGTTCCAGGCGATCGCAGCCGCGACCAGCAAGCACGGCCAGCGCGGAGCGGTCCGGCCCTCTCGATCAGCTGAGGGCCGGACCGCGAATTGCGGCTTCGCCGACGTCCGCGCCGGGCGGGCGTCGGCGACCGTCACCGGATCAACCGGCGCCCGTGTTTCCTGAGTTCCCAGCGGCGTCGTCTCCCGTGACCAGGCAGTGGACCAGGTGGAAGCTGCCCTCGGCCGTGTTCCCGGCGCTCTGGCCAGCGGCGATGGTCTCCGTGCCGTTCGCCCCCACAAGCACCCTGACCGGCGTGGTGGCCCCCGCGCCCGGTGCGCAGGTCACCGCGCCGCTCTCGCTCGCCGCGCCCGACGCCATCCAGATCGTCACGCCCTCGTGGAGCCCCATCGAGTGGAGCTTGGCGTTGAGCTGCGGGAGGTTGAGGTCCTTGACGTAGTTCAGGTGCACCAGCACCGACCCATCATCGCTCCGCGTGACGGCGAACGCCGGCGCGGTCGCGGCGGTGCCGCCGAGCACGAGCGCGAGCGTCGCGCCGATGCCGGCCAGCCCGAGCGTGCTGCCCGCGAGGATCCGCGGACGCCGGAGGAGACGCCCACCAGCCCGACCCGGATCGGGTCGGTTGGTCTGCGCCAGGGTGGGGCCGTGCTCGTTGACGAGATCACGCCACAGATGATCCGTGAACTTGCTCATTGCTCTGATGCTCCTTTTCTCAACCGGGACCGCGCCCGGGACAACCGTTGACGAAACGCAACACGGGACACGCCAAGCGCGAGTGCCGCCTCCTTCGGGGTGAGCCCTTCCAGATCGACCAGCTCGATCGCCGCCCGCTCGACAGCGGGCAGCTGTTCGCAGCGCCGCAGGAGCGCGGCGCCCGAGCGCTCGGCATCGATCCGTTCGGCGAGCTCCTCGATCTCGTCCTCGTCGAGGAGCCGGTGACCGCCGAGACGCGTCACCGCATCCCGCCCGCCCGCCGCCCGCTCGCAATGGCGAGCGAACACGCGAGAGGCGATGCCGAACAGCCACGCGCGGTCTGATCCCCGGCGGGGGTCGAACCCGGCGAAACCGTCCACGGCCCGAACGAACGTCTCGGACGTGAGATCGGCGACCGTCTGCGGCTCACGGCACCTGCGCGCGAAGTAGCCCATCAGGACGTCCACGTTGCGCACGTACACCTGCTCGAACTCCTCAAGGGGCGAGGTCGGCGGCCCCCCGCGCGGCGACCTGCTCACCGCGACGGGTCGCGACCGCGTCGTCCTCACCAGTGTCTTTGACTCGATGCTCATGCCCCTAGTTGCGATCCTCGTCTCGGGCTGTGACATCGTCCGCAGCCGATCCTGGCTGCGGCACGATGTCCGGCCCTACACGCCGCTCGACTCTAAAGGCGCGGGGGCAGCTATGCCGCGGGTCGCATCGACGCGGCGATCGCGATCAGCTCGGCGCTGGGGATCGAGTCCGTGAGCGTGTTGGAGACCCAGTACGTGCCGGTGGGCGTGCTGAAGGCGACGAGCGACAACTCAGAACCGGTTCCATACAGGCGCAGCCGCCGGCCGTTGACCACGACCACGCTGTCCGGGTCTCGCAGGATCGGGGGATGGGACCAGGTTGTTCCCTGCACGCCGTAGTACTGGCCCAGGGCCGCGTTGAGCACCAGGGTCATCCGGTAGGACGCGTAGCTGTGGCCGCCGGCCGTGATCTTGTACGCCCGTGGGTAGGCGTTCGCGTACCGGCTGGCGGGGTTGGGCGCAACGCGGCAGTTGCCCGACGACGTGGAGCAGTAGCCAGACCCGTCGGCGATCTCAGTCGGGTAGTAGACGGGCAGGCCGGGACTCCGCAGCGCCGCCGCTTGCGCTTGGCCGTCGGAGGCGTCCGGGACGACTTTGGCGGCACCGGTGGGCGCGGCGGCCCGCGACTGCGACGCGGACCTTCCCGCTGATCTCGGCGACGGACTCGCCGTCCTCGACCCCGGCCCTGTGCTGAGGAACTGTGCATAGGCGGCGGTCTCGCTGGGCCGCGTGGCGTTGATGCCGCAGGGGCCGTTGCCGTCGCACGGCCCCAGCTGGGCCGGGAACGGGATCGCGTTGACCGGGTGCGCCATCGAGCTGATGGCGAGGTTGAACAACTGGAGCAGCCCGTCGGTGGAGTGGAGCCCGTCGTCGGTCTGGGACGAGCGCCCGAGGACTGCAAAGAGGCGATCGCGCGTGCTGAAGACGGTGCCGAGCGAGACGCTCTCGCGTACCCAGCGCAGGAAATCCTGCTGACGCGCCTCACGGACGAGATCGGTGTCGGTGTGGCGAAACCGCACGAACTGCAGTGCCTGTGCGCCACAGAGCTTCTGGTAGCCCGCCTGCAGGTCGATGCTGGAGTAGTCGGTGGCGGCATCACCACCGGCGCGGTTGACGTTGATGTAGCGGTGATCGATGTCCCCGTAGACACAACCCAGGGCGTCGACGCCATCCGCGAAGCCCTGGAAGTTGAAGTCGATGATGTGGTTGACCACGAGGCCTGGGAACACCTGCGTCTTGAGGATCTGCAGCAGGGCGCTCGGGCCGCCGAGCTCGTAGGCCGTGTTGATTTTCGCGTTGCCCCGGCCTGGGATCTGGACCAGAAGGTCGCGCGGAACGGACAGCACGTTGATGGTGCGCGCGCTCGGGTTGAGGCGGAGGAGCAACATCGCGTCGGTGTTGGCGACCCGGTAGGGCTCGCCCGCGCGGTGGTCTGAGCCGATCAGGAGCAGTGTCTGGGCTCTGCTCGAGCTGGGGAGCCGGAGCATGGCGGAGCCGCCGCCTGTCGGCGCGGTGCTCGGCCGATGGCGGATACCCACGACCAGGAGAACGACGATCACGACCGGGACGATGCTGGCGACGGCCAGGACTCCCGGCCAGACGCGCCGCCGGTGCCGGGACGGTGCAACGGCGGTCGAGGTGATCGTGGCTCGCAGCGTTTCGGCCGTCGCGCGCTGCTCGGGAGTGAGCGCGTCAGGGTCCGGGACGGGATTGGTCGCCGACACCCATGTCATGACTGAGTCTTGCGGATTCATCGTGTCTCCTCGGTCAATCGCACCTCGGCCGGCACCGCCCGCAGCTGGGCGGCGAGCCGTCGCCGGGCGCGATACAGCCGCGCCCGAAATGCGGCCGGCGCGCAGCCCACCACTCGCGCCGCGCGCTGCGGATCAAGCCCCTCCCAGGCCACCAGGAGCAGCGCCTCGCGCTCCCGCGCCGACAGCGCGGCGAGCGCGTCCGGAAGCTCACCGAACACGCCGCCGGGCGGCTCAGGGCCCGGCCCGCGAGGCAGCATGCTGGCGAGCAGCTGAATTAGTGCGCCCCGCCGCGCCTCGCCGCGCCGCTGGTTGGCCAGGATGCGCCGCGCCACCCCCAGCAGCCATGGCAGGCCGTCTTCCGGGACTGCGTCGATGCGCCGCCACGCGACCAGAAACGTCTCCGAGACCACATCATCGACGCCTCCAGACCCACTCCGACGCGCCACATACGCGCGCACGGCCGCGTAGTGCCGGTCAAACAGCTCGTTGAAGCGCGCCTGACGGTCGACGTCGATCAATGGATCTTCGGCCATCGGACCCGTCATGTCCGCCCAAGCCGCGAGCGTGACGAAAGCCGTACCGATCAGCGCCGGATCACAGCGGCGCGAATCCGACGAGGCTCCCCACCTCTAATGCGCGATCAGAACTTCCAACGCCACGAGGGCCAAACCGATGGCGAGGTTGAGTCCAATCGTGACGATCGCCGAACTCGGACTCAGTCGCTCCAAGCGCGTATACCGGATGCCCTGAGCCGCGAGCACCGCCACCCCCAGCCACAGCGCAAGCTGAACCGCGGCCCGGTGCGCCAGCGGGTCCGCGGCACCGAGCGCCACAGCGACCAGCGGGATGATTGCCGCCGCGATCACCGCGAACTCCCGGCGACCGAGCGCGCCGACCATGACCGGCCGCATCGCGAGCGCTGACATGCTCGACACGGTACCGCTGCCGACATGCATGTCCCAGACGCGTTCATCCGCGAGCAACATGCAGTAGTGCGTCGGGGAATGCCCTAGGTCAGAGCAGGTGCACGACGGGACGCGGCCGTTGCAGCTACACGCGATGTCCCGCGGTTGGGAGAGCGCCGAGCCAGCCGTCGCGCGAGTCGGTGCTGGCCACGAGGTCCGCGATCAGAGCAGTCACATTGTCGCGACTGCCGTGGTCCAGGGCTGATGCCACAAGCCGGCGAACGGCGGCGTGGGCGTCCTCGATCCGCAGCAGCTCGGTGACCTCGGCATCCGTGAGGTAATCGGTGACACCGTCAGAGCACAGCAGCAGCCGGTCGCCCTCGCGCGCGTGCACCGATTGCAGCGCGGGAAGGGGACGCGCAACGCCATCGAGCACCTCCACCACGACCGACCGATGGGGATGTCGAGACGCCTCAGCGTCGCTCAGCAGGCCCTGATCGATCAGCTCCTGCACCAGACTGTCGTCGCGGGTGAGCTGCCGCAGATGCTCATCGCGCATTAGATAGGTGCGCGAATCGCCGACGTTGGCGACGAGGTAGGCGCCGTCGTTGGACAGCGCAACCGCCGTCAATGTGCTGGCCATCCCGGCATACAGCGGCTGACACCAGGCCGCGAACCCGATGACGGCGTTCGCGTCGGCCACCATGTCCTCAAGCTCCTCTTCCAGGGAGCGAACGAGACGGCGCTTGTCTAACGCCATGACCTTGTGGATCGTCAGACGGCTGGCGATCTCGCCCGCCACCGCCCCGCCAACACCATCGGCAACCGCGACCAGTCGCGGCGAGGCGAACACCGCATCCTCATTGTTCTCGCGACGACCGACCTCGCTGATCATGACCGGCTGCATCGCGAGCGCAGGCATGCCTCACACGCTATCCGATGTGAGTTGGATGACGTTCAGCAAAGAGCGCGGTGGAGGGCCGCGCGATCCGATGGCGCGCCGTGCGCGGGCAGCACGAGCTCGACGGGGAGCTCGAGGAGGGGACGGAGCCGTTGCGCGACATCGTTGCGCGTGACGTGCTCGCGCCCGCCAAGCTGAATGTTCAGCCCGCCCCCGAAGTCCGACAGCGAGTCGCCGGTGACCAGCGCGTTGATCGACGGCAACCAGAGGATGAGATCGTTGTCCTCACGACCGGCATAGGCGGTGATGCCGAACGGCCACGCTCCGGGCTGATGGAAATGTCCTTCGCCTTCGCCGTGGCGCAGCCAGGCAAGGTCATCACTCTCCATGCCGCGCACGCGGTCGGGGTCGACACCGAACTTCTCGACCCAGTCTTCCCACGTGTCAGCAGGAGGCGTGTGGACCGGTAGGCCAAGTCGACGGGTGTCGCGCTCGTGGTAAGGCGCGGTCAGGACAACCGCGGTCGCACGAGTACGCAGCTTCTCTGGAACGCTGAGCGGGTCAAACAGGAGGAACTCGTCGCCGAGCTCGACGCCGTAAGACGAGACACGCTCAGGCCACCATTGCTCCTCGTCCCAATCGGGATGTGGCGACTGCCAATGCCAGACGCCGGGGCGCAGCTCACGCACGGACCGCGATGCTAGCTGCGCGCGAGCGGCCCGGACCCGCTGTCAGGGACCGGGCCGCCCCCCCGAGCTAGTCAAGCCAGTGTCACCTCAGGTGCCCGGGTAGGGGCCAGAGTAGGTGTGCGGCCCGACGACGCAGACCACTGCGCCGGTGGTGCCGGTGTTGTCAGCGTTGTTGGTGTTCACGACGACCCTGATGGGCGGATCTGGCACGCCGGCGCCCGGACCCGGGATGCAGTCCTCCGGCGCAGCGGCGGCCGTAGCCGCGGGGTTCATGTAGAGCGTGATCTGCTCGTTGAGCCCCATTGCGGTGAGCTTCTGGTTCGCCTGGGCGATGTCCTCTTGGCGGCTGAGCTGCACCAACACCGAGCCGTCGTGGTGCCTGGTGATCGCGAATGCGGGCGACGTCGCGGCAGTGCTGCTCAGCGCGAGCACGACCCCCGCGCCGATACCCGCCAGTCCCAGTGAGCTGCCCGCCAATAAGCGGGGGCGTCTGCGCCGCGCCCACGTCGTGACCGCCGCAAGAGGGCGCTGCTCAGAGCGCAGGTCGGCGGCGGCGTATCGCTCGAGGCGATCACCGAGTTCTTCGATTCTCATCTCGATCGTCATCGTGGTTCTCCAGTCATCAGTGAATGGTCGCGGCGCAGCGCGCTCAGAGCCCGATGGACTCTCGTCCGCGCGTTCTCCGGCGTGATCGAGAGCCGCGAAGCGACTCCCTCGTAGGAGAGGTCCTCCACGACGCGCAGCTCCAAGGCGCGGCGCTGATCGGCCGGCAGCTCGTCGAGCAGCTCGTTGATGCCGCTCAACCAGCTCTGGTCGGGCGCGGCAGCCGAGCCGTCAGCGTGCTCGAGCATGCCGAGCCGTTGGCGGGCGCCATGCTCCAGGCGCTGGCGGCGGACCGACTGCAGCAACACGTTGCGGGCGATCCCGTACAGCCATGGCTTCGCGCTCCCGGACACCTCGTCTCGGAATGCCCGTCGTGCGCACCACACCTGGGCAAATGTCTCGGCCGTGAGGTCCAGCGCGGTCTGCTCGTCACGGCAGCGGCGCAGGTAGTAGTTCGTGATCTGCCCCGCGTAGCGGTTGTAGAGGGCGCGAAACGCCGCAGCGTCCTGATCGGACGCCGCGATGAGCTCCGCGTCGCTCGCTTTCTCGAGGTTCATGTCCGGTAGATGTAACGAGCGAGCGAAAACGTGACAGCTCAATTTTCAGAAGGAGCGGGACGCAACCAGGAATTGACGACGTCCCACGGACCCCGGGGCGAGCGTGCTTGACTTGCCGCGCATGTCCGG
>Ga0070717_10002751_pt1 | contig 12431 bp, 14 predicted proteins | sample LARL113metaG_FD_71366 | JGI IMG/M metagenome (GOLD analysis project Ga0070717, IMG submission 71366) | Corn, switchgrass and miscanthus rhizosphere microbial communities from Kellogg Biological Station, Michigan, USA - LAR L11-3 metaG | ecosystem: Host-associated > Plants > Roots > Rhizosphere ...
AGTGAAACACATTGTATCAGTGCTCTCCTCAACATCTCTACCCATGTCTTGCTGAAGATGCACCGAGATGCCCTGCATAAAATGGATGACTTTTTTGGAGGGAGGAAGTAGGAGCAACAGGTGGTAATGCTTTCACTGGCCACAAACTGGGTCTTATGAAAGTGAGACCTCCACCGCTTAATGATAGTGTTGGCGAATTCGATTTTAAGCATAGAAATATGTGAACTCAGGCTCGCATATGATCATTTTTGAATTCGCCAACATTATTAAATTTGATATTTCGTCACAGGCTGTAAATGTATTGACACATGTGTGCTTTGCTGCTAGTGTGGATGCTATCAAAATTTTCTTGGTCGATATCTATGGAGGAAAGAGGTATCCTGTTGTGAACGAAGATACTCAACACGAAGACAAATTAAATCAGGAAATAGCAGAGCTAGAGGAACTACTAGAGTTGTCCTCATCAAGTCCCAAAGATGAAAACGATAAACCCCAATCATACTCTGGTCAGATTTACGGTGGTAATGTTGTTATAGGTAAACCAATAACGGTCCTGACTTCATCACCCTTTTATGTAGATTATACTATGCGGCAGCAGGCTGTTCAGGAAGTAGCTAAGGCTGACCCAAACAATATTCAGGAAGTCGCTGCATCTCAATTATCAATCATCAATAGTTATTATCAGAGCGGTTTGGAGCAGTCACAGCAGAGTTTTCGCTGGTCTCTCATTTGGGGTGGTATAGGTCTTGTATTTCTTATCGCTGCTGTAAGCTTTTTGCTCATTCGTGAACCTACGGAAGTGGCTCTGGCAAGTGGGATTGGAGGAGCTATTGTAGAAGTGTTTGCAGGTACTTATCTGTATCTCTACAAGCACGCTTCCGATCAGTTGGCTGCATTTCGTGCCAGTCTCGAAAGCACACAACGCCTTCTCTTGGCAAACAGTATGTGTGAAAAACTGGAAGGTGAGGTAGAACAGACGACGCGGTCAGAACTCATCCGACTGATGGTACAATCCGCTGTCCACATATCAACTAAAGAGAGTCAGAATGGACGCTAACCCATTATACAGACCATCTTTTAATTCGCCAACAATATCTTAGTGCGGTTCTACCTGTTTTTGCTTCAAGTGCTTTTATCAAAAATTTTACCATGAATTTCCTTCGAAAGAGAAGTGTGCCTCCTGAGAAGGCCGAAAAGCTCTGAAAAGAAAATGCGGTCAGAAGACCGATTCCCGTTGCTCTGCGTCTCGTTGCGCATCCCGTGGGTAGAATAGAGACAAGAAAGCGAAGCGTGCAAGACGAAAGCAGAGAGAGGAATCTGACGAGCTATTTTGCGGCCGTGGAGGGATCCCAGGCTCGAGCGAACCCAGCGTCGTGAGCTGCGATCTGACAAATCGGCGCACATTAAATAGGAGCAAGAGCCGCGAGCGGCGAAAGCGAAAATTTGACCGGAACTGGAACGGACAAAACAATGGAACAACAGCACGAATCAGACCTGATCAAGCGCCTGGAGCAACTTGGAATCGAAGTAGACGTATCGCCCACAGGAACCACCCTCACATACGAGCAGATCTACACCAGTGGCCCCACCCTTGAAGAGGCTTTACTCACGTTTCTGGGCGAGGCTTTGAGCAGGTACGAGGCATTGCGCAAAAGGTCCGGGCTTACCTTTCCTTAATTTGCAGGACGCGCACACCTCGCATATCGAGCAAGTAGCGTCCCTGGCATGCACGATGCGGATGAGCACATTAATGAACTGGATTCAGAAGATTGCATGCTCAAGCGGATGAAAAAGAACGGAACGGCGGAAAGGAAGTAGTTTCGTGCCTTTGCGTGTGCTCAGCTACAATATTCTCGATGGCGGCCAGGAGCGCCTCCCGTGCATTGCAAACGTTATTCGCAGATCGCAGCCGGATGCCGTGGCCCTGCTGGAGGCCACCAGCCGGCCCAACGCCAAGTGGCTCGCGCGTGAGCTGGATATGCACCTCACCTTTGGCGAGGCCAACAGCGAATTTTCTATAGCCTGGTTGAGCCGTGTGCCGCCTGTGCACGTGGAGAACCGGCGTTTGCCGATTCTCGCCAAGACGCTGCTGGAGATCGAGCTCACCTGGGAGCGCGCACCCGTGCGGCTCTTCGCGACACACCTGCGGGCTGGGCGCGAGCGGGAGCACGATCTGTACCGCGCCGAGGAGATGCGTGCAGTCCTGGATGTGCTGCGTGCCTCAAACGAGGTTCCGCATCTGCTGGTGGGCGACCTGAACACCGTATCTCCCGCCGATCCTGTTGGCACGCCTCCCGCGACTGCCGAGGTCGAGGATCGCGGGCCGGGGACCTCCCTGCTGACGCGTGCGGTGATCCCGCTGCTCTTGGAGGCGGGGTATGTTGACTGCTACCGCGTGCGGCATTCTGCTGAGCCCGGTTATACCTACCAGCCGCCCGAACCGTGGCTGCGCCTGGACTACATCTTCACCTCACCCCACCTCACCGGACGGTTGCAGGCGTGCGATGTGGTGGTGGATGTAGAGGCCGCGGTTGCCTCCGATCATTTCCCTGTCTGGGCCGAATTTCGCGAGGGGGCGTGATTGCGCACGCTGCCAGGGCAATTGCGTCTCATTTTTCGAGAGGCTTACAGAAGGCGTCTCTGCTGTGGGCAGTGCTAAGCTGCTCCATTCTGATATGGTTTTCTGCCTTCGTTCTCGAATTTAGATGCAATTGCCCTGGCGGATTGGGAGGAGAACTTGTGTTCTTCATCAGTGTATGATAAACTAGCACTATGAAGTATCAACCGTGGTGCACGAGGAATTTCCTCCGTTGAAACGGATGCCGTCTTTCTGGACGAGGAGCACCGTGTCTTCCACAACCGGGAATGTCAGCAGCGCAACGCTTGAACCCTCGAGTGCGAGGCAGGCCAGGACATGAGCAAGAAGAAGAACGAGGAATCAGCAAAAGAGCCGCGTCGCAAGACACCCACGTTCTTGCTTGAATTGCCCCTGCAGGTTGACGCTGGCCAGGCCAAAGGCATCCGCGGCCATCTGGAAGCGGGGCGCGCCTTCTACAATGCCGTGCTTTCCGAAGGACAACGCCGCCTGCGCCAGATGCGTGCCGACCCGGCGTGGCAAGTGGCCCGCGCCATCCCCCGGACCCACAAGCAGGAGCGGCGGGCAGCCTTTTCGGCGCTGCGGGAGCAATACGGCTTCTCGGAAAATGCCCTCCACGAGTATGCCAGGCAGGCGCGGGTGTCCTGGATTGCCGAGCACCTGGATGCGGTGCTGGCTCAGACGCTCGCCACGCGCGCTTACCAGGCCCTCAATCGCGTCTGTGTGGGAGAGGCCCGTCGCGTGCGCTTCAAGAGCCGCGGGCGGGGGCTTTCCAGCATCGAGAACAAACGCAACAATACGGGGTTGCGTTTCGTGCTGCAGAAGCCCGAAGATGGGAATGGCGGCTATGTGATCTGGAAAGACGGCCAGCTTGCTGCGCTCATCGACTGGAACGACCCGGTGGTGAAATACGGGCTCGATCACCGCATCAAATATGCGCGTCTGATCCAACGCAAAGCCAGTAGCCCCAAGGCGCAAGGGGCCGATGCAGAGGGCTTTCGCTACTTCGTCCAACTGGCGCTGGAGGGCGTGCCGTATCACAAGCCCACACACGCCGTCGGAAGCGACACGGTCGGGGCCGATCTGGGACCGTCGACCATCGCGCTGGTCCCCCAGCAGGGGGAGGCGAGCCTGGAGGTCTTCTGCGAAGAGCTGGCCCCGGATGAGAAGGTGATCCGTCGTCTGCAACGCAAGATGGAGCGACAACGGCGCGCCGCCAATCCCGACAACTACGACGAACAGGGGCGCATCCGATCAGCAGGCGGCAAGAAGAAGCTGCACTGGAAGACAAGTCGGAGCTACGAGAAAACCAGACGCCGGAAGGCCAACAAAGAACGGAGGCTCTCGGCTCATCGCAAGAGCTTGCATGGGCAAAAGGTCCATAAGCTCGTGGCGGTAGGCAACACCATCACCATCGAGAAACTTTCTTACAAGGCGTGGCAGAAACAGTACGGGCGAAGCGTCGGACTGCGAGCACCAGGGATGTTTATAGCACAATTGAGACGCACCGTTGCAAGCACGGGCGGCACCCTGGTTGAAGTCCCCACACGCACGACCAAACTCAGCCAGTTCTGTCACGGGTGCGGCAAGACGCTCAAAAAGCCGCTCGCGCAGCGCTGGCACCAGTGCGCGTGCGGAGTTGGCCCGGTGCAGCGTGATCTGTACTCGGCGTTTTTAGCCGCCTACCTTGATCCAGCAGAACCCGTCCCCTCGTGTGCCCAGTATGTCATTCCCTGGGAAGGTGCGGAGGCGCGCCTGCGGCTCGCACACGAGCGTGTCCAACAACGTGCGAATGAGGGGCAGAGCATGCCCCGAAGCATGGGCGTCCCCCGTGCCAGAGCGCGTCGGACAGATCAGTCGAAGCGAACCCACACCAGAGCCAGCTTTCTCGCTCCGGCGAGGAAGATTGGAAGCGTGGACGGAACGTGAGAACCCCCGCAGCTTTAGCCCGGGGAGCACTCAGACTCTTCCATCTGACAGTACAGGCCATTCACGGAACAGAACGTTCCCTGGTGTGGATCACACTCGAACTGGATGGTGGCATGGTCGATATGATACTTCTCGCTGAGCATGCTGTTTAAAGATTGCAGTATGGAAGAGCTGTCGCTCGGTGGAAGATTTTCTATAAGCGCGTGACAGGATAAGGCGTACATATTACTGGTGATGCACCAGACATGCAGGTCGTGTACATCCTGAATCCCACCAATGCTCTTCATATCTCTCACGAGATTTGGCATAGAAAGACCTTTCGGCACAGCTTCCATGAGAATATCAGCGGTCTCGCGCAGGATGCGTAAGGCACCCACGGCGATAAGCGCTGCTATGCCGATAGAAAGCACCGGATCAGCGATTGTCCAGCCGGTGAAGAGGATGATGATACCTGCAACGATTACGCCTGCTGAAGCACCAACATCACCGAAGACATGCAGCATTGCAGCACGTGTATTGAGGGTATGGCTTTCTTTCTGCAAGCTAAAACCGATGAAGAGATTGATAACAATGCCGATGCCTGCTGCGAGAAACATAATTAAAGGCTGAACTGGCTCAGGATGCTGGAAGCGCTGTACGGCCTCAAACACGATAGCGATGGCTATGACGATCAGCGTCACTGCATTTACCAGGGCAGCCAGAATACCAACGCGGTGATAGCCAAAGGTTTTGCGCGCATTCGCGGGTCGTTCTGCCTGGACCACGGCAAACCAGGCCAGGCCAAGCGCAAAGACATCGGTTATGACATGGCCTGCATCAGAAAGCAGGGCAAGTGAATTTGCCAACCAGCCGCCAGCCAGCTCTGCGATCAAGATGATCACAGTCAAAAAGAATGCTAAGCGCAGGCTCTGTCTTGCCATATGATGTGTGTGATTATGACCAGCATGTCCATTACTCATGCCATCGCCTCTGTTTCTCTAGTTAGCGACTGTGCAGGTGATAGCTCGCTGGCGTGTGTCATACCCAATTCAAGTAGGAGGCGAACGTGTTCATCAACCAACCGGTAATACACTACGCGCCCGGCTTTGCGTATCGCTACAACTTGCTGGTTGCGTAAGACACGCAGTTGATGCGAAATTGTCGTATCATCTCGACCAAGTCCCGTGGCTAAATCACCGACACACAACTCGCCAGTTGGGGCATTGAGCAGCGCGTAGACGACCTGTATACGGGTGGGATCACTCAGTACGGCAAAAAGAGCGGCTACGCGCGTAGCCTGATCGGAGGTCAAGCGATTGCGCCGGACCACCAGCCCATGCTCCGCGTGGATAAAGTGTTCCTGGGACACATCCTCTGACATGGTTTGAGTTGAGGAAACGATAAACTGATCATCTACAGGTCGAGACGCCATGCAAACTATCCTTTTCTTCATACTGCTACCTGTGCATAGTTGCACAACTATGCAGCTATTCTGCCTATAGTATACCACAAAGAACGACCTGTTACCAGTGCTCGTATTCACTCGCGAAAAATCGGTTCTGGTCACGCTCACGGTTGCCGGCAGAGCAAGCACTCCCTGGATCTGGGGATGCTCTAAGAACTGGCATCCTCTCCCTCGCGTGATGAGGTGGTTGCGGGCACCGCGCACACCATGCCTTCGCTGAAGCCCGCCGCGCCGATGCCGAGCGCCAGGTTGAAGCGACCGCGCATGTTCTCCAACGCGATCACGTGCGTGAGCTCCACGAGCTGGGCGTCGTCGAAGTGCTCCCGCAGCTCGGCGAAGAGCGCGTCAGACACCTCCACAGGCGTGCGGCTCATGCCGACCGCGTAGTCGAGCACGAGCTTCTCAAGGTCGGTGAAGAGCGCGCTGGTCCGATAGGAAGGCAGCGCCAGCAGTTGCTCGTCACTCAGGCCCGAGCGGCGCGCGACCTGCGAGCCAAAGTCGATGCAGTACTCACAGTGCGTGAGCGTGGCCGCCTTCAGCTCGGCCAGATTCTTGAGGCGCTCGTCGAAGCGATGCAGCTTGGCTGTGGCCTGCTCAAGCCTGGCGTAGCCGCGCAGCAGCCCAGGCACGTGCGCGTACATCTCGAGCGGCTCGATCAGGCGCTCGGTCTCGCGCCCGGTGAGTCGCGCGATCTGGCGGCGCGTGAAGAAATAGGCGAGCTTCACGAGCGGCCCGGCTTCGCGGGCGGAAACTCCTGCAATGCGTGTCATGTGATGCTCCTTTTCCCAGGGGTTGCGGACAGCAAGTCGGTAGACACCGGCGAGGTGGCGTAGTCACCGATCTCCTTCAGCCGGTCAACGTCGAGGCCCTCCAGCCGTAGCAGCATGGTACCGAAGTCCATACACCACGAGCAGCCGACCGTCCAGGCGACCCGGTACAGCGCGAGATCGCGAACGTTCCCCGGCAACACAGTCAAGCCTTGACTGGCTCAGAACCTGATGACCTCATCAATACAAAATCCTGCATGCCAGCCCTTCGAAAGATCGGCCTGAAAGCCGCAGGAAATGCTGGCAGAGCTGTTTTGGCATCAATCGGCTCCGGTTTCCCGACAACATAGACCCTCTTATGCCAGATCACCGCACCGCCTCCAGCAGCCAGCATGTTGCGGTACCAATCCACCTCTGGCCCATACGTTAACGCAATCACAAAACCCTCTCCCAGCGGCCACACCCAGATCACCGTCTCATAGGGCTTTCCGCTTCGACGACCAACGTGACGGATGATCGCAAACGGGCCGAGGGAAAGATTCGCAAACCCGCGTAATAGCCGATTCGTGACATACTTATTAAAGATACGTATGCGATTAGGCAACTTAAAGGTACGTATTCGATGAGCCAACATCCTATCCTCCTTGAAAAGAGACCAAAGTCAACTGTTTAGGGTGTCAATGCGCGCATGATGACCTCGACGACCGCGTCAGCACGGTCGAGTGCAGGAGGCTGCGCTTCCTCCCCCCCGAGCACGAGGCTCAAGATGGCATAGGTTAACAGCCCGCCAAGCAACGTGTGTGTCACAGCATCGAAATCAAGGTCGGCGATGAGCTGTTGCTCGCGGGCCTCTTGCAGCAGTGCGGTGATGATGGCGAGACCCGGCTTCGTGACGGTCGAGAAAAACAGGGTGCCGAGCTGTGGGAAGCGCGGCGCTTCGGCGATGATCATCCGCACCAGGGGGAGATAGCCGGGCTGGCTCATCATGGAGAGGATCTCACGGGCCAGCATCGTGAGTGCCTGGCCGAGCTGTGGCAGGTCATGGGGCGTGGGCAGGGCGGCAAGCTTCTCGGAAAAGCCCGGCTGCTCCATCGTCAGGTGGCTCAAGACATCGACAAAGAGGGCCTCCTTGTTGGCATAGTGGCGGTAGAGGGTCTCCTTTGAGGAAATACCCGCCTCTGCCAAAATGGCATCAATGCTCGTCGCCAGGTATCCCTGCTGGAGAAAGAGCCGGTGGGCGGCGGCGCGAAGCCGCTCGTGGGTCTGTTGGGCACGTGTGTTCTGTCTGTGTTCCATTGGCACTCATCTCATGATCGTAACGTAGAGTACGTTACGTATATTATGACGCAGAGAACAATGATTGTCAAGGGCATATCACTGAACAATCAAAACTTGACACCCTGATCAATTGCAAGGTACTATTGACTCTGTACTGACATCCCATTCGCAGGAGACTCCCCGGCACTGCTGCCCTTGAACCTGATACTGCGCGCTTTTGTATCGTCGGCCAGCAAGATAATAGGAATATCGCCCATGATTGTACCTGATACACCTGATACCACGGGACAGCCCACCTTGCCATCTCCTTTCTCGAACTACACACTCGACGCCGCGTTCGACGAGATGCTAGGCACTGATGGCAGGCCGCGCCCCCATTACCAGGAGCTCTACCACCGTTTGCTGGAGATGCCCGCCGAAACGCTCTACCAGCGACAACAGGCAGCCAATACAGCCTTCCTCAATCAGGGCATCACCTTCACCGTCTACGGGGATGACGATGGAACCGAACGTATCTGGCCCTACGACCTGCTGCCGCGCATCATTACCGGCGGCGAGTGGGAAACCATCGAACGGGGTTTGACGCAGCGCATCACTGCCCTCAACCTCTTCCTTAAAGATCTATACCACGATGGGCGCATCCTATCTGACAGGGTCGTACCTCGCTGGCTCGTTTATAGCTGCAAACACTTCCGGCGCGAAATGCACGGTGTGCATGTCCCGCACGACATCTATGTTGCGGTTGATGGCACCGATCTCGTGCGTTTGCCCGACGGGTGTTTCGCCGTCTTAGAGGATAACCTGCGGGTTCCAAGCGGCGTCTCCTATATGCTGGCGAACCGGCAGGTCATGAAACGCACCTTCCCTTCGCTCTTTGGCAGCTACGGCGTTCGCCCCATTGATCACTATGGACAGGCCCTGCTCGGTACGCTGCTCTCGCTGGCCCCGGCTGGACGACCAGAGCCGGTGATCGCGCTGCTCACTCCGGGCGTCTACAATTCCGCGTATTTTGAGCACGCATTTCTCGCGCGCCAGATGGGCATCGAGCTGGTGGAAGGACGCGACCTGCTCGTGCATGATAACATCGTCCATATGCGCACGACGGGCGGTCTGAAGCGCATCGACGTAATCTACCGCCGCATCGATGACGATTACCTTGACCCCCTCGCCTTCCAGCGCGACTCTACCCTGGGCGTACCCGGCCTGTTGAATGCTTATCGCGCCGGCAATGTCGCGCTAGCTAACGCCATTGGCACGGGCGTTGCCGACGACAAGGCTATCTACGCCTACGTTCCCGCCATCATCCGTTACTATCTTGGCGAAGAGGCAATTCTGCCGAACGTAGAAACTCACCTGCTCAGCGACGAAGCACCGCGCAAATACGCCCTCGAACATCTTGAAGAACTCGTAATCAAAGCTGTCGGAGAATCCGGCGGCTACGGCATGTTAATCGGCCCATACAGCACATCTGCTCAACGCGAAGAGTTTCGCCAGCAGATTATCGCCAACCCGCGTAACTACATCGCGCAGCCCACGCTGGCCCTTTCCCGCGCGCCCTGCATCATTGATAATCAAATTGAACCGCGCCACGTCGATCTTCGCCCTTTCGTGCTCTTTGGCGAGCATGTCACCATCGTTCCCGGAGGCTTGACCCGTGTGGCCCTCAAGCGCGGCTCGCTGGTCGTGAATTCTTCGCAGGGAGGCGGCAGTAAGGACACCTGGGTGCTTGTAGGTACTACAAATGTAAGGAACAGCGAGGCTTAATCATGCTCTCTCGTGTCGCCGAAAGCCTCTATTGGATGAGCCGCTACCTGGAACGGGCGGAACACACGGCTCGCCTCATAGATGTACATCTCAACCAGATGCTCGACCAAACAGGCGGTGATGAGAACCTGCGCTGGCAGCGACTCCTGCGCAGCCTGCGCACATCGCTGCCCGCAGGTGAAATTGATGCCTATAGCATCACGCGCCTGCTGACCTTTGATGAGACCAACACCTCATCCATTGTATCCGGTATAGTGGCGGCGCGCGAAAATGCGCGGCAGGTGCGCGAGCGCATCAGTTCCGAGATGTGGGAGCAGCTCAACCGTCTCTTCCTGCAAGTCAAGCAGGCCAGCATGGAGCAGATCTGGCATGCCGAGCCGCATAAATTCCTCAACAGCGTCAAAGAGGGTATTTATCTCTTCCAGGGTATAACCGATGCGACCATGAGCCACAGCGAGGGCTGGCACTTCATCCGCGTAGGGCGCTTTCTCGAACGCACGACGGCAACCGCTGTCCTGCTGGACACGCACTTCTCGGTATTCCTGACGGAGCAAAGCGAATACGATAATGAGCCGCTCGACTACCTGAGTTGGGTAGAACTGCTGCGCTCATGCGCCTCGTTCGAGGCCTATTGCAAAGTCTACACCGCAGCCATTCGCCCCGCCCATATAGCAGAGTTCCTGCTCTTAAACGCTGAAACTCCGCGTTCGATCCGCTTTTCATGTGCCATGATGCAGAACGCGCTCCAGGCCATCTCGAAAGCCACCAGTACGCGCAACACGGGACGCGCCGAACGTCTCGTCGGTCGCCTCCGTGCCGCGCTAGACTACGACCAGATCGAGGAAATCCTGAGCGGCAATATGCACGAGTACCTGGAAAATATCCAGCGCCAGTGCGCACTCATTCATAGCGGCATCTACCAGGCCTACATCGCCTACCCAATCGAAGTCGCCCTCACATCTCGTGGCGCGGCACAAGGCTAGGGGAATCAGTGGTGGGGCGTCGGGCACCAAGTGTCAGGCATCCATGATCACGTACCTGTCATAAGACATAGGAGACAAACACATGTATTACACTATTCGCCACATTACACGCTTTCGCTACAGCGCACCTATCAGCGAAAGTATCATGGAAGTGCGCATCCAGCCGCGTAGCGAGGGCAACCAGCGCTGTCTGGATTTTCGCCTGCGTACCAACCCCCGCGCCCACATCATGACCTACCGGGGCGAATACGGCAACCGTGTGCATCACTTCGATATTCCCAACTCCCACCATCAACTCACCATCTCAGCCGAAGCCCTGGTAGATCTGACTGTGCCCCCAACACTGCCCGAAACGCTAAACCCACAGGCCTGGCAAGAACTCGACGCCCTTACAGCCAATGACGACTACTGGGACAGCCTCATGCCGAGCCACTTCGCCGCTCCCACAGCGCTTCTCGACGAACTGGCGCGCGAACTGGACATTCGGCGCCGCGACGATCCCCTAATCGTATTGCGCGATTTGAACAGCGCCATCAACACCACCTTTGAATACTCGCCCAACACCACACGTGTCGATTCGCCCATTGATGAAGCATTGCGTATGCGCAAAGGGGTGTGCCAGGACTATGCGCATATCATGATAACCCTGGCGCGCCGACTCAAGATACCATGTCGCTATGTCAGCGGCTACCTCTATCAGCAGAGCCGCAGCCAGGAACGTTCCACCGGCGAAGCCACGCACGCGTGGGTTGAAGCATACCTGCCCAACCTCGGCTGGATTGGCTTCGATCCCACCAACAACACCACAACCGATGAACGCCACATTCGCGTCGCTATTGGCCGCGACTACGGTGACGTACCCCCCACGCGCGGCGTCTACCGTGGCAAAGCCGAAAGCGAACTGGCCGTCTCAGTCCGCATCGCTCCCTCACAAATGGCGCTCACCGACGAATTACCGCTGGAATCTCCCACTTGGATTCCCGCCGCCTACGAGGTAGACGAACGCGACCAGGTGCAGCAGGAGCTTGTACCACAGCAACAACAATAAACAACAGATAACATGAAGTCAGACCGCCCTTTTGTAGCGTGACTTTATCCCCTGCGGTGGCTTGCCAATGTCGATACCGGCCTTCTTCAATTCACGGCCAAGCTCCCTGCGAAAGCTATGGTAGTCAACCTCGGTTGAATGGCGACTGCCAGCAGTAAAAGCGAGGTGGGGGTGGTCGATCTCATCCTGAATCGCCGCCTTTAGATTGTCTGGACGGCGGTACTTGCCGGCGATTTCGGCACATGCCAGTTTTGCCTGGTAATCCGCCATTGGCCAGATGCAGCCCAATGGTTGGAATAAGCCGATGAAATACAGGTTTTTATAGTCCGGGTGCATCATCTTGCGGAACAGCGGCACCTTCTCAGCGTGCTGGAAGTTGATAAACGACTCGTCAAAGAAAGGGAAGGTGATCCAGAAGCCAGTACAGGCACACACAATATCGAATGCTTCGACTTCTCCGTTCACAAATTCGACGCTGTCTCCGGCAAAACGCCTGATGGCGGGGCGCGGCATGATGCGACCGTGCCGGATGAAGTCGAGCAGATCCGAGTTGAGCGTCGGGTGGTGACTCAGCGCCGGATGCGTGTTCATAGGCAAGCCGTAGCGGCTGTATGGCCCCTGC
>Ga0070717_10002752_pt1 | contig 12429 bp, 10 predicted proteins | sample LARL113metaG_FD_71366 | JGI IMG/M metagenome (GOLD analysis project Ga0070717, IMG submission 71366) | Corn, switchgrass and miscanthus rhizosphere microbial communities from Kellogg Biological Station, Michigan, USA - LAR L11-3 metaG | ecosystem: Host-associated > Plants > Roots > Rhizosphere ...
CAGGCGGTACGGGGCGCCGCGAGCCTCTCGGCCAACGCAGCGCTGCAGCAGAAGGTGATCGATCTCATCGCGCGTGACGAGACCGATCTGCTCGCGCGCCTCGATGGGCACGAGGTGCACATCGACAACCGTACCGAGAAGCTTGCGACCCGCGATCTGCCGATCGTGCGCATGAAGCCCGACTGGCGCACGCAGCTGCTCGCGGTCATCACCAACCCAACCGTAGCGTACGGGCTCATGGTGATCGGCATCTGGGGACTGCTGCTCGAGGGCTACAACCCGGGCGCCGTGCTGCCCGGGGTCGTCGGCTCGATCTGCCTGCTCATCGCGCTGTTCGCATTCCAGATTCTGTCGGTCAATTACGCAGGGCTCGCGCTCGTCGTGGTGGGTACCGCCATGATCATTGCGGAGTTCTTCTTTCCGACCTATGGCTCCCTCGGTATCGGCGGGATCATTGCGTTCGTGGTCGGCTCGCTCATCCTGTTCGACACGGATGTGCCCGGGCTCAGTGTCGGTCGGCCGTTGATTGCCGCAATCGCCACCGTCGGCGCGCTGATGGTGGGCGGCATCGTTTTCATGGGCACGCGCGCCATGCGCCATCCGGTCGCCACCGGCGCGGAAGGCATGATCGGCGCGAGCGCCGAGGTGGTGGCGGATTTCACCGGCAAGGGCCGGGTGCGCTATGGCGGTGAGCTGTGGAATGCCCGCAGCGACCGTCCGCTGCGCGCGGGCGAGCTGGCGCGCATCGTGAAGGTGGAAGGTCTAACATTGTGGGTCGAGCCGCAGTAAGCGCGCTGCCATCCCGGAGTTCCGCATGCCGTTCGTCATCGCCGTTGTAATACTCATCGTCGTGCTGCTGTTCAGCGCCATCAACGTGCTGAACGAGTACGAACGCGCCGTGGTGTTCACGCTGGGCCGCTTCCGCGGCATCAAGGGCCCCGGTCTGATAGTCATCTGGCCGGTGGTGCAGCGGATGCGCAAGGTGGACCTGCGGGTGATCGTGCTCAGTGTGCCCAAGCAGGACGTGATCACGCGCGACAACGTCTCGGTCAAGGTGAACGCCGTCGTCTACTTCCGTATCGTCGATCCCGGCAAGGCCATTATCCAGGTGGCGAATGCCTTCGATGCTACGAGCCAGGTGGCGCAGACGACGCTGCGCTCGGTGGTCGGCCAGCACGAGATGGATGACCTGCTGTCGCAGCGTGACAAGCTGAACGTCGACCTGCAGCGCATTCTCGATCAGAGCACCGAGGCCTGGGGGATCAAGGTCTCGACGGTGGAGATCAAGGATGTCGACCTCGATGAGACCATGATCCGCGCCATGGCGAAGCAGGCCGAGGCCGAGCGTACCCGGCGCGCCAAGATCATCAACGCCGAGGGCGAGAAGCAGGCCGCACAGACTCTGGTCGAGGCGGCGCAGGCGCTGGCGATGGCGCCGAGCGCACTGCAGCTGCGTTATCTGCAGACACTCGCCGACATCGCGCATGAGCGCACGCAGCTCATCGTCTTCCCGCTGCCGCTCGACCTGATCAAGCCGTTGCTCGGCGAGCGACCTGATTAGGGCAGCGCGAAACTCCACTGCCCGAACCCGGCACGTGCACATGGACCGGCAAGACGCGAAATGTCGCGGTGACACCGCTCGCGCGCCTGCGCTTGCGCTCGCCGGGCTGCTGCTGGCGCTCGCCACCGCCTGCGGCGCATTCGGCGCGCACGCGCTCAAGGGTCGGCTCCCGCCCGAGCGGCTGCAGTTGTGGGAGACGGCCGTGCATTACCACTTCTTCCAGGCACTGGGACTGCTCGGTATCGGCCTCACCCTGCGCCTGCTCGAGCAGCGCGGCGCTGTCGCTCCCGGAGCGCTGCGTGGCGCCGCAGTGTTGAGCGCCATCGGCGCAGTGCTGTTCTCGGGGAGCCTGTATGCGCTTGCCCTCGGCGCCGCGCGCGGCCTCGGCGTTCTCACGCCACTGGGTGGCATTGCCTGGATTGCCGCGTGGCTGCTATTCGCATGGGGAGCGTGGCGTGCGCAATTTTGAGATCGGAACTGGAGTGCCTGCATGTTGACTCGCATCCTGTCCGCGGCCCTGATCGCTGGTGGCGCCCTCGCGCTGAGCCTCGCCGCCTACCCCGACACCCCGGCCGCCGCGGCCCCGGCCGGTAAGGCGCAGATCGGCAGCTTTGGCCTGGATCTTGCGGGGGGAGATCCGAGCGTGAAGCCCGGAGATGACTTCGCACGCTATGCCAATGGTCATTGGCTGGACACGGCGGAGATTCCGCCTGACCGCGCCTCGTGGGGCAGTTTCGCGATGCTGCGCGAGCGCTCGTTGCAACAGGTACGCGACATTCTCGAGGCGCTGCCCAAGGACAGCCCGCAAGGCAGCAACCAGCAGAAGCTCTACGACTTCTATCACGCTTATCTCGACACCGAGGCCATCGACCGCGCCGGGCTGAGCCCCGCGAAAGCGGTGCTGAGTGCGATCGCCGCCGCCCGCACGCACGAGGACATCGCCGGCTTCATGGGCCGGCCCGAGCTGCGCCTCACCGCGCCGGTGAGATTCGATATCGATCCGGACGAGAAGGACCCCGACCACTACATGGTGGAGGTGTTTCAGGGTGGGCTGGGGCTTCCCGACCGTGACTACTATCTGAAGGATGAGGCGGTCTACAAGGAGCTGCGTGCCAAGTACACCGCGCATATCGAGAAAATGCTGACGCTGGCGGGCGAGGCCGATGCGGCGCCGTCTGCCACGGAGATCGTGGAGCTCGAGACGCGCATCGCTGCCGCGCATTGGCCGCGCGCCAAGACACGCGAGCGCGATCTTACCTACAACCCTTACGACCGCGCGGCGCTCGTTGCGTTTGCGCCCGGCTTTCCGTGGCCGCAGCTGCTCGCCGGCGCCGAGCTCGAGCAGCAACCGCGCTTCATCGTGTTCGAACCGGATGCGGTGCAGGCGCTCGGCGTGCTGTTCCGGCAGGTACCGGTGCAGCGCTGGCGGCAGTACCTCATCTACCACTATCTCGCCGGCAACGCCGACACGCTGCCGAAGGCCTTCGATGACGAGGCGTTCGACTTCTACGGGCGCACGCTCCATGGACGTCAGCAGCAGCAGTCGCGCTGGAAGCGCGCCGTGGCCGCGGTCGATGCCGGCCTCGGAGAGGCCGCCGGGGAGCTGTACGTGCAGCGTTACTTCCCGCCCTCCTCCAAGGAGCAGATGCTCGAGCTGGTGGAGAACCTGCGCGCCTCCTACCGGGCGCACATCGAGAAGCTTCCCTGGATGAGTGCCGACACCAAGAAGGTCGCCCTGGAGAAGCTCGCCGCCTTTCGTCCGAAGATCGGCTATCCCGATAAATGGCGCGACTACTCCGCGCTCACGATCAAGCCGGGCGATGCCTTCGATGATGTCGCGCGCGCCGCCGCGTTCGATTGGCAGCGTCAGGTGAAACGGCTGGGCGGGCCGACCGATCGTGGCGAGTGGGGCATGACACCGCAGACCATCAACGCCTACTACAACGCGACCTTCAACGAAGTGGTCTTTCCGGCGGCAATCCTGCAGCCGCCGTTCTTCGACCCGCACGCGGATGCGGCGGTCAACTACGGCGCGGTGGGCGGCGTCATCGGTCACGAGATGGGTCACGGCTTCGACGACCAGGGCGCCAAATCGGACGCGCGCGGAGTCCTGCACACCTGGTGGCTGCCGCAGGACACGGAAGCCTTCCACGCGCGTGTCGACCGTCTGGCGGCGCAGTACGACAGCTACAGCGTGCTTCCCGGCCTCAACATCAACGGCCGCCTGACGCTCGGCGAGAACATCGGCGATCTCGGCGGCCTCTCGGTGGCGAACGACGCCTACCATCGCTCGCTGCACGGCAAGGCCGCGCCACGCCTCGGCGGGCTCACCGGGGATCAGCGCTTCTTTCTCTCCTGGGCGCAGGTGTGGCGGCAGAAGCAGCGCGATGAGGACCTGCGCTCGCAGGTCACGAGCGATCCGCACAGTCCTTCGAACTTCCGCATCAACGGCGTGGTACGCAACGTCGACGCCTGGTACGGCGCCTTCGACGTGCGCCCGGGTGAGCAGCTCTATCTGCCGCCGGACCAGCGCGTGCACATCTGGTGAAATCGGGGCTGCCGATCGATGCGGCGCTTGCGCCGCTGAGCGCGGCCCTGATGACCCACACCTCCGCGGTGCTCGAGGCGCCGCCGGGGGCGGGCAAGAGCACCGTCGTGCCGCTCGCGCTGCTCACCGAGCCCTGGGCCCAGAATAAGCGGCTGCTGATGCTCGAGCCGCGGCGGCTCGCGACGCGCGCCGTCGCCGCCCGCATGGCACAGACCCTCGGTGAGCCGCCCGGTGCCACGGTCGGCTATCGCATGCGGCTCGAGACGCGCATCTCCAACGCGACGCGCGTGGAGGTCGTTACCGAGGGGGTGCTGACACGGTTGCTGCAGGACGATCCGGCGCTCGAGGGCGTGGCTGCGGTGATCTTCGATGAATTCCACGAGCGCAGCCTGCAGGCCGACCTCGGGCTTGCGCTGTGTCTCGATGCGCAGCACACGCTCGTCCCGGAGCTGCGCATCCTCGTCATGTCGGCGACGCTCGACGGTGCGTCCGTGGCACGCCTGCTGGGTGACGCGCCACGCGTCAGCACCGCGGCCCGCAGCTTCGAGGTCGTGACGCATTACGCCGGGCAAGGGCTGCCGCTGCTGCCGCCCGCCCCGGGCACACATGCGGCACACTCGGCCGAGAAGCTGACCACGCAGCTGATTCTCCGGGCGCTGCGCGAGCAGCGCGGCGATGTGCTGGCGTTCCTGCCCGGGGCACGCGAGATCCGCCGCGTGCAGTCGCTGCTGGAGTCGGCAGGGCTGAGCGCAGTCACCGTGCTGCCGCTCTACGGCGACCTGCCGGGGGAGTCGCAGGATGCCGCGCTCGCGCCCGCGGCGCTCGGACTGCGCAAGGTCGTGCTCGCGACCAACATCGCCGAGACGAGCCTCACCATCCCCGGCGTCCGTGTAGTGGTCGATTCGGGACTCATGCGGCGTGCGAGTTTCGATCCGGTCACGGGTATGGGCCGTCTCGTGACGCAGCGCATCTCGCGCGCCGCAGCCGCGCAGCGCCAGGGACGCGCCGGACGCACCGAGCCTGGTGTGTGCTACCGCGCCTGGAGCGAAGGTGCACAGGCATCGCTCGCTGCCTCGACTCCAGCGGAGATCACGGATGCGGATCTGACGCCGCTCGCGCTCGAGCTCGCCAACTGGGGCGCACGCGATGCGCGGCAGCTCCAATGGCTCGATCAGCCGCCGCAGGCCATGCTGGCGAGCGCGCGCGATCTTCTGCAGCGGCTGGGCGCGCTCGGTGATGACGCGCGCATCAACGCGCATGGGCGCGCCATGGCGCGCCTCGGCGTGCACCCGCGGTTGGCACACATGCTGCTGCAGGCACGGGCGGTGGCGGCGGTACCGCTGGCAGCACAACTGGCGGCGCTCCTGTCCGAGCGGGATCTGCTGCGCGGCGCCGGCGCGGCACGCGATGCCGACATCCGCACGAGGCTCGAGCTGCTGAGCGGTGCGGAGCGCAGCCCGCCTGGAGTGCGCGCTGGGCTCGAACGCGCGCGGCGCAGCGCGCGTGATCTCGAGCGCTCGCTCGCACGCCGCGATGATGCGGCCGGTGGCGGCGCGGACGGCGCGGCGGATGCCGGATTGCTGCTGGCGTTCGCTTATCCCGACCGCATCGGCCGGCGCCGCCCGGGACGCGACGGGCGCTATACACTCGCCAACGGCCGCGGTGCGGTGTTTGATGAGGCGCAAGCACTCGCCCGGCACGAGTTCATCGTTGCTGTCGAGCTCGATGACCGCGAGCGCGACGCGCGCATCCTCCTCGCCGCGCCGCTCGAGCGGCAGCGCCTGCTCGAGTACTTTGCCGACCGCATACGCACGCAGCAGCGTGTCGAGTGGAGCGCACGCGATGCGGCGGTGCTCGCACGCTGCACGCTCGAGCTCGATGGACTGGTACTCGAGGAAAAGCCGCTCGCCCCGCCACCCGCGGAGGCGGCGCGTGCCGCCATGCTCGAAGGCCTCCGCGAGCTCGGCATCGACGCACTGCCGTGGGACCGGGAGGCGCGCGATCTGCAGGCGCGCATCGAGTTCGTGCGCCGCGAGCTCGGCAGCAGTGCGCAGGCTGCCGAGTGGCCGGCGGTATCCGATGCGGCGTTGCTCGAGTCGCAGGGGAGCTGGCTGACGCCCTGGCTCGAGGGCATCACACGCCGCGAGCAGCTCAAGGCCGTGCCGCTGGCCGATGCGCTGCGCGCCAGGCTCAGCTTCGAGCAACAACGACAGCTCGCCGAATGGGCGCCAACACATCTCGTGCTTCCGGGGGGAGCACGGGTCCGCGTCGATTACCTCGATGACAGTGCGCCGCTGGTCTCGGTACGGCTTCAGGAGGTGTTTGGTCTCGCGGTGACGCCGCTCCTCGGGCGCAATCGCGTACCGGTCACCTTCCGTCTGCTATCCCCGGCGCAGCGGCCAGTGCAGGTAACGCGGGACCTGCAGAGCTTCTGGCGCGGCGCCTACGCGCAGGTGCGCAAAGATCTGCGCGGGCGATATCCGAAGCATTACTGGCCCGAAAATCCTCTCGAGGCGTTGCCCACGCGTGGCACGCGCCGTCCGCACTCGCGGCCATAGCGTGGACGAACCGCGCCGGCCGCAGCGCTCCGGGGGTCGGGTATATTTGCGGGCTCACGGTCAGAGGTAATCATGGCGATGATCTCGGCGCGAGCCGCACTGGAGGCGCTGCGCGCAGGTAACCAACGCTTCGTCAGCAAGCTTGGGCTCGAGAGCGGTCCAGCACTCGGAGCAGCGGCCGCGCGCCCGCCGCGTTACGAGCTGCCACTCGGCCGGCAGGAGCCGCTCGCGATCGTGCTCGGCTGCTCCGATGCACGCGTGCCCGCCGAAATCGTGTTCGATCAGGGTCTCGGGGACCTGTTCGTCATCCGCGTGGCCGGCAACATCGTCGCGCCTTCGCAGATCGGCAGCGTGGAGTTCGCTGCCTCCGCTTTCGGCACCCGACTCGTGGTGGTACTCGGGCATTCGAGTTGCGGCGCCGTGCACGCGACACTCGAGCAGCTCGCGCGTCCGTCGACCGAGCAATCGCGCAATCTGCGCTCGATCGTCGACCGTATCCGTCCCGCGGTTGCCGGCTTGCTCGAACGCCGGCCACCACCGGACCCTGCGACACTCGAACAGCAGGCCGTGCTAGCGAATATACGCATGGCGGTCGAGCAGCTGCGCCACGGCTCGGAGGTGCTCGAGCAGCTGATCGAAGAGGGCCTGCGCGTGGTCGGCGCGGAGTATTCGCTCGAGACGGGCCTAGTCGAATTCTTAGAGGATATATCCGCCTGAATCAGATCAGGGGCTGACCGCGTGCCCCCCCGGAGCGGGCGCCGCCCCGCTCGTACCATCGCTGCAGCCACGCATCGACCGACACGACGCCAGGCCCGGCAATGGCCAGCCACACAAACAGCGCGAGGTACTCGAACTCATCGAATCCGAGCAGAGTCTCGAGCGAATCGACATCGGCCCACTTGGCCGCGCGGATGGCCACGATCATGACGATGCCGAGTGCGCCGGCGGAAATGCGCGTCATGAACCCGAGCAGCAGGAACAGTCCACCCAAGAACTCCACCCCCGATGTGAACGGTGTCAGCAGACGAGGATGCGGAATGCCCCAGGCGATGAAGTTCTCCTTGACCTGGGCAAGATTGTGAAGCTTGCCCCAGCCACTCAGCAGGAATACGTACCCGACGGTGATACGCGCGAACAACGGCGCAAGCCAGGTCAGGTGCCCGGCAACGCGCCGGGGCCAGTCGATGAGCCAGTGCACGAGAAATCTCACGGGCGCTACTCTCCTGTCATCCACCGTAGCAACGGCCGGCCGAGAAGACCGGGCAGCTCGACGCGATATTGCCAGGGGCGCGGGCAGGGCGCGCGTATAATCGCCGCCGCGGTACGCTAGCCATGCGCAATTCCCAGCCCGAATCCCCGGTCTCCTCTATCAGCGAGCGGCTGTCCGGAGCGGACCCGCGCGCATCGATGACGCAGCTGTTCGAGTCGATGCGCCCGGACCTGCTGCGTTTCGCCCATTGGCTGGCACGCGACCGCTCGCTGGCGGAGGACATCGTGCAGGAGTCGCTGCTGCGTGCCTGGCGATCCCGCGACACCTTGAAGGACCGCGGTGCCGCGCGCGCCTGGCTGCTCACTATCGTGCGGCGCGAGCATGCGCGGCTCTACGAGCGTAAGCGCCTCGAGCTGGTGTCGCTCGATGAGGCACTCGACACCCAGGCGGTCGAAAAGGCCGGCAGCGACAGCGACCTGTTCACTCTGCGCCATGCGATCATGAGACTACCGATTGAGTACCGCGAACCGCTGCTGTTGCAGACCCTCGGGGGCTTCTCCACCGAGGAGATCGCCCGTGAGCTCGATTTATCCTCGACCGCGGTGCTGACCCGGCTGTTCCGCGCTCGCAACAAGCTGCGCGCGATCTGCGGCATGACGCCCGCGCCCGATGTATCCACCAGCGAGGCACTGCCGTGAGCTGCGTGCAGATGCGGCTGGAGATCGGCGCGGACCCGGCCGGGGGCACTCCCGCACTCGAGGAACACGTGCGCGACTGCGCATCGTGCCGTCAGTTCCGTGAAGAGATGCGCACACTCGATACCAACATCCGCCGCGCGCTCGAGCGACCGCCGGGCCGGGTCGGCGCGCCGCGGCTCACGGCGCCCTGGCGGCCGTGGGCGCTGGCGGCGAGCGTTCTGCTCGCCATGCTGGCGGTGATGACGGTGTGGCTGCTGCGCCCGAGCGACACGCTGGCCCACGAAGTGGTCGCGCACGTGCGCCAGGAGCCCGAGAGCTGGCTCGCCAGCCGGCAGATCGACGCACACAGCATCGACGAGGCACTGCGCGGAGCGGGCGTCAAGCTCGATCTCACCGCCGATCGCGTCACCTACGCGCAAAGCTGCTGGTTCCGCGGCCACTACGTGCCGCACCTGGTGGTGCAGACGACTCAGGGGCCCGTGACGGTGATGATCCTGCGCAATCAACGCGTGGCTAGCCGCCGCAGTTTCCAGGAGTCGGGCATGACGGGCGTCATCGTGCCGGCGCCGCAGGGCAGCGTCGCCGTGCTGGCGCGCGGCAATGCCGACCTCGAGACGCTCGCCTCGCAGATGCAGCAGGAAGTCCGCTGGCTTCCGGATGCCCCTTGATCCAGCTCGCCGCGATCGCGGCGCACATTCATAAATAGGAGTACGGGGGATGGGTGGCTTCAACCGCCGCGATGTTTTTCTGAGCCTGGCCGGCGTGTGGGCTGCGACCCTCGCCCGCCGTGCACGGGCTGCAGCGGCCGCACAGATTCCAGCCGCACCGGTGGCACGCGTCGAGGTGGTGAAGGATCACTACTTCGGCGAGACGCTCAGCGATCCCTACCGCTGGATGGAGAACGACAAGGACCCGGGGTGGCTGCCATTCCTCAAGGGGCAGGACGCGCACGCGCGCGCCGTGCTCGCTGCCATCCCGGGACGGGAGCAGCTGCTGAAGCGTATCCAACAGCTCTCCGGCGATGCGGCGAGCACACGCCTAGCACGGCGTGTTGGCCCGCGATTGTTCTACGAGCAGCGTCCCTCGGGTGCCGACAACTACCAGCTGCTGGTCAGGGAGAACGGCGTCGATCGTGTGCTCATCGACCCGACGCGGCTCAGCACTGCGGGCAGCCACCTGTCTCTCGACTGGTGGGAGCCCTCACCGGACGGCAGCCACCTCGTCTACGGTCTGTCGAAGGACGGCAGCGAGGACTCCCTGCTGCACATCATGGAGATCGCCCAGGGCCGCGATCTGCCCGAGCGCATCACCAACACCCAGGATGCGAACCCGCAATGGCTCGATGATGGCAGCGGCTTTTTCTACAACCAGCTCACGGGCGCCGTCGACACGCCGGAGCGCTACCTCGACAGCCAGGCACGCTTCCACCGGCTGGGGACCGACCCCGGCCGCGATCCCATCCTGATGAAGCGCGGTCTGGATGCGAACGTGAGCTACGAGCGTATCCAGCTGCCCGTGATCCGCACCTTTTTCGGCTCCAAGCACGCGCTGTTGATTCTCGCGGATGTGCGTACCGAGTTCCGTATATTCATCGCCCCGGTCGCGGACGCGGTCGCCAAGCGCGCCCGCTGGATGCCGGTCGCGGACTTCGCTGACGAGATCACCGGCGTGGAGATCGACAGCGGCGCGCTGTGGCTGCTCGCCAACCGCGACCATCCACGCGGTCGCATCCTCAAGGCGCCGGTGAGCTCGCCAGCCGTCGCGAGCGCCAGCGAGGTGGTCGCGGAGGGCAAAGTGGTCATCCAGAGTCTGGCCCGCGCGAAGGATGGCTTGTATCTGGAGATGATGGATGGCGGGATCAGCGGGCTGCGGCGCCTCGATCCTACCGGCCGGGTGAGCGAGATTGCATTGCCGTTCGATGGAACCTTGCGGGCACTGAGCTGCGAGGCGAGCGCCGCAGGAGCGTTATTCTCGTTCACCGGCTGGCTAACTCCCGGGGATATCTGGTCGGTGGACGCCGCGGGCAAGGTGGCGGCCACCGGACTTACGCCCAAGCCGCCGATCGACGTGAGCGCCTACGAAGCGCAGCGCGCCTTCGCCACGGCGCGCAATGGCACGAAGATTCCGTACACGCTCATTCATCGCAAGGGACTCACTCGCGACGGCCGTACACCCGCATGGATCTCGGCCTATGGTTCGTACGGCATTTCGGCCTATACGCCGAGTTTCGCCGGCAGGACGCTCGCGCTGGTGGATGCGGGCTTCATCGTCGGCTATGCCGACGTACGGGGCGGCGGGGAATACGGGCGCGAGTGGCACAAGGCCGGGCAGCTCACCAACAAGCCCAACACCTGGCGCGACCTCATCGACGTCTGCGAGGAGCTGTGCCGCGAGCACTACACCTCCCCTGCGCGGCTGGCGATCGGCGGCCGCTCGGCAGGTGGCATCACGGTCGGACGCGCGCTCACCGAGCGCCCGGAGCTGTTCGCGGCAGTGATCGACGGGGTGGGCTGGTCCAATCCGCTGCGCTACGTGGCGGAGCCGAACGGCTATGGCGAGGAGCCCGAATGGGGCGCTATCGCCGACCAGGCGGGTTATCGCGCGCTGAAGAGCATCGACAGCTACCAACACGTGCGCGATGGCGTGGCCTATCCGGCGGTGTTGCTGACGACGGGCGTCACCGATCCGCGCGTCGGTCCCTTCCACGTCGCGAAGATGGCGGCGCGCTTGCAGGCGGCAACACGTTCCGGCAAGCCCATTCTGCTGCGTGTCGATTTCGATGCCGGTCACGGTGTCGGCTCGACCCGCACGCAGCAGGACCGCGAGGCAGCTGACAGCTACGCATTCCTGCTGTGGCAGACGGGCGTGCAGGGCTACGAGCCCGGCTGAGACCGCCGCGCTCAATCGTTGGCTCCAGCGCAAGCCTGGCGGATGAGCTGTCGTTTTTTCGACAGCCAGCGGCACGCTGCTGCGGTGCGGGATGTGCGCTTCTCCGCAGTCGGGTGGCAGCTCAGTTACACTATGTCAAACATAAATAAAGTGCAGCTGACACAACACTGCACACAACGGAGGTCGCCATGCTGGCCGATATTCTCTCGCGATATTGGTGGATGACTCTGCTGCGGGGACTGTTCTGGATTCTGTTCGGCATCGTGATATTCGCGCGCCCGGGCATCTCTCTGCTTTCCCTCACGCTCGCGCTGGGTGCCGTGATGTTCATCGACGGCCTAATCAATGCCGCCAACGCCCTCGGCGCACGCAGGGAGCACGATGACTGGTGGGTCGTGCTGTTGGTCGGCCTGGCTGGAGTCGGTATCGGTATCCTCACCTTCTACAATCCGCAGGCCACCGCGCTCGCGGTGGTGCTGTATGTGGCGATCTGGGCCATCGCCACGGGACTCCTGGAGATCGTCGCCGCGGTGCGGCTGCGCCGGCAGATCGCCGGTGAGTTCTGGCTGGCACTCGCCGGAATCGCATCGGTGGTGTTCGGCGTGCTGCTGGCGGCGCGCCCCGGCGTGGGCGCGCTGACGATCCTGTGGCTCATCGGCGCGTACGCGCTCGCGTTCGGTGTGATATTGCTGCTGCTCGCCTTCAAGGTGCGTAGCGGCGTCAAGCACGTCGCGCACGTGCTCGGGACGTAGGCGCTCCTCAGGCGCGGCTCACGGCGAGCGTGAGCCGCGCGGCGGGCACCGCCAGCTGACTCAGACGGGCCCCGGCCGGTACCGCGTCCGCGGGGCTGCCATGCGTCTGCCCACTGCCCGGATGATGCAGGGTCAGCGTGCTGAAGAGCCGGCCGCACCGAAGCCGGCATTGGCGAACGCGAACACGATGTCGAGCCTCCCGCGCTCGAGCAC
>Ga0070717_10002753_pt1 | contig 12426 bp, 10 predicted proteins | sample LARL113metaG_FD_71366 | JGI IMG/M metagenome (GOLD analysis project Ga0070717, IMG submission 71366) | Corn, switchgrass and miscanthus rhizosphere microbial communities from Kellogg Biological Station, Michigan, USA - LAR L11-3 metaG | ecosystem: Host-associated > Plants > Roots > Rhizosphere ...
TCGCTGCAGGGCGCATGCCGCATGTGCCTGGTGAAGATCGAAAAGATGCCCAAGCTGCAAACTGCCTGCACGACTGTGATCACCGAAGGCATGGCGGTTACGACCGACAGCCCGGAGATTCACCAGGCTCGCAAGGGCATGGTCGAGCTGCTGCTCGGAAATCATCCGCTTGATTGTCCTGTGTGCGATGCCGGCGGCGAGTGCGAGTTGCAGGACATGACGTTCGCCTACGGAGCAGCGGAATCCAAATATATCGAGCCGAAGAATCATCGTGACGAACAGCAGTGGTCTCCTGTGGTGTATTTCGACCGTCCACGTTGCATTCTGTGCTATCGCTGTGTGCGCGTGTGCGGCGAGGGCATGGACGTCTGGGCGCTCGGGGTGCAGAATCGCGGCGTAAGCTCGATTATCGCTCCCAACAAAGAAGATCACCTCGAATGCGAAGAATGCGGCATGTGCATCGACATCTGCCCGGTGGGAGCGCTGACCTCGGGCGCATACAGATACAAGACTCGTCCCTGGGAGATGAAGCACGTGGGCACGACCTGTACCCATTGTGGTGACGGCTGCAAAACCACTTTGGGCGTGCGTCGGGCAGATAGCGGGATGGAGATTGTGCGTGGCGACAATCGCGACAAAAGCGGAATCAATGGCGATTTTCTGTGCATCAAGGGACGATATGCTTTCGATTTCGCCAATCACGAAGAGCGGCTCACGCAGCCGCTGATCCGCAAGAATGGCCGACTTACACCTTCAACTTGGGAAGAAGCTTTCGAGCTAGTCGGAACGCGGTTCAAAGAAATTTGCGACCGAGAGGGCGGACGTTCGATTGGAATTGTGGGCTCGACTCGCACCACCAACGAAGAAAACTACCTGCTGCACAAGTTCGCGCGGATGGTGCTAGGAACGAATAACATCGACCACCACCGCACTGCCGACTTCCCTGCCTTCGCCGCTGCGCTTTCCGGCAAGCCAGAAATGACCGCGAGCATGCGGGAGGTGTACAACGCGCCCGCGATGCTGCTGATTGGCAATGACCCGACGGAGCAGCATCCCTTGCTTGCCTGGCAGATTCGCAACAACGTTCGCCTGCACCGCGCACGTTTGCACGTGGTGAACTCGCAGTCGATTAAGCTGCGCCGCCAGGCGACGAGTTTTCTGCAACCTCCTGGAGGAAGTGAAGCGTCATTTGCCGCCTTCCTGGCTGGTGATGACTCAGCAGCAAACACAATGGGAACTGGGGAGCAATGGCTCCCTGTGCGCGAGAAACTTCGAGGCGAGCGGAACCTGGTCATCATTTTCGGATCAGAACTTCGCGGCGATGCTATTGCTGAGTTAGTGAAATTTGCGTCCTCAATTCCAGGCGCGAAGCTGGTCTGCCTGAGCGATTACGCCAACTCCCGAGGCGCGGCAGACATGGGTCTTTACCCCGACCTGCTGCCCGGCTACCACCGCGTCGCGGAGAAGGGCAAGTTCCATGATGAGTGGGGCGGAATTCCGGAAACTCCAGGGCTGAGCTTGCCTGAAATGGTTGCGAGCGGAAAGACCGGCAAGCTAAAAGCGCTTTACGTTGTCGGCGCCAATCCAATTGGACGCCTCGGAATCGACCCCTTCGCATTTTCAAAAGCTTTTGTCGCAGTGCAGGATATGTTTCTGACTGAAACTGCCATCATGGCCGATGTTGTCTTGCCAGCAGCAAACGCGTACGAGAAATCGGGAACTGTTACCAACACCTGTGGGGATCTACAAATTGTTAAGAAGGCAGGCGAGGTCACGACCACGAAATCCGATTTCGAGATGATAGTGCGCATCGCCGACGCGATGGGCTTCGACAAACGCAAACTCGTTCCTTTCGGTCGTGGAACTCCCGCTGATATGGGGCAGTCGCGCGGTGCTCAGTCCGGCGAGGCTGATCGCCATGCAGTCTGGCTTGAGGCGCATGGGCTTGAACCAAAGATGAGTCCGTTTGATCCGATGGCGATTCTGGATGAAATTCAGCGGCTGGTTCCCGGATACGATGTTTCCCGGATGAATCTGCTGGCGGGAAACGATGAGCACACCACCTTCGCAAAGAGCGGGCCCGGTTCGGTGCGGAACCCGGAATTGATTCAGCCTGCGAATGACAATCTTTTCAGTTCTGGAACGTTGGGACGCTATTCCAGAACGCTGAACTCAGTCATCGAAAATCGTAACCAACAGCCGGCCAAAGTGGCCGCCGATTGAGCCTGGGATCCATTCGAGTAAAGCCATTTTCAGGGAAAGCCTTTGCTTAGCATTGAAACTTTCATCATCGTTTCAGTCATCAAGACTGTGATCGCAATCTTCGTGTTGCTCACAGCCGTGGCGTACAGCGTTTGGCTGGAACGAAAAGTCATCGGGCATATTCAGAACCGATGGGGACCCACGCGAGTCGGGCCATTTGGTTTGCTGCAACCGCTTGCGGACGGAATAAAGTTTCTGTTTAAAGAAGACCTGACGCCGCCACACGTTTATAAGCCGCTCTACATCGCAGCTCCGATGCTCGCGGTCGCATTGGCTCTCACCTCGATTGCGGTGATTCCGATTGGGAATTCGATCACGATCGGCGGAATCCAAACGCCACTGCAGATCACGGACGTGAATATCGGTCTGCTGATTATTCTCGGCGTGACGTCCCTGGGGGTCTATGGCGTGGCGCTCGCCGGGTGGTCTTCCAATAGTAAGTATTCCCTGCTCGGCAGCTTGCGTGCCAGCGCGCAGATGGTGAGCTACGAAGTTTCGCTGGGACTTTCGTTGATTGGCGTTCTCATTATGTCCGGCACTCTCAGCCTGCGTGGCATTGTAGACGCACAGGGTGGAACCTTTCTGGGTTTTATCCCGCGATGGAACATATTTCAGGGGCAGATTGTCGCGTTCTTTATTTATCTGATGTCGGCGTACGCGGAGACGAACCGCGTGCCGTTCGATCTGCCGGAAGCGGAAACTGAGCTAGTCGCTGGGTATCACACCGAGTACAGCGCCATGAAGTTCGCCATGTTTTTCATGGCCGAATACGTCAACATGATCACTGTCGCCTGCCTGGCCACGCTGCTTTTCCTGGGGGGATGGCACGGGCCGATTTTTGGCCCTTCGGTGCTGCAAGCGATCCTGCCGGTTTTCTGGTTTGTACTGAAGGTTTTCGTATTTCTTTTTATTTATATTTGGGTGCGCGGAACGCTGCCGCGCTTCCGCTATGACCAGCTTATGGCTTTCGGCTGGAAGTTTTTACTGCCGCTGGCCATTGCCAACTTGGTGATTACGGCCCTTATTGTGGCGTTGAAATCGTAGCGCCGGCATCTTGCCAGGACTATTTGCGGGCGGGACGCCCGCGGGACAGCCGCCGGAGACGGCGGCGCTACAAAGCGATGCTTCATCTTGCTCTGTTTCTAATCTTCGGCGCAGTTTGCGTGGCGGGTGCGGTGAACCTGCTCGCGCAGCGACATCCCATCAACAGCGCCCTGTCGCTGGTGGTGGTGATGGGATCGTTGGCCGGGGAATATCTGCTGCTCGGCGCGGAGTTTGTCGCTGCTGTGCAGGTAATCGTCTATGCCGGCGCAATCATGGTGCTGTTCGTGTTCGTCATTATGCTGCTAAACGCCGGAGAAGAAGAACGCACCCGGGGCAGCCGGATCGCTGTGCTGTTTGGAATCCCAGGGCTGCTGGTCGGCAGCGTCCTGATTGCGTGGGTGTTGATCGCGCATTCGGGCACTCAGCCCGTTCCACTGGGCGCGCTGCCGGGGCCACCGCGCGAGATCGCGATGCTGCTGTTCCATGATTTTCTGCTGCCGTTTGAAGTCACTTCCGTGCTGGTGCTCATCGCCATCATGGGGGCAGTGGTGCTGGCGGCGCGCCCCGAAGCAGTCGAGCACACAAAGAAGGAGGGTTGATGGTACCGCTGTCCTATTACCTGGTGCTCAGCGGAATTTTGTTTGCCTGCGGTGTGCTGGGATTTCTGATCAAGCGCAACATTATCACCATCTTTATGTCGATTGAGCTGATGCTCAACGGTGTGAATCTGTCGTTTGTTGCGTTTGCCGCGCAGTGGCACGCCTTGAGCGGGCAGGTTTTTGTTTTTTTCGTGATGGTGGTTGCCGCCGCCGAAGCGGCTGTTGGATTGGCCATAATCATCGCCGTGTATCGCACACGCGAGACTCTGAACGTTGATCAAGTGAATCTGCTCAAGCTATGACGCCGAACCTCAATCTCTGGCTGATCCCAGTCCTGCCGCTGATTGGTGCGGCGCTGAACGGTCTTTTCGGGAAGCGGCTCACACGGCAGGCCGTCGCCACTGTCGCGCTGGCCTTCTCCGGCGCAGCGTTTGGAGTGGCTTTGTTCGTGGCTACGCGCTTCTCGACGCTTCAACTTCCTCATATTGAAACTGTGGCGCAATGGATTCGCGCCGGCAATTTCCGTGCAGATTTCGCTTTCTATCTAGATCAGCTTTCGCTGGTCATGCTCCTGGTTGTGACCGGAGTCGGCTTTCTCATCCATATTTATTCCGTCGGATATATGTGGGAAGAGGGTGGGTTTTACCGGTTCTTCTCTTATCTGAATCTATTCATGTTCTTCATGCTGACGCTGGTGCTTGCGAACAATTATCTGGTGATGTTTATCGGCTGGGAGGGCGTGGGACTGGCGTCGTATTTGCTGATTGGATTCTTTTTCCTGCGTGATTCCGCCGCATCGGCCGGCAAGAAAGCCTTCATCGTTAATCGGGTTGGCGATTTCGGTTTCCTGATTGCGCTGTTTCTACTCATCAAGCATTTCGGATCGCTCGATTTCATGCAGGTTTTTCAGCAGGTCTCATCGCTGAGCCCTGAAACTGCCGGAGCCGGCCTGCTGACTGCAATTGGCCTGCTGCTGATGGTCGGCGCTGCGGGAAAATCGGCGCAGCTTCCGCTTTACGTGTGGCTGCCAGACGCGATGGAGGGTCCAACTCCGGTTTCTGCCTTGATCCACGCCGCAACCATGGTCACCGCAGGCGTGTACATGGTGGCGCGCTCGCATGTGATTTTCGAACGCGCGCCGATCGCGTTGACCGTGGTTGCAATCATCGGAACGTTGACCGCCCTTTTTGCCGCCACGATCGGAATCGCTCAAACCGACATCAAGAAAGTTCTTGCGTATTCCACTATTTCGCAGCTTGGCTACATGTTCATGGCCTGCGGGGTGGCAGCTTTTTCTGCCGCCATCTTCCATTTGATGACGCATGCATTCTTCAAGGGCTTGCTATTCCTGGCGGCCGGCTCGGTGATCCATGCAATCGGCGGCGAGCAAGACATGCGCAAAATGGGCGGGCTAAAAGAAAAAATTCCGTGGACATTCTGGACCATGACCGCGGGGACCGTGGCCATTGCAGGAATTCCGCCGCTCGCCGGGTTCTTCAGCAAGGACGAGATTCTGTGGCGGGCATACCAGGCGAGCTGGGCATATTGGCTGATCGGCCTTTTCACCGCGTTTCAGACTTCGTTTTACATGTTCCGCTTGTGGTTCATGACATTTACTGGCTCGTATCGCGGGACCACTGAAGAACAGCCTCATGCCGAACATGCAGGACATGGCACGCATTTGGGGCGAGAGCAAATAGTCTCGCGGGCGGGGGCGTACGCGCCACATGGGCATGGCGGAATCCACGAGAGCCCGAGGGTCATGCTCGTTCCGTTAGTGATTCTTGCCGTGATGTCCATTGTGGGCGGTTGGATTGGAATTCCCGGATCGATGGGTGGCGGCAATCACTTCGACAAGTTTTTGGCGCCGGTGTTTCATACCTCGACGCCTTCTCTGAACACACAGCATGCCACGCCGGGCGAAGTCGCGCCTCCGGAGAAGCAGACGGAAGGTCCCGAGCCGCAAACCAGCCGGGCGACTGAGCTGCTCTTTACCGGAATTTCCGTTTTTGCTGCCCTGCTGGGTTTCGTCTTGGCGGCGATTTTGTACTATCTGCGCCCGGAGCTTCCCGACGAAATCGCGCAGGCTCTCGGCGGTTTTTATCAAGCAGTTCTGAATAAATATTACGTTGATGAACTCTATTCGATTCTGTTCGTCAAGCCTTTGGTGGACGGCTCGAGGCGCATTCTCTGGCATGGCGTGGATCAGAGCGTGATTGACGCCACGCTGGACGACAGCGCCGATGGCGCACGCCATATCTCTGACACGCTGCGGCATATGCAGTCGGGCAACATTCGTTCCTATGCTGGATGGGTTGCGGCGGGCGCAGCCGCAGTGATCGCCTACATGGTCTGGATGGGAGCACGATGAGTGGCGCGGGATTAAGCTCGATCATTCTTACCCTGGTGACGTTCATTCCCCTTGCCGGGGCTGCTCTGCTGTTGTTTGTCCCGAACCGTGAGCGCGATATCCGCGTGTTCTCGCTCGCCATTTCCCTGCTTGCCTTCGTGCTGTCGTTGCATTTGCCGGTACACCTTCAACGTGCGCAGGCGGGCTTTCAGTACGAGGTAAACGTTCCCTGGATTCCAACTCCGAACATTCACTACCACATGGGGGTGGACGGAATCTCCATGTGGCTGGTCGTGCTGACCACTTTTCTCACTCCGCTTTGCGTCTTGATCTCGTGGAAGTCGATTCACGAGCGGGTAAAGGAATTTTTTATCCTGCTGCTAATTCTTGAGACCGCGCTGATCGGTGTCTTCGTATCTCTCGACTTGTTCCTGTTCTACTTCTTCTGGGAGGCCACGCTGATCCCGATGGCGTTGCTGATCGGCATGTATGGCCATGGGCGGCGCGTGTATGCGGCGGTGAAGTTTTTTCTGTACACGATGATCGCTTCGGTTTTCATGCTGGCCGCGATCCTGTGGCTCTACGCGAAAACCGGCAGCTTTGATTTCTCCACAATCCAGAATTTAGTACGCACCGGGAATCTAGAAGGCTTTGCGGCTGCCGCCCCTTGGTTGTTCCTTGGATTCTTTATCGCTTTTGCGGTGAAGGTTCCGCTCTTTCCGTTCCACACCTGGCTCCCTGACGCACACGTCGAAGCTCCCACGGCTGGCTCGGTGCTGCTGGCAGGCGTCCTGCTCAAGATGGGCACCTATGGCATGCTGCGCTTCAATCTCGGACTTTTCCCTGATCAATCACGCGCCAATGCCGCTTGGATATCAGTTCTCGCGCTGATTGGAATCATTTACGGCGCGCTGGTCGCCCTCGTGCAGCCGAATATGAAGAAGCTGATTGCGTACTCCTCAATCAGCCACCTGGGATTTGTGGTGCTGGGAATTTTCAGTTTTACGCCTGCAGGTTTGGACGGCGCGACATTTGTGATGCTGGCTCACGGTGTTTCTACCGGCGCGCTCTTCATGTTGGCCGGGATTCTCTATGAGCGCCGGCACACGTATGGGATTTCTGAATTCGGCGGGCTCGCCACCCCGATGCCGGTGTATGCCGCTTTGTTTCTCTTCATTGTGCTTTCTTCCGTCGGCCTGCCTCTGCTGAATGGCTTCGTTGGAGAGTTCCTCGTGCTCAGCGGAGCCTTTCGCGCCAGCGCATTGTACGGAATTCTGGGAGCCACTGGCGTGATCTGGAGCGCCTGTTACCTGCTATGGATGTATCAAAGAGTTTTCTTCGGCAGAGTAACGCATTCAGTGAATCAAGAGCTGCCCGACCTGGAACTTCGTGAACGCATCGCGCTCTGGCCCACGGCCGCAGCCGCGCTGGTCATGGGAGTAGCGCCCCTTGTATGGCTGAACGCCATTGATCCAGCCGTGCAGTCTGCCCTCGCTCCGTTTACTCAGTTGGCGAGCAAGCTGGTGGGACGATGAGCGGCTCCGCAACGCCGCAAGCCGTAGAGTATGTTCGTATCCTGCCGGAACTCGTGCTCTCAATTTTCGGAATGGTGGTAATGGTTGTCGATCCTCTGATCGACGAACGCGGCAATCAGCGAACGCTCGGAAATATTGCGCTGCTCGGCTCTCTCGCTGCTATTGTTGCAACGCTTTACCAATCCCAATTTCCCGGCCTTGGATTCTGGAACATGGTGAACGTGGACACGTTCAGTGTGTTCTTCCATTTCCTGGTCACTACTGTCACAGCCGTCGTGATCCTCACCTCTTACGAGTACATGGAAGTGCAACAGATTCGCGCTGGAGAATACTATGGACTGATCCTTTTTGGTGCGGTGGGCATGTGCCTGATGTCTTCCGCAGTTGAACTGGTGCTCATCTTTATTGCGCTCGAGATCTCGTCAATTTCTACCTACATCCTGGCCGGATTCCGCCGCCGCGCCGCCACTAGCAGCGAGGCTTCGGTCAAATATTTCCTGCTGGGGTCGTTCGCGACCGCGTTTTTTCTTTACGGCATCGCCCTGATGTTCGGGGCCACGGGGTCGACCAGCATCCGCGCCATCAGCCAGGTGCTTCGTTCCGGTAACATCCCCGTGCTGGGCTACGCCGGTATCGCTCTGATGTTCGTTGGATTGGGCTTCAAGGTCGCTGCTGCTCCTTTCCACATCTGGACTCCCGACGTGTACGAGGGCGCTCCAGCGCCTGTAGTTGGATTCATGTCGACGGCGCCCAAAGCCGCGGTATTCGCGGTGCTGCTGCGAATAATGTTTGAAGCCAATGCTCCGGGGCGCCTCTGGCTCATTTGGGTAACGGCGGCGCTATCCATGACGCTCGGCAACCTTGGCGCGCTCGTGCAGGATAATGTCAAGCGCCTACTGGCCTATTCGTCCATTGCGCATGCGGGATATTTGCTGGTCGCTTTTGCCGCCCTTCCCAGCAGCGGCATTCCTGCCGCGATGTTCTATACGGCTTCTTACGCGGCCATGAATGTGGGAGCGTTCGCGGTCGTCAGTCACTTTGCCAGCGCAGGGGAACGTTACGTCACACTCGAGGATTATGCCGGATTAGGCCGCCGCTCGCCACTGCTGGCAGCCACCCTCACCATTTTTCTGCTCTCGCTGATTGGAATTCCGATCACCGGTGGATTTTTCGCGAAGTTCTATGTTTTTAGCGCAGCGCTTCAGGCGAACCTGGTGGGATTGGTAATTATCGGAGTTCTCAATAGTGCCGTCGGAGCGTACTACTACTTGCGAGTGATGGTGGTGATGTACATGCGCGAACCGCGCCAAGAAGCGCCGCTCCCGCCGGTTCCGACCGGATTGAGGGCGGCATTAACACTTACCGTGTTTGCGACCATCTACCTGGGAATTCTGCCGGGACGTGTTCTCGAGTACGCCTCGCGCTCGGCGACGGAACTGCTGCGTCAATAAGTTGAAAATTTTTCGACCGGCTATTCCACTTCAACTGCAATATCCACCCTGGAGAAAATTACCGTCGCCAGCGCCCAAAAAAAGAAAGTCTCGAGGAATGCGAGCCCAACCGGAAGCCAAAACAGCCCTCCGGGGGACTTGAAGCTAGACTTGAGCACGGCAGTGCCAAGTATAAAAACTGGAACGACATAAGCCCAGCGCACGGATAAAGCAAGGCTGGCCAAGGCTGGCAATCCTAGCACCATAGCCGCCGCGCCAGCAGCAAGAAACGGATGCAAAAAAGTGGAGAACATCAGAGCCACGGTTCCCGCCAATACACATGCGGCAATGAGGCAAAGCATCAGAAACCAGACTCGAAGAATTGGAAATCCCGCGCCGCCCAATGTCCAGGTGGCCGTCACGCCAAGTGCAAAACAATAGATTGCGCAGGCCAGCGTCACACCCAGAATGAGTCCTGCCAGATATTGGTCACGCGCTACTGCCTTCGAGAGCACACCAAGAATGCGGCGGGACCTGCGCTCGTTGTAAATCGCCGAGGCTCCGAAGAACACGCTAAAAGCAATCACGTAGATGGCAATTTGTTTGAAGATGAAGAGCAGATCGTCGCGTTCGCGGGGAAGATCGGCGAAGAGTCCCACCACGGCCAGCAGGACAACCCACAGCAGCAATACGAATATAGGCCAGCGCTGCTCGCGAACAAAATTTAAAGCGATCAGCAGGATGGGCTTCACTGATCGCCTTCCGAGCGCGGTAGGTCGTGATCGCGCGTAACTTCCAGAAATACTTCTTCTAGCGAACGGCGCACAGGATTCACGCTGACGATCTCCCCGCCAAGGCTCCAAACGCGCTCCAATGCCAAACGCTGATCAACCGTCGGAACCGAGAACCTCACGATTCCGTTCTGAGCGAAGCCGCCAACGAAAGCAGTCGCAGCAATTCCACGGGCTACGATCTCGGTGCGCTCACTCGATTGCAGGAGATCGGCTGTCCTCCCCAGACGAACCAGTTTTCCGCGATGCAGCACCGCTACCCGGTCGCAGACCAGCTCGACTTCGGAAAGCAGATGCGAACTCAGGAAAATTGTCTTTCCGTTGCTGCGCGCACTGAGCAGTAACTCGCGGACCATCACACGGGCCAATGGATCCAGCGCCGACGTTGGTTCATCAAGGATGAGTAACTCGGGATCATTCACCAGAGCCTGCGCCAAGCCCGCCCTTTGCAGCATTCCGCGAGAGAACTTGCCTATGTTGCGCTTCGACTGTTCCTCCAGTCCGACGGTTTGCAGAACTTCACGGGTCCGCCTGGCGAGGTAAGATCCGTCCATCGCATTCAGCGCGCCGTAGAAGCGAATCAGCCTTTCCGCCTGGCGATGATAGAGGGCAACATTCTCTGCGAGAAAGCCGACTCGGCGGCGCGTGACGGAATGCCCGAAGGGCGCACCCAACATGCGTCCTTGCCCGCTGGTTGGACGCATGAAGCCCATAGCTAGATGAATTGCAGTGCTCTTACCGGCGCCGTTTGGCCCCAGAAATCCGAAAATCTCGCCTGCTTCTACCTGTACCGTAAAACTATCCAGAGCACGAATAGAGCGGTGGCCGGAGAAACTGCGATATTCCTTCGTGATCTGATCGAACTCGAGCACGGCCGCCATTCTGCCTATTCTAAACGGCACGCCGAAGAGGGCGAGAAAACACTCACATTCCCACAATTCCACAATTTGACAAGCATTCGCCGTCCCGTCATCATGTTCACTTACGGATGAGGTTGTTGAGCTTGGAGGATTGTATGCGTGAGCTCATGCGGGGGATGTGGTCAGAGGACGGTCAGGACATCGCCGAGTACGCTGTAATGCTGGCGGTGATTTTGGTTCTTGTAGTGGGGACAATTCGGTTGGTCGGCTCTAACGCCAACAACGCCTTCTCCAGCGTCGCCAGTTCAGTTCAATAGTTGCAATTCAATCACTCCGATCGCAGGGATCGGTGTGGCGGTGTGTCTCACTGCGGGACTGGTTATTACTTTCCGTTATATCCCGAATGTCTGCCGTTCCAAATTCTTCTGAAATCGCGTCGTCCGGCAGCCCCAAAGCTCGCCGCCGCATGTCGACCGGGCAGCGCATTCTGTTCTTCGTTACCGCATGGCTGATCGTGCTTATGCCGTTCCTGTTCTGGTGGAACACCTGGTTTGGGCGGCAGCTCTCAGATAAGCAACTCAGCGAATACTTGCATGACGATAAGAAGCCGCGTCACATCCAGCACGCTTTGGTGCAAATCGGTGAGCGGATGTCACGGCACGATGCCAGCGTAACGCGCTGGTATCCCGATGTGGCCCGCCTGGCGTCGTATCCAGTGGAGGAAGTTCGCAACACCGACGCGTGGGTCATGGGCCAGGATACTTCTGTGGCAGGCTTTCACGAGGCGCTTCTCAAGATGCTGAACGACTCTTCGCTCATGGTGCGCGGCAATGTTGCCTTATCGTTGGTCCGATTCGGAGATGCTACGGGAAGAACTCAGATTCGGGCCTTGCTGGAGCCAGCGAAAATCACTGCTCCGCAGCCCGGGAGGGTAATCGATACCAGTAAAGTGGGCACTCCAATTCACCACGGCGGAATTGTTGCCAAGCTGGAAAATGAAGGTCACACGGTTGAGGTTCGCTCGCCGATTACCGGACGGTTGGCCGATCTCTTTGTCAAGGCCGGCCAGATGGTGAAAGCGGGCGACCAAATCGCAACTCTGGACCCGCGCACTGATCAAGTCTGGGAGGCTTTACGTGCGCTGTATCTGATTGGTCAGCAAGAAGACATCCCCGCCGTTCAGCGATATGAGCGGGAGCTGCCAGATATTCCAGAGCATGTGCGCGAGCAAGCCGCCGAGACAGAAAGGGCAATTCGACAAAGAGGAAAGTAGTTGGATTCCGGCGCGTGGGTTTAGGAGCCGCGGAGCTTCGCTCCGCCGGACAGCCGAGGGCGGCTGTCCCTACGCGATTTAAAACGGCATCACCCCGACTTCTTTTTCCACTTCGACGGTATCCACCATCACAATGGCATCCCACGGGCAGCCATCGAGGAAGCATCCATCCGGCCCTTTGCTGATGCACTTCTTGCACCCGATGCAGAGAATCGGATCAACCTGAATGCGCCCAAACGGCGGATGGTCTTCATCCGGCACCCAGAACATGCAGTCTTCCAC
>Ga0070717_10002754_pt1 | contig 12425 bp, 11 predicted proteins | sample LARL113metaG_FD_71366 | JGI IMG/M metagenome (GOLD analysis project Ga0070717, IMG submission 71366) | Corn, switchgrass and miscanthus rhizosphere microbial communities from Kellogg Biological Station, Michigan, USA - LAR L11-3 metaG | ecosystem: Host-associated > Plants > Roots > Rhizosphere ...
AAGAACAGCAGGGTGATGATGAGCAGCAGCGCCACACCCGCCAAGATGCGGTCATCCCTGGTTACGTCGGAGAAATTCACGACTCCCCTCCTGTTATTGGTCACCGGTCAGTCGTGTGCGAACGGGGTGTTCGCCACGTCCTGACGCCCTCCTGCGTGCCTCCGTCCCGGAGGTCACCACGAGGCTACACACCGGAGCGTCGGCTCGGCAGCCGCGGGCGGCGGTGCCGCGGAATGCCGCTGGCCGCCGCCGCGCGCACGCGGGCGCGCTGCTCGCGGATCGCCTCGTACCCGCCCCAGGCGATGCCCAGCGCGCACAGCAGGCCGAGGACGGCACCGAGCTTCTGGTCCACCACGCGCGTGCCGGCGGGCAGCACGATGAGCACGCGGTAGATGAGCAGGGCCGCGCTCACCGCGCCCAGGGCGGCGACCACCAGGCTCGTGTCGGTCTTGTTGCCGTGCTCGCGCTGAGAGGCGTGCAGGACCACCGCGCCGATGGCGGCCACGATCGTCGCCAGCAGCACCCAGCGCGTCACCGTGAGCCCGTGCCAGCCGTTCTCGGCCGTCGAGACGGCCGGGCGCGCCGCTGACGGGTCGGGCACGCCGGCCACTCCGTACCACTCCATCGCGAACAGGATGACCAGAAGGGCCAGCGCGCTGACCGCGCTCACCACCGCGCCCACCCGGATGCGCGGAGGCCGCGCCGGAGCCTCGGCGGCGGTCTCCTCGCCGGCCGGCGCCGCCTGCTGGTCCTTGGTCGCTGTCGCCATCAGGGCTCCACGGTATTGGATCCGGTGGGCCGATTGGGGATCTCAGCGTTTGGAGATCGGCGCCAGGTCGGCCACGAGCTTGCGCTCGGTCCGATCGGTACTGAACCGGATGACCACGATCCCGCCGGCCTCCAGGCCGGTGACCACACCCTCGCCGAACGCGGCGTGGACCACGTCGTCACCCAGCCGGAAGGAGGGCGGCGGTGGCTCGTCGCGCGATGGCAGGTCGGAGGTGGGTGGGCTCGTGTTCCACGACGTCACCCGCGCGCGCAGGGAACCGAATGCCCGCGGCACCTGGCTCTCCCGGTCGGTGAGCTCGGCGGGGATCTCGGAGATGAAGCGGCTGGGAGCGCCGAAGTTGCGCGCCCCGAACACCGTCCGCGTTCGCGCCGAGGTCAGGTACAGGTCGCGCTCGGCCCGCGTGATGCCCACGTAGCACAGGCGTCGCTCCTCCTCCAGACCCCCTTCGTCCAAAGCGCGGCTGTGCGGGAACACGCCCTCCTCGCAGCCGATCATGAACACGATCGGGTACTCCAGGCCCTTGGCGTTGTGCAGCGTCATCAGCGTGACCAGGCCCTCCTCATCCGCGCGCGTGTCCGCGTCTGCCACCAGCGCGATCGCCTGCAGGAACTCCTCCAGCGACGGCTCCTCGGTCCCCGAGTCGTACTCGACCGCGACGTTGACCAGCTCCTCCAGGTTCTCGATCCGGCCCTGGGCCTCGATCGTGCGCTCGTTCTCCAGCGTCTCCAGATACCCGGTCTCGGCCAACAGCTCCTTGAGCAGGATGGAGATCTGGGTGAGGCTCTGCGCACGTTCCTCCAGGACCTCCATGGTGCCCATGAACCGGCGCAGCGACCTGATCGCCGCCGCGCCCAGCCCCGGCACGTCCTCGGGCGCCGCCGCCAGCTCCCACACGGTCTCTCCGGTGGTGTTGGCGTGGGCCAGCAGGCGCGAGATCGTGGTGTTGCCGATTCCGCGCCGCGGTGAGTTGACGATCCGCGTGAACGCGCCCACGTCCTGCGGGTTGACCAGCACCGTCAGGTACGCGATCGCGTCCTTGATCTCGGCCCGGTCATAGAACTTCGTGCCCCCGATCACCTGATAGGCGATCTCCGCCCGCACCAGCGTGTCCTCCAGCACCCGCGACTGCGAGTTGGTCCGGTAGAAGACCGCGATCTCCGATCGCGACGTGCCCTCGTCGATCAACCGCTGGATCTCGCCGGTCACGTACCGCGCCTCCGCATGCTCGTCATCGAGCTCCCGAATCTTGATCGGGTCCCCCTGCCCGATCTCCGTCCACAGCGACTTGATCTTCTGCCCCCGGTTGTTGCGGATCACCGCATTGGCGGCGTCCAGGATCGTCTGCGTCGAGCGGTAGTTCTGCTCCAGCTTCACGACGTGGGCGTCGGGAAAGGAATCCTCAAACTCGAGGATGTTCGCGATGTCCGCCCCGCGGAACCCATAGATCGACTGGGCATCGTCGCCCACCACCATCAGGTTCCGGTGCTCGCCGGCGAGCAGTTGGAGCCAACGGTACTGCGCGTGGTTGGTGTCCTGGTACTCGTCCACGAGCACGTGGCGAAAGCCCGTGGCGTAGCGCTCGCGGACCTCGGGGAAGAGCTCGAGGACGTTGACGGCCCGGACGAGGAGGTCGTCGAAGTCCATCGCGTTCATGCGGTGCAGCTCGCGCTCGTAGGACCGGTAGACGTCGGCCACGGTCTGCTCGAAGAAGGAGCCCACCATCTGGGCGTACTCGTCGGAGTCGCGCAGCTTGTTCTTGGCGTCGGAGATCTGGGAGTGGACGGAGGCGGGGGTGAAGCGCTTGGGGTCGATGCCGAGATCGTCCAGGCAGCGCTTGATCAGCCGGCGGGAGTCGGCGGTGTCATAGATCGTGAACTGGCGGGTGTAGCCCAGCCGCGCGGCCTCGGCGCGCAGCATGCGCGCGCAGGCAGCGTGGAAGGTCATCACCCACATGGCGCGCACGCGGCGGCCGACGAGCAGCTCGGCGCGGTCGCGCATCTCCCCCGCCGCCTTGTTGGTGAAGGTGATGGCGAGGATCTCGTTGGGCTTGGCGGCGTCGGTGGCCACCAGATACGCGATCCGGTGCGTCAATACCCGCGTCTTGCCCGAGCCCGCGCCCGCCAGGATGAGCTGTGGGCCTTCGCCGTAGGTGACGGCCTCCCGCTGGGGGTCGTTGAGGCCGCGGAGCAGGGCCTCGAGGTCGCTGGTGAGGTCGGTCATCGGTTGCGGATTGACGTTAGCGGCCGGCCCGGCGGGCCAACGCACCGTCATCCTGTCGTCATGGACGAGCTCCGGAAGGCCTGCGCCGAGGTCGCGCGCCAGGCCCGCCACGTCACCATCGTCGGGGACGCGGTGCCCGGTTACGCGGCCCAGCTGCCCAGCACGCCGGCGGCGGCGCCGGACGCCGCCCCCGCCACGGAAGCCGAGCGTGAAGGCCGCGCCGCGTACTGGCTGACGATGGATGCGATCAACTTCGGCTCCGGGTGGTTTCCGACGCTGCGCAAGCGCGGCACCCTCTCGGGCTACAACACGATTGCCGCCGCCCTGCGCGACCGGTTCGACCGGCACGGCGGCTGGAGCGCCGCGCGGCTCACCCAGCTCGACGGCGCCACCCTCGGCCCCGTGCTGGGCCAGGATCCTGAGCACGAGCTGATGGCCCTGTACGCTGCCTCGCTGCGCGATCTCGGCAAGCATGTCGCCGCCGGACACGACGGGAGCTTTGCCGCGGTGGCCGACGCGGCCGGAGGGTCCGCCGTGGCGCTGGTCCGCCGCCTCGGCCGCTGGCCGAGCTTCGCGGACACGTCGCACTACGACGGCCTGACCATCCCGTTCCTCAAGCGCGCCCAGATCGCCGCCGCCGACCTTCACCGCGCCGGCGTGGCCCGCTTCCTGGACCTCCCCCAGCTGACGATGTTCGCTGACAACCTCGTCCCCCACGTCCTGCGCCTCGACGGCATCCTGCGTTTCGATCCGGACCTGACGGTGCGCATTGACCGCGAGGAGCTCATCGCGCACGGGTCTGCCGAGGAGGTGGAGATCCGGGCCTGCGCCGTTCACGCCGTCGAGCTCCTGGTCGCCGCCCGTGGCGAGCCGCGGCTCAGCGCCGCCGCGGTCGATCAGCTGCTGTGGCACCGAGGCCAGCAGCCGCGATACAAGGGCTCGCCCCGCCACCGCTCGCGCTGCACGGCCTATTGACGGACCGCCCGCTCCGGGCCAGACTGACCTGGCCGCCATGAGCGCCCAGATCAACCACGTGAGCGTCAACGCCCTGGCCCTCTCGGAGTCGGTGGACTTCTACGTGGACCTGCTCGGCGCGGAGCCCATCCCCACGCCCAACTTCGGCATTCCCGTGCAGTGGCTGGCGCTGGGCGACACGCAGCTGCACCTGTTCGAGCGCGAGCTCACCCCCACCAGCCACCACCACCTCGGGATCACGGTGCCCGACCTCGAGCCCGCCTACCGAGCCGCCGAGCGGCGCGGCGCGTTTGACCACACCGCGTTCGGCAACCACTTGGTGGAGCTCCCCGGCGACGTCGTGCAGATGTACGTGCGCGACCCCGCCGGCAACCTGGTGGAGATCGACCACCACGGCGTGGCCCGGCTCCCGCCCGACCTGCGCGCGCGGCTGAAGGGATTGTGGGACCTGCACACGCAGAACGAGGAGCAGATGCGGGGCCGGCTGTTCGTGCGCGCGCCCGTGTAGCGACCGCGCGGCGACGATCAGTCCTCGGCGGCCTCGGCGCGGGTGCGCGCGATCGCCTCCGCGCCGGCCGCTCCCACCAGGAGCTCCGGTCGCATCGTGCCGCTGGCCCCCAGATCCAGCGCCGGGAACCGTCCTGTCCCCGCAACGGCAGCATCGAGAGTGATAACCGTGGTCTCGCCGCCGATCGGCGCCGAGGCGGTGGCGATGATCGTGACCGAGCCGCCGCCCACGACGTTGCGGGCGGCGCCGAGCGCCTTGCGCGCGAGCTGCGGACTGCAGCCGTCGAGCGTGTCGATGAAGACCACGGCGTCCGAGCCACGGGCGGCAAGCCGCCGAGCCTGGTCGATGGCGGGCTCCACCGCGGCGTTGCGGGCATCCTCGGACCCGGCGAAGCTGACCGCGGCGGCCGGGGCCACCGGGCCGCCGTTCCACTCCGAGATCTCCTCGGGGCGCACGCCGGCCAGGACGAGCGACACCGTCAGCTCCTTCTGGGCAGCGAACACCGCCACCAGACGGCGCAGCGCCTCCGTCTTGCCCGCCTGCGGGCCGCCCACGAGCGTCACGCGCGAGCCCTTGCCGAACGGCGTCAGCCACTCGATCGCCTTCAGGGTGGGATCGTCGGAACCGATCTTGAGACGCTCGTCGGGGAAGGCCGCGGGCAGATCGTCGAAGCGGACGCTGTCGGCCAGCTCGGCCGCGGGGCGGCCATTGATGGTCTCGATGCGGATGACCGAGGCGAAGCGTTCGGAGCGGCGCGGGGCGCGCTTGGGGCCGGCGACCCGGTCCCCGGATACGAGCTCGCAGCGCTTGACCTGCGCCGAGGAGATGTAGACGTCGTCATCGGACGGATCCGGCGGATCGACCCGGACGAACCCCGAGCCGTTGGCCAGCAGCTCCACGACGCCCTCCACGGTCTCCTCACCGCCGTCGGGCTCTGCCTCGGCATCGCGCTCGGCCTCGGCCTCGGCCCGCGGCTGCTCCTCGGCCTGCTTGTCCTCGGCCTGCGTGTCCTCGGCCTCATCGCGGGCGGCTGAGCGTCCGCGGCCGCCCCGGCGACCGCGGCGGCGGCGCGGGGCCGGCTCCTCCTCCTCCCCCTCCTCGTCTGCCGATGGCGCGGCGGAGGCACCGTCGCCGTCGGACTCGGCGACGTCCACGGCCTCGGCGACCTCCACCGGCTCGACGTCCTGGTCGGGCTCGGCGTCCGCACCGGCGCCGCCGCGGCCCTCCTGCTTATTAAGGATCGCGTCGACAAGTTCGGCGCGGCGCAGACGGCGATACCCGTCGATGGACAACTCGGAGGCGATCGCATGGAGGTCAGCCAGCGGGCTCGCTTCCAGCGCACTGCGGTCGAGGACGGACACCATGGCTCCTTTGGCTGGGATCGGTGGGCTCCGGTCGCGTTGGGCCAGCGACCGGCGATTCGTGAACCTGAGGCTAGCGTGCGGTGGCGTCGGAAACGGACTGGTCCCACCGCACCCCGTCGGCGAGGCGCAGCGCGGAATCCACCACGGCGTCGCCGTGCAGCGCCTCGGCGACGGCGAGGAAGTCCGCTGCGTCGGCGACGTCGTGGATGCGCAGCACGTGCGCCCCCGCTCCCACGCCGTGAGCCATCGCCGCCAGCGTCCCCGCCAGCCGCGCGCGGGGGGCGCGACCGGTCAGAGCGCCGACGAAGTCCTTGCGGCTGACCGCGAGCAGGATGGGCCGCCCCAACTCGTGCAGGGCCGGCAGCGCGCGGAGTACCGCCACCGTCTGCGCCGGGGTCTTGGAGAAGTCGGGGCCGGGGTCGATCATGATCTGCTCGAACGCCACGCCCCGGGACATCGCCAGCTCGATGCGCTCGGCCAGAAAGTGCCGTACGTCGGTCACGATCCGCTCATCCAGGCCGGGGTCCAGCAGCTTCTGCTTGGGCGGAGCGATCGTGTGCATGAGCACCAGCGCGGCACCGGTCTGCGCGCACACGTCGGCCAGTTCGGGATCGCGCAGCCCGCTGACGTCGTTGACGATGCAGGCCCCGGCGGCGATCGCCGCCTGCGCCACCGCGGGCTTGTAAGTGTCCACCGAGACGCGGGCGCCGAGCCCGCCGGCCACCCGCTCGATCAGCGGCACCACGCGCTCGATCTCCTCCTCGGCACTCACCGCGGGCCGGTTGGTGACTCCGGATTCGCCGCCGATGTCGATCAGGTCCGCGCCGTCGTGCAGCAGGGTCCGGGCCAGGGCCACGCGGGCCTCCAGCTTCTGCGGGAGGCCGCCATCGGAGAAGGAGTCAGGCGTGGCGTTGACGATGCCCATCAGCAGCGGCCGGCCGCCGAGTGCGAGCTCGCCGCGGTTGGTCACCAGGGACCGGTCGGGCGCGCTCACGAGCCGGCCACCGGGTCGGCGGGCACCTCGGGGGGCGCCCACGCGCGGTAGCACGCCGATGCCTCCAGCATCGCCGCGTGAGCCTGGCGACAGCCGCGGCAGTGGCCCAGATGCTCGATCAGCCAGTCCTCGTCGGCTGGCGGGACCGACTCGCCATCCTGGCGGCGAGCGATCGTGCGCAGCGCTCGCTCGCGCTCGTCGCAGGCCGGTTGGGGTGCGCCCGCGCCGCGCAGCTCGGTGCGGAGGTCAAGCCGTGCCCGGGCCAGCAGAACCGGGACCGCGTCGGCCTCCACTCCGGCCACGCCCGCGATCTCGTCGTAGCTCAGGCGCAACAGCTCGCGCAGCGCCAGCACCTCTTGCTGAGCCATCGGCAGGCGGCCACTGGCGGCGGCGAGCTCACGGGCGACCGCGGCCGACAGGCCGGCGGGATCGGTCGTGCGATCCTCGGCGCCGGAGTCGTGGATTGCCGGGGCCGTGGGGTCGCGCACCTCGGTGGCGCCGGCCGGCGACTCCGCTCCGGGCTCACCGCCCTGGCGGATCGCCGCGGCGGCCGCGCGAAGCATCGCGGTGCGCTCGCCGTCGGCGCCGGCGCGCGCCCGCTCCTCCGCGTCCCGGGCGGCCGGGCCGTCCCCCAGCATCCGCGCGCAGAATCGGGCCAGGTCATCCATCGCTCACGGCCGAGCTTACGCGGTCGCCTCGTTGACCCGCTGCGCCGCGCCGGCGGGCGCGGCCACGAGGCCCTCGGCGTCCGCCTCGGCGGCGAATCGCACGACCTCGGCGTCGACGCGGGCGGCGTTCCAGCCCAGCACGGGCGCCATCGCCTCAGCCACGCTCCGGGGGCCGGTGGCGCCGGCGTCGGTCAGCTCGCGCGCCGCCAGGAGCCCGAGACGGGTGCGGCGCAGGAGCACGTCGCCGACCGTCCGAGCCTGCTCGTGGCCGGCGGCAAACGCCGCCTCGGCCACCAGGTCGGGGCAGCCTTTCACGATCGCCGCCTCCAGCCCGGGCGTCGCGGCGGCAATGCGCAGCACGCCCTCGGCGGCATGCCCGTAGCGCCCGGCGAGCATCGCGTAGGCGTCGCTCAGGACGCCATCGACCCGTGGCAGCGCGCCCGCGTCGACGGGAGCTCCGAGGGGAATCTCATGAGTGCGGCACGGGGCCTCGCGGCCATCGCGCTCGACGATGCGGTCGACCACCAGGCGGGCCATCCGTCGCCATGTCGTCAGCTTGCCGCCCGTGATGGTGATGAGGCCGCTCGAGGTCTCATACAGCTCGGCCTTACGCGAGATGTCCACCGACTTACGCGTATCGCCGCTGGAGACGAGCGGGCGGACGCCGGCGTAGGCGCCGCTGGCGTCGCCCGGGCCCAGCGAGACGCCGAAGAAGTCGTTGACGGCGCCGAGCAGGTAGTCGATGTCGCGCGCGGACGGACGCACGTGGTCGACATCGCCGTCGTAGGCACTGTCGGTGGTCCCCACGAGCGTGCGGCCCAGCCACGGCAGCGCGAAGATCGATCGCCCGTCCCCCACCGGGACGATCGCGCCGGCGTGCAGCGGCAGGTCCTGGAGGCGCAGGGTCACGTGGGTGCCGCGGCTGGGGGTGATCCGGGGGACATCGGCCTCGGTGTGCAGCTCGTCGGGACGGATGCGGTCCGCCCACACCCCGGTGGCGTTGACCACGTTCTCGGCGCGGACCTCGAACGTCCCGCCGCCCTCGCCGTCCTCCACGACCACGGCGCGGGCCTGCCCCGGCTCGGCCCGGAGCTCGGTCACCCGCAGGCGATTGGCGCAGACGGCGCCGAAGCGCTCCGCCTCGCCCAGCACGGTGAGCACGAGGCGGGCGTCGTCGGTCTGGCAGTCATAGAACAGGTAGCCGCCGCTGGGATGCCGTGATGCGATCGCGGGCAGCAGCTCGGTCACCTCGGCACCGGAGATGAGGCGGTGGCGCGCCGGGCTCCAGTCCGCCTCACCGTCCCCCCCGGCGGCCCGGCGGGCGCTGCGCCGCGCCCGCAGAGAGGGGGCGGCCATCACGTCGTACATGTTGAGCCCGATGCCGGTCAGCCGGTCCGGTCGGCGCGACCCGTCAAACGCCGGCAGCACGAACGGCAGGGGCCGCACCAGATGCGGGGCCAGGCGGACCATGAGCTGGCGCTCCAGTAGCGCCTCGCGCACGAGGCCGAGGTCGAAGTTCTGCAGATAGCGCAGGCCTCCATGCACGAGCTTGGAGGACCGGCTGCTCGTCCCCGAGGCGAAGTCGGCCTGCTCCACCAGGGCGACGCTAAACCCGCGCGAGGCCGCGTCCAGGGCCACCCCGGCACCGGTGATGCCGCCGCCGATGACCACCACGTCATAGGGGTGCTCGGTCAGGGCGGCCAGGGCCTCGTGGCGCATGCGCATGGGCGCCGCCGAGCCTAGTCCGTCCGGAAACTGGGGGCTACGCGCGCGCGAACCTGTGGAGGGACCAGCGGGACGCTAGTGCTGGGCCTGGCGGTAGAGCCCCAGGACCACCTGATACCAGGCCGGCGACGTCTCCTGATAGCCGGGGCAGCACGGCGGCCCGCCGGGCGCGCTGATCCCGATCTCGATGTGCGGGGACGAGGAGAGGCCGACGTCGCCGCACCCGACCTCGGCGATGGGCTCGCCGGCGGTCACCACCGTGCCCACGGGGACGAGCGCGGGCAGGGCGTGGCCGTAGTAGATGTAACGGCCCTGGTAGACCCCGCTGGACACCTTGAGCACCGGCGCCGCGGGTCCGAAGCCGGAGATCCCCTCCTGGACGATGGTGCCGGGCGCCATCGCCACCTCGGTGACCTGGGGCCCGCAGTCGTTGTTGACGGTGCCGATGTCGATGCCCTGGTCAAGCGTCCAGTCCGTGGGCGGCAGTACGCGAGACAGCGGCTTGAGTGGGAACACCAGGCCGCTGCTGGACCCGCCGGTGGAGACGGGCACCGCGGTGGTCTTGGAGACGTTGTGGACGGCTGAGAGCAGCGCGGACGAGGTGCGGTTGCCCACGGTGCCGCTGGCGGGTGCCAGGTGCCGGGCCAGCTGGAAACGCTTGACCGCCAGCTTGGTGACGGTGTCGAAGTGGCCGGACGCCCGGACGGCGTAGCCGACGTCGGACAGCCATGTCTGCAGCGTGGTGACGTCGTTGCCCCGACAGCCGACCCGCAGCGTGCGGGTGAACACCGTCTTGGCGACCGGGTTGACGATTCCGGTCGGATTGGCCGATCCCACGATTCCGACGCCGCCCACCGTCCCTGAGCCCGCGGCCGCGGCGGTGCCCGCGGCACCGAGCACCGCCAGCGCGGCCACGAGCATGAGCCGACTGACCAGCCTCATTCCACCTCGGGGTTCGACACCGACCGGATCGCATCCTGGCTCGGATGCGTTGTGGGGGCGCAGCGGTCGATGGAGTTGGCGGATGCGGGCACGGCCAGTCGGCCCCGTTTGGGGGCGGTCCTGCGTGTGGGGGTGCCTATGCCTACGGGGTTAGCTGACGGGCTAGCGCTCAGGACAAGCGCTTCTCACGGATCACCGTGAGACTCGCCCCAACGAATTGGGTTCCCCGCTCCCCGGTACGGCGGTCCGGGAACTCGGCGATGCGGCACGGTACCAAAAACGTTCGACGGAATGGGAGAAAAACCGTCGCCTTTAGTCGTCTTTATGTGCGGGGTCGGCCACCCCGCTGCGCCGCCGCTCTTCGATCGTCGCCTTGATCCGGTTGACGGTGTCCTCCGACATGCGCCGGATCTCCCAGTGGGTCAGCTTGAGCAAACGCATCGGAGAGGTGGCGATGACGTCGGCATTGCGCGGCCGGCGCTCCAGCAGCCCCATCTCGCCGATCAGGGCACCTGCGGTGAGGGACGCGATCTTCGACCCGCCCTGGATGACGTCGGCGGTCCCCTCCTCGATCGCGATCAACTCGACCGAGTAGTCGCCCTCCTTCATGAGCATCTGGCCCTCCGCGGCGCTCGTCTCGGTGGCAAATGCCGCCAGCCGCCTGGCCTCCTCGTCGGAGAGCTCGGAGAAGATGGGAATCGCGGTCAGCCGGGCGGGGTCCATGGCTCAGGTCCTCAGTTCTCAAGGGTTGGTGCGAGACTAAAGCGCCTTGACCTCGGCCGTGACTTCGCTGACGGAGGCCTTGGCGTCCCCGAACAGCATCGCGGTCTTAGGGTCATAGAACAGGGGGTTGTCGATCCCGGCGAACCCCGACGCCATCGAGCGCTTGAGCACGATCACCGAGCTTGACTTGTCGACCTCGAGGATCGGCATGCCGTAGATGGGGCTGCCCGGCTCGTTCTTGGCCGCGGGGTTGGTGACGTCGTTGGCCCCGATCACCAGCGTCACATCGGTGCGCGAGAACTCGGGGTTGATGTCGTCCATCTCGCGCAGCAGGTCATAGGGCACGTCGGCCTCGGCCAGCAGCACGTTCATGTGCCCGGGCATGCGGCCCGCCACCGGGTGGATCGCGTATTTCACGGTCACGCCTTTGGCCTCCAGCGCGCGCTCGAGCTCCCGGACCGCATGCTGGGCCTGGGCCACCGCCATCCCGTAGCCGGGCGCGATCACCACCTGGCGCGCGTAGGCCAGCTGGATGGCGGCGTCCTGGGCCGAGGTCGACCGCACGGTGCGGCCCTCCAGATCCCCGGCTGGCCCTGCGGGGGCGGCCACCGCGCCGCCAAACCCGCCGGCCACGATGGCCGGCACCGATCGGTTCATCGCCTTGGCCATCAGGTTGGTCAGGATCGTTCCCGATGCGCCCACGATCATCCCGGCCACGATCATCACCGTGTTATTCAGCGCCACCCCGGTCGCGGCCGCCGACAAACCCGTGAACGCGTTCAGCAAAGAGATGACGACCGGCATGTCGGCGCCGCCGATCGGCAGCACCACCATGTTGCCCAGCACCGCCGAGACGACCAGGATCCCGATGATGAAGAGCGCCTGCGAATGCGAGCCGGCCAGCAGGATGATCGCGCTGATCACCGCGATCGCGAACAACGCCAGGTTCACGATCGTCTGACTCGCCCCCGGGAGCTTGATCGGCCGGCCGGGCAGGATCTCCTGCAGCTTGCCGAAGGCGATGTTCGACCCCCAGAAACTGATGGAGCCCACGATCGCGCCGAACAACTCGAAGATCTCGGTGCGCAGCGGGAAGAACCCCGGCGCGAAGTGATGGCGAAACTCCACCCACGCGATCAGGGCCACCGCGCCACCGCCGACGCCGTTGAAGATCGCCACCATCTGCGGCATCGCGGTCATCCGGACCTTTAACGCGGCCGGGACGCCGATCGCCGTACCGATCGCCACGCCCACGATGATCAAGATGACCGTCGTCGCGCCGTCCCAGACGCCCGGCGTCAACAGCGTCGCCACCACCGCGACGGCCATGCCCACCGCGGCGATCTTGTTGCCGCGCACCGCGGTCCGCGGGCCCGTCAGGCCGGTCATGCCGTAGATCAGCAGCGAGAACGCGACGATGTAGGCCGCGTCGATGAAGTACGAGCTCTGGAGAAAGACCGTGCCCGAGGCGATCACTTGGTCTCTTCCTCCAGCGCCGCCGCGGTCTCCTCAGCCT
>Ga0070717_10002755_pt1 | contig 12423 bp, 19 predicted proteins | sample LARL113metaG_FD_71366 | JGI IMG/M metagenome (GOLD analysis project Ga0070717, IMG submission 71366) | Corn, switchgrass and miscanthus rhizosphere microbial communities from Kellogg Biological Station, Michigan, USA - LAR L11-3 metaG | ecosystem: Host-associated > Plants > Roots > Rhizosphere ...
TACTGTACCTACAGGGGAGGGAGCTTGGAGTATCCATCATCGGGACAAGCCAGCGTCCAGCTTGGGTCCCAGTCGTTGCTATTGCTGAAAGTACACACCTATTTATTGGAGCCCAGTCGGACCAACGTGACATAGACCGGATAGCTGAGGGGTCAGGTAGGAAGGGCAGGGTTATACGTCCACTCATTGATAGCTTGGAGGATTACCAATTCTTGTATGTCCATACTAGGTCTAGCAAAGTACCTGTCTACCGCGTAAAGGTGGAGCTAACTAGCTAATGCTTATTTCGTTTGTTCACTTCCTCGCTAACCTCCTGATTGCGGGTGTACTCATCCGTTTGGTGGAAAGCAAAATGAAAGATAACGCTGTTGGTAAAGCGTTGGCTTTCGCCTACTAGGTTATAAGGAGTAAATCTTGCCCGCAACAGCACAGAGTGGACGTAGGGCTCCCCAGCAGAATATGCCTCAGAGCCTAATTCCCTTTACCGCTGCCGCTCACCACCACGTTGAGCCTGCTTTCACTACACAGACCCCTGCCCTGGGGGCTTCTGTGTCAAACGTTGGTCCGCTGGATATCTCCGCGTTTGGCTACCTCCGCCACATTGTCCTTGAGTGTGTCGCTACAGGTGGAACCATCGGAGCCGGGGTTCTCCACCCTGATTACCCCTTCAACCTGTTCCAGAGTATTACCCTGTTTGACGTGAACGGGGCTCCCATCTTTGGCCCCCTGGGTGGATACCAGACTCTCTGGGCCAACATTGTCGGAGGGTACGTTTGGTCGCAGGACCCCCGCCGTAACCCCGCGTATGTAGCCACTATCAATTTCACCTTCCTTATCAGGGTGCCAGTTGAGATTCTGGCTCATAACGGGTTGGGGGCATTGGGTAACCAGAACGCAGCCGCAGCCTACAAGCTACAGTTTGCTATCAACCCCACCACAGCCCTTTACACTACAGCCCCGACCACAGCCCCTACCCTTGTCACTATCAAGGGGTGGCTTGAGGCTTGGACCCTGCCCAGCCCCGCTGATATGGCCGGTAGGCCCCAGGCACAGATTCCTCCCGCTCATGGTACTACGCAGTATTGGTCAGTATTCAAGCGGCAGACAGTGAACGGTAACAACACTCTCCTACTCCCCCGAGTGGGTAACCTTATCCGTGCCATTGTCTGTATTGCCCGTAACAACACAGCACAGGGGGCAGGAGACAACGCTAGGGATAACACTGTGTTCCCCTCGCAGCCCCAGCTAGTCTGGGATGCCCGTATGCTGTTCAATGAAGACCAGCTTTATCGGCAGACCCGAGACTATGAAACCATTGAGAACATTTTCGCCTTGGACGTGGGAGTGTTCTACTACCAGTTCAACTATGGCGGGGATGGTACCCAGGGCCGTTCAGGGGATGAGCAGCCTAATCTCTGGCTTCCCACCGTACAGGCTTCCCGGCTTGAGTTGGATGGAGTCACCTCTAACGCTGGCTCTATTGAGTTCATGACCAATGACATTGCGCCCGTTGAGGTTGTGCCTCAGGAGCGGTATGTCGAAACCTCCGCTACCGGATTCCATCCTGAGGTTGGGGTGTCTGGTCCCGCCGTACAATAGGGGTGCGTAATGGCAGCCCTTGAATCTGTGTATGGCGGTAGCCAAACCAACTATGGAGCAACTATGAGTAACCCCTTTTCTGTTGGGGGTAGCGATGTCACACCTAAAGCGGTAGCTCTAATGCTTCTGTTTTGGGGTGGAGTCCTGTACCTCCTGAAGCGGTATGGTTTTAGGTTCAATTTCGGTGTGGCGGGGGGTAGGTGAAAAATGAAAGGTTCACATAAAGGTCTAGTGGTGGGGCTCATTCTCGGAGCACTCCTGTATCACCTCTACCTTAGCAAGCAGAAGGGGAAGTAATCCCCTGTTTAGACAACTCAAAGTGATAGCTTATGGTTATTGCGTGATAGCTGGACTAGTGAACGGATTCATTGCCAGCGCTGTAAGCTCCGATTTCGTCGAGCAACTTTCTATAGCCATAGTTACAGGAGTCATATCGGCTGTTGGGGTTGTATTAGGAGCTTACGTCACAACGAGACGTAACCGGGATATCCTAGAAGACCACACGAAAAAGCTAGACCAACTAGCCAAGTCAGTAAAGGCTAGTGACAATACAGAGCAGATAGATGAACTATCCCAGACTGTGAAAGATAGTAACTCGTAATGCCGATTGCCTTCCTTGTCATATTCGGGGGAGCCCTACTCGTATATATGGGGTGGAAGAATGAGTCATTTCAAGGCATCTTGAATGACACCCTAGACCCCATAAGCCGCCCCACAGGTAGCCAAAGTGACTTGACTGTGGCAGAGACACAAGGGATAAGCTCGGCTACCCAGTCAGCTATCAGTAACCCCCTCTCTCCTTTCGTCCCAGGAGTAGGTAGCCCATTCGCTGCGGGCAAGGGATACTTCAGCCAATGGAACATTGGTCGCACAGACCAAGGGGTGGACATTACCCCCAAGCCTCCCCTGAGTACGGGAGCCCCCCTGCCCGCAATCGGTACCTCCACAGTCAAGGGCATTATCCCCAACTGGTATAAAGGTCAGCCCCTCGTGTGGCTACAAGCCCATGACGGGCCGCTGGCTGGAAGGGACTATTACTATGCCGAACAGATAACAGGTATCAAGCCTGTGGGCTCCATCATCCCTAACGGGCAGCCGGTAGGAGTGTATGCTGCTAGTGGTACCGGGATTGAGACAGGGTTGGCTACCGCTAGCGGGCAGACACTAGCCCGTGCTACTACGGGATATCAGGAGGGGATAGCCACCCCTGCGGGTAACCTGTTCAAACGATTGTTAGGACTGTAATGGCTAAACGGACACAAGTGCGTAAGAAGCCCAGCCCCGCGCTAGGTCACCTCCCCACCCCTCACGGCTCTACCCCTTGGCATTTTCGTCATGAGGGTATCAACGGTAATGGGTTCAATGGGGTTATTCGCCATATGTGGCGGGAGCCCGTGCCCATGATGGCAATGCCCGGTATGGGTCTAATCAAAAATGCCCCGTAGAAAAAAGGTCCTAGCCACTAGGTACGTTCAACGTACCCCCGCAGCCGCAGCCAGTAGGGCGGCGGGCAATGTGGCTACTACCCAGGTACTAGGCTCAGAGGTACAGGGAATCATTGTCACCAGTGCGCTAGTGACCTTTACCCTAGCCTTCCTCAACTCCTATCTAGTGCCGCGTAAAACTCCCCGGGTGAGATTGTTCATTGGGGTAGCCATTCTCTATATTGCTCTCTCTATTACCGCTCAGTTCAGCCCCAGGATTGCCCGGGGTTTCGCTGTGCTGGTTATGGTGACGGCCATACTGGGAGAAGGTGGAGGGGTCTTGAACTGGCTAATGGGCAGGGGTACCCATGACCACATAGGTAGCAAGACAACAGGTACCCCTAACCCTCCCGCCATAGGTACCCCCAAGCGTTTAGCTCTACCTCCCCCGGGGGCTACCACAGTAATACCCACCTTGCCTAATCTGAATGTTGTAAGGAGAACTAATGGATAAATGGGCTGATATCGTTGGAGGTATCGTCCTAGTAGCAATGGTGACAACCATTGTTGCTCATAAGAACACTTCACAAGATGTATCCGCTTTGGGTACAGCTTTTAGTGGTTCTATTCGCGCTGCCCTAGGGGAGTAGAGTAGTGCCTATCTACCCCTATGCCAATATCAAGCGTAGGGCTGTGGCTACCAGCGGGGCTCCCCTCTTTACCCCCGCTATGCGCAATGTTCGTCCAATGGTGGAATACCCATCGGACGGGCCGCAGGATGGTAGGGAAACAGACCCTATCGTCCAGTCAGACTACAACTTTGAGGGTAAACCCTCTACCCACACTAACAGCCGTATGCCCGTGGCTGTGGCACTCAACTATGACAGTACCCTATCAATCGAATATGAAGAATTTGCCGTAGTGAACTGGGCTCGCTCCCAGTGGACAGGCACTCCCCCCTATGCGGGTGGTATGCGACCCTGGAATGAGCGAACCAACGTAGGAGTGCCTGCGGCTATCGCCTACGGCTCCCTCTTCAATCTCCCAGGGGTAGGCTAATGGCTGATAATCCCACTCCCAAGGTAGGGGGTAAAAAGCTCCCTAAGCAATTCTGGATTATCGGTATCGGAGCAGCACTCATCATCGGACTCTACCTCCGCTCCCGTAGTAGCTCGCAGGCTGCTACCAGTAGCCAAGCCAGTAGCACCCCCACTGACGTAACCTCATCCCCTTACACCTACACAGCGGGAGGGGCTTACCCTGACCTAGTGGACCAATACGGCTCCAGCCCTTATGGGGTAAGTAGCCTACTTGGTAATAGCGGGCTACCCAATGGGTTTGATCCTACCTCTTTTGAGGAAGGGATTACCTATGACCAACAGAACCTAGGTGGTGGACAGGCTCTCACTCTGCCCGCGTCCAGTGCGGCTATTCCCACTCCCACAGCCGGGGGTGGAATCCCGGGGGCTATCACTGTCAACTTGGGGGCTATCACAGCGGGTAAGACCAGTGGCAAGCCTATCCAGTCGGCTCGTAAGGTAGTGGTGAAACATACTACCCCCAAGCCTCACCACTCCATTGTCAAACCTAAGACCAAGAGTAAGAAGGTGAAGAAATGAGTCTCCCTAGCGGGTGGCCCAGTAGTAGTGAGCTTGGGGATTCCTTAGAAGACTTGGACTATGGTAGGGGTGGGGTAGTGGACCCCACGCACCAGCTAGCCCCTCTGGTGACTCCCGGCTTGCCTATTGCTGTGAATCACAAGAGAGGGTTTAGGGGTCGGAGGGATGATGCCGCAACTATCGAACCCGTCTATGTCAGTAAGGGTGTGTTACCCCTATGAAAAAAGCCCTTACCACAAAGCTCGGACCCCTCCCCCGATGGGCTTGGGCTGTCATCATTCTAGTGGGCTTACTCTTGTACCTGCGTTACCGCGCCAATCAAAACTCACCCAACAGCAACCCAAGCGACCCCTACTCTAGCTACAACACAGGGCAGAGCTTGAGCCAGTATCCTGCTGACACTCCCGCAGCCTACCCCCTATCAGGTGGAGGTAGTGGTTTTGATCCCACCTCATTCCAGCAAGGATTACAGTATGGCGCTGGATTGGGTGGAGCGGCCAGCGGTACCCTGGGTACAGGAGCGGCTACCGATAATAGTGTGCCCGATAATTCGGGGGGTAATACTCTCCCCCCGGCTCAAGGTAACATCACTATCAACGTACCGGGAGCCAATGGAGGACTAAAGGGCACTACCAAAAAGAGCACTCCCACCAGTAAAGCCCCTATCAATCATCCCGCTACTCAGGCACACACTAGTACAGGGGGCGGGCCGCCCCACCGTTCTAGTACCTCTCATATCACCAAGCCTAAGCCGGTAGGGGCTAGGTACACTCCCGGACCTCCCATCCCGGCTCCCAAGCCCCCTAAGCCTCCCAAGACCCCGCCTAAGCCTCCCAAAAAGCCTCCCAGGAAGGGGAGGTAACTTATGGCTGTGGAAGGGTTAGGAGGTAGTGGGAAGGGGGTAGCGTTCCTTGTCTCTGCGGGTGTCATGTATGAGATTATCGCTGCGGCTTGCTCATCCCCTCAGACCACAGAGCTAAACGCCAACGCCAGAGCGGATACCCTCATGAAATGGGTAAACCTTGGGGTAGCACAAGGTATCCTGTTTGTGGTCATTGCCGCTTGCTATGACCGTAAGGATGCCACAGCCATCCTATCGGGGGGTACCCTCGCTGCCATTCTTCTCTATGCCCAGTACGTGCACGCTCGTAACGCTGGATTGGATAGTAACGAGCCCGGAACCGAGGATTACTCATGAGCATTATTGGACTTATCTTCATTGGCCTAATCATCGCTGCGCTTTACACCTACGTCAAAAACAATTGGAGTGGGGTAAGGTAAGCTCATGGCCGGTAGGGTAACCCCCCAGGGTAATCCCCTCACCCTGACCCAGCTAGAGTATTACTGGACTAATAATGGGGGTCCTGCCAGTGTGGCTCCCATAGCGGGAGCCATTGCCCTAGCTGAGTCAGGGGGTAGGAGTGTTGTGCAACAGGGGCAGCCTCCCGCTACTACCGGGTGGGGTCCTTGGCAGATTACACCCGGTAACGCTTCACTCCTAGACCCCAATGCCAACGCTCGGGCAGCGGTAGCAAAGTACAAGGCAGCGGGTAACAGCTTCACTCCCTGGACTACCTACACAAGCGGTAAATACCGTCAATTCCTCCGGACAGGGAGCAACGTTCCCGCCTACCTGCTGGGAGGGGGCTTGCTGGCAGCGTCAGGGCTCGGGTTGGCGACAGCGGGGGTAGAGGGGGCGGGAGCCGCTGCGGGGGCTGAGGGGGCCGTAGGAGGGGCCACAGCGGGGGCGGGGGCCGGGGGGCTGAGTAACCTCTACGCCAACGCCAAACAGGGCTTGGGTATCGCGGCTTTGGCAAGCGTGCTACTTGACCCCGGGCATTGGCTGAGAATCCTCATGATTGTGGGTGGAGCCATTCTCATTCTTGTAGCCCTTGTCTATATGTTCAAATCGCAGGTAATGAGATAGGAGATTACTCTTGCCCCGTATCGGAACCCCCGGCTTTTTTGATGAAGCCACAGGGAGGATAGACGCTATCCACCGTGAGCTAAAAACTCAGAGTGAATACCTCAGAACTATTTCTACTACTGACGTCCAAACAGAGGCAGAGACTTTCAGGTGGATAAAAGCCAGTGGAACGGCTGACGCTACCGGTGCACTAACACTACCCCTAGAGAACACAATGGGGTATGCCCTTGAATTAGTATCGTGGTCCGCTCAGTGCGGCTCCGCTAGTAATGGCGTACTCCTAATCTATCTTAGTGGTGCTGAGCCGCAGAACCTCATATGGTCTACCCCAATGACCCAGTACAATAGTGACAAGTTTACTAGTGGGATGATTGTTCCTATCAATGGTAAGCTAGTCGCGGTCTTCGGAACAATCGGTAACGCTCAGTTGTGTTTCTTCAATGTTCTAACTCGTAGAGTACAAATCGGTCAAGGTTCCCCTTACCGCAGCCAGCTACAAGGTTGGTAAGATGCCCCTGTGGCCCCCACTAAGCAACTATGTTTATTTTGAGGATGGTGGCGCTGTCGGTAATGGCGTAACTGATGACAGCGCGGCTATCCTCAGGGCTTACAGTAAGGCTATTTCCAGTGGCAGACAATTACGAGCCACTGATGGGAAGTCTTATGGTATCTCCAACCGTATGGACTTATCCTCCCTACTTGCTGGGGTGCCGAATCCTCCATCTATCATTTTGGGTAATGCGAGCATTGTCCAAAATGCTAGTGTCTATATGTTCTTTGCGTCAGCGACGGCTAATGAGTCAACCAAGACAGCAATGACTCATGCCATAGTAGCGGGTGATAATACAATCACCCTTCCTACAGGCGGAGGGGCAGCCTTCCAAATTGGAAACTATGTAGCCGTACAGTGTCTAGCGGGTGTATTTGGACTGCCCGGCGGTGGAGGTTCAGGCAATCTCGGTTATCCTAGGGAGATAAAAGAGGTACTCTCCATTAGTGGTGATGTTCTCACCGTTGATTCCCCCTACGTATTCTCCTATCCCATAACCGCTACTCCCTACTCAGTCGGGAACAGTGCCTACTACTCTAAAATCAACCCGATAGTCGCACCCGAGATTATTGGTGGCACGTTTACTAACCCCAACCTAGCAGGTATTATCGCTGGCACGTCCAATGGATATCTAGCTAGGTGGGAGCAATGCAAAAATGTTCAAATGTCGGACGTTCTCGCCGATCAAATGGGTGGAGGAATTCTTTGCGTTGAGTGTGTAGGCGTCAAGATTCATGATTGCGACTTCAATCGCCTACAGTATCAAGATGGTTCGGGCTCATATGGTGCACCGTGGGGGTACGGTGTGGGAATCGTGGGCTGTTGTCGAGACATAGTGATTGAGGTTACTGGTAGGGCATGTCGACATATCTATACCACTCTGGGTAATAACTTTACGGGGCCTAACACTCCGGGCTCGGGTGGAGGTAGTGACCCTAACAGCCCAGATGGGTTCTGGTATATAGGCGGGCCGATGTTCGCTCAGGTGAAGGGCACAGGAGAAGGTGACCCCCTGACCGCCGCCGTATGGGATACACACCCCTACGGTTACGGGCATGAGTTTTATGTGCGCGCTCATGGAGGGCAGGTAGGATTCCAGAACCGCGATATCAAAACGACCGGTCGTGTTATTGCTACCGGGCAAACGGTAACAGCCGGAGTCAATATTTCCAGTAGCGCACAACAAACAGACCTAACCGTTGACGTTTCCGGGGTAGGCGGAACGGCAACTAAAGCGGTGGGTATTGACGGTACCGATAATGTGGTAAGAGGTCGGATTCATGATAACGCTGTGCTCGGGGTAGCCCTAGCAGCTACAGCAACCCGCCCCCGTGTAACCAGCGCATACATTGCCAATAATGGTTCATTTGGAATACAGGACTTGGGGGCTGCTAGCCCCGCTATTATCGGTAGTGACATACCCGCTAGTGTTAGTCAAACTGTAAGTGTGCTCAATCTGGGGGCTACCGGAAAGATTTCTTTTTGCACTCTACTGGGTTACGGGTCTACCAGTTTAGGTCTGTCGGGTACCAACGCAGCCGCTCAGGTTTATGGCTGTACTGGCGATGCGGGTAATATGACTTCTATGACTACCTATCTGGGTAGCACGGGTGGCGCACCACAGGGGGATACGTTGATATTCCGTGCTGGCTTTGAAACGATCCGTACCGGGGCGTTGGTTACGGCAGACCGGGGCATACGTCTAAACCTCACGCTTACAATTTTGGGTAAAACATCAGCACAGATTGACACCGAAGTAACTGGTATCAGCGTAACTCCCGCTGATGGAATGATGATAGTCGATGTAGCCAATCATATGGCGGCTGTCAGATTGAACGGCTTGTGGTATCCCTTCACGCTTGGAGCAGCCCTATAATGCCCAAAGCATCACTACCAACATCGCCCAAGGGTTGGTTTGTTGCCCTTATCGCTTCGCTAGCCGGATTACTCTCCGGCTTTATCACCATAAAACTCATGAGGCAATGGGTGTAAGTCTTGGCGGCTAATGATGAGCTACCCCGGGGGTGGGAGTTATCCACAACGGTTATCGGCCCAACGGGAACCCCTCAGCTTACCGTACACGGGCAGGGCAACATTGCTCACGTTATTACCTCTCTGACCCTCACCATTGTATACGGTGGAGGTGGGGCAGGAGCCACATTCTCAATACAGTTACAGGACCCTATCACCACTGTACTACAAACATTTGGACTAGTAAGTTTTGATGGGGTGGCGATAGGTGCTAGTAGTATTGAATGGTCAGGGAAGATAGTTACTCTAATGGGGAATGATGTTTTTGTGGTGACTAATCCCGCCACGCTACCCACGGGCTATTTTGGTATCCTGACGGTCGCGGGGTATGACATATGAGTAACATACAATTTACTAGCATCACCCTACCCGGCACGTTGGCGTCACCTGGATTCAATATCAATATCAGGGATGTAAACCTCAATACTTTTAGCCAATGGACAGGAGGTGGCTCATTAGTCATACCCTTTGATGAGCAACCGCCCCTGGGGGAACAGTGGAGTCTACTAGGTTGGTCGATAAGTTATGTGGGCCTTGTGGAGTACAACAATAATGCTATCTTGCAAAAGGCTTATGGTAAACTAGGGGCATTGTGGGGTGGGCCACTCGTAAGGTCCGCTGTACCCCTGACTCCGGTACAGGTCACTTACAATCATAATCCCATTCCGCCAGACCAAAATGTGGGTAAGATTTGGGACCCCACAAACGACCCACTGTTTGCAGGCACGACAGTAGGCGTCTATTCTGGATTACCATCATTACAGGGAAGGAGTTTTTCACAACAGCTACCACAAACAATCAATATGGCAAGCGGAGACAGCCTAGCTTTTGGCTTGTGGCTCACTCCTAGTCTTATCACTAATTGTGGGGTGGACATAGCTAACGCGCAAGTCTCCCTCACCTATGAAGCATCCCCCCATCTAATCAACCCAAGGTGAAACAAATGACTCGACACTTTTACGATGCTGCCAACTCGCACAATGTTCCATCGGAGGTTTACGCAGCCGTACCCATTGACGGGCAATTTGCATGGAGCGAGTCAGAGCAGAAACGAATGGATAAAATTATCCGTTACACCGTTCTAGGGGGCGCAGCCGCAGCCCACTCCGCTAGAGCTATTGACATTGAGGTAGGCGACCGCGCCAATGACCCCAACTTTTACATGCCATTCCTTATTGAACGGAATAAACACTATGGGGATGCCACCCCCTATGTGAACCGTAGTAACCTGTTGGTAGTATCACAACACTGTCACAAAGCGGGTATTCTTCAAGACATGAGGTTTTGGATCTCCACTCTGGACGGTACTATCATGCGCGGCGCCTGGGCTACACAGTTACAGGGTGGTTTTCACTCCCCATTTGACTTGTCCATCTTGCAGGGAGTGGATGATTTCGTACAGCCTTGACGAGTGGAATCCTGGGGGGCTATGCTTCCGGGTGGCGAAAGCAGTACACACCTAACAGAAGGGAGTATCAGTATGGGTCTGTTCGATAGGCAGAAGCTGTTTAGGGGTGAGAAGCTTACAGAAGCTTACCCCTCAGGACAGCCGTTTGTACTCTATGACCTAGCCGTGGTCGTTGAAGACAATACGGACCTTATCGAAGGGAGTACGGTAGATAAGGTGGAGCTAGTCACAGGTACCGTGGATGGGGGAGAGCCCATTCTCACCTCCACCCTAGCGGGAGCCATTGTCAGACTTGCCTACGGGAATGTGAGGGATGCCAAGGGCAAAGCCAAGGCTGACGATTTGCCCGCCATTGTTACTTGGAAGCGAGTGGAAACCAAGAACAACTTTGACAATGAGGCAACTGTTTTAGAGATGGTGGCGCCGTATGAGGGGCCAAAGCCCAAGACTGTTCCACCTTGGAGTTTCCCCCCCATCACCAATGAGAGTAACCCTCTCTAGAGTCTAGCAAAAGCCCCCACTCAAAAGGTGGGGGCTTTTCTATTAGAAAGGTTAGATGATGAGTCTGGAAATGATGATGGGTATGCTACCCCCGGGGGTACAGCAACTCTACGATGCCCTCCCGCCCCTGGACGTAATGCAACGGGTAGCCAAGGAGCTACGGGAGGGAGATAAAGACCGGGTGGCTGTAGCTCACTTCCTAGACCAACTCGCCCAGGTTCTGAAGTCACAAGGCATCGTGGCAGAGAGCAAGGAACAGACCGAACCCCTCAAGTTGGAGTGTTCGGAATGTCATATGACATTCGCTGTGGACAACCCTTTCCAGTATCGGCGTAGGGTGGAGGAAGGGTTCTTGTTTGCCTGCGCTAATAATCATGAACCCAGAGTGGTGGGCACGGGTAGGTTGGGTGAGCTTACTGAGGATGAGCAATTGACGTTAGGCAATGAGCCGAATATCAAAGTGGTCTACCCTCCTGACTACTATGCCTCAGATGACCATACTCATATTGGAGGGTGAGAACTCATGGGTAGTAAAGAGACTAAACACGGGTTGGTCAGCCCGCTTAGAGGGTTCTCGCGTCCGTTTTCGCTCGGACTCTTTTACTGTCTTGCTAGACCGCATAGTCCAAAGACATTCCGGTATGCCTTCTGGCTCAGCCTCATTACAAGGCTATGAAAGGAGGTAGCCCCCGCTGCGAGGTATGCAACGGTAAGGGGGGCTTCATGGCCCCCTATGGTTGGAGAAGGTGCTCATGCCTCAAGCCTGACACCCAGGCTAAAAGAGACATGATGAGAAGCATAAACAGTATCGGCGCAACAAGGTCAGGGAGCCTAATACCAAATGACGAACAACGAGATAGACCGGGCAGCGTTCCGGAGGATGGGCAGCGACAGGGAAGGTTGTTCGATTAGCGGCTGTACCCATAGTCCCGTAGTGAGCGTGACAGTCAAAGCTATGGAATTGGGAGGGAAGCAGGGTACCAACCTGTCAAGTAAGACAGTGAGGTACTGTGCTCATCATGGGGAGATGGCATTTGCTAATGCCATTAGGGGGCTAGTGCAATGGGAAAGGCAACCTCCAATCAAAACGAGTCTATAATGTCCTCCTACATCGGACCCCCAATGTGGATGGTAATTATGGAACGGACAAGTCCTGAGGGAGAGTTTCATACTACTACCTCTGTCTATCCATCGCCCAATTCAGAGTCTGCCGCTGTGTACGCTCTAAAGCACTGTTGGCTAATGGAAGGGTGGAAGGTCAGGAGTGTAAAGGTACTCCCCTATCATACAATGGATGAGTGGCAAGTAGAGCCAAGTGCAGCATGGACATTGGGGAGGCAGACGTATAGACGGGGCGAGATAGT
>Ga0070717_10002757_pt1 | contig 12420 bp, 9 predicted proteins | sample LARL113metaG_FD_71366 | JGI IMG/M metagenome (GOLD analysis project Ga0070717, IMG submission 71366) | Corn, switchgrass and miscanthus rhizosphere microbial communities from Kellogg Biological Station, Michigan, USA - LAR L11-3 metaG | ecosystem: Host-associated > Plants > Roots > Rhizosphere ...
ATCGCAAGACTATGTCGAGCAGTGAATGGAGTGTAATCCGTCAACCTCCAATCGGGGGCAGACTTGCGGAAACGGTTTCGTCTCCTCTCGACATAGTCCGGAAGGCCACATGGTATTGGCATGGACGTTCACCAAGCAACGATCTCGGTCGCCGTGATGGATTCCCAGGGTAAAGTCATCATGGAATCCATCCTGGAAACAAAAGCCTCTACTCTTCTGGAGTTCTTCGCTGGACTGCGCGGCAGCTTGTTCGTGACCTTCGAAGAAGGGTGAGCGGCTCGGGGCGAAATTCCCCGGGCCGACTCGGCGGAGGACAGGCGACTATCCCCCCTATCCCGATCGTCAGTGCAGTACAGAAACGGTATGGCGCATGTAGATCCACTACGCCTGCGAACTGGGTGAACTGCGCAAGAGCGAGAAAATCTGCATGCTACGTTCTGTGGGAGCCGGGGAGCGGGCGACCGTCCCCGGCCACCCGGTGGTACCGCGTAAGCGGTATCCCTACCGCGATCTCACGACCCGGGCCGAACCGGCGCCGTTCGTCTGATATTTCGCGAACAGCGCCTTGATCTACTTTAGTTCGTCTACTGACAGCCAGAAAACGCCAAGGTCGCTGCGGTCACGCTGGTGCCGGGTGTGACCGTCAACGCAGCGTTCGTGACCGTAGTGCTGGTCTGGAGATCGGATGGACTGCAATCAGCCGTTCCGCTTCCATCTGCAACAAACGCGCGCGCATCCATGGTGTAGTTCACAAGTCCGACGGCCGGAACAGCGGGCTTTTGAGTGCCGCTGGTGCTGAAGGCCCCTATGCTCGGATTGGCTGCTGGCACCGAGAGCGTATAGCTGGCGCAATCCGTTTTGGCGGGACAGGTGGCAGACGCTGCGGTTGTGAGGGTGGCTGTGGCGGCTGACTGTGCGGCCAGGGGAATCGTCACCAACAGCGTGGAGCTGTTGACCGAAATCGGCTGCAAAGCAGACATGGAAACGTCTGCAACTGTAGGCGCGCTGCCGGTGCTAGTGGTCACCTGTCCGGTGATGGAAGCAGGAGACTGGTTGCTTCCCGGTTGGGCTGTGATCGGAACACTCCCCAGAGCATTGCCGGGTTGGACGCCCGTGATCACGGTGGCAGCGTAGATGACCTGGGCTCCGTTCACCGCCACGGCGACCACGTCATACGTACCGGCCGCAACCGGGCAGAAGACGAAGCCGCCGCTTGAGTCCGTGACGGTTTCCATAATCACGCGATCCACACCTGAGCCGTCGTTCTGCTCCAGCGCAACCACGGTATTGCCGCCGGAGATGGGCTGTGCGCTCGCACTGTCAACGATCTTCCCATTAATGGAGGACGTAGTCAGACTCACTTCGCCAGAGTGCAGCACCGGCTTGAGGCGAAACTGGCCGTTGCCCTCAGAGACGATAGAGGCGCACGCATTGAAATCAATATCCAAATCTTCGGTTTGTCCCGCTGTGACTGTGAACTGACCGCCCGCAATCTGACCGGATGGAATCTTGATGCCGGTTTGTGATTCGCTGGAGAGCAGAAGAGGTTGTGGTGCGTTGGCACTGCTGGTCAACATCACGCAGTTAGCCGTACTACCGCACTGGTTGTTGGTGACCGTGGTGCTGTTGCTGGCCAGGACAATGCGAATCTGCTGATAGCTGCCCGGTTGCAGTTCGGAGGTCGAGCCCAGCATAGCCAGGAAGCATTGATTGTTCGCCTGTCCGAGCAAGTCCACTTGCTGGGGATTCTGCTGAAGGCTGGGAGTGAGGTCGATCCAGCCAGGGTCGCTGTCGCCCACACTGGCGCTGGCATTGATCTGCACGTCGGTGATGGTGACGAAGATGTGACTGAACGCTCCCTGCGGCGCCGAGCAGGTGGCCGGGTCGCTGACTGTGACGTTCACCATGGCAGGGGAGCTTGATTTCGTGGACGTACTACTACTGCAACCGTACAAGAAGAATGCAGCCGTAGAGACCACCACGGTGGCCAGAGTGCAAAATAATGCGCTTCGAGACATGGCAAAACCTCCGCGGAAATCGGACGCCGGGGGAATACATTGGGAGTCCTGGGCAAACTCTGCGATCCGGTATTGAGCACTTTTCATGCCTTTTCTCAAGAGAGATCAGGATCTTAGTGTAAGAAACAGACTTAGCATTCTCTATACAGGCTCCCACAGAGATTGGATAAGGCCGCCGCCGGGCAAAATTGATGTGCCGCAAGCGTCAGAATTTCATCTGTGGATCACCCCGAAAATGACGTAGGTTTATCCAAAGTCATCCCTAGTCATCCCTGAAATCCGTGACCCTACGTCCTGGGTCAAGCCCACAGGCGCGGACCGGAACGATGTTTCGGTGTCTCGCGTGGTACGAGGCGGGTTGCGTTCACCGCTTTTTCTGCTAATCTGAGATCACCCTGTTGTTTCTGTCATTTCAGTTTCAGTCAATTCTATTTTCAGTCACTGACCGGAGACTTCTCCGGAAATCGGGTCGCGCGCGCCATGGCTAAGGCTATCGAACAGGAAGTGTCTGTACTGTCATCGTCGAAAAACGGATTGGTTTATCTCACGGCCAACGACTGGGCTTTGGTCGCCGACAAGGCCAGCCGCGTTCATTTCAACAAGGGCGATGCGCTTGTGCAAAGAGGCAAGAAGGCCGATGGAGTGTACCTCTTCCTCAAAGGGACCGCCCGGGTGCAAATCCGATCCCAATTGACCCTTCGAGCGATCGGTCCCGGCGAAATCTGCGGAGAGATGTCATTCCTGGAAGATGCCCCGGCCAGCGCCAGCGTGATAGCCGAAGGAGACGTTGAAGCCTATCACCTCGACCGTCCCACATTACAGAGCTTGTTTGAACTCTTCCCTCACCTGGCTTCGCGCTTTTACCGGTCGCTAGCTACAAATCTGTCCCGGCGGCTCAGGGATCTGATTGGGCCGGGCTCGGAAGCGACAACCGCAGCGCAGAAAGGCTCTTCCTGACAGGAGGAGCTGGCCAATCTAGTATATCGTTTCACTAAAACATATACAACCTATCCGGTGGTCAGAGCCTCGAACTTCTTCCACCGATGAACGACGGGAGCGGCATTGATTTCCGCAATGCCCTGAAGGATGCGGGTTTGGAGTTCCTCCCAGGATTGCACCCGGATATGTCGGAGAAAGGTCCTGGCCATCTTTCCAAACAAGGTCTCGATGATATTGAGCCATGACCCGTGCTTGGGAGTTAGCACGTATTGGAAGCGATTGGGCCGTGATGCTAGAAATGCCTGGGTTTCTCTCGAGATGTGCGCGGAGTGATTGTCCATGATCAGGCGTAGGACCGACTCCGCGGGATAGTGGGCGTCGAGATCCTTGAGCAGGGCGACGAACTCCCGACTACGATGCCGACGCTCGACCCGGGCGGTCACGTGCCCGTTGTGCAGGTCCAGTGCAGCCAGAATCGAACACGTGCCGAGGCGTTTGTACTCGTGGTCGCGGCCGAGGCCGGAATGCTTGCCTGGCACCGGCGGCAAATCCGGGGCGGTGTTCGCAACCGCCTGTAAACCGGGCTTCTCATCGACAGAAACCGTTATGATCATGGGGATCATTCCGCCGCCATTCTGGTTTTGCAGCGCAACCTCCTGATAAACCAGCAGAACCTCTCGCATTTTGGTTTCGAATTCGGGATCGCGCCGTTCCAGGTAGTATTTCACCCTCTCCGGATGCAGCGGTTGTTCGGCGAGAATTCGGTGTACCGTCGCTTTTGCGGCGCGGGCAAGCGATGCATATCCCGCCTTGCGGGCGTGCTCCCGCACATGCCGGGCGAGCGCGCTCCGCGTCCAAACCTCCGCCGCATAGCCGAGATCTTTAGGCTTGGAACAGGCCAGATGAATCACCCAAGCCTTGGCCTCCTCCGTGATTAGGGGTTCCTTGGGTCGGTGGTAGGCGTCCTTTAGCGCCGCGTCGGAACCCATCGCAAGCGCCTTGCGGATCCATTTATCGACGCTCTTACGGGTCATGCCCACCGCCCTTGCAATCTGGCTAACGTTCTCGCCGGAATGGTACCGCAGCACGATACGCGCTCGCTGCGTCTCTCGCCAAGGTGCCGTCCGCGAATCCCGCAAACTACTGAGGTGTTCGACCTCCTCCGCGCTGAGCTTCAAGCGCGGCCGTTTTGAGATGCCCGCCACAGGAGCACTGTAGCATTAAATATTCCTATGTGTATATATTTAATTGAAACGATATACTAGGATGCCCTACAAACGACTTTCTCAGTTTTCCTAAATATTATTCTACCCCCCAAATTTTGGCTGTTTTGAGGAAAATGGACTTTTTCAACGCCCTCGCCTGTTTTCAACAGTCATGAGCGGCCAACCGCGGCATTCCGCTCACCGGAATCCAACCGGTAAGCGTCAATGGCCCAATCCAAGGGTTGACCGGTTGGTGCCAGCGGCTTAAGATGCCTGAGCACTCGCGGGGAATCCGCCCAACACGGGCCGATCTGCGCCGCGATGAATCTACACAATCAGGGACGCTTTTCATGGCGACTCGACGATCCGCGTTCGCCGTTCCCGTGGCTGAATTTGCCGTGGCCTTGCTGGCACGGGCGGAGGTTGGCCCTCGTGCCCAGGTGACGGCTGAGCAGATCGCTCAACTGCTGCCGGGTATCGCCGTTGTGGTCTACATCATCGAGGACCTGGACAATCCTGCGTGGTCCCGCAAAGCGGTTGCGGGCGACGTTACGGTTACTGACACCCTGGAGTTTGCTGCGGGAACGCTCGGCACTGTCGCCGAAAACAGGACACTCATTGTCTTCGAGCAGAGCGATCTGCAGCGCGAAGACTATGCTCACCTCGATATCCGCCGCACCGTGAGCTCTCTCGCCTATGTTCCGCTCATGGTGGATGAAGTATTTTTCGGCGTCATCGAGCTGGTCAGTTACGACCAACCGTTTCCGGAAGGAATGCTGGAGGCGGTGCAGCAGATCGCTGACCTCGCTTCTCCAGCCTTCGCCGCGGCCCGCTCTTATGAAAGCGAACGCAATGCCAGTCTGCATTCGATCAGCCGTGTGACCCAGATGTACGACCTGGAGAAGGTCTTCAACTCGACTCTGGAGATGGACGAACTGCTGGGTACGATTGCGAAGAAGTTTCAGGAAGTGATGAACGTCCAGGGAGTGAATCTGTGGATGGTGAGCGATGACGCTCTGGAGTTGGTGAGTTGCGAGGGATACGACCCGACCGTGAAGGTCGGTATGGTGCAGAAGGCAGGAGAAGGCATCGCAGGAGATATCTCCGACAGTGGCGAGGTGGTGCTGTTGGACGATTTGGAGGACGAGCGCTTGCAGAAGCGCAACGCCGGGGTTGAGGACGGCGGAGTGTTTTCAATCCTGGCAGCGCCTTTGATGGAGCACGAGAATCTGGTGGGCGTGGTAGAGGCGATTAACCGTTTTGACGGCCTCCCCTTCGACGAAGACGACGAGTTCCTACTGACTAACATTTGCGAAACCGCCAGCAACGCATTGCACAACGCGAACCTTCTGCAAGCCGAACGCAAGGTCGAGATTCTGCAGGCTCTGGTAAAAGTCAGCGGCGACATCACTTCAACACTGGACCTGGATCATGTTTTGGAGGCCATTGTGAATGGCCCCGCCACGGTGATTCCCTATGAGCGAGCCGCCATCGCGCTCGACCAGCGGGGCAGGGTGAAAGTGAAGGCAATTTCGGGCATCGCCAAAATCAATCCGGAGGACCCTGACATCGCGCGGCTGCAAGACCTACTGGAGTGGTCTTCCCAGTCGAGTGAGCCCATCTTTGTAGTGCAACGCGGCGACGAAGTGGAGGAGGAGCGCGAAGAGACTCGTGCGAAGTTCCAGTCGTATTTTGCTAGCAGCGGCATGCGCGCTTATCACGCTCTTCCTTTGGCGGACGACGACGGCCGCGTCGGCGTCCTCTCGTTTGAGAGCAGTGATCCCGACTTCCTGAATTCGGCGCACATGGAAATGATCAAGGTGCTGGCCGGACAGGCCACCGTGGCGCTGCGTAACGCCTCCCTCTACCGCGAGGTGCCGTTTATCGATGTGCTGCAACCGTTCCTGCAAAAGAAACGGAAGTTTCTGGCGTTGGAAAAACGGCGGCGCTGGGCCCTGGTCGCGGGCGTGGGCGTCGCCCTGCTCTTTCTTGCAGCGTTCCCATTGCCACTGCGTGTCGATGGACCGGCCGTGGTCGCTCCCGCTCATAGTGCGAAGGTACAGCCCGAGGTAGCAGGAGTGGTGAAGGCAGTGAACGCGCGCGAGGGCGACGTGGTTAAACAAGACGCCGTTCTGGCTAGTCTTGCCGATTGGCAATATCGCGCCGAACTTGCCGCGGCGCAGGCCAGGTATCAAACTGCGGTTTCGCAAATGAACCGTGCGCTCACCGGCAACGACGGCACGGAGGCAGGAATTGCGCGTGTGCAAGTCGACTACTGGAACTCTGAAGTTGCCCGGGCCAGCGAGCGCCTGGAAAAAACGCAATTACGTTCGCCCATCGACGGCGTGGTTGCCACGCCTCACCTTGAGGACTCGGTCGGGCGCGATCTGAAGCCCGGCGATACTTTTGCGGAGATCGTCGACACCTCACGGGCAAGTGTGGATGTCGCGATCGATGAGCATGACGTCTCTCTTCTCCGGCCTGGAGAGGAAGCAGCGGTTAAGCTCGAAGGATTTCCTACGCGCACCTTTCGCGGCGAGTTGACGGTGATAAGTCCCAAGGGCCAGTTGCAGGGCGACGAACACGTCTTCTTTGCCAGGGTCAGCATTCCTAACAGTGAAGGCCTGATCCGCTCTGGAATGCAAGGTCGCAGCAAGATATTTACCGCATGGAGACCCGCCGGAGAGGTGTTCTTCCGGCGTCCGGGCATGTGGCTTTGGTCGAAGATTTGGTCGTGGTTTGGCTGGTGAGAGGTCTGGCTGGTGAGGCGAGGTGAAGCCATGAAACGAAGCATTGTGATGGGGCTGACCATTCCGCTGCTGGTTTTCAGCGGATGCAGCAGCACGAAGGAAAACTCTGTCGCCGCAGCAGCTCCGGCGCGGGGGGACGCGCCTGCCCAGCCGGTCAACGTCGAGAAGGAAAGCGTTTTTGTTGCCTCAGGTCCCGTTGTCGTGGAGAACCAGTTGGATGTGGTTGCGTTGCGAGAAGGTCCGGTGATGACGATCCTTGCCCAGCCCGGCACTCAGGTGCATCAGGGTCAACTTCTTGCGAAACTGGATGACCGCCAGATTTCCGCGGACGTCGAAGCCGCCGACGCCAAGGTGAGGTCAATTGCGGCGAACCTGAAGAACTGGCAAGCCGAGACCAAGGTCCTGCAATCCGACCGTGCGCGCGCCGAGAAATTGTATGCTGCGCAAGTGATCGCGAAGGAAGAACTCGAACACGTGCAATATAAAGAAGAGGCCGACGAGTTCGAGGTGCAGCGTGAATCCGAGAGCCTGAATAACGCCAAGGCGATGCTGAAATCACTGGAGCTGGAGCGGGAAAAGACCAGCATTCTCGCGCCTTTCGCGGGAATCGTGGCCCGCCGATACGTTCGCGTCGGGCAAAAGGTTGCGGTTGGCGACCGACTCTTCTGGGTTACAGCTATGGCCCCGCTTCAGGTGAAATTTACTTTGCCGGAGCGGTTACTCGGGGCCGTCAAGAAGGGGCAGGTGGTTTCCGTAGCTTCAGCAGACGCCTCTCCCGCAATCAAGCACTCGGCGAAAATAATCAGTCTCAGCCCGGTTGTGGATCCGTCGAGTGGCACCATTGAAGTCCTGGCGCAGATTGAGGGTTCAGCCCCTGACTTGCTCCCGGGGATGCTGGCCACCATCCGCATCGACCTGCCGCGATGAACATCGTTCAAGCACTGGACGCTGCCCTCCCTGAACTGCCGGAGCGGATAATCCGCCGGGACAAGCCCAAGCTTGACTCCCGCATCATCACCAAAGAGCACATGGAGAACGACCGGCCGATTATGATCGCCAAGGTTCCGGGAAGCGAAGTGGTTCTGCGCTTTACTCCTGAACAATGGAAATTGATTCAACTATTCGATGGAAACAGGTCGTACCAGGAAATTGCCGACCTCTCGGTGCAGGAAACAGGCGTGTTGTTCGATGAAGTAGGGGTTCGCGAAATGGCCACCTTCCTCGCCGACAACACTGATTTCATCTACAAAAGTCCGCTGGAGAGAAACATCATCCTCAAGCAGGAACTGCGCGGCCAGCGGCGGAAGAAGCGCAAACGTTTTCAGGTTCCCGACTTCACAGATATCACCGTTAAGGAATGGCCGAACGCCGACCGTTACATTTCCCGGCTCTACCCCAGGGTGAAGTTCATCTACACCCCGTGGTTTGTTCTGCTCACCTTGTTCTCGTTCGCGGTCATGCTGGGGATGTGGGCCGACAAGTTCGGTGAAATCTGGACGGACAGCTTCGAGTTCTACAATTTCACGGCAAAATCTGGGACCGACCTGTTCGAATTCTGGATCCTGTTTGCCGCGATGGCGTTTTTCCACGAAACGGCGCATGGGCTCACTTGCAAACATTTCGGCGGCAACGTCGAGAAGATGGGCTTCACCCTGATGTATTTCGCGCCCAGCTTCTTCTGCGATGCGTCGCAAGTTTGGATCTACGGGGGCAAATGGGAGCGGATTGCAACCGCGATCGCGGGTATATGGCTTGATCTGATTATCTGCGTCATTGCTACCGTGATCTGGTGGGGCACGGCGACGGGCATGGTCATCCACGATATTGCTTACAAGGTCATGATGGTGACCGGGATTGGCGTATCGCTGCTGAACCTTAATCCTCTGATCAAGCTGGATGGATACCTGATTTTCTGCGAGCTAATTCACGAGCCCGATTTGAAAGAAAGAACTACAGCTTATCTATCCGGGATGGTCCGTAAAAACATTTTTAACCTGCCGGCCGAGGTGGAATATGTGCCGCGGCGCCGGCGCCCGTTTTATCTCATCTATGCGGTTCTTTCCGGAATGTACGGATATCTTCTTCTGTCATTTCTGATGGTGTTCACTTTTCATGTCTTGCAGGCTTATTCGCGGGAGTGGGCGTTCGTGCCGGCTGTCGCCATCGGGTATTGGGTCTTCAAATCAAGGATAAAGATGTTGGTGAGATTTATGAGAATCGTCTACCTGGACAAGAAGGAACGAGTGAAAGCCCGGCTCACTAGGCCACGCATTGCGGCACTTTCGGCCGTCGCACTGCTGGTGGTGTTGCTTCCCGTCTGGCCCGACTCTGTCGCCGGACGCTTTGTGCTGGAGCCGGTTCACAAGGCACAAATCCGTGCCGCCGTCGCTGGACGAGTGACGCGGGTACTGGTCCGCGAAGGACAATCCGTGGCCGCGGGCCAGCCTCTGCTCGAACTCAGCAACTTGGAACTGGAATCAGCGGCGGCCGGAGCCGATGCTGACCTGCACCTCGCCTCGGACCAGGTCAAACTTGCCCTCTCGCGCTATGGCGATTTTGGACCGGCAGAGTACAAGCGTCAGGAGATGGCTGAGCGCAGCCGTGCGCTGGTCGATCAGGTTGCCCTTCTGCGCGTCGCCAGCCCGATCCCCGGAATGGTCGTCACTCCGCGGCTGGATGATCTGGTGGGAACATACCTTCAGATCGGCGTGGAGATCGCGGAAGTGGCCGATCCCTCCAGCATGGCCGCCCGCATCTACATTCCCGAATTCGGGATGAGGAACGTTCGCCTCGGTTCCAGAGTGAGGCTCCAGCCGGAATCGTATGCCATGCCTCTCACTGCGACTCTGTCGGCGGTGGGCCCTGCCTCCGCGCCGGTCGAGCCCGGACTCATACCGCTGGATCAGTTGAAGGGCATTACCTCGCCCCGTTTCTATGTTGGGTCCGCAATACTGACCAACTCCGGCCAACTAAGGGAAGGCCTGACCGGCACGGCCAAGATCTTCGTAACTCGCCGCAGCATTGCCGGATTCACATGGATTTTCGTCCGTGACCTGGTCGATCGCCGCATGTGGTAGCCGACACAAAAGGAGAGACCACGCCCACGCGTGGTCTCTTTGCGTTGATCCGATTCGGACGGACTGAATGGCGCTCGCGGCTAGCGTACAGCTACGCGGTTTGCAGCGACGCGAGTCGCAGCTACTCTGGTCGCGGCCACTCTGGTCGCAGCTACTCTGGTCGCGGCTACGCGGGTTGCAGACACTCTCGTGGCGGCTACGCGGGTTGCGGCGACACGGGTTGCAGCGACGCGGTGCGCAGCTACTTTAGTCGCAGCTACGCGGGTGTGGGCTACCTTGGTCATGCCCGGGTTCTCGCTTACCTGCGGCATGCTCGCGGTTGCTTTCTTCGGTGTGCTCTTGCTGATCAAAGACTTCCTCTGGATCGCCATTTTCAATTCCTCCAAGTCAGATTTTGGATTGCCTTGCCACTCCAACAGCTCGCTCCTCCATATAGCACGGGGGATGCCAAAGTTGATTGCACGGGCCAGCGTCGCTGCCCTTGCGCAGAATCAATGAGTTGCAGCCTGAGTCGCACCCCAGGGCCAAAGGAGAACAATCCCAATCGGTTAATAATTAACCTATTGATGGTTAATATTTAACCAAGTTTCAAAGATTTCTCTTCCGGCAAAGGTATTTCATGCGTTGAGGGTCGACATGGAGCAGAGATGCCGCGGCGGATTTTCTGCCCCCGGTGCGGTTCATGGCAGCCATAAGGTACGCGAGCTCGATGCGGTCCATCTCAGCGTCGAAATCGACCCCTTCCCGGGGAAGCAGGATCGCCTCCTGGCTGGCGTGACTGGCCACGAGCAGTTGCTGGGGAAGATCTTTGAGGCCGATCACCGGGCTGTCGTTCATCAACACAAGGCGTTGGATGACGTTCTCCAGTTCTCGCACGTTGCCCGGCCAGCCGTAGTCCTCCATGACCGCCAACACTTCGGATTCGAGCTGTTTCATTGGTTTCTTGTTCGCGTGGCAATAAATACGGAGAAAGTGGCCTGCCAGCAGGGGCAGGTCCCCAAGCCTTTCGCGCAACGGCGGCACCACGATGGGAATCACATTAATGCGGTAATAGAGGTCCTCGCGAAACCGGCCGGTGTGGACAAACTTCTCCAAGTCTTCATTGGTGGCGGCTACCAGCCGGAAATCAATCTTCTTGGCGATCTTCCCCCCGATGCGGGTGACGATGCGCTCTTCTAAAACGCGCAGCAGCTTGCTCTGCAGAGCCAGACCCAAAGTAGCGATCTCGTCCAGGAACAAGGTGCCGGTATGGGCTAGCTCAATGTGTCCCGGCCTCGCCGTCTTGGCGTCGGTAAACGCCCCCTTTTCGTGACCAAACAGCTCAGTTTCAATCAGATTCTCCGGCAGAGCGGCGCAGTTGATGCTGACAAACGGCTTATCCGAACGCGGGCCCAGGGAAACAATGGCCCTCGCCACCAGTTCCTTACCGGTACCGCTTTCCCCCCGAATCAGAACCGTGCTGGCGCTGTCGGCCACCCGGCGGATGGCTTCGTAAACCCGGCGCATCGGCTCGCTGCCTCCGATCAGGTCACCGCACGCTTGTTGCTCAACCTCCTCACTATGACGGTTTCGGTGCTCGATCTCCACCGTCCGCTTCTCCAACACCCGGCCCAGGACGATCCGTACTTCCTCGAAATTGATGGGAGCCACAAAATATTCATCCACAGCGGAGTCGACCGCCTTGAGGCGAAGGTTCCGGCTGTTGGAGCGGGTCAAGGCGACCAGCACCAAATCCGGGCCCAGCGAGCGCATCTCAGCCAGCGCGGCAATTCCATCCTCACTGCGCTCACCCGCGGTGTCGATGTCGAGGAATATGGCATCGGGGATCTCCTTCCGGACCAGATCCTTCCACTCATCCCAAGTCTGGAGGACGCGTAGGTCATAGTCAGCGGCCAGATAAGCCTCAGCCTCCGGACGCACCAGTTCGTCGGTGGTCACGATGACAACCCGGTAACGGGAACGCGAAGTTTGACCTGCGGAGCCGCGCATGCCCCCTCCAAGGAGGAGTGGATTATGGCAAATTTTTTGCCCTTTGGGGGTTAATTTTTCATTCCGCCAACCCGGGAACTAAGAGAGACCAGGCGGCCTTGCAAAACGCACGGTATTCCCGTAACTTTAGCAACGCGCTTTAACCATATTCTCCACTTCTTCTTCGTAACGCTTAACGAATGTAGAGCCTCGAAAGGGGGACGGCTTGGACATCAATGTCCGGAAGCGCTCACAGGTACAGGTCGTACAACTCCGGGGAGCCCTCCGGATGGGCCCTGCGGTGGACGGTTTGCGCCAGGTCTTCGAGGAGAGTCTGGGCGGCGGTGACATCCGCTTCGTGCTCAATCTCGCCGAAGTACCCATGATCGACTCCACCGGAATTGGTTTGCTGGTGCGCTTCCTCGCTTCTACCAAAAAGCGTTCCGGGAGCATCAAACTGGTG
>Ga0070717_10002759_pt1 | contig 12420 bp, 7 predicted proteins | sample LARL113metaG_FD_71366 | JGI IMG/M metagenome (GOLD analysis project Ga0070717, IMG submission 71366) | Corn, switchgrass and miscanthus rhizosphere microbial communities from Kellogg Biological Station, Michigan, USA - LAR L11-3 metaG | ecosystem: Host-associated > Plants > Roots > Rhizosphere ...
CATCGATCCAACCTCCTCGTGATCCGTTGCCTGCTAAGACGCTCCAAGCCGGTAGCAATCATCGCTGAGTCAGGTTCCCTGCAGATCGTAGAAGAGAAGTCGTGGAGGCGGGACTTCCCCGGGAAGCCTACGACGATCTTGTCCGGCTGCTCGTCCAGCGGCGGCGAGGTCCCCGGTGAAGCGGCGGGGGGGACTCGCATCGAGGCGGCGATCTGGGCGGGATACCGGCAGTGCGGTGCGCTCGGAGGGCTGCACCGCTGCGCCCGGCCGGATCCTGGCCGGCTGAGGTGCCTGCGGCGGGCTCGGCTACCCGGCGAGCTGGGCGAGGAGGTTGGCCGCGTCGATGCCGCCGAGGCCGCTGAAAGCCTTGCGTTAAATGTCACTTTGAAGTTCTTGGTGCTGGGTGCGGTGCACGCGGCCGGTGACGTTCGCCCCGTTCATTCAGAGGCGTACGAGGTTGCGTGCGTGGCTGCGATGACCGGCCCGGCGGCCGTTACGAGCCCTTAATGGCCTGCGCCGGGGTGATCGTATAGGTGCCCGACATGGTCACCGGGTCTCCGTTGTTCCACATGAGAAAGACGGCGCAGTCAGGATTAAGGTGATAGGGATGCAAGGTGCTTCCGCTGGTTATGATTTTAAGTTTATGGGTGTTGTTGGTGTATTTACCTATGACCGCACCGGGAGTGGTGAATGCCCTGCCCCAAATCGCCGCGTTGCAGGTGTTACCCGTGAGGGCGGCCACGAATCCGGTGACGGTCGCGGTAGTTTCGCCGTTGGCCGCATCGTAAGAGCCGGCGTCCAGGTAGTACGGAAAGTCGTAGCCGGCCGTCAAGGTGAAATCTTCCAGGCCGCCGCCGATAGTGCAGCTGAAGGCCGGGCCAAACGAGAATGCGGTGATGGAGGCGATGTGGGTACCCGCCAGACCGCTTCCCGACCTGAGCTGGCCTGATATGGATGAGGATGAACAGACGAGTTCTGATCCGGTCGCGGTGTCGGTGAAGGTGACTTTGCTGCTGCTGCCGGAGAAGCTCCGGCCGGGCGTTACCGACCAGGTCGTGGCGGTGGCGGCGAGGGCCGCCGGGCCGCCCGAGCCGAGCAGCATTAAGGCGGTGGCGCAGGCGATGATGGTAGGTGTCCTAGTCAACATGATGCCCCCCCTGTGGCCGGCGGCCGCCGCGGCCCCTGTACGCGGCGAGACCGTTTACCGGTGATGGTTTGAGCGTTCCGGGCGCCGTTCCAAGATCACTCCGAGACGGCGGGAGGCGTCTTCGGCGCCCGGCTCTGGTTTGAGCGCGTGTCCTGGGTGGCGGGTTCTGCCTGGCTGGTCTGCGCGCGGCGGCCGGCGGAGGGCCTGGCCTTGCTCGCGGAGACGGCAGCCACGATGCACCGGAGCTGACCTTCCTGACGAAGTCCTCGCGCTGGGCGGGACGGCCCGGCGGCGGCCTGTCCGGGTGCCGTGGCTACCCTGCCGTGCTATGTCGGATCGTCCAGCATGGCCCGGGTCAGGTGGAGGTGCCGTGCCCAGTACGGCAGCGGCCTGAAGGTCATCGGTACGGGCTTCAGCGGTGTTTGGGAGTAGTCGAACGCGTTGCTGAAGTCGTAGGCCGCGGCGTCGTTGGGGCCGAGGGGGGCCAGGCCGAAAGCGTCCTCGGTGTAGGCGAGAATCCCGGCGAACGTGGTCGCTTTGGTGTCGGTGTAGCCCGGCCTGGCGTAGGGGCTGACGATGATGAGGGGTGCCCGGGGGCCGGCCTGCTGGCCGTTCGCGTTCAGCGTGGCCGGCGGGGGCACCTGATCGTAGAAGCCGCCGAAGTCATCAAACGTGATGAAGATCGCCGTCGATGACCAGTCTGGCCCGTCCTGGACGGACTGGACGAGCGAGCCGATCCAGTTGTCGCACGCGGTCATGGAGAACGAGTTGTGGCACGAATCGTTGAAGTCCGGCCCGCCGGGGGTGACCACGGAGAACGCGGGCAGCACGCCGTTGCGCGCGTCGTGGCGGAAGTCCGCCGCGGAGACCAGGTTCTGATCCTGACTGGTGTCCAGGCAGCCGGCGAACGTGGGGCAAATCGACCACGCGTACCCGCCAGACAAGGTCTTGTCACCCGGGTTGGCCTGGGCGGCGGTCGTCCCGTAGATCCGCCACGACAGACCGGCGGCGTCCAGCCGGTCCATGATGGTGGGAATGTGCGGAACTGGAGTTGACCTGAACGCGCCGCCATGGGCCAGGCCGAGTGCAGGGTCGGGGATGCACGACGGCTCGGTCTTCCGGAGGCCTGCGGGGCTGATCCAGGTGGTCACCTTGCTCGAGTCGCATCCCCAGCCGAGACCGGGAGTGACGCCTTTGGCCGGGTGCGGGTTGTCGCCGGTGAACCCGTCCAGCGTGCCGGCGACCGCATACAGGTGGCCACCCCACGAGGGCGAGTCGGCCATCGAGAACGTGTCGTCGGAGATGGCGAACTGGCCACTGAGCCTGGTCAGGTTGGGTATCTGCGAGGGCTGGTAGCCGCGGATGCACCGGTAGCCCGTCGCCGCGTCGCAACCGCCGTACTTGATGTTCTGCCAGCCGTCCATCCTCCCGCCGTCCATGGCGGCAACCTGGGAGGCGACCGAGTGGTCGATCGCGGGGACCCGGTCTTTGGCGACCGACGGGGTGACCACGGCGCCGTTGGACAGGGTCACCGACGAGGGCATGCCCCCGTCGGGGCAGCGGCCGGGATTGTGATCACACCAGTAGCCGAGCAGGTTGTCGAAACTGTGGTTCTCCACGTAGATGACAACGACGTGCTTGATGGGTGATGCCGTGCCTGCCGCTTTCGGCAGGCCAGCCGGGGCAGGCGCCGGCTTAACCGCCAGCGACGCCGTCCGGGCCAAGGCCCCAGCAGAACCGGCCGCGGCCGCCGCGGCGCCGGCGATGGTGGCGGCCGCGGCGCAGGCGATGAGGATGCGTGCTTTGGTCAGCATGGTTGTCTCCTTGGGCGCTCCAGCGGGGTGCTGGATGCGTGAGGTCTGGCTGCTGGATCCCCCGGCCGTTGTTGTGGCTGGTATCAACATGGGGAGCGGGGCAGTGGTTCACCACACGGGATGGCCCACAGGACGAACTCACAGGAGAACTCACAGGAATCGTTCTGGCCGGCGCAGTGACAACTGGCCTGGTAGCACGGCTTCTGATGGGTGGGCCGCTGGTGGCAGCGCGGGGCCGGTGGCCGGGTGCCGACCGACTGGCTGCTGTCGGTGGCTGCGCTGGGTAACGAGGTGATGGCGGTAGCCGACCGGGCTGACTCAGGAGGGGCTCGCCGAGGCAGCGGCTGAGCCCGCGGTCGGTTAGTGACCTGCAGCGGGGACCAACCGCACTGGCTTCGGCGAGCGCTAGACCGGCGCGCTTGGTACCGGCCGGGTTCACCGGCCCTGTGGGTGGCCGCGCGGGCCGACAGTGGCGCGGTAGCCTCAAGTGCGACGGCGGCTGTCGGCGCTGTCGTCAGCCCACCGCTGCTGCGCCACGGCCGACCTGATCGACCGGATCCCGACCGATGGGGTCGCCCGCCCGGCTATCGACCCGGATTACACTGCCACCATGGCACTGGACCCTGACTAGGCCCGCCCTAAGGGCAAACCCGCAGGTACGCGAGGGTGGGCACATATCTTGCCCACTCTGCGCGGGTAAGGGACGGTCCTGCCACTGCGCACAAGTACCGCACCAGGTTCGTTGTGTTGGCCAGGTTGTGGAGGGGTCTGGCCACGTTCCACAGCCGCACGGTGCCATCGGTGCTGCCGGTGGACAGGGTGGTGCCGTGTGGGCTGAACGCCACCGAGGTAACCGGCCCGGTGTGCCCGGTGAAGGGCGGGTCGGCAGGCTGGTGGGTGGTTAGGTTCCACAGTTGCGCCGTGCCGTCGGTGCTGCCGGTGGCCAGGGTCGTGCCGTCTGGGCTGAACCCCATCGAGGTAACGCTGCCGGTGAAGGGGTTGACCAGTGGGGTGCCGATCGGCTGGCGGCGGGTGGCGATGTTCCACAACCACACGGTGTTATCGAAGTTGCCGGTGGCCAGGACCTCGCCGTCGGGGCTGAACGCCGCTGCGGTGACCCCGCCGCCTTGGCCGACAAAGGGGCCGCCGGATTGCTGGCCGGTGGCCACGTTCCATAGCCGTGCCTTGCCGTCGGTGCCAACGGTGGCCAGGGTCGTGCCGTCAGGGCTGAACGCCACCGCGTGGACCGGGCCGCCGGGGACGGTGATGGGCCTGCCGCGCTGCCGTTGCGTGACCACGTTCCACAGCCGCACGGTGCCGTCATCGCTGCTGGTGGCCAGGGTCTTCCCATCGGGGCTGAACGCTACCGAGGTCACCGGCCCGTTGTCGCTGATGATGGGGGGACCCATCATCTGGCGGGTAGCGACATTCCACAACCGGAATATGTCATCGTCGCTGCCGGTGGCCAGGATCTTTCCGTTGGGGCTGAACGCCACCGAGGTAACAGCGCCGGTATAGGTGACAAGCGGGTACCCGATCGGGCGGCGGGTGGCCACGTTCCACAATTGCGCCGTGCGGTCGACACTGCCGCTGGCCAGGATCTTCCCGTCGGGGCTGAACGCCACCGAGTTGACACTGCGGGTGTGGACGCCGAGTACCGCACCGATGCCCTGGCCTCTCAGGATCGCGATGCCCGGGCGCGCGGCGGCGGCCAGCATGGCCGAGCGGGCGATGCTGGAGGGATTGATCCGCCATGCCGCAACGCTCAGCAGCTTGGAGAGGGCGGGGTCGGTGTCACCGATGATTCGGCTTTGGCTGGCCAGCAGTCCGGAGGTCACGACATGAAGTTGGCGTGTCACTTGCTGGCCCGCGCGGACGGCCACTACCGTCGCTGCGGCGAACCCGAGGACCAGGACGGTCAGGAGCGCGACGAGGACTTGCCGCTGACGCGCCCTGCGCTGGTTTGCACGGTCGCTGGCGTGCAGGAAGTCGCGTTCGGTATGGCAGAGTGGCGGGTGATGGGCAGGGTTGGCGGCGATCCGGGCCGCGGCGTCGCTGACCGCCTGCAGCAGGCTGCCGCCGTAAAGGTAGGACGGGTCGCGGGAGTGGCGGGCCCACTCGGCGGCGGTGGCGTGCAGCCGGGAGTGCACGATCCGGTCGGCGTGGGTGTCGGCGAGCCAGGTATCCCGCAGCAGCGGCCACGCTGTCAGGAGTACTTCATGGCTGATCTCCACCGTGTCAGTGGAGAGAGTGAGCAGCCGTTCCGCGGCGAAGGCTTCCAGCACCGCCGCCACATCCGCTGCCTCGGCAGCGGCCTTGCCATCGGTCAGCTCGGCCCGGATGGCCCGGTCGGCAGTGTCCACACCGTCGCCGCTGGTGGCGGTCAGACGCAGGAACACCTGCCGGGCCGCAGCCTGCTGGGCAGGGGTCAACGTGTTGTAAGCGCGCTGGGCGCTGGCGGCGACCGCACCGTCAATACCGCCTGCCCGGTCATAGTCAGCGAGGGTGACCGTCTGCCCGGTCCGGCACCGCCAGGCCTGGTCCAGGGCATGCGATAGCAACGGGAGCACCCCCGCGCCGACTGCCCCCGGCTGGCCGGTACGCACCTCGGCTAGCAGCAGGTCGGTCAGGTCGTCGTCGACCTTGGCACCGACTTTCTTGGCTGGCTCTGTGATGGCCATCCGTAGCTGCCGCTCGGTCATCGCGGTGACCAGGTAGCGGTCCTGCACCGGGTCGGCCAGCTGCGGGTAGCTGGCGCACCGGGCCTCAAAATCGGCGCGCAGCCCCAGCACCACCAGCGCGGCCGGCGCTTGGTCTGGGCCGTGCCCGGCGGCGGCGGCCGCGTGTAGCGCGGTGATGAACGCCCGCCGCTGCCCTTCCTCGGTGCACTGGGTGAACAACTCCTCGAACTGATCCACCACCAGCAACAACCGGCGCTGTGGCGGCTGATCTCGCCCCGCCGAGCGGCCATCCCGATCCCTTGCCGGACCGCGTGGCCCCGCCAGGGCGGCGGCTTGCCAAGCGGTTAGCGCGAAGCAGGCCGGAGCGGTGTCCAGCTCCTGCCGCACCGCCGCCGCGTCCACCCCAGCCAGCACCCCCACTCGCAGCGCCAGCTCATCCAACGGCGCACGGGTGGGGGTCAGCACCACCCGCGGCCAAGACGCTGACCCCAGCGCGGCCGCCAGTCCACCCGCCTGAATTCGGGGTAGCAAACCCGCCCGCAACAGCGACGACTTCCCCGCGCCCGATGCTCCCGATACCACCAGCAGGCCCACACCCGCCAAAAGCCGCGACATACGCTCCAGCACCTGCGTGGTGGCCGCATCCCGGCCGAAAAACAACGCCGCATCCTGCTCCTCGAACACGCTCAGCCCCTGGTACGGCGAACCAGCCAGCCCCAGTTGCTGCGCCTCCCCATTTCCGGCAGCCACCAGCACTGCCACAGCCGAGGCCTTGCCACGAGCCGCCGCCACGAACATCTCCGCGGCCGACCCAGCCAGCCCCAGCCCGCCAGCTAGCAACACGGCAGTGTCCTTGTGGGCGGTCCGGCTGATACCCCGCTCTAGATCACTAACCGTGCGTGGCGACACGCCCGCTGCCGCTGCCAGTTCTTCCTGCGTTAGCTGGGCGGCCCCTCGTAGCTCGCGCACCAGCACACCGAAACCCGGACCCGGTTGCTCGGCCATCGCCCAACCCCCGCACGCCTACAACCGCACCGATCAACTGCCTCAAGCTTCCAACAGATCCCGGGAACCCGCCAGAGATCCCGGGAACCCGCCAGACTCGCGACTCCGCACGCCAGCTAGACCCACCGCTCCGCCGACACAGCCCGCGAGCACTCCGCGCTGGGCATGCTCATGCCCGTCGCTTACGAGCAGGCACCAGCGGCCGGGGAGGTGGCCTGAGATGATCCCGCTTCCCGCCACCTCGAGCACCGGCCGTATCGGCCTTGTCAAGGTCGTTCCTCCTCAGGCCTTGCGGGTCTGCGGGGGCTCCACCTGGACAAGCCCTGCGCTCCGGCGGTTACATGGCAGCCATCAGGAAGCGGGCAAGAGCAAGATCAGCTCAATCGAAATGTCCACGCTTCCGCGGGACCCCAGTCCTGGCGCACGGAACTCTTTGGGGGGATGCAATGAGAAAGGTCGACCCCGGGGTCGAAGAAGCGATCGAGACGCTGAACATGAAGGACGGCCCGTCGCGCCGGAAGCTGCTCACCGGCACCGGGCTGGTGAGCGCCACTGCTGCGGCATCGGCGCTGCTGACCGCGTGCGGGTCCTCATCCAGCAACGCCTCTGCGACGGCGAAGACCACCGCTGGTAACTTCCCTAAGACGCCGGCATGGCAGTTCTGGTTCGTCAACCACGTCACCAGCAACCCGTTCTTTGTGCCTGCCCAGTACGGGTTCCAGGACGCCGCAGCGCTGCTCGATATCCCCGTGCCGAAGTGGGGCGGCTCGGCGTCCACCTCCAGTGTCCCCGAGATGGTGAGCTTCCTCGACACCGCCATCGCGGCTAAGGCGGACGGGATCGCCACCACGGTCATCAGCTCCACTGGGTTCACCGCCCCGGTGGCCCGGGCCATGTCCGCGGGCATCCCCGTGGTCAGCTACAACGCCGACGGCACGGTCACCAATGGTGTTCCTGATATCGGCACCAACCGCCTTTGCTACGTCGGCCAGGCACTGTACAACTCAGGGGTCCAGATGGGGAACCGCATCAAGTCACTCATCTCCACCCCCGGGGACGTCGTCATCTTCATCGCGACCCCCGGCACCGGGAACATCCAGCCCCGCTATGACGGCGCGGCGTCGGTGCTCAAGCCGGCGGGCTTCACGGTGGCGGAGCAGGCGACGGGGGCCGCGACCTCGGGTCAGGAATCCTCCGAGAACGCTTACATCCTGGCCACCAAGTCGAGTCTGAGAGGCGCGTTCGCGGTGGACGCGGGTTCGACCGAGTTCCTCGGCCCGGTGCTGGCGAAGAACGGCCTAGCCGGCAAGATCCCGGCCGGGGGGTTCGACCTGACTCCGGGCACCCTGTCCGCGATCAAGGCGGGCCAGCTCGACTTCACCATCGACCAGGGCCCGTACCTGCAGGGCTTCCTGCCAACGCTCTACCTCTACCTGTTCAACCTGTCGGGCGGCCTGGTCGCCCCGCCGGACACCGACACCGGCCTGACCTTCGTGACCAAGGCCACCGTGGACCCCTACTTGGTTCCCAGCCGATTCGAGGGATCGACCCCGGCGCAGAAGGTGATCCCGCGGTCTGGTCCCATCATCAACCCGGCGGCGACCTGATCTTTGGCACGTCGCGTGGCCGACCTGCGGTTAAGAAGTTGGGTTCTAGTCATTGGATTTTCCTTTGTCTTTTGGTTGTCTGAGAGGCCGACGTCTTCGGCGCCAGGTTTTCTGCCGGGGCAAGGCCGTGGAATGGTCCCTCGGCTGATGTTTACCGGTGTGGGCGGGAAGGGCCATACCCTTAAACTAAACAGTTCTGGGGAAGTGACATGGAATTCCGAAGATGCCAGTAAGGTAACAGGCGGTGACCCACCAGGGGCTGCCCGCCGCGGTGATCGCGGCGGAGATCCGGGCGCTGCGCAAGGGCTGCGGCGCGCTGGCCAGTGATCTGCGCAGACGGCTGGGCCCATGCCTGCGGGAACTCGCCACGGGGGGTGGCGATCTGCGCCTGCCCTTGGCGGGAGAGCTGGCCCGGCTGGCCGGTTCGCTGCCCGTTGATCTGCAGCTCGCGGTCTTGGCTAGCTTGGGCCTGGAAGACCAGACCGGCAGATGCTGCTGTTTGCGGACCGGGTTGGGTGTTTGGTTAACCAATCCAGCTATACCCCCGCACCGTCCTGCGCCGCATCAGCGATGCGGTGCAGCTGCTGACCGAGGAGGTCACGCGTGAACTGCACCGCCACCGCGGTCGGGCTGTGGCCGCCGCCAGGGGCTGGTACGGGGAGGAGTTCCGCGGCGTGCTACGCCTGGACATTCCCGCGGGAATGCTTACCACATGTCCTCCCTCGTCAGTCATGCTGGAAAGGCGGCACCGGCCTGGTGGGAACTCCCGCGGCAATCCTGTGATGAGTCATGGCAAGCAGGCCGGACAAGCTCCTGATCAGGCCAACGAGGGTGGCCAGGCCGGTGCCCGCAGCACCGGGGACAAGCCATTACTAAGATACATCCGCAAACGGTCGGGCATGCCACGAGTCACCCAGCGCCGCCAGCACCAAACCTGGCCCGCCCTGCCAGTCGGCATTGCCAGAACTAGCGAAGCCATACTCACAGGCAGGCTAATGGCACGGCGTCAGGCCCTCATCCCCTCGGTCGGACACTCTTCGGGCTACGCGGGTTCTCCGGGGCGGCAAGGGTCTGCCCACAGGGGCGATCGAAGTGGCCCTTGCAGCCAGGAGGTTCCGGAGCAGAACTCCGAGTGTCCGGACGAGGAGATGACCACCGGTGCAGCCCGATCTGCGAGGGAGGACCGGGGTGCGGGGTAGCGCCCCACGATAGAGTCAATGGTTGGCCAAGCCCCAGAGGTCCGATCGAGAGTGGATCGGGTGCAATTTACTTATACCTTGCCATCATGCGGGTATCTCTTTACTTAAAATGGGACTCTGAGTTGGTATCCGATTCGGCTGCGAGGGTCTCCACCTGGCCAAGGTCATGCTACGGCGAGGAGGCGCCATCGACATCGTTTCAAACTGGCCGCAGCGGAATCGCTTGACCAGTTCGATTAGTAGACGTACTATCCCGTTCACGGGGGGTTGGAGTGAGCGAAACGTTCCTCCTGATTCCTCGTGGTCGTTGCACTGAAAGGATGTATGGCGATGGCCTCGAGATTGCCAAGCCCACTGAAGGCATTTCAATCCGCCTTCGGGGGCGAGCTGGATCAACGAACTGCGCAAGACATTCAGGCTGAAGTAGAGCGAAGGATGCGGGATGAGCCGCCTATCCGAATAGCGTTGATCGGATTGACGGGCGTCGGCAAGTCCTCAACTATCAACGCTCTTTTCCACTCTGGGGCGAGTATCAGTCACACTCGCGCGTGTACACAAGAAGCCGAAGAGTACGACGCCGATGTAAAGGAGTACCCGACAGCCAAGGGCCGGAATATCCACGTATTCGACATGCCCGGGTTGGGCGAAGGCATAGAAGCGGACAAGGTTCACATCAAGACTTACTCGCGAGTACTGCCGGATGTGGATCTAGCTCTCTGGATATTGTCTGCAATTAATCGCGCGATAACTCCTCTTCAGTACTTTCTTATGGACCACGGTCATCTTACACCGAACTTGGTCTTCGGAATGAATAAGGTGGACCTGGTTCAACCTGGACCCGAATCTTGGAACAAGGTTCTCAATCTTCCTGGCCTCGAACAAGAGCAGAACATTAAGGGCCGAGAAGATGACATTCGGGATAGGTTGAAGGAGGTCAGATGGAAGGGTGAGGTAGTATCCTACTCGGCCGAAAAGCGCTATCAGCTACAGGAATTGTTGCATCAGATGCTACTAGCCGCCAGTGAAAAGCGGCGATGGGTGCTTGAGCAGTCGACCGAGGTGGCCGACTTTGAAGAGCTCGTAGACAAGACGAAGCTGCAAAAGTTGCAAAAGGCGCGAGCACTCGTTGGCGTCTGAGCAATGCCACCGAGGGGGCGGAATTAACGAGGTAGAGTGAGGCGCTCAAAATGAGTTTGACACCAGAACAACTCAGAGAAGTCGGTCTAACGCCCGAGGAAGCGCAGGATCTGGTTAGGCTCAATGCCAAGCTAGAGCAGAACTACAAAGCCCAGGCCCTCAACGGCGAGGTTGCGCGGAGATCTTTTGGAGAATGGCTATCAGACGTGCTTCCAGCAGTAGGAAGGGCACTCGGCATTGCAGCGAACGTTGTTTCAAAAGTTCTGCGCTCCGTGGCAGCGCTAATTAACGCACTCAACTAGGTTTATAACTCATTAGCCAAACTCAGGTCCCGTGAACATCGGGATGAACATTCCGACCGCACGAGCAGACTCGCACGCCGTCAGCTAACCGGCAGTGTCCGGCAGCGCAGTGCGGGCGGCTTCGCGGTGGTCGGCGACGGCGGTCATGAGCTTGTCGGCGCCGCTGAGCCGGTTGAGCCCTGGGCCCAGGCGGGGGAAGTAGTCCATCAGCGCTTTGAGTAGCCGGCCGGGGCCGGCGCTGATGACCATCTCGGGGTGGGGTTTGTCGATGGCGCGGAGGGTGGCGGCGGCCACTTTCTGCGGGCTTACCGAGAACGCGGTGCTGGCGGTCAGGCCGGTCTCGGCGAGGGTCCGGGCGCTGATCCCGGCGTCCTTGACGGGGCCGAGGATGAGGCTGGTGGCCGACACCCCGGTTCGCCGGCAGTCGCTGTGCAGCACCCGGCTGAAGGCGGTGAGCCCGTCCTTGGCCGCGGCGTAGGCCTCGGTGTGCGGGAAGCTGGTGTGCCCGGCCAGTGAGGAGACGTTGATGATCCGCCCGTACGCGCGCTGCAGCATGCCGGGCAGGAGCAGCCGGGCCAGCAGCAGCGGGCTGATCAGGTCGACTTGCAGCACGTGCTCGATCTCGGCGGGGGTCAGCACGTGGAAGCGGGTCTGCGGCTCGGTCGCCGCGTTGTTGACCAGCACGTCGACGCTGCCCAGCTCGGCGGCGGCCGCGCCGGCGACCTGCCGGGCTGCCTGCGGGCCGCCGAGGTCGATCGCGGCGGTGCTCACCTTGATCGCGCCGCCGAGTTCCCCGGCGAGCCGGGCGAGTTCGTCCTCCGAACGGGCTACCAGCAGCAGGTTCATGGGCCGGGCGGCCAGCGCCCGGGCGATGTACGGCCCGATGCCATGCGAGGCTCCGGTGACGATGGCGTTGCGCGGTTCCATGCCGCACGCTCCTTCGCTTGCTCGCAATTTCATCTGAGCTGAGATAGTCTTATTTCAAGACAATCTAATCGAGAGATGGGCTATGGGCAAATCGGAGGCCGCGCGGCGGCAGACCGGCCGGGTCGGCCAGCTGCTGTTCGTGGCGCAGCAGGCGGCGCAGGCGCTGGCCGTCGAGCGGCTGGAGCCGCTGGGGCTGTCACCGCGGCAGTGGGGGGTGCTGAGCACGCTGGCGGAGTCGGGGCCGCTGACGCAGATCGAGCTGGCCACCACGATGGCCATCGACCGCACCGCGATGGTTTACCTGCTCGACGGCCTCGAACAGCGCGAGCTGGTCGAGCGGGTACGCAGCCCGCGGGACCGCCGCGCGTTCCTGATCCACCTGACCCCCGGCGGCCGCGACGCGCAGCGCCGCGCCGCAGCAGCGCTCGACGGCGCCGCCGAGACCCTGCTCACCCCGCTCGCCGGGCCCGAACGCCGTCACCTGATTGACCTGCTGGCCAGGATCGCGGCCCACTGGCAGCAGCTCAGCGCCACCCAGCCGCCCCCCGGCACCAAGCAGACCGCACCCAAAGCCACAAGAGATGAGGTGCCCGCAAGCCCG
>Ga0070717_10002760_pt1 | contig 12419 bp, 8 predicted proteins | sample LARL113metaG_FD_71366 | JGI IMG/M metagenome (GOLD analysis project Ga0070717, IMG submission 71366) | Corn, switchgrass and miscanthus rhizosphere microbial communities from Kellogg Biological Station, Michigan, USA - LAR L11-3 metaG | ecosystem: Host-associated > Plants > Roots > Rhizosphere ...
AGTGGCAGTAGATGTATCAATAGACCAGGTGAGGTGGCTGAGACTTAGAGCGGTTGCTCTGAGTGCTTCGCATAACTCGACCGGTGAGTTTGGAATTTCCGCCCGGCGTCAGGTCGCGCCGGGCACCCGGAGTTCGCCGAAGAGGCCACATGACCCAGCGCGATCAGCAATTCGCGATGGGCCGCTTAGAGTGACCACCTCTTGGTTAATCCCAAACAGTCCGCCGGACAGCCCGCAGGCAAAAGCTTGCGGGCTGTTCTATTTTTGGGCGGTCTTCGTTGTGTTCTGCGTCCGTTGGGATGTTGGTCGGATGTAGAGGTTCAAGCTCTAATGAGGGTCGAGTTTCGATGATGTGGAATCAAAAAAGCCGGCTCGTAAAGGGCCGGCTGTGAACAACGTGTAAATCTTCCCAATTACCGATTCAGTTAGGGTGCGAGTGCGTTGACAAAATTCCATCCATCGGGCGTGCCGACGCCGGTCACGTTGTCCCAGCCGGGCGCCGTGGCCAGCGAAGTGTCCGTGCCAAAGGTGATCACGAACCAGCGCGTCGAAAACGGACTGTTATAAAACGCACTGAGATAGGTTGTGGTCCCATCCAGCGGAGCGGCAAGATCGTCAGCGGTTTCGACCGTGCTACCGTTGATCACTCCGGTCACGTTGTTTGCCGAACCGACTGGCACAACGTCCGTCACCGCGCCGGCAGGCAAACCATAAACCAACTGGGCTGCTTGTCCCAGACCATGACCAGCCTTCTGGGACGCAATCCCCATAATGGCTGAGAACATCGGGCAAGCCAGACTTGTTCCACCGATAACGCTGACTCCTAATTGGCCGTTGACAGTCTCAACGATTTCCACTCCAGTGAACGGATCGGCCAGCATAGAAATGTCAGGGACCAACCTCGCCGGTCCAGGAAGGCTACTTTGGAACGCCGGCTTGGCGAACGTAAGACTCGTGCCGCCTCCAGCCCCGAACTGAAAACCGAGCGAGAGCGGCGGAACCACCGGCGGACTGCCCAATGCGATAGTATCTGCGATCCGGGTGAGGTTGTTCCCCCAGCCAGTCTGGAAGTTAATGGTGTTATCTGGATTCAACGCCAGGCTGGTACCGCCAATTGAAGTGGCGAATGGAGAACTGCCGGGGAAGCCAACCGTCTTGAAGCCAACAAGAACGGTATCGTCGCCAAAGTCGCCAGAAGAGAAGTTCACGTCGATTCCCTGCACGGCGGCCGATTGGAGAATGCGGTTGTCGCGGATAAGCTGAGCTGGATTTCCAAGGCCTTCCACGCTCGACCAGCTATTCGAAATGGTGTTGCCCAGATGATGTACGACCGCGTAGTTGACGGCCTCGTCAAGGTCATTGGTGTTGTTTGGTCCGATGACCAATACAATATTGGCCCCGGGAGCCATGGCGTGGACCCATTCCACATCAAGCGTGATCTCATCTCTCCAGCCGGCGCTGCCGCCAAAGTGCGGGACGCCCGGGTTGTTGACGGCGCCCGGGGCGCGTAGAACCTGGAAATTAGACGAAGTCAGATCCGGCAGCCCGTAAACCTGGGAGAACACTTCCGCGTCGCTGGCAATCGTGGGGTCACCAAAGGCATCGGTAATCACAATCGTCTGCCCAGTGCCATCCCATCCAGCTTGATAGAGAGGGGTCATGTTGTAAGCCGTGTGCAACTCGCTGGGCTGATAACCACATGGCGCCAAGTGCCCGAGCGAAGTGTTAGTGATGTTGGCACCGAAGCGGTTTCCAGCGTAGGTCGCGGTGTTGCCGCCGCCGGTGAAGGTTTGCGTCTCGGGCGCGCGGAAGCATTGGCTTTCAAAGAAAAGCCCATTCGAACCAACGCTCAAGGGACGCTGAGCGACCGGAGTACCGTCGGGCGACGTCGGACGAACCACCATCGGCTGAAAACCGAAGTCGTCGAGTCCGGTAACCGCCGCAATCAGTCCACCCGCGGAGCCGTTGGCCGAAGGATCGGCTTTGTTCGAGCGGTACGTTGTGCCGTTCAAATCGTAGTTATCGATCTGAACGTTGAAGGCTTTCTCAACCCCACCCACCGTGCCCTGAACTTTCACGTAGAAGTTGTTTTCGGCTACGCTCAGCAGAGTGAGCCCGTGCGCGGACAAGAAGGTTTGCACAGCCTTCACTTCTTGAGCGGTCGGGCTAAAACTGGCGTTGAATTGGGCTTGGGTAAGCCACCTATGAAAGTTCGGGGAACCCTTCTGGTTTAGTTGTTGAGCCAAATTATCTAACTGGTTTTCGTTGTGAAGCTTCAGCCAAGCCGTAACCGAGATGACGGTAGATGGATCCGCCGCGCCCAAGTCTTTAGCTTTCTTGATGAATCCGGGCGTGTTACCTGGGATCTTGTAGCTTTGCGCGTCCGCTATTGCAGTCAACCCCAGCAATGCGCTCAGGGTCGCGAGGCCGACAAGTCGCCGGCTAGTTAGAAGAGAGATTGAAGCCTTAGTGAAATCTTGCAAGGTCATACGAAACCCTACCTCCTGGAAGATTGTGGGAAAGCATAAGGCCAGAAATAAGGATAAAAAGTGATGCAGCGCACGATTGCAGCCACCAAGCCCGAATTCAGTAAAGAATTGACAGTCTACTTATTGAACTCAAAATCCATTGAATCATAATGTTGCGTGGGACACGTGAATCGCTGCCTGACGGTTCAGACCGCGAGCATCCTAACTCGCCTTCCGTCCTCGGATCAAAGGAAACGGTCTTGCAGAAATAATGCAAACACTTGCGCAGATTGGAGATCCGAAATCGAGAACTGTTTTAGACGCATTTCCGAGATGTCGTGGATGAAAAAATCTGAGGTTTGATTGAGGGTGCGACTACGGTTGGGCTTTGCTCAGTCCGAGGTTAACAACTTCGGCGGTGTCCTTGGCGAGGCTCAGCTTTTCGAGTTCGGCGAGCGTGAACCAGCAAGCTTCGATGGCGTCACCGGAAGCGTGCAGGTCGCCTGAAACTTTCTCACAAAGAAAATCGATTAACACATAATGATAGACCGTCCTCTGCTGCTCATCTGGAACCACGCGATCGAAAACTCCCAGCAGTTCCGAAGTTCGAACCACCAGTCCGGTCTCCTCAAGAGCTTCCCGTTCCGCCCCTTGCCGCAGAGTTTCTCCCAGCTCCAGCATGCCTCCAGGAATAGACCACTCTCCCAGAAGCGGAGGATGGCCGCGCTTGATCAGCGCCACCCGTCCACTGTCCACGATGATTGCGCCAACCCCGACCAGCGGACGATCTGGATACTCGCGTTGCATTGACCTTGGTTATATCCCCGAAAGCTGAATAAGGAAAATGGCTTCCAGGCGTGGGGGGCCTGAGAGTCAATATGGGGTCTGAGAGTCAATATAAGGAAGGATCAATGTCGCATTCTTGGTGATCGAGGAATAGACGGTATCGCGGCGCGTATAACCCTACCTTCCGATCTACAATATTCTCGTGGCCCTTGAGGAATACAAACGTAAGCGGCGCTTTTCCGATACTCCCGAGCCTCCGCCTAAGGTGGAGAAGAACAAAGGACACCGCTTCGTCGTCCAACGCCATCGCGCAACCCGCCTTCATTACGATTTCCGCCTGGAAATGGAAGGTGTGCTCAAGTCGTGGGCCGTTCCCAAAGGGCCGTCGCTCGATCCCGCCGACAAGCGGTTGTCCATGCAGGTGGAAGATCACCCGGTCTCGTATTTCGATTTCGAGGGCATCATTCCGGAAGGCAATTATGGCGCAGGGACCGTCATGGTGTGGGACGTAGGCACCTGGGAGCCCCTCTCGCCGGAAGTAGTAAATGGAAAATATCTTCCTGGGACCGAAGCGGAAGCCGCAGGCATGATCAAAAAGGGCGACCTGAAGTTCCGTCTGCACGGCAAGCGGCTCAATGGCGATTTTGCCCTGATCCACATGAAAGCCCGACGGCCAGGGAGCAAAGGCACTGAATGGTTGATGATCAAAAAGCACGACGATCATGTCGTAGAGCCCTTCGACATTGATCGATACGACACTTCGATGCTGAGCGGTAAAACTATGGCCCAGATTGCTGGCGATGAGGATTCTGCGGAGTGGCAAAGCAGCAAGAAGGCATCTCGTCGAAGAGTAAAGGCCGGTTGGCTTGCAGAAAGCATTGCCAAACTCGACAAAAAGAAGACCGAAAAGAAGACAAACCAGGGGTCGGAGAAGCACAAAGGAAAATCACGCAAATCTGTAACAAGCAACTCGTCGGAAACCAATGTTTCAGAAACTTCCTCTGCGTCTTCTGCGGTCCAAGGCTTAAAAGGTGCAACAAAACGGCCGATGCCCACAGCCATCACGCCCATGCTCGCCTCGGTGACGGAAACGCTTTTCGATGATCCCAACTGGCTCTTCGAAATCAAGTGGGACGGCTACCGGGCCGTCGCTTTTATTGAAAACGGAAGTGTACGTCTGGTTTCGCGCAACCAGAACGATCTCACTGCCCGCTATCCTGAGTTGCGAGACCTGGCGAAATTCGTGAATGGAAAGAATGCAATTCTCGACGGAGAGGTAGTTGTTCTCGATGAGCAAGGTCGATCGTCATTCAGCCTAATGCAACAGCGCACCGGTCTGCGAAGTCATGGTCGCCGGACTACGCCCCGCTATGACCTTCCTATCTTCTACTATGTGTTCGACCTTATTTATCTAGACGGCTACGATTTGCGCCGCGTGACGCTCGATGATCGCAAGCGCGTGCTTCGTGAGGTTCTGCTTCCGGGAGACGCCGTGCGCTACTCCGACCACTACGCCGGAGAAGGTGTAGCGTTGTTCGAGGCCGCCAGACAGAAGGGGCTTGAAGGCATCATCGCCAAGAAGTGCAATAGCTGCTACGAAGAGCGCCGCACCCGCGAATGGTTGAAAATCAAAATCACACAAACTGCGGACTGCGTGGTCGGCGGGTACACCGATCCCGACGGCGCGCGGCAGCATTTTGGCGCTTTAGTACTCGGACTCTATAACGACAAGAAGCAGTTGATCCACGTGGGCAATGCCGGTACCGGATTCACGCAAGTAACGCTCAAGCAGATCGCGCAGGTTCTGAATGAAATCGAAACCAAGAAGAATCCCTTCACCGGCCCCGTGGAACCAAAGAAAGTGCACTGGGTAGAACCCCTGCGCGTGGCCGAAGTAAAATTTTCCGAGTGGACGCATGAAACCAAGGAAGGTGGCTTGAAGCTACGCGCTCCGGTTTTTCTCGGCCTGCGAGATGACAAGGCTCCAGAAGAATGCACGTTCGCCATTTGAGGATGCTACGCTAGCGGGCAATCGTGGGTGATACGGCACCAAAAAATACAACCGATTAGGGAGACGTTGGTTGCAACGGTCTCTCTTGCTCAAGCGCCGCCGTTGTTTCCACAAACAAGAAATCTGAGATGCCGCAAACTCGCAGGGATTAAAGATACATCGCAACACAAAAAAACAAAGGAGGCTCCATGCACCATGCTCCGCGCTTTCTAAAAATTGTGGACGATGCAAAATCGCGCATCCAAGAAACCACAGTTGATGACGTGAAACAGAAACTGGAGGATGGCGACAAATTCCTCCTAGTGGACGTGCGCGAAGAAAGTGAATTCGCCAAGGACCACCTACCCGGTGCCATCCACTTGGCCAAGGGCATCATCGAGCGCGACATCGAGGGTCGCGTCCCCGACCTGAACGCTCCTTTAGTTCTCTACTGCGGCGGCGGCTTTCGCTCCGCCCTCGCCGCCGACAATTTAAAAAAAATGGGCTACAGCAACGTGCTCTCGATGGACGGCGGCATCCGCGTCTGGCGCGAAAAAGGATTTCCTCTCACTCGTCAATAATCTTCCATCCGGAGTAGCTCTGCCCTTGGATCATCGTCTCACGCGAAGCGACGCCCTCTCAGCTCGCGTTAGCGGACGCGTCTTCCCTTTCGCCAGGTCTCCGAGTCGAACCTGACCAATGGCGGTCCGTACAAGCCTTAGCACTTCGATTCCGAGAGCAGCGAGCAGTCTTCTGATCTGCCGATTCCTGCCTTCGTCCAAAACAATTTCCAGCCAGCAATTCTTTTTTCCAGTGCGCAGAAGCGCCGCACCTTTCACCTGCAAAAGCTCGCCACCCTCCACTTCGAAACCAGCAGTCAACCGACGCAACAAATCATCATCCGCCACGGTCGCGATTTGTGCGTGGTAAGTCTTATCCAAGTGGCTGTCCGGCGACGTAATCCGCGCACCCCATTCCGAATCATTCGTGAGTAGCAGCAAACCCTCGCTTGCTTTATCCAACCGCCCCACAGGAGCTACCCACGGCAAACGCTCGGGAAGCAATGAATACACAGTGGGACGCCCTTGCTCGTCCCGTGCCGTAGTAACCAAGCCGCGCGGCTTATTTAACATCAGATAGATTTTTTCGCCGGCGCGCACCTGGTTGCCGTCCACTTCGATTGAATCCTTGCCAAACACAACCGGCTTCTCGGGATCGCGAACCACATGACCGGTGACCCGCACTCGGCCGTTCGCGATCAACCTTCTAGCCTGCGACCGCGAGCAGTACCCAGTCTTTGAGAGAGCGCGAGCCAGCCCAGAGGACCGAACTGTTCCTTTTCCAACCATTTGTTTCCGGATTAGAACGCCTAGAAAAGCGTCCGCCGCGATTACACATTGCACAATTTGCGATGCAAGCGGTTCAAAATTGATGCGATATTAACGGTTTACGCGTTAAAAAAAGCTAGAAATGGGCGAGAATCTATTTCCATCGCATGATCTGCGGTGCAATAATGCGTGGACTTTGAATTGCACAGCATTCTGAGTTACAACATTAGAAACCTCTCCAGGATAAATTTTCATGTGGCTCGAAAAGCTCATATCAGGCGTACTGCGAATCCTAACTCCCCTCGGCCCGCGTTATCTGAAGCCCTCGTTCACGCAGCGCCTCCACCTGTTGTGGGTATTCCGCAATTTTCCCACTCTGCCCGTCAAAGTTCTAAGCTCTCGCCAGCAGCGCCTGATCGAATCCATGTGCGCTGAAAACCGCTTCGTCTCCTTCGGCGCAGGCGCGGACGATGCTCCTCTACTGGGCACCCTAGAGCAGCGACCGCCAATTCCTGAGGCTGCACCCGCCCGCCGCCCCAGCAGCTCGGTCGCCGACTCAGTCGCCCCCTTCGCCGCCGACGCAAGGCGTCGGTAAAGTCAATCGTCTTTCAGTGCGTCCTTTTATATACTCCGTCGCAGTGTTTCCTTGATATAGGGGAGGAACCATGGCGACTTCGCGTTCATCCGTCTCCTCGCTAGAGAAGATAATCATATTCTGTCTACTTGGCCTAGCCACCGGCTCGGGCCGATCCGCTGCGCAGTCCGCCGACAAGGAGCCGTTGCATTCTCCCGGATGGGTAGTCATTTCTGTGGACGAGTATCGAGCTCTTCGTGCTAGGGCCTTTCCCACCGAACGCGACCAGGAGGTTCTGCCAGTCGAGGCGACTCTGACGCGAGTTGATTACGATCTGCGGGTCGCCTCCGACCTGGCCAGCGGCCGCGCCAGTCTTACCGTAGACGTAATAAAGGATGGCTGGGTGCACGTTCCCATACCGGCAGGGCTGATGGTTCGCGAGGCGCGACTCGAAGGGAAACCTCTGTCCTTAGTTCAAGATTCGAGCGGAAAGGGCGGAGGACGTGTTTCGGCCCTGCTTTCCCATACCGGACGATCAGTTCTCTTGCTAGATGTCGCCTTTCCAGTTGTTTCCTCAACTGGCAACGAGAGCATCACCCTCCCGGAGACTGATTCGGGCGTCACCCGCGCGATGGTCGAGATCCCTCGTCAAGGAGTGGACGTCAGAGTTGCCGGTGGTCTCTTGACGGAAAATTCGGAATCGGGTGCCGAGAGCAAGTGGCTCGCGTATGGCCACGGGACCGAACCGCTGACATTCACTTGGCGAAGACGGACTGAAGACCACCGCAGCACTCAGCCGCTGCGACTTCGCGGATCACTGACCGAATTTGTCAGCCTCGGCGAGGATTCAACTTCGATTTCGGCGGAGGTCAGTGTCGAAATAACCCAGGGAGTAGCGTCCGGCGTGAGAATTTACATTCCCGATCAGATCAGCATTAACCAGGTCTCGGGCGCCGTCGTCGCCGATTGGCAGGTAAAAGCCGGCGAGTTGGTTGTGACATTCTTGGAACCGCTTGAGCACGACGGCCGGTTCACCGTAACCGGCGAAACTCGATTGCCTCGGGACGGCCAAATTCAAATTCCACTTTTTCACCTGCTGAACACCGAACGAGAAACCGGTGGTGTAGCTGTAGAGGTGCTCGGCGCCGGCGAAATGCCCGCGAAAGACATAAAAAACCGGGGACTGGAAGATGCCGATGCCACCGATCTTGGCGAGATGGTTTCCAGCCGCCAGTCTCCTTCGCTGGCCGCTTTCCGATTTCGCGTCGGCGATCCTGCCGCGCGCTCCCTCTCAGTTAACGTCGCTCGTTACACCCAACAAGCCGTTCTGTTGGCGAACGTGGAGGAGGCGCGCTATCGGGTCCTTTTGAGCAATGACGGCAAAACGCTCGTCCAGGCCCGGTATGCAGTCCGCAATAATCAAAGAAATTTCTTGAAGATCACATTACCTCCGGGAGCAATCGTTTGGAGTGCCGCATTGTCTGGAAAGCCAGTCAGGCCGGGACAGGCGCTCGATGGCAGCCTTCTACTTCCACTTGAGAAGTCACGCGGCGGTGACGAGGCCCCCGAATTTGCGGTCGAAATGGTGTACTTCGCTCGCGGACCTAAATGGGACGACAAAGGCGAATTCAAACTCATGCTGCCCGCCCTTGATCTTCCCGTCTCTCGAAACGGATTGCTAGTCTACTATCCGCCATTATTCAAAGTAACTCCTCAGCCTGGCGGCGCATTCCGGACAGAAACTTACCAGAACCCAGCATCTGCAGTCCTCAACGGCGAAATGGCGGTAGCAACAGGTGGCGGAGTTGGCGGAGGAGGGTTCGTGTTTAAGGCTCAAGAATCGGCGGCGCAGGTGAACACTCAGGCAGATTCGACTCAGGCGCTGGTTGACAAGTTTAAGACCAAATCGCTTGGTGCCAGAGCGACCGGCATTCTTCCCATCCGCGTTTCGTTTCCAGCCTTCGGCTCGTCAGTATTCCTAGTTTCAGAATTGACCAGTCCCAGCCAATCACCTACATCCACACTCGCTTACCAGCACGAGAAAAGAGGAGGTACGAAGTGAGACCAGCTTTCTTGATCCCGATGCTGATCGCTTCCACCTTGCTGCTGGCCCAGGAGAAAGGTGCTCTTCCTCTTCCTGATCCCGGCAATGTGACGCTGACGCTCGACGAGTACAACCGGCTGTCGGAGTTGGCCAACAGGCCCGTTAAGAAACTGGAGCCGCCTCCGCTTCCGTACTTGTTGAAACATGCGAACCTAAAACTGCGAGTGGATAACGAGTCAGTCTTTGGTACGGTCGAGTTTGAAGGTGAGGTTCTCAAGAAAGGCTTCGCCAAAGTTCCCCTCGCTTCTGGGATGACCATTCTTGAAGCGCATCAGCAAGGTAAAGTTCTTCCGCTTGAGGAAGACCGTGGGATGCAAACCGCGGTCTTGGCGGGTCCATCAGAGTTTGTAATTTCACTCGAAGCGGGTTTGCCGCTCAAAATCGACGCTGGGCGCGCTTCATTGACCCTGCCAGTGCCCTCTGCGGGCAGCGCTACTCTGACCTTCTTGATTCCCGGCGAGCACACTTACGCAAACATCAGCCCAGGCCTGATCACAAATCGCACTTCGGAAAACGGGCACACGACCATCGAAGCCACCCTGGTTCCCGGCCAGGCTGCCAATCTTTGGTGGGGGACGCGCGCAACCGCGACGCCGGCCGGGGCCCGCGAAGTTCGTTTCCTTGCCGACTTAAAAACCCTTATCTCCGTCAGCGAGGCCGGCCTTTCGGTGGCAGCTCTCGCTGATATCACTGTGGTTCAAGGCGATCCCTCGCAATTCGAAGTGGTCCTGCCCGCGGACTACGAAGTTACGGGCGTGACCGGAGCGTCCCTCGAATCAAGCGAAGTGCAGTCGGGCACTTTGGTCTTGAAGGTCAGCACTCCCGCCCAGCGTAATCATCAGTTCTTGATTTCAATGGAGCGGTCAATCTCATCCGCGAAGACTGATGCACCCCTGCTCAGCGTCAAGAATGCGCAGCGCGAAACTGGCGAGATCCTCGTAGAAGGCGCTGGCACAATGGAAATCACTGCCGCCGAAAGCGGTGGCCTGAAGCGCATGGACGTAAAAGAGGCCAACCCTTATTTGCGTTCACTCGCGCATTTTCCGCAGGCCGCATTTCGTTACCACCGACAGCCCAACGAAACCGAGAACCTGGCGTTGGAGTGGGTACGTTTCCCCGACAGCAGCGTTCTTGCCGCGGTTGCGGAAAATGCGGTTGTTACTACCCTCGTAACTTCCGAGGGGAAGTCGCTGACGGAAGTAAAGCTGATGATCAAGAACCAAGCGCAACCCTTCCTGAAAATTGCGCTCCCCAGCGGCGCCAGCATCCTCTCAGCCGATGTTGCAGGGGAAAAAGTAAAACCGGTTGAAGCACCCGACGGCAGCCGCGTACCGCTGTTGCGTCCTGGATTCCGCCCCACCGACCTCTACACCATCTCGTTTGTCTTCTTGCACTCGGGCTCGCCATTCGCTAAAAAGGGCGGCTCGGAAATCTCGCTTCCGGGCATGGATATTCCCATCGATTTGTTGCAATGGGAAATCTTTCTCCCGGAACAATTCAAGGTGAAAGATTTCACCGGCGATGCGATCTCTTCCGATCTCGTTCCAACCGCCTTCCAGCCCAACATGGGCGCTGATCAGATACAGGAAGCTCAGCTCTCAATCAATGCCAATAACTTCAAAATCGAATCGCTGCTTCCCGGGCAGCTAGGCGGAATTGTGACCGATCCATCGGGGGCGGTCGCTCCCAATGTGCGTGTCACGGTGACCTCGGATTTGGGTTTTAACATGACGACGCTCACAAACGGTGCAGGCTTTTGGCAAGTCTCGAGTGTGCCTTCAGGAAGTGTAAAAATTCAATTGGATTCGAGAGGTTTCAGGACGACAGTTCAGAACGCTTTGTACGACGCCAACCGGCCGACGCTGATCAATCTTGTTTTGCAGGTTGCCAACACGTCGGAAACTGTCGAGGTAACTGCCGTAGCCACTGGCACCTACGACAACCGCGAAGCGCAACGTTCCGCACGCGAAGCCCAGAAGCAGGCCCAGGCTGCCCAAAATGCTCCATCGTCAAACGTAATCAATTTGCAGAGACGCGTCGCGGGCGTCCTGCCAGTCGCTGTCGACGTACCACACGCAGGCACAGCATTTCATTTCGTCAGGCCGCTGGTAATGGATGAAGAAACAAAAATCAGTTTCGCGTATAAAAGTAAGTGAAGTTGGTTGCACGCACCCTAGGTGGCCTGTCGAATCTTGACAAAAACTCGGGGGGACTCGGGGACAAAAACTCGGGAAAACTCGGGGACAGAAAGAGCTCGGACAGAAAACTCGACGACACACGGGACGTTCCCCGGCTCTGTCCTTTTGGCAGGCTGTCCACCTTATGCACTACTCAAACCTCTCCTATTCGCTCCACCGCCTAAACAACAGCGCCCCATTAGTTCCGCCAAAGCCAAACGAGTTCGACATGGCGTATTCGATTGAGGCTTTGCGGGAGTGGTTGGGGACGAAGTCCATGTTGCCGGTGCCGGGGTCTTGGTTTTCGAGGTTGATGGTGGGAGGGAGAATCTGGTCGCGCAGGGCGAGCACGGTGACCCCGGCTTCCAGGCCTCCGGCGCCGCCGAGCAGGTGGCCAGTCATGGACTTGGTCGAACTCACAGCGAGTTTGTGTTCGCCGAAAAAGTTGCGGATGGCGTGGGCTTCGAGCGTGTCGCCGATCGGCGTGGATGTGCCGTGAGCGTTTACGTATCCGATGTCGCTAGGATTGATCTTGGCGTCGCGCACCGCGTTTTTCATTACGCGGAAGCCGCCTTCGTGTTCGGGCGCAGGTTGGGTGATGTGGTAAGCGTCTCCGCTCATGCCGTAGCCAACGATTTCCGCAATCGGCTTCGCTCCGCGCGCGCGGGCGTGTTCGAGTTCCTCAAGGATTAGAATCCCCGCGCCTTCGCCGATGATGAAGCCATCACGATCGCGGTCCCATGGACGGCTGGCTTTTTCCGGTTCGTCGTTGCGCGTCGAGAGAGCGCGCATCGCGGCAAAGCCTCCAACGCCCATGGGAGTAATCGCAGCTTCGGAGCCGCCGGCGATCATTACGTCGGCATCGCCGTGCTGGATAATTCTGAAAGAATCGCCGACCGAGTGCGCGCTGGTGGTGCAGGCTGTCGCAGTGGCTTCATTCGGTCCTTTGGCGCCAAATCGCATGGAGACGTGCCCGGCTGCAAGATTGATGA
>Ga0070717_10002761_pt1 | contig 12419 bp, 13 predicted proteins | sample LARL113metaG_FD_71366 | JGI IMG/M metagenome (GOLD analysis project Ga0070717, IMG submission 71366) | Corn, switchgrass and miscanthus rhizosphere microbial communities from Kellogg Biological Station, Michigan, USA - LAR L11-3 metaG | ecosystem: Host-associated > Plants > Roots > Rhizosphere ...
CGAAGCTCGGCGACGGCCATATCGATCGCGCCCTGGTGGTGGGGGATCATCATAGCGGCGAATTCCCGGTCCACTTCACCAGTGGGACGGACCTGCATCGAGACCATCATGCGGTCCATCGCGGCATTCATTTCATGCGCAAATTCGCTCGCAACCGTCGGGGCGGGACTGGCCGCCGTCACGAGAACCGCAGCGCTTAGCAGGTAGGCCGTTCGGTGCATTGGCTGTGACCTCCCTACAATGTTGGCCGGCTTATTCTTTCGCCACGTCCATCACGGCCCGGGCGAAGTCTCTCGGCGCTTCCTGCGGCAGGTTGTGGCCGATCCCGCCGCTGATGGTCCGATGTTCGTATCTACCGGTGAATTTGGCGCGATAGGCCGCGGGCGGTGGATGCGGCGCGCCGTTCGCGTCGCCTTCCATCGTGATCGTCGGAACGCCAATTGAAGGATAAGCTGCGAGCTTGCGCTCGACATCGGCATAACGTGCTTCGCCTTCCGCGAGGCCCAACCGCCAGCGATAGTTGTGAATTACGACGGCAACATGGTCGGGATTGTCGAAGGATGCCGCAGTGCGTTCGAACGTCGCATCGTCGAAATGCCATTGCGGCGAAGCAAGCTTCCAGGTCAGCAAGTTGAATGCACGGGTGTTCTTCTCATAGCCCAGGCGGCCCCGCTCGGTCGCGAAGTAGAATTGGTACCACCATTGATATTCGGCATCGGGTGGCAACGGCTGCTTGTTCGATTCCGGGCTGCTGATCAGATAGCCGCTGACCGCAACCAGTCCGCGCACGCGGTTCGGTGAAAGCGCAGCGAGAATGTTGGCCGTGCGGCCACCAAGGTCGAACGCGCCCAGGATCGCTCGATCGATCTTTAGCGCGTCCATGAAATCGATCGCATCCTGGGCCATCGCGGCGGGTTCGCCATTGCGCACGGTATTGGCGGACAGAAAGCGGGTGTCGCCGAATCCGCGAAGGTAGGGCATGATGACGCGATACCCATGCCCGGCGAGAATCGGCGCCACTTCGACGAAGCTATGGATGTCATATGGCCAGCCGTGCAGCAGGATCACCGCCGGGCCGTCCTGCGGTCCCGCCTCGGCGTATCCGACGTTCAGGATGCCTGCTTGCACTGACTTGACCGGCCCGAAGGTGGCCGCGCCAGCAATTCGTCGTGGAACCGTTTGTGCTGCGTCCAAACTCGTCGCGCCCACTATCCCTAGCGGCATGGCCGCTAAAGCCACGGCCGCTCCGCCACAAAAGTCTCGGCGACCAAAATCGATTTTATTCATAGGACTTCCTCCGTCGCGATCATGCGGAGCTGGATAAGCCCAGGTTACGCAGTGCTCGGCCGCGATGGAGAATGCTGGTCCGCTACAGGAGGGAATACGCGGCTGGGGCGGCATCTGCTCCGGTTGGTTGGAGTGGTCAAATGAAAAGCCGACACGTCCGCGGCGCGTCGAAGCTATTGCGGCATCCGCCGTTTAACGTCCGCAATACGCCGGAAATAGACACATGAGAACAGTCCGCTAACGGCCAAAACCGGAAGCATGGTGACTCCGCTGGCTAGAGCCGAGCGCCGAGCCTAAAGGGCGGCCGCGAGAGTTTCGATCGGCAGGAACATAGTCCGACTATCGGTGGGAAAGATCACAAAGCCGTACTTCAGGTAGAAGGTGACGGCTTCGTCATCGATTGCGTGGACCATGAGGGCGCGAACTCCGGCAGCCTGCGAGATCTCCAAGGTGCGCTGCATCGCTTCCGTCAGCATCGCCGGGCCGATCCCCTTCTTCTGGTGGCGTGCGTCGACGGCCAAGCGGCCTAGCAACATGACAGGCACCGGGTTAGGCAAGTCATGGCGTATCGTCCGAGGCAAGTCGGCGCGAGTCACGCCGCCCGTCGCCAGCGTGTAATAGCCGACGACGTCTCCGGCTTCCGGTCCGGTGTTGGCGACAACGACATAGGTCCGAGATGAGCGACCCTCGTTGTCGAGGGCGTGGGCCTTCAACCAGTCGGTGAGTTTTGGTTTGCCGCAGTCGAATCCTTCGACCCGGTGCTCGGCTGTAATTGGGACGGGAGCGGAATAGGGTCGTGCGGCTTCGAAGCCGACTACGCCCACGGCGCCGGCCGCTTCATCAGTGCCTTCAGAGCGTCGTTCGGCTTGGGCGGATTATCCAGCACGTCCGCAAAGGCAGCGCTTTGTTCTGCATCAAGTGCGAAGACACGCTGGTCGAGGAGAACGTCGATGGCGTGCAGCCGAGCACTTTCGAGCACGAATTCCGTGCGCGTCTTACCCTCCACCGCTGCGGCGCTATCAATCAGGTCTCGAGTACGCGCCGGCACGCGCATCGTAATGGTCGCATCGGCCTTGGGGCGTTGAGCGAGGGCAGTCATTTCGCGCTCCTTCATGCACCGCTATGTGTGATCATGTAGTAACAATGTCAATACATCGCTAATCAGTAGGCGAGCGACCGTTGACGCCAGTTCGGGGTGGAAAGGGATCCGCGCAATGCAAATTGCACCTTCTTAGTTCTTTCACCGGAGATTAGCGCCGCCTTGCGCCGCTATTTCGTAGAGGTTGTGGCAGCAAAATAGCGATGAGGCGGATCATGAAGTATCATTGGGTAAGCGTCGCCGTGACGCGCCGGGCGACGATAGGCCGCCCGGCCGAAGTTTGCATCTTGTGAGAGGCGTCAGATGTCGAATCTACTTTTCCAAAGCTCCGACAGTTCCACTCAACAGGCAACTGAACAACGAGACTCAATTCAGATGAAGGCGATAGTGGTCACCGACCAGACGGCGGGAACGTCTGGGATGAAGCTGGTGGATTGTCCCAAGCCGCAGCCAGCGATCAACGACGTGGTCGTTGAGATTCACGCGTCTGGTTTCGTCAATACAGAGATGGATTGGCCTTCAACCTGGACCGATCGTGTCGGTAAGAACCGGACACCGACGATCCCCGGGCACGAGCTCGCTGGGGTGGTCACGGCTCTCGGTTATGGCACGACCGGACTGACCATCGGACAGCGCGTCTTCGGTCTCGCCGATTGGTACCGCGACGGAAGCCTAGCCGAGTACATCGCCATCGAGTCGCGGAACCTCGCGCCGCTACCTGGGGACGTCGATTTTACCGTCGGCGCGAGTCTGCCGATCTCAGGCCTGACCGCTTGGCAGGGGCTGTTTGATCATGGCCGCCTTCGCGCGGGGCAGAGCGTTATCGCTCACGGTGCAGCCGGCGCGGTCGGGTCGATCGTGACGCAGCTCGCACGCGAGTTCGGCGCCTGGGTGATCGGCACAGGGCGCGCCGCCGATCGCCAGAAGGCTCTCGACTTCGGCGCGAATGAGTTCGTCGATCTCGAGAGCGACAGGCTCGAGGACGTCGGCGAAGTTGACTTGGTGTTCGATGTCATCGGCGGCGACATCCAGAAGCGATCCGCCCGCCTCGTTCGCGCGCGAGGCATATTGGTGACCGTCGTTGCGCCGCCGGAGGCGCGCCCGACCGACGGCCTTGCGATCGATTTTGTTGTCGAGGCAGATCGCGCCCAGCTCGGCGAAATCGTCCAGCGGGTGCGGGACGGTCGATTGCGGACGAACATCGGCGCTGTATCGACACTCAACGAAGCGGTCGACACCTTCAACTCGACCGAGCGACGCTCCGGGAAAACGATTATTTGTGTCCGTCAATGAAGGGCACGCTACATTGCAGCCATTGCAGGCGTGATGCAGCTCGTTCGAAATCGTCGTCGGCCATCTTTGCGCCTCGCTGCCAACGATTAGGAAGCGACCAGCCCGACGTCTCAAGACCGCTGTAATACCTCTCCCGCGCAGGTCATGGTTGCTAGCGATCAGATACGCATCTGACTGGATCCGGGTCAGCCGCTCGCCGCAAGACTCCGACCGGGCTTGTCGGCAACTGTCCGAGTAGCGGTCGAGCGCTGACACATGTCCCTGTGCAGCTGCAGTCTTTCGCGAAGCCGCGGTGCCGCGAAATCGAGGAAGGCGCGTACTTTTAGAGGCATCAGTCCCTGCTTCGCGTAGACCAGATGCACGGGCAGCGTTGATGTCAAATAGTCCGGCAGAACACGAACGAGGGTGCCGTTTTGCAGATGCTCGGCAACTTGGAAACTCAAGAGGCGCGTCAAGCCAGCGCCGCTCAATGCAGTAGCCACCAAGGCGCCTGCCGTGTTGACGCGGATGCGCTGGCGTGGGCGAACAGACGTGTCGGGCTGCTCTCCGTCGGTCCCAAAATTCGCCCAGATCTGCTCTATTTCCCCGAAAACTGCCGCATCGTGCTGGGCAAGGTCTTCCGGGCACTGCGGCTCCCCGCGCCGCTCAAGATAAGCGGGACTGGCGACGGTCACGATTGCCACATCACCAACCTTGGTCGCGTAAAGGGGGCTGTCGGCAAGACTGCCCAGCCGGATCGCAATGTCGACTTGCTCTTCGAGAAGCTGAACAGCGCGATCCGTTGAGAGCACGCTAAGGGTGATCTCGGGATGATCTTCTAGGAACGCTGCCGCGATCGGCACCCCGACGACCCGTCCGAATTCGATCGGCATGGTGATGCTGAGCTCACCGCGTGGCTGATCATATTCGCCCGAGGCCCGGCGATCGGCGTCGTCGAGCTGGGCGAGGATCGAGCGCGCCGCGTCGACATATTCACGGCCTGCGTCTGTCAGCTGGATACTGCGGCTGGTGCGGATCAGGAGTCTCGTGCCGAGATGCCGCTCGAGCTCGGCAACCTTGCGGCTGACGCTTGGGAGCGGCGCCCTAAGTTTGCGACCTCCGGCCGACAAGCTTCCCTCGTCGACCACCGCCAGCAGCACCTGCAGTGCATCCAGACGATCCATCGCCCTGGCCCAATAGCCCTTACAAAGGCGAACTCATAGCCACTGAGAGGCGGGCTTTCAGAATTACCCACTGCCGCTCGATCGCCGGAAGCTCCAAATGCCGCATCGACGAGCGAAGAAAAGCCGGCTGCTCGCAGAGGCGGTCAATTGATCTCACGCGAGAAAATGCCTCGCGTTTCGCCTGACTGCCCAACCAGCTTAGCGCCATCAAGACCTGGAGGATCAAAATGAAGAAAGCCATTTCAACCAAGCCAACATGGGACGAGCGCTCGCTCGAAGGCGGCATCGAATGGATTGTCGCTCGACAGATCGCTCCGCTCCAGAACGAACTCACGCGCCTCCGCTCTTATGTGGAAGCCCTTCACGCCGAAAGAGAACCACGGTGATTGCAATGACAGAATTGAAATATCCGCTCGAACGAACCGCTTACTTGCTGGTCGATCCATATAACGACTTCCTGTCCGAAGGCGGCAGGTCGTGGCCCAAGCTGAAAGCGATTGCCGAGGAGGTTGGCCTTCTCGCTAATCTACGCAAACTCGATCGCACCGTCCGCGCAGCAGGAGTACAGGTCGCGATCGTTCCTCACCGCCGTTGGGAACCGGGCGATTATGAACATTGGGACCACCCCAATCCGTCGCAGCGCACCATAATGCTAGGCCACCATTTTGCCCGCGGTGAATGGGGCGGTGAGTGGCATCCTGACTTCGCTCCGAAGGAGGGCGATATAATCGCGTCCGAACACTGGGGCTCGAGCGGCTTTGCCAACACCGACCTCGACATGCGCCTAAAACAGAAGGGCATCACCCACGTGATCGTCGTCGGCTTGCTGGCAAACACCTGCATTGAAACCACCGCGAAGTACGCGATGGAGCTCGGTTATCACGTAACGCTCGTGCGCGATGCAACGGCGGCTTTCGGCCACGAGCAGATGCACGCCGCCCATGACATCAACGGTCGCACCTACGCGCACGCAATCGTCACGTCGGACGAGCTCGTCGGCGCGATCGAGGCCAACAGTTCGCGCGAAACCCTTCGTGAGCTAGTGTAGGCCGTGAATTGAGCGTGGTACTCGTTCGCCGTCTGACCTACCGCAGCTGGCGAAAAGCGGCTCGCAGCTCCTGTGCGAATAATTCGGGCTGTTCCCATGCCGCGAAATGGCCGCCTTTACCCGTCTTGTTGTAATAAATCAGATGCGGGTAGGCGCGCTGCACCCAGGTCTTCGGAGGTTGATACGCGTCCTCGCCGAAAACACTGACCGCGACTGGAAGCGTAATCTCATTGGTCTTCCAGATCGCCGTCAATGTCGGGCTTCGGCCGTGATTTTCCCAATAGAGCCGGGCCGCAGACGCACCGCTGTTCGTAAGCCAGTACAAGGTGATGTCGTCGAGCACATCGTCGCGCGTGGGAGAATGGTCATCGCCAAATGACCAATGCGCAAAACCGGGATGCACGAGCGTCCAGGCCGCAAGAGCGACTGGGGAGTCGGTAACTGCATACCCGACGGTCTGAGGTCGTGCGGTCAACATCGCGAAGTAGGCCAGCGCTCCGGTTTTCGAAGCGGCGACACTTGTTGCGAACGCCATGCTTTCATCCGGGGAAAGGCCGGGAGGCGGCATCCCAGTCGGAACCGCCGCGGCTACCTCTGGCGGTATGGCTGGCGTTAGACTGAGATCAACGCCGGCCAGGCCGGCCGGAGCCTGGCGCGCCATCGAAAGCGTGATCACTCCTCCCCAGTCACCGCCCTGCGCGACATAATGGGTATAGCCCAACCGCTTCATCAGTTCGGCCCAGGCGCGGGCGATATGTTCGGGATCCCAACCAGTCCCGGTCGGTTTGCCGGAGAAGCCGTAGCCGGGGATCGCCGGGATCACGACATCGAATGAATCCGCGGCACTTCCTCCGTGGGCGACCGGGTTTGTGAGGGGATCGATCGCCTTAATCAATTCGAAGACGGAGCCTGGCCAGCCATGTGTGATGATGACAGGCAAAGCGTTGGGGTTCTTCGATTTGACGTGGATGAAGTAAATGTCGACGCCATCGATGTTGGTCATGAACTGCGGCAATGCGTTCAGCTTTGCTTCGGCTTTGCGCCAGTCATAGGCTCTGCCCCAATATTCAACGAGGGGCCGCAATCTTGCCAGGGGCGTGCCTTGAGAAGCGTCGTCGACCGTTTCCTTGTCGGGCCAGCGGGTCATGGCAATGCGCCGCTTGAGGTCGTCGAGCCCCTGCTGCGGCAAATGAACATGAAAGGGCCGGATTGAAGAGTCCATGGTCGCAGATTGGGCAGCGCTACTGGCCGCGATCCACAGCGCTGCGGTTGCGCTCATATTCGGCGCAATTGACCGCGCCAGCTGGGCGCGCGTCCCGGGGCCCGTTGACGTGGATGGAGCCGACGCATGCGCCACGCCAACCGGACTGATCAACCCTATCGCGCTGAAAACGGCCGTTGTGAACAAAGAGCAGCGACGGCCAAACAGTGGACATAATCCGGACATCATCACTCTCCTGCTAAGTCCGTGTTGCAGTAGCGAAACTTGGCCAGATCGATCGCTCCTTGATGGCGGGGGATCATCATTGCAGTGAAGTAGCGGTCGACGCCGCCACAAAGGTCCCGGCGCGCAGAATCGTCTTTCACTCGCAATTCTCCTTCAGGAACAGGAGAACTCACGCGATACGAACGGCCAAAGGCTGTCGGTTCACTTCATCGGAATCGCCGTGGAACACGCATGCGCTACTGACTAGCGGCTGTGTGGGCACTGCTCCGCAGCAGTGAGTCGGTCAAATGAAAGTGGATAGAGCTTAGTTTCGCGAAGCGGCCGGAGTCGGACGGCCAATTCGGATTCTCAGGTTGCTACTGCCGGGCTAATCGACACTGCCCTTTTCGAAGGCGGCCGCGCGCGCCGCCTGCTCGTATACGCCTGACAGTGTGCGAAGCGCTTTGGTCAGCGCTCCGACGTCAAGTCCGGACACCATCAGGTCGCGGATCGCCGGTTCCACGTAACGACTGCGGTCCTCGAGGAAGGCGCCGCGATCGTCGGCGGCAGCTTTCGTGGCGCGATAGACCACTTCTTTGCCCGACTTCGCACTGGTTATGAGGCCCAGCTTCGTGAGCTTCTTCAGTGAATATGACACGAGATGCATGTCGTCGATCGCCAATGCGAAGGCGAGGTCGGACGCCCTGAGCGCCGTGTTCCTGTAAGCAAGCATGTGCATCAGGAACACGTCGAGGTCCGAGAGACCGTTTACGCTGCTCCTCTTGCTCAGCCAGCGGCGCGCAGAATTCCAAAGAACCGTCAGTGACATTTCGAGCTGGGAAAGCTCTTCGCTGAGCGTTTCACTGCCCGCTTTCGAGCTCACGGCGGTCGTACGAACGTTCATCGATCCAACTCCAAACCGAGCTTTCAGACTACCGTTTTTCGAAGCGTCAGTCGATAGCATTGACTACGTTTTAATGACATAACGTTGACGATTTATCGGCGATATGACATTATTGGTGAGACTCGCAATACAGGCCGCGCTGGCTCGAGGGGACGATGGCGAACGAGGCATTGTCGCAGCAGTTTCGGGAGCTCTACACCGAGTGGGGCGATGCAATCGCGAACCAGCGGCATGACTGGCTCGAGGGATTCTTCACCGACGATTTCCTCGGCACCGCGCAGCCCTGGCCAACGCTCAACGTCGACCGCCAGCAGATGCTCGACCTCGACAAGGCGGTCGAGGCTATGGACACTGAATGGATCAGCGTCTGCGCCCATCGCTTCGGCGACGACGTGATCACCGTCGGCTACGTCCGTTACAATCGCGAGGACTTCCGCGGCGAGGCGCCAATCGGCGACGGCATGCCGACCGGTGCCGACATTGCCAAGCAGACCAAGGGCAAGGTCGCCGCCTACCTAAACGGCTGGCGCTTCAACGGTGAGCGCTGGCAGGTTTTCGATCACCACCTGATCGAGCTTTTGCCAGACGTCGGATTCTAAAAGGCGCTTCAATCGCTCGTTCGGGTTTGCGTGATGACTCCAGAGGGGGAGTAGTGATGCGCATCACGATGTTCGTCCGCAATGCTCTCGTGGCGACGGTATGCTTCGGGTCGCCGCTCGCCGCCAATCCGCCTGCTGCGGACACTGCAGCGCCTCAATCCTCGGGCCAGGCCCCCTCCAACCCCAATGCTGCACCGGTCCTTCCGGAAGCTGCGCAGAACGAGATCATTGTAACGGCCCAGAAGCGCTCGGAGAAACTACAGAACGTGCCGATCCAGGTTGACGTTCTCACCGGAAAGACGCTCGAGGCCCGCCAGATCAAGATGACGAGCGAGATCGCTCGAACTGTTCCCAACCTGACGATCGAGAAGACCGACGTTTATAGCAACAGCGTGATCGTGCTGCGCGGCATCGCCCAAGCGGCGAACGCTGATGCTCCCGTCGCCGTGGTCGTCGATGGCGTGCCCCAGGACGATCCGAAGCAGTTCAACATGCACTTGTTCGACATTTCGGACATCGAGGTGCTTAAGGGCCCCCAAGGGTCGCTTTATGGTCGCAACGCAGAGGCCGGCGCGATCATCATCACCACGGTGCAGCCCACCGACAACTTCCACGGATTCATCGACGGCTCCTTCAGCCGCGGCTCAACAGTGGAGGCCAGCGCTGCTTTGTCGGGACCGATCGTTCCGGACAAGGTCCTGTTTCGGTTGGCCGGCAGTTATTTCCGCACCGACGGCCTAATCCCGAACACGTTCCGACACGTCCCCAACGACAGCGTTCCGCACGACTGGACGATACGCGGCAACCTGCTCTTCAACATTGGCAGTCGGTCGACCCTGAACCTGATCGCACAGCACGAGGACTACAATGCCGGCCACGTCTATTTCGTGCCGGTTTGGTCCGGCAATCCGAATGACTTCGAGCTGCCGCAGAGCAATTTTCCGAACCGCGGTAACGGCAGGACGACGAACCTGACGGCGAAACTCGATTCCGATCTAGGCTTTGCGACATTGACCGCGATCGCAGGCTACACGAAGATCAAGCAGGTCCAGATCACGGACGTCGATTTCACCAACCCGGTCGACGCCGCATTGCACCCGAACGCGTTCCCCTTTCAGCTCGGGGACAACCAGCCATTCTCCAATCGCATTTACAGCCAGGAAGTTCGGCTCGCATCCCCAACGTCGTCGCGCTTTCGCTGGCTGATCAGCGAAGATTATTTGAACGCCCGTCAATTCATCAACACGCACTTGTTTTTCGACCTCGGAAATCCGCAGAGCGATCCCTTCAATCCGGCGCTTACGCTCACCCAAAACCCTGCGATCTACACGCGATCAAATTGGGGCGTTGCCGGCCAAGTCGATTACGATGCGACCGACGCCCTGACGCTGACGGCGGGCGTTCGCTACGACACCGACCGACGTAAGCAAACGAACCTCCTCAACGGAGTGGTGAGGACCGCTCGGTTCAGTGCTGCACAGCCGAGACTGTCGGCTGCCTACAAGTTCAGCGCCGACAAGCTCATTTATGCGAGCTGGGGCGTCGGCTTCCGCTCGGGTGGATTCAATCCGCCGAGCTTCCACATTCCGATCTACCGCGATGAGAAACTCACCAATTATGAGATCGGATTCAAGACGCAGTGGCTGGACCACCACCTCACGCTGAACGGAGCCTTGTTCCACAGCCTTGTCAGCAACCTTCAATTCTCGGCGATCGACTTCAACACGGGATCGCAAGTGACCAGCAACATCGATCGAGCGCGCATCAATGGAGCCGAACTCGAGGCGGTCGCCACGCCGGTTCCAGGTTTCGACGTTTTCGCCGGGATGGGGTTATCCGATCCCAAGATCACCAAGTTCGCGGCCAATCCGGCGGTAGTCGGGAATGTCCCGCCAAGAGGGTACAAGGCCTCGTTCAATGCCGGCTTCGATTACAGTCATCACGTTGCGACCGACACGAGTTTGTTCATTCGTGGAGACTTGCAGCATTACAGCAGCAAATATTGGTTCGTGGACAATCTCGATGTCCAAAGGCCGAAGACTTACGTCAACGGCAGCTTCGGCGTCGCCTACCGAAACTTCACGCTGGCCGTATGGGGCAAGAACATCTTCGGGGTCCGTTCCTACGAGACCTACTTCCCGGGTCAGCAGACGGGGCTTCCTTACGACGTCGCCTTCCCGAACAAGCCCGCGACCTACGGGGTCGAGCTGAGCGCTCGGATGTGACCATGAGCGGGATCATCCCCGAGGGAATCTGGGTTCTGGACGAGGCCCGCTCGCGAAAACTGACGCCCGGCAGCGTCATCCTGTGGATCATCCGTGATGATGGTGAGCGGCTCATCTGGGTTTGCGTCGACACGAATGAGGCAGGCGAGATTTCAATCAAGAGCTTCGATGGCACGTATGGCGGTGAGCCCGCGGTGGTGAGCGGCAGCGGGTTCGTCGTGTCGCTGAGCTCGCCAGCCCCGAGAACAGCTCGCGTCGAGGGCGAAATCCCGGACATGGGGCCATTTAGTGAAACGGACGTCGTTTCGGAGGATGGGCGGCAGATGCACGTTAACGGCAAGGTTCACACCGCCGATGGCACGAAGAGCTGGTATGAGGAGTTCAATTGGGTGGGACCGGTCCCGACAGCCGAAGAAAATGTACGTGGCCCCAAGGCAGTCTTGTCATGAGCTCGCCGAACCGTTCCTGGCACGAACTTGGAACCAGCGGCCGGAATAGCTATCGCGTCAGCGAGACGATGGTGGACATGCGACGGCCCCAGGTCGCTACTCGAACGATCGAGCTCAGCGCGCAGCCGCAAAACCTGCTCATCGACCTTGCGCGCACGGCGCTGATCGTCGTGGATATGCAGAACGACTTCTGTGGAGAGGACGGCTGGGTTGCGTCGATGGGGATCGAATTCCCCGCGGCGCGTGCGATGGTCGAGCCGATCAACCAGGTCGCGGCCGCCCTTCGGAACGCAAACGTTCCGGTGCTGTGGGTGAACTGGGGCGTCCGGCCCGATCGGGCCAACCTGCTACCTAGCACGCAACACCCGTTCAACCCGCACGGTTCGGGGCCGGGGCTGGCGGGCCCCAGAACGACCGCTCAGCACAGCTACAACGTCCTCGAAAAAGACGGCTGGGGCGCCGAGCTGGTGAGCGGCCTTCGGCGCGAGCCGGGCGACATCTGGATCGACAAGCACCGCATCAGCGGCTTTTGGGACACGCCTCTAGATTCAATCCTGCGCAATCTAGGCGTCACCACTTTGATCTTCGCCGGTATCAACGCCGACCATTGCGTCTATGCGACGCTGATGGACGCGAACTTCCACGGCTACGACACGATCATGCTTGAAGATTGCGTCGCAACCACATCCCCGGATTTCTGCCTAGCCGCGACGCTCCACAACGTCCGGTTCTGTTTCGGCTTCACTGTCACCTCGAGCCAATTGCTTGAGGCAGTGGGGGCAAAATCCTCCGATTGAGAACGTCGCGCTTCATAGCTCTAGGGACCAGGTCTGGCCGACGAGATCATGTCCGAACGAATGGTGCGCCTCTTCCCTGATTCGCTGGAAACCGGCACGCTCATAGATGTGCCGCGCGGCGTCGAGCAC
>Ga0070717_10002764_pt1 | contig 12404 bp, 8 predicted proteins | sample LARL113metaG_FD_71366 | JGI IMG/M metagenome (GOLD analysis project Ga0070717, IMG submission 71366) | Corn, switchgrass and miscanthus rhizosphere microbial communities from Kellogg Biological Station, Michigan, USA - LAR L11-3 metaG | ecosystem: Host-associated > Plants > Roots > Rhizosphere ...
GAACACGTCGCCGTGGGCGAAGTTGATCAGCTCGATGATCCCGTAGACGAGGGTGTACCCGATCGCGATCAGCGCCCAGATCGCGCCGTTGGACAGGCCCGTGGCGAAGTTGAAGCCCAGCTTCGACAGATCGTGATGGATCACCGCGTGCCCGGCCACGACGCCGGCCTGGTAGCCGTTGGTCAGGTCGGTGATGCCGTAGTAGATCGGCAGCGCCGCGAGCGCCGCGATCAGACCCCAGCGGCCGGCATAACGGCGAACCGCCGCGAGCGGGCGTGCCGCCACCGCGGGCGGGCTGGGCGTGGGCGAGATCGTTGTGGTTTCCACGGTTCCATCTGAAGTGCGGGCCCATGTGAAGTAGGGGACGAGTGTCGATGCAGCCTAATGGACGTGGCGGGGGCGCTGCGCGCCCCCGCCACGATTCCCCTAACCTTGGACGGTCTTGGTCGGCGTGATCGTCTTGAAGAAGACCGGCTCGCCGTTGGGCCCGACCTTGTACAGGCCGTAGGACTTCAGGGTCGTGTCGCCGTTCTTGTCGAACCCGTAGGTGCCGAGCACCGAGTTACGCTGGGTGGTCGCGAACAGCGCCTTGAGCACTTCCGACTTGCTGTTGCCCTGCGCGCCGAGCTTCGCGATCGTGTCGAGCCCGAGCTTCATCACCTCGTAGCCGTAGATCGCGTACGGGTCGGGATTCGCCGTGCCGTACTTGGCCTTGTACGCGGCGAGGAAGTCCTTGCCACCGGGATATGCGGCCAGGTCCAGTGTCGCGACCGTGCACTGGATCAGCGGGTCGATCGAGGCCGGAACGCCGCCCTTCGCCGCGCTTGTCCAGGTGTCCGAGCAGACACCGTCACCGCCGAAGATCTTGGCCTTGGGCACCGCCGAGTTGACGTCCTTGACGATCTGGACGCCGCCATTGGCGGTAATGCCGGCGAAGAAGAAGCAGTCGGCTCCCTGGCCCTGAATCGTTGACGCGTAGGAGCGGAAGTTGGGCGAAGTCGGGTCGATGCCGGTGTTGCTCACGATGTTGACCCCGTAGAAGCCCTTCTCCAGCCCGAGCAGTGTCGCCAGGCCGGAGCCGTACGCCTCCTTGTCGTTGGCCACGGCGACCTTGGTACAGCCGGCCTGCTTCATCGCGATCAGGTCGGAGGCGGCCTGGATCGAGTCGATCGGCACGATCCGCAGGTAGGTACGGGTCCCGCTCGGGTAGAACTTCTGCGGCTCGCCGGGGGCGCTGCCGGGCAGGTTGGTCGTCAGGCCGACGTAGGTGTTCGCCGGGCTCACCTGGGGGAGTCCCGCCTGGTTGAGGATCGGGATCGACACCTGGCTGGCGCCCGAGTTGAACTCGCCGATGTAGTAGACGGCCTTGGAGTCCGTAGCGACCTTACGCGCGTTGGCTGCCGTCTGGCCCGGGTCCCACTTGCCCGCCGCCGCGGTCGAGTCGTCGAGCGACTGGTAGTTCACCGTCCACTGCCCAGCCTTGTTGCCTGCCTGAGAGAGCGCGAGCTTGATGCCGTTGACCAGCGGAATGGTCTGGCTGGTGGAGGCTCCCTGCAGCGGGAGGCTCGAGTAGATGTCGACCGTACTGCCGGACGCGCTGCTGGATGAACCGCCGCCGGCGCTACTGCTGCTGCTGCCGCTACTGCTACAGCCGGCCGCTGCGAGGGCCACCGCAGCCAGCGCAGCGGCGATCGCAGGAGTTCGTCTCAATACCTTCATGATCTTCCTCTCGTTGATTGGCTCGCCCTGCGACCAGGGAGCACACCGACCGACCCGGCCTGGGCTTCATGGCAGTGCGACAGCCAAGGGATGAACAGTCTGATCACACGCTGGCCGGCCATGTTCCCCACCCGGCCGACGCCGGGCCGTGTGCCGCAGATCTGCCGGACCCTACCGGATCTGCCAGCAGCAGCAGACTCCACCACGCGCACGCGGGAGTCCGGAGTACTGGGTCGGTGGTGGATAAGTCGCCCCCTATCATGCGTTCGTTCCCGCCCTGAGGATCTTTCGACGTACTCCACCGTCACCGCCGAATTCGCGGGCGATGGGGATGGGATCGTCACCGCCGACCGCGGTAGGTCTGCGGCAGGTTCGTTTCGATCCGGCCGTCCTGGCACGGGAGAGCATGCCAGATTCCTGTATCGCGGAGATTAACCGCAAGATTACGAATCGGTCACTGGCAGGATTCCGATGATCTACCGTGAGGCCGCCCTGACCCTCGGTAGCGGCAATCCAGGGCATGTCGCCGGCGTCCGCGTGCGTGCGAGAATGAGTGTCGTGCGATGTCCCGTCGTCGCCGACCGGGATGATCGGCCGGAATGACACGACCCACGAGCCATGCCACTCCCCGTCCAGCGCTATCGGCCCTCTCTCCATAGCGTGCGGGGCTGGGTTGCGCCGCTCATGCTGGCCGCCGCGCGGGGGCGCCGGCGCCCGGCCCGGTGGTTGTTGCCCGCGCTGGGCATTGCGCTCGCGGCGGCGTTCGCCGCGGGCGTGGCGGCACAGTCGCAAGTCGCGAGCGACCAGAGCGCCCGATCGGTGCTCGATGGGACATCACCGCTGGACAGCGAGGTCCGCGTCACCTGGCAGGGAACGGTCAGCCCCAGCGTGGCGGACCAGGCGCGGGCCCTGCTGCGCGGGCTCGGCCTGGGGTCGCAGACCGAGGTGGTGCTGATGAACCCGGTCCGGCTGGGGGGAGTGGTCGTGCGGCCTGCCGCGATTGCCCCGCTGAGCCGGTGGCTCCCCGGCGTTCCGCCGGGCCTGCTGGGGCCATGCCGCCCGGAGCGGTGCCCGGTGCTGCTCGCCGGGCCCGGCCCGGTCCCTTCGACCCTGGCTGCGATCGGCGTCCATATCCAGGTCGTCGGCTCGGCGCCGCTGCACTCGGCAGTCCCCCTCGGGTTCGTGCCGTCGAGCGCGGGTGTCTCCGGGTCTGGGCCGGTGCTCGTGACCTGGGATGTCGCCGGATTGGAATCGCTCCCAGGGCTGAGCGGCCTGTACCGCACGCACAGCTGGCTGGCGCCGCTCACGGTTTCGGGGCTGCGGGGATGGAATCTGGGCGGCGCCGAGGACCGGCTGGCCCGCGCGCAGGCCCGCCTGCTGCTGAACGGAAGCCAGTTCAGCCTGAGCGCGCCATTCACCACACTCGACGAGGCGCGTGCGCAGGCCAGCGCGGCACCGCAGCGGCTGCTGCTCGCGGGCGGAGGCGCGGTCGCGGCGCTGGCGCTGTTCATCGTCCTGGCCGGCGGCGGCCTTCGCCGCGATCAGCGGGCCGAGCTTGAGCGCCTCCGCAACGCGGGCGCCCGCACGGACCACTGCGTCATGTTCGTCGCGGTGGAATCAGGATGGCTGTGCGCGGGCGCGCTGAGCGTCGGCGCGGCCGCCGGGATCGGGGCCGCGGCGCTGCTGGCGAGCGGCGAGGGGGAACCGGCTGGCGCGATCCTGATGCACAGCCTGATCACCCCGGCGGGGGTGATCGCGCTGGCGGCCGGGTGGCTGGCGGCGACCGTGCTGCTGGGCGCGTTGGTGCTGGTGCGCAGCGCCAGGCTGACCGACGTGCTGGCGGTCGCGGCGGCGTCGGCTCTGGTAGCCGCGCTGGCCGCGGGCCCGGGTAGCAATCACGCGCTGGCGCTGCTGCTCGCGCCGCTGTGCTGTGCGGCCGTCGGGGTGCTGGCGTTCCGCGTCGCGGGGGTGATACTGCGGGGAGCGGAGCGCGTGGCCAGGGGCGGCCCGGTGCTCGCCCGCCTCGCGTTCGTCAACCTCGCCCGTTCCCCTGGAGTGCAGGCGCTGGCCATCGCGTTCATCGCCGTCGCCATCGGTCTCGGCGGCTTCGCCCTCGCCTACCGGTCGACGCTGATCCGCAGCGCGGCGGATCAGGCGGCGGACCGCGTCCCGCTCGACGCGCTTATCTCGGCGGGGCCGGATTTCAGCACCCCGCTGGATGTGGCTCCGCTTCAGCGCTGGCAGGCGCTGGCGGCCGGCGCCGTGCTGCCCGTCCGCCGGACGGACGCGAACTACGCGAGCGGCGGCGGAACCGTGACGGTTCCCGCGCTCGGCGTTCCCGCAGCCGGGCTGATCCGGATCCGCGGCTGGCGGGACAGCGACGGCTCGGCATCACTGGCAACGCTGGCACGGCGGCTGGAGCCGACAGGCCCGGTCCGGGTGCCTGGACCGATGCTTCCGGCCAGTGCGCGATGGCTGTCGCTGCGAGCTTCCTCGCCGGGCACCGCGGTCGACGTGACCGCGGACCTGCGCGATCCTCAGGGAGCGATCCGGCAGGTCGCGTTCGGGACGGTCGGCGCCGGCGGTGGCTTGCTGCGTGCTCTCGTGCCGCCCGGACGGTGGGAGCTCGAGGCACTGGAACTAGATGAACCCACTGGTGTGGCGATTACGAACGGCCATCAGAACGGCGAGAACCCGGCCGCCGCAACTCAGTCTCGTACCCGCGTAACGCTCGGGCCGCTGCTCGCGCTGCAGGTCAGCGGGCAATCGCTGCTGCGCGTGCCGCTCGGGGCCTGGCGCGGAGTAGGCGCGGCGGCTACACCCGCGCCGGCCGGGACCGCCGTCGCGGCCGTCACCTTCACCGCGAGCGGAGCGCCCGGTGTGCTCCGGCCGGCGCAGCCAGCCGACACGCGCCCGGTCCCGGTGCTCGCCGATGCGCAGACTGCCGCGGCCGCGGAACCCGGCGGCCGCATCGCGCTGACGGTCGACGGCCTCCCGGTGATCGCGCGCGTAGTCGGGGTGCTCAGCCGCTTCCCGGCGCTTCCCCCTGACGCGGCTGGCTTCGTCGTCGCCGACGAGGCGACGCTCGCGGCGGCCCTGGACGCGCAGCTCCCCGGTCAAGGCCGAGCCGACGAGCTGTGGATCGATACCGGGCACCCTGAGCGGCTGCGTGCCGCGCTGGGGAGCAGGCCGCTCGCCCAGCTTGACTCCTCGTTCCGCGTCGACCTCGAACATCAGCTGCGGGATGCACCGGTTGCGCGCGGGGTGCTCGGCACGCTGATCGCGGCGACGGCGCTGTCCGCGCTGCTGGCGGTCGTCGGGTTGCTGGCGGCGCTGTTCGGAGCGGCCCGCGACGAGCGGGTCGAGTCGGACCTGCGGGAGCAAGGCGTCGGCCCGCGCGGACTCCGGGCCGAGCTGCGAGTCCGGCTCACGCTGGTGAGCGTGCTGGGCGTGGTCGCCGGCCTCGGGATCGCGGTGCTGCTGACGCGACTGGCTGTCGCGAGCGTTCGCGCCGTGGGTGCCGTCGCCAGCCCCCGCCCGCCGGCGGTGACGGTAGTTCCGTGGGCGGCGCTGGCCGCCTGGGGGGCCGGCACGCTCGCGGTGCTCGCCATCGCGGGCTGGCTGGCGACCCGCGGGAGCGTCGGCCGATGAGCGAAGCGGTCGTCGAGCTGCGCGACGTGTTCTGCGTTCACCGCACGAATGAGGGGGACGCGGCGGCGCTGGCGGGTGCGAACCTCGAGCTGGCCCGCGGCGAGGTGCTGTGCGTGCTCGGTCCGAGCGGTGCCGGGAAGAGCACGCTGCTGCGCGTGGTCGCCGGGATCCAGGAGCCGTCGGCCGGGGTCGTCCGGGTGCTCGGCCGCGACATCGGCCGGATGCCAGCGCGCTCCCGGTCGCGCCTTCGTCACGAGCTGGTGGGATTCCTCGGCCAGCACACCGAGGCGGCACTGAGTCCGGATCTTCGCATGCGTGACGCTGTCAGCCTGCCGCTCGCGCTGCGCGGAGTGCCGAGGCGGGATCGCCACAGGAGAGTCGATGAACTGCTCGAGGCCACGGCCCTGGCCGAACGGGCCGACGCGCTGCCCGCGGAGCTGTCCGGTGGCGAGCGCCAGCGGTTCGCGCTGTGCGCCGCCCTCGCCCACCGGCCGGCCCTGCTGCTCGCCGATGAGCCGACCGGCGAACTCGACGACGCCAGCGCCGACACCACCCGCACGCTGATCGTCGAGCTCGCCCGCACCAACGACACGAGCGTCATCCTCGTGACCCACGATCCGGCGACCGCTGAGGCCGCAGACCGCACGCTTGTGATCCGGGACGGGCGGATCGTCGGCGACCGGCGTGGCGGGGAGGAGTCGCTCGTGATCGATGACGGCTGGCTGCGGCTGCCCTCCGATCTGCTCACTCAGGCCGGTATAGGGCCCGGTAAAGGACGGCGCGCCCGGGTGCGGCCAGCCGCGGACGGGGTGATCGTGACGCGGGCGGCCAGCGATTCCGGCCCGGCCGCCCCGACCGGGCCGGCGGTAGCCAGATCCCTGCCGGAGCCGCCAGCACATTGGGCCCCCGTCCACGTCGAGCTTGTTTCCGTGGCACGTACTTACGGCCACGCCCGCACCCGGCGCCAGGTGCTCGGCGGGCTCACGCACGACTTCGCGCCCGGCCGGATGACCGCCATCACGGGCCGCTCGGGGGCGGGGAAGACGACGCTGCTGAAGCTCGTGGCCGGGCTCGACCGCCCGAGTTCGGGCCAGGTCGTGCTCGACGGGCAGCCGCTGGGCGACCGTAGCGGCGAACAGCTCGCGAGCCTGCGCCGGCACCGGATCGGATACCTCCCGCAGGAGCCCGTGCCGATCGGGTTCCTGAGCGCCGAGGAGAACACCGTGCTCGTCTTGCGGATACGCGGCTGGGACGCGGAGGCCGCAGCCGAGCGCGCAGCCCTGGCCCTGACCCGAGCCGGGCTCACCGACCGAGCCCGCCAGCGCGTCCACCGGCTCTCGGCGGGGGAAGCCCAGCGCCTGGCGCTGGCCCGGGCGCTCGCCAGCGCGCGGGGGCTGCTGATAGTCGACGAGCCGACCTCCAGGCAGGACGAGAACAACGCCCGGGCCGTCGCGGCTCTGCTTGCGGCCGCCGCACACGAGGAGGGCCAGACCGTGATCTGCGCCACGCACGACCCCGCCGTAATCGGCCGGGCAGACCACGTTGTCGTCCTGGACGGACGCGGCATGCACGCCGGCGGACTGACCCTGGAGCGCCTCGGCTAGTCGGCCCGTACGGGGCTCGCACCGTAGCGTGGCAACGGCTCGTAGCCCGTCTCATATCCCGAACGGGCCTGGGTTCCCGCCCTGGCCAATCCTTGGCTGCCACCGCTGGCGGGAGTGCGAGGGCGGCCCCGCCAGGAACCGGCACGATGTCACATTGATCCGGTTATAACCGGCACGTTGTCACATTGTGCCGACTGGCGGCCCGCCCCCTGCCCGGCGGGTGCCAGACCCGTCCCGGCAGGGGGCCGTCATATGTCCAGGTCAGTGACCGCAGCTGACCGTGAACTTCTCCCACGCGCCCACCCGGGTGGCATCCGTGTGGATGGTGTCGGTCGTCCGGCCGCCACCGCCCACGGCGGTGACGTAGTGACCGTCGAGCGTCTGGATGTCGTACACGCCTCCGCCGAGCGAGTTCAGGGTGAACATCTCCCAGCCCAGCAGGTGCGTGGCGTCGGAGTGAATCACGTCCGTGGTGCGCCCGCCGCCGCCCACCGCCGTCAGGTAGTGGCCGTTGACAGTCTGGAAGACGCAGCCGTAAACGGGGCCGTTGATCGGGTTGCCGGCCGGGGGCCTGGCCTGGTACCTGGCCACCCGCCGCGCCCGCCCGCAGCTGGTAGCCAGCGCCGGGCGCTGGGGCGACCAGGCGGGCGAGGCCGCGCCGGTCCGGTACCGGCCAGAACGTGATCCCGGGCTCGCGCAGCCCGTCGAGATCGAGGGCGGCGCCTAACTTCCGGCCACGCGGGCGCCGGGCAGGCCGGCCTGGTAGGCGAGGACCACGAGCTGGGCGCGATCGCGGGCGCCGAGTTTGGTCATGGCGTGGTTGGCGTGCGTCTTGACGGTCAGCGGGCTGAGCGTGAGCCGGTCGGCGATCTCGGCGTTGGACAGGCCGGTCGCGACCAGGGCGACGATCTCGCGCTCGCGGTCGGTCAGCGCGTCCAGCAGCCCGGGCGCCGTGACGGGACCGGGATCTTGCAGGGTGAGGAAGCGGGCGATCAGGCCGCGGGTGGCGGCGGGGGAGAGCAGCGCGTCGCCGCGGGCGACCGTCCGGATCGCCTCGATCAGCACGTCCGGCCGCGATCCCTTGCCGAGGAATCCGCTGGCGCCGGAGCGCAGCGCCTCGAAGACGTACTCGTCGACCTCGAACGTGGTCAGGATCAGCACCCTGACGCCGGCCAGGTCCTCATCCGCCGTGATCTGCCGGGTCGCCGCCAGGCCATCGAGGTCAGGCATCCGGATGTCCATCAGGACCACGTCGGCGCGGGCGTCGCGGGCCAGCCGGACCGCCTGCCGGCCGGTCGCCGCCTCGGCCACCACGGCCAGGTCGGGCGCGCTGTCCACCATCAGCCGCAGCCCGGCGCGGACCAGTGCCTGGTCGTCGGCGAGCAGCACCCGCACGGCGGCCCCGGCCGTCACGGCGCCACGCCGGCCGGGGCAGGCAGCTCGGCCAGCACCCGGAAGCCGCCGCCACGGCGCGGCCCCGCGCTCAGCCAGCCGCCGAGCGCCGCGGCGCGCTCTCGCATGCCAATGATGCCGTGCCCCTCGACGCCCTCGGCATCCGCGGCCGCGAACGGGCCGTCGTCCTCCACCGCCAGCGCCAGCACCCCAGGCCCGAAGGCCAGGCGGATGACCGCCGCGGCTCCGGCCGCGTGCTTGGCCGTGTTGGTCAGGGATTCCTGGATCACCCGGTAGGCGGTCAGGTCGACCGCCTCGGGCAGCGGCCTGACCTGGCCGGTCACATCGCAGTTGACCTGCAGGCCGGTGGCCGCGAAGGACTCGATCAGCTCGTCGAGGCGGCCCAGCCCGCCGGCCGGCTCGGTCGGCTCGCGGTCGCCCGGCTGCCGGAGCAGGCCCACCGTCAGCCTGAGCTCCTCCAGCGCGGATTCGCTGGCCCGCTGGATGTGCGCGAGCGACTCCCTGGCCTTGGCCAGATCGTTGTCGAGCAGGTAGCCCATCGCGCCGGCCTGGACGCTGATCAGCGCGACATGATGCCCCACCGCGTCGTGCAGTTCCCGAGCGATCCGCAACCGTTCCTGCTGGACCCGGCGGCGGGCCTCGTGTTCCCGGCTCTCTTCCGCGCGCCTGGCCCGCTCTTCGAGCATGGCCTGGTGCGCTCGCTTGGCCCGCACCGCCTGGCCGACGGCGGCCGCCACCGCTGCCCAGGGCACCACCGCGAGGTCGGACCAGCCCGTCTTCGCGTGCAGGTCGAACACCAGGTGGCCGATGAGCAGCACGGCGATGACCGCCGCGGTCCCGGCGATCACCGGCGTCTTCTCGCTAAGCAGCGAGAACACGAACACCGACACTATCAGCGCAGGGCCGATCAGGACATCCGGCGTTCCCGCGGCCATAGACGCGAACGCCCCCGTGGTGGTCACCGCCATCGAGAGCCACGGCGGCCAGCGCATGATCGCAATCAAGGCGAAACTCAGGTAGACCACCGTGGCGATGGTGATCCCGGCCGTTGACAACGGGACCCGCTGGTGCAGGTCGGCGAACATCGCGCAGGCGAACAGCGCGGCGGAGCCCGCGACCCAGGCCACCACACGGTGCGCGGCCGTCATCCGGCAGAACCAGTCGCGCGCCGGACCCTGGCGGGCACCCCAAAGGCCGCTAACGCCCATGGCCAGGTCGCGAACGCCCACACAGGGACTGTAAGCAGCCTCCGGCCAGACGGCAAACAAGCTACTGCCAGCGCAGTAGGCGGGCCGCCGGCGGACCGGGCGACGCCTGCGATCGCGGTAGCCCGCTCGGCGCCCTACCGCGATCGTGTTAGGGCGAAGACACTACGTCAGGCCGACGACGCGAGCACCCCGGATCCCGAACGATGGAGGACGTCACATCACTCATACGGGGAGAATCATGTCTGCCATCGCGAGGTGGTGCTATCGCCACCGGTTCGTGGTCATCGCGGCCTGGGTGGTCCTGCTGATCGGCCTCGGTACGCTCTCCCAGGCCGTCAAAAGCCACTACAACAACTCCTTCTCACTGCCCGGTACGGGCTCCACCACGGCCCAGCAGCTGCTGGCCAAGGCCGTCCCGGCCCAGGCCGGCGACTCGGACACCATCGTCTGGCAGGTCAGCCACGGCACGGTACGGGACCCGGCTGTGGCGGCCCGGATGAGCGGGATGCTCCGGCAGGTCGCCACGATGCCCGAGGTCGCCGCCGTGGCCAGCCCCTACGGGCCGCGCGGGGCCGCGCAGGTCAGCCGGGACGGACGCACCGCCTATGCCACGGTCGACTTCTCCAGACAGGCCAACGCCCTGGCCAAGGCGGACGTCACCCGGGTCATCGACGCGGCCGAGGCGGCGCGCGCGCCCGGGCTCAACGTCCAGCTCGGCGGCCAGGCCATCGAGAGCACCGAACAGGCGCCGCTATCCACCAGCACGACGGTCGGCGTGCTCGCTGCCGCGGTGGTGCTGTTCATCGCGTTCGGCTCGCTGCTGGCGATGCTGCTGCCGCTGGTCACGGCCATCGCCGGGGTCGGCGGCGGGCTGATGGCGATCACGCCGCTGACCCATGCCATGAACGTGGTCGACTTCGCGCCGATCCTCGGCGCCCTGATCGGTCTCGGCGTGGGCATCGACTACGCCCTGTTCATCGTCACCAGGCACCGCCGCGGCCTGCAGGCCGGGCTCACGCCCGAGGAGGCGGCGGTCCAGGCCCTCGATACCTCCGGCCGTGCCGTCCTGTTCGCGGGCAGCACGGTGTGCATCTCGCTGCTCGGCATCCTGGTCCTGGGCGTCGGCTTCCTGAACGGCCTCGCGGTCGCCTCCGCGCTCACCGTCGTGTTCACCGTGCTGGCGGCGGTCACCTTGCTGCCCGCGCTGCTCGGGGTATTCGGGATGCGCGTGCTGAGCCGGCGGCAGCGCCGGGGGGTGCGGGGGGCGGGCAGCCCCCCGCTCGCGGGGGGGTCACCGGGGGGGTCGTCCCCCCGGGAGCTAGCACTGTGGGCGCGCTGGTCGGGGACAGTCGAACGGAGGCCGGCGGTCCTCGCCATCGCGGCCGCGGCCGTCATGATGGTGCTCGCCATCCCGGTGCTCAGCCTGCGGCTGGGCTCCTCGGACCAGGGCAACGACCCGTCGGCGACCACCACGCGGCAGGCGTATGACCTGCTCGCCGAGGGCTTCGGGCCGGGCTTCAACGGGCCGCTGCTGCTGGTCGCGCAGACCCGCTCGCCGGCCGACCTGGCCGCGCTCCGCACGCTGCAGGCCAGCCTGCCCAAGGTGGCCGACGTGACCAGCGTGACGCCGCTGGCCGCGTCCGGTGGCACCGAGGTCATCCAGGTAACCCCGGCCACGTCGCCCGAGGCGAAGGCGACATCCGACCTCATCACCACCTTGCGCAACGACACCATCCCGGCGGCCGAACACGGCACCACTCTGCGCGTCTACGTCGGCGGCGTCACGGCCACGTTCGCGGACTTCGCCGCCGTGGTGAACGCGAAGCTGCCGTGGTTCATCCTGGCCATCGTCGGGCTGAGCTTCCTGCTCCTGGTGGTGGCGTTCCGCAGCCTGCTGATCCCGGCGACCGCGGCGGTGATGAACCTGCTCGCCGCGGCGGCCGCGTTCGGGGTGCTGACCGCGTTCTTCCAGTGGGGCTGGGGGACCAACGCGTTCGGCCTGGGGCAGGCCGGGCCGGTGGAGGCCTTCCTGCCAGTGGTGACGCTGGCCATCTTGTTCGGCCTGTCCATGGACTACCAGGTGTTCCTGGTCAGCCGGATGAACGAGGAGTGGGTGGGTGGCCGCCGGAACTCGGTCGCGGTGCGCACCGGGCAGGTGGAGACCGCGCGGGTCATCACCGCGGCGGCGACGATCATGATCTGCGTGTTCCTGACCTTCTCGTTCATGGGCTCGAGGGACGTCGCCGAGTTCGGCATCGGGCTGGCGGCGGCGGTCGCGCTGGACGCGTTCATCCTCCGCACTGTGCTCGTGCCGGCCGCGATGCACCTGTTCGGCGACGCCAACTGGTGGCTGCCCCGCTGGCTGGACCGCCGTCTCCCGCATCTGGCCATCGAGCCCCCGGAGCCTGCGCCAGCCTCACCCGTCCCAGCCCCCGCGATCCGCTGACCCGGGCGGCACCGTGTCCGCCTAACCGTTGGCGGTGCGACGGCCCTCCGGCGCGGCGTCCCAGCCGGGCGCCGTAGCCCGGCGGCGGCTCGTATCCGGTCTTTATCCCGAACGGACCCGGTCATTCGCGACCTCAGCGACCTGGGCCGTCGTCCTGGGTTCTTGAATTCGCTTCTAATGCGGAAACTGCGCTCCGTTCAGGTAACGCATGCACATGTTCAATAGAAGATGATCTTGTCGGGTCGGCCCGGTAGTGCTTGACTCGAATCGCTAGGCGCACTCCGCGGCCCGAGCCAGAGAGGGAAATGACAGACGGTGACCCGACGTGTCACAAAGTGATACGGGTTGACGCCAACAGCAGTG
>Ga0070717_10002765_pt1 | contig 12403 bp, 11 predicted proteins | sample LARL113metaG_FD_71366 | JGI IMG/M metagenome (GOLD analysis project Ga0070717, IMG submission 71366) | Corn, switchgrass and miscanthus rhizosphere microbial communities from Kellogg Biological Station, Michigan, USA - LAR L11-3 metaG | ecosystem: Host-associated > Plants > Roots > Rhizosphere ...
ACTGCCTTCGGGTACTTTCCGCACAACCTGGTGAGCCTCAACGAGCGTCTCACCGATCACCTACCGGTGCAGCCGCCAGAATGGCCGCGCGAGCGCCAATGGCTGGTGCGTGCGCGCGAGGTGGTGCTCGCAACCGGAGCTATCGAGCGCCCGCTGGTCTTCCCGGGGAACGACCGGCCGGGAATCATGCTGGCGAGTGCTGCGCGCACCTTTCTCAATCGCTATGGCGTGCGCGCCGGCACCCGCGCGGTGCTCGTTACCGCCACCGACGCGGCCTATGCGATCGCACTCGAGCTGCAGGAGGCGGGTATTTTCGTCGCCACCATCGCGGATGTGCGCGACGGGGAAAGTGCGGCAGCGGAAGGCGCGCGTGCAGCGGGCATTCCCGTCCTTACCGGCGCAACGGTGCTCGGCACCAGCGGGCGCCGGCGCGTGAGCTCTATTCGTCTCGCGCAGCTCGATGGCCACGTGCCCACCACTACCCAGCTGCAACCCTGCGACATCGTCCTGATGTCGGGCGGCTACACCCCGAGCGTGCACCTCTTCTCGCAGTCGCGCGGCAAATTGGAGTGGGACGAACGGATGCAGGCATTCCTGCCTGGCGCTGCGGCCGAGCGCGCACGCAGTGCGGGTGCGTGCCGGGGCATTTTCGACCTCACCGCCGCGCTGACTGACGGCGCCGCTGCCGGGGCCGCCGCCGCGCGCGCGGCGCTCGATCCCGCGCGCCATGGAGTACGACCCGCTGAAGTCACCGCAAACTCGAAGGCCGTTGTGACGGACAGGGTGGGACAAGGTGCTGGCACCGGCGCGGTGAGCACCGCCCTGCCCCGCCCGAGCGGCGCGCGTGGGCGGGCATTCGTCGACTGGCAAAACGACGTCACGACGCGCGACCTGGCACTTGCGACGCGTGAAGGGTTTCGTTCGATTGAGCACGTGAAGCGCTACACCACCACGGGCATGGCGACCGACCAGGGCAAGACTTCGAACCTCAATGCGCTCGAGATCGTCTCGCGCACCCTCGGCAGCTCCATTCCGAAAGTCGGTCTCACCACCTTCCGCATGCCCTACACGCCCGTGAGTTTCGGCAGCTTCGCGGGCCCCGCGCGCGGCGAGCTGTTCGATCCGGTCCGCACGACACCAATGCATGGCTGGGCACGCGCGCAGGGCGCGGTGTTCGAGGACGTCGGTCTGTGGAAGCGCGCCCGCTACTTTCCGCGCGGGGATGAGGATATGCATGCGGCCGTGGCTCGCGAGTGCCGCGCGGTACGCAGCGCCTGCGGCATATTCGACGCCTCCACGCTCGGCAAGATCGAGGTGGTGGGCGCCGACGCTGTCACCTTCATGAACCGCCTGTACATCAACGTCTGGAGCTCCCTCGGGATCGGCCGGGCGCGCTACGGCGTGCTGCTGCGAGATGATGGTTTCGTATACGACGACGGGGTGGTCGCGCGGCTCGCTGCGGACCGCCTGCATGTCACCACCACGACGGGCGGCGCGGGCCGGGTGCTCGCGATGATGGAGGATTACCTCCAGACCGAGTGGTCCGATCTCTCCGTATGGCTCACCTCCACCACCGAGCAATGGGCAGTGATTGCCGTCCAGGGCCCCAGCTCGCGCCGCATCCTCGCCGGTCTCGTGGACATCGACATCGGCGCCGCCTCGCTTCCACACATGGGAGTCATGAGCGGTCACATCTGTGGCGTGCCCATGCGGCTGTTTCGTGTGAGCTTCACCGGCGAGCTCGGCTTCGAGATCAATGTTCCGGCGGACTTTGGTACCGCCGTGTGGGAAGCGGTCTGGGCGGCGGGTGAGACGCACGGCATCACGGTCTACGGCACCGAGAGCATGCACGTCCTGCGCGCGGAAAAAGGCTACATCATCGTCGGACAGGACACGGACGGAACCGTTACTCCGGACGATGCGGGTCTCGCCTGGGCGATAGGCCGCGACAAGACCGACTTCGTCGGCAAGCGCTCGCTGCAGAGGCCCGCCATGCAGTCGCCCGAGCGGCGGCAGCTCGTGGGCCTACTCACCGCCGACCCGCAGCAGGTGCTCGAGGAAGGCGCACAGGTGCTGAGCGGGCCGCAGCTCAAGGTACCGGATCGCCCGCTCGGGCATGTCACTTCCTCCTACCATAGTGCGGCGCTCGGCCGATCGATCGCGATGGCGTTGATCGCGCGCGGCCGCGCCCGAGTGGGCGAGACCCTATACATCCCGCTCGAAAACGGTGAAGCGGTGCCGGCGCAGGTCGCCTCGCCAGTCTTCTACGATCCGAAGGGAGCACGTCTCAATGCCTGATCTCAGGGCAGCGCGTCTCCCGCCTCATTTCAGCGCCACGCGTGTGCTTGAGTCCCTGCCACCCGTTGCGCGCTATGTGCTGCGTGGCGGGGATCCGGTGCGCGCCGCCGCGGAGCCCACGGCCGGTGTGGGCTTTTCCGCCCAACCCTGCCGCGCCATGACCCGAGGGGAGCGCGCGACGCTCTGGCTCGGCCCGGATGAGTGGCTGCTCATTGTGCCGGAAGCCGAGGGACCGGCACTTGCGGGGTCGCTTGAAAAGGCGCTGGCGGGCATTCCACACTCGTTGGTCGATGTCAGCCACCGCCAAAGCGGCTGCGAGCTGCGGGGTCCGCAGGCAGCAACACTCTTGTCCGCGGGTTGTCCGCTCGATCTCGATGAAAGCGCCTTCCCCATCGGCATGTGTACGCGTACCGTTCTGGCGAAGGCCGAAGTGGTGCTGTGGCGCAGCGCCGCGCAGACCTTCCGCCTCGAAGTGGCGCGCTCCTTCGTAGCCTACGTGTCGCAGTTCATTGCCGAGGCCGCGCGCAGCGGCACCGATTGACGCCGCGCGCCACGGCATTGCAAGTGGAGAGACTCTCGTGAAGACGCATGTTCGGGTCCTGGTCATCGGCGGCGGCGCGGTCGGTGTGAGCACGCTCTATCACCTCACCCGGAAGGGCTGGGCCGATGTCGCGCTGATCGAACGCACCGAGCTCACTGCCGGGTCCACGTGGCATGCCGCCGGGCTCCTGCCACTCTTCAACATGAGTTACACCGTCGGCCAGCTCCACAAATATTCGGTCGACTTGTATAAGCGACTGCCGGCGGAGACCGGTCAGGATGTCAGTTTTCATGTCACAGGCAACCTGCGGCTCGCGACCTGTCGCGAGCGCATGGACGAGTACTACAAGTACTGTGGCACCGCCAACACCATCGGCGTGCCCTTCGAGGTGATCACACCGCAGCGCGTGAAGGAGCTGTGGCCGCTCATCGAGCTCGGCACTGCCGGCGGCGACACGCCCGCGATCATCGGGGCGCTTTACCACCCGGATGACGGGCATATCGCACCTGCCGACCTCACCATGGCCCTGCGCAAGGGCGCGCGCAGCGCCGGCGCCGAAATCTACGAGCACACCGAGGCGGTCGGCATGGAACGTACCGCTTCGGGAGAATGGCGGGTGCGCACCGGCAAAGGCGATGACATCACCGCCGAACACCTGGTGCTCGCAACCGGCAACTACGCCCGGCAGACGGGCCGCCTTCTCGGCTTGAACATCCCCGCGATCCCGGTCGAGCACCAGTACATCGTCTACGACGAGTCGCCGGAGCTCAAAGCCTATCGCCAGCGGGGCGGGCGTGAGCTCGCGGTGCTGCGCGAGTCGGACAAGTCTTATTATCTGCGCGAGGAGCGCATGGGCTGGATTCTCGGCCCCTACGAGCACGGGGCGCCCGCACGCTTCGCCGATGGCGTGCCGGAGTGGTTCGGACGAAGCCTTTTCCCCGGTGATCTCGATCGGCTCGTGCCGCACGTCGAGGCGGCCACCCGGCGCGTGCCAGCGCTCGAGCACTGCGGCATCAAGGACATCGTCAACGGTCCGATCTCCTACACACCGGATGGCAGCCCCCTCATCGGACCCGCCTGGGATGTGCGCAACGTCTGGCTCAACGAGGGACACAGTTTCGGTATCACCGCGGCAGGCGGGGCAGGCTGGCAGCTCGCCGAATGGATCGTCGAGGGCGAGCCCGGTATCGACATGCTGGCCGTGGATCCGCGCCGCTACGGCCCTTACACCAGCAAGCGCTACGTGGTGAAGAAGAATGAGGAGACCTATCGCAACGTCTTCACGGTGCACTTCCCCGACGAGGAGCGGCCCGAAGGCCGGCCAGCCAAGACGAGCCCGGTGTACGAGAAGCTGAGCGCCCGCGGCGCGGTATGGGGTCAGCGTTACGGCTGGGAACGTGCGAACTGGTTCGCTCCCACCGGAGTAGCGCGTCGTGACCAGTGGAGCTTTCGGCGTACCAACTACTTCGAGCATGTCGGGAACGAGGCGCGCCTGATGCGCGAGCGCGTCGGAGTGATCGACCTGACACCCTTCACCAAGCACGAGGTTAAGGGTCCCGGCGCCGAGAGCTGGCTCGATGGGCTGGTCGCCAACAAGGTGCCCGCGAAGACTGGCCGCATGGCGCTGTCGCATGCGCTCACGTCGCGCGGGGGCATCCGCTCCGAATTCACCATCACCAAGATCGCCGAGCAGCATTATTACGTGGTCAGCGCCGGCGCCGCCGGCCGCTACGACAGCGATTACCTGTTCAAATCGCTTCCCACAGACGGTTCAGTCGCACTGCGCAACATCACCAACACCCGCGGCTGCTTTGTGCTCGCAGGACCCAGGTCACGCGATGTGCTTGCCCAGCTCACCGACAACCCGCTCGACAACACCGCGTTCCCCTGGCTCACCGCGCAGGTCATCGAAGCGGGCCTGGCGGTGGATGTCTACGCGCTGCGGGTGAACTTCGTCGGGTCCCTAGGATGGGAGCTGCACTTTCCCATCGAATATGCGCATCACCTGTTCGATGCGCTCTTTGAGGCGGGAGTACCCCATGGCATCGGTATGGTGGGCATGCGCGCGATGGAGTCTCTGCGTCTCGAGAAGTCCTACCGAATGTGGGGGAGCGACATCACCCCGGACTACACACCTTTTGAGGCGAGTCTCGATCGCTTCGTGCGCCTCAAGAAAGGTCCGTTCATTGGCCGGGATGCGCTCGAGCGACAGATCACCGGCGGAGTCCCCAATCGCTTCGTGACTCTCGAGGTGCACGAAGTAAGAGATGCCGATCCGCTCGGCAATGAGCCGCTTTTCGCCAAGGATGGCAAGATGATCGGACGGGCGACCTCCGGTTACTACGGGCATTACCTCAAGAAGAGCCTCGCTATCGGCTATGCCCGCACGGAATTCGCGAGGCCGGGTACCGAGCTCTCGATCGAGATCCTCGGCGAGCGCAAGCCCGCAACCGTGCTGCCTGAATCACCGTACGATCCGGAGAACCGGGAGCTGCGCGCGTAACGGCTTTCTCAGCGATCTGGAAAACCCCTGAGCAGTATGTCCGTAGCCCGGGAGATATCACGGGCATGAGCGTCGAGGCTCCCCCTGAGGGGCCCCAGCAGCGCGCGTGACAGCCCGGTGAGCTGCGGCGTCATCAGCAGGTATTGCTTCCCCTCGACCTCAACCGATGGCATCACGTATCGCAGCGGGAAGTCCGTGAAGGATGCCGCTCTCGCGAGGGGAATCACCACGCGTGTCTCCAGGTCCTGCAGCACCTCGCTCTGTACATCCACCAGGAGCGGGAAGGACCCCGAACTGCGCAGATTTCTATTCTGATAGACGCCGAACCTTGTCATGAGAACCTCACCACCTCAGCCACATCTCGGTAAACGTTCCACCGTTCTTGACGTGGCGGTTATAGGCCTCGATGGAGGCAGCGTTCTCCTCTCGCCATTGGCGACGCCTCACGCGCGCTAATTCGCTCTCCAACGCTCGTTCGAGAATTGCCGACAGATTGAGGCGCGCGTTCCGCGCCGCGTCGATCAGGTCGGCGCGCACGCTGAGATTCGTCTGGCGCTTGATGGTCGCTGATCTCATGAGATTCCCTCCGGACTCGCCCATGTATTCCATGCTTCGGGGCTATGCGCATGCTTCATGCGCATCATCCATGCGCATGGTCTATGCGCTTCTGCTATGCGCATGACTCAAGCGCATCGCCTATGCGCATGGTTCATGCGCATCACCTATGCGCATGACTCATGCGCATGATTCATGCGCATTGAGCTCCAGAGAACCCCACATTCCCTGTGTCTCTCGACAGATTTTCCGGCCCGCACCCGCTTGGGCTTCCCCGCAGGCCTCGACAGACCACCGCCACGACCCCTACGCCGCGTTATGTGCCGTTGTGTCGCAATCAGGCAAGAAGGGTGTAAAATTCGGCATGTGGCACTGCCTCGCAGCAAGTACGCGTTCCTGACGCTGCCGCGCTACTCAATGATTGCGCTCTCCAATGCCGTCGAGCCGCTGCGGATGGCGAACATCATCACCGGCCAGGCTGTTTACCAGTGGTCGATCGCGAGTCTCGACGGGCAGCCGACCCCTGCGAGCAACGGGTTGCAACTCTCGCCCACGGTGGAGCTGGAGCAGGTCGGTGCGGTGGACATTCTGTTCGTGTGCGGTGGCGTGAACGTGCAGGAGGCGGTATCGCCGAAGATCCTCTCGGCCCTACGGCGTCTGGCGGAGCGCCGCATTCCTCTTGGAGCGCTATGCACCGGAGGCTACGCGCTCGCCAAAGCGGGCCTGTTGGACAAGTACCGCGCCACCATCCACTGGGAGAATCTCTCGGCACTGCGCGAGGAATTCCCGCGCATCCAGCTGAGCGATCAGCTCTTCAGCATCGACCGCGATCGCTTCACGTGCTCCGGTGGGGTAGCCCCGCTCGACCTGATGCTGCACCTGGTAGAGGCGAAGCTCGGAGCGCGCGTATCGCAGCTGATCTCGGAGCAGTTCATCGTCGAGCGCGTGCGCAGTGACCGCGACCGGCAGTACGTGCCGCTGCGCGCGCAGATCGGGGTGAGCCACGAGAGCCTCATCAAGGTGGCACAGCTCATGGAGGAGAACATCGAGAAGCCGCTGTCGCTCGACCAAATCGCGAGTGCTACGGGATTGTCACGGCGCCAGATTGAGCGGCTGTTCAAGCGGCATCTGAATTGCGTGCCGAAGCGCTACTACCTTCAGTTGCGTTTGCGGCGGGCCCGGGAGCTGCTCCTGCAGACCTCCATGCCGATCATCGACATCACCACGGCTTGCGGCTTCCAGTCGCCACCGCACTTCTCGCGCTGCTACCGCGCGCAGTTCGGGTGCCCGCCAAGTGCCGAGCGGCAGCAGCACCAGAGCAAGTCCCCCGTCCCGGGTGCGCAAACCGTGACCTCAGTCGCGTGAGCGAAAGGCCGGATTTCCGGGCTGTCGCCAGCGGATATGCCGCTGTCGCTAAGCAATCAGACCGGGCGTTATCTTAGACCTTAACATCCATCTTGCAGCGGCCGCGCGAGCCGCTAAACCTAGGTCGCGCATGGAGATTTCGACAATGGCTGACGCCGACGCCGAATTCAATTTACGCGATCTCAACGATCAGGAGCTCATCGAGCAGGTCCACGATGACCTGTACAACGGGCTCAAGGCGGAGGTCGAGGAGGCCACGCACATTTTTCTCGAGCGCGGCTGGAACGCCGAGAAAACGTTGAATGATGCGTTGGTCGAGGGCATGCGCATCGTCGGCATCGATTTCCGCGACGGCATTCTGTTCGTACCCGAGGTGCTGCTGGCGGCCAATGCCATGAAGGGCGGGATGGAGATCCTGCGGCCGCTGCTCGCCGAGACGGGTGTGCCGCCGATCGGCAAGATCGTGATCGGCACCGTCAAGGGCGACATTCATGACATCGGCAAGAATCTCGTGTCGATGATGCTCGAGGGCGCCGGCTTCGAGGTCATCAATCTCGGCATCAACAACCCGGTGGAGAAATATATCGCCGCGCTGGAGGAGCACAAACCCGACATCCTCGGCATGTCGGCGCTGCTCACCACCACGATGCCCTATATGAAGGTCGTGATCGACAAGATGAAAGAGATGGGCATCCGCGACGACTACATTGTGTTGGTGGGCGGCGCGCCGCTGAATGAGGAGTTTGGCAAGGCAGTCGGGGCGGACGCGTACTGCCGTGATGCCGCGATCGCAGTGGAAACCGCCAAGAGTCTGCTCGCCAAGCGTCGCGCGGCCAGCGGTGCCCCTGCGGCGAGTGCCGCCTGATAGCGACCGTGCCGGCCGCACGCACCCACCATGGACCAAACTGTGAATCCGAGTCCGCGCACGCTGATCATCGCCTGCGGCGCACTTGCGCGCGAGATCGCAGCGCTGCGTCGCGCGAACGGCTGGGACGCGCTCGAGGTGCGCTGCCTGCCGGCGGAGCTGCATAACCGTCCGGAGCGCATCGCGCCCGCAGTGCGTGAAGTCCTCGTCGAAACTCGTGGCCGCTACGCGCAGACGTTCGTCGCCTACGGAGACTGTGGTACGGGAGGCGAGCTCGACCGGGTGCTGCGCGAGGAAGGCATCGAGCGCTTGCCAGGCGCGCACTGCTACGAGTTCTTTGCCACCGCGCGGGTATTCGCGCAGCTTGCCGAGAGCGAGCCGGGCACCTTCTATCTCACCGACTTTCTGCTGCGGCACTTCGAGCGGCTGGTCGTGCGCCCCCTCGGGCTCGACCGTCACCCGGAGTTGACGCAGGAATACTTCCGCCACTACGTCAGGCTGGTCTATCTCTCGCAGGCGCCGCGGCCAGAGGCCATCGAGCAGGCGCGCCAGATCGCCGAGCGCTTCGGCTTCCAGTTCGAGCATCGCTTTACCGGATACGGAGAGCTCGGCACCCGCCTTGCCGCCCTGGTCGAGAGCCAGGACACCCTGGCATGGCCAGCCTGAGCATCATCTCCTGGCGCGACATCCCCGCGCAGGTGGTCGTCCGGCACGGACGCGAGACTGCCAAAGTGCAGCTATCGGCACGCTTTCAGGAAGCGGTGGACCGCGCCGCAATGCGCGCCGGCCGCGGAAGCTCCGATGCTTACCTGGCCGACTGGAAGCGCAGCGATCCGCGACCGTGCGGTGGGGACCTCCAGGCTGAGGCCGCAGCCGAAGCGGCGCGCATCGAGGCCGCATACACCGACGAAGCACTCGAGGCACTGGTTCGTTCGAAGGGACTCACCGCCGCGGCGGGCGCGTAAGTGTACGCAGTCAGGAAGTGGTCGGTGCGCCACGCCCGCGGACTCAACACACTCTACCGGGCGTTGGAAACGGTGCTCGTCGCGCTGCATCCGCTTTTTCGCTGGATCGGCTACCAGCGGCTCGAGCATCCGGTAGCGGCTGTCGAGCGTTCGGTGAAGGGCCTGCTGTTCGACTGCCGCATGTGCGGACAGTGCATTCTGAGCTCCACCGGCATGTCGTGCCCGATGAACTGCCCGAAGAACCTGCGCAACGGGCCGTGCGGTGGTGTGCGCGCTAACGGTCATTGCGAAGTGCGCCCCGAGATGAAGTGCGTTTGGGTTGAAGCAGTCGCGGGAGCCGCCCGCATTCCGGGCGGCGCGCAGGCATTACAGGAGGTTCAGGTTGCGGTCGATCGCCGCCTGCAGGGCAAGTCGTCCTGGCTGCGCGTGGTGCGTGAGCGCGTAGGAGAGGCGTCGTGATGTTCGAGGACGAGCCAGTTCCCGGTTATCCGCTGCCCATCAGGGCCGGGCATACCTCGCCTGGTCGCTTCGAGCGGGTGCTGCGGACCGGGCAGTTCGCCGTGACCACCGAGCTCGATCCGCCAGATTCCGCCGACCCCGAGGACGTTTACCGCCGCGCGCGCGTCTTCGATGGCTACGTGGACGCCATCAACGCGACCGATGGCAGCGGAGCGAACTGTCACATGTCGAGCATGGCCGTTTGCGCCCTGCTGACGCGCGTCGGTTACGCCCCGGTGATGCAGATCTCCTGTCGTGACAAGAACCGCATCGCCATTCAGGGTGACATCCTCGGCGCCGCCGCGATGGGCGTATGCAACCTGCTGTGCCTCACCGGCGATGGGGTGCAGGCCGGGGATCATCCCCAGGCGCTGCCGGTCTTCGATCTCGACTGCATGTCGCTGCTCGAGACCGCACGCACGCTGCGCGATGAGCACCATTTCCTTTCCGGCCGCAAGATCACCTACGCCCCGCGCGTCCTGCTCGGCGCGGCAGAGAACCCGTTCGCGCAGCCCGTCGAGTGGCGCGCGCGGCGGCTCGCGAAGAAGATCGCCGCCGGCGCACAGTTCGTCCAGACCCAGTGGTGCTACGACGTGCCCCTGCTGCGCACGTTCATGCGGCACGTCGAAGAGCTGGGACTCCTCGATAAGGTGTTTATTCTCGTTGGCGTCGGCCCGCTGCGCTCTGCCAAGTCGGCGGAGTGGATCCGCACCCACGTGCCGGGCGTGCACATCCCCGATGGGGTCATAAAGCGCCTCGCCGGAGCGGCGGATTCTGCCGCCGAAGGTCGCCAGCTGTGCATCGACATCATCCAGGAGATCCGCACCATCAAGGGCGTGCACGGCGTGCACGTCATGGCCTACCGCCAGGAACACACCGTCGCCGAGATCATCGAGCGCTCGGGGGTACTGAACGGCCGCAAGCCGTGGTCTCCCGGTCGCGACCCACAAGCGAATACCAACAGGATGGCTTCATGACCGACACCGTCATCAGTTCCCAAACCCGCGAGGTCGTGATCGGCCTCGAGCGCCCCTTCGTCATGATCGGCGAGCGCATCAATCCCACCGGACGCAAGATCCTCGCCGCCGAGATGGCTGCCGGGAACTTCAGCCGCGTCGAATCCGACGCGCTCGCCCAGGTCGCCGCGGGAGCGCACATGCTCGATGTGAATGCCGGCATTCCTCTCGCGGACGAGCCGGCGATTCTCGCCCAGGCAGTGCAGCTCGTGCAGTCGATCACCGACGTACCGCTCTCGATCGATTCCTCCATCGTCAAGGCACTCGAGGCGGGGCTCGCGGTATACAAAGGCAAGCCGCTGGTGAACTCGGTTACCGGGGAGGAGGAGCGCCTGGAATCGGTGCTGCCGCTGGTGAAAAAGTACGGCGCGGCCGTGGTGGCGATCTCCAACGACGAGACCGGAATCTCCGAGGATCCCGATGTGCGCTTCGAGGTCGCGAAGAAGATCGTGCAGCGCGCTGCAGACCACGGCATCCCCTACAGCGACATCGTGGTCGATCCGCTCGTGATGCCGATCGGCGCCATCAACCAGGCCGGCCGTCAGGTGATGCACCTGCTGCAGCGACTGAAGAATGAGCTCAAGGTGAACACCACCTGCGGCGCCTCCAACGTGAGTTTTGGTCTACCGGCACGCGAAGGCATCAGCGCCACATTCCTCAGCATGGCGATCGGCGCGGGACTCACCTCCGCGATCATGAACCCGATGCACCTCGAGATCGTCAAGTCCTGCATGGCCGCGGATGTGATGATGGGGCACGACCCCGATTGCGCACGCTGGATTCGCCGCTTCCGCGAAGCTCCGCCGCTGCAGGCATCCGGCGCCGCCGCCGAGGCGCCGCAGGGTGCCATGCGCGGCCGTCGTGAAGGTGGACATCGGAGGCGCAGTCAGAGCCCCGCATGAGTGAGCCCGACCCGCTCATCGTCTTCACACCCTCCGGGAAACGAGGTCGTTTTCCGCGCGGTACGCAACTGCTGCAGGCGGCGCGCTCGCTCGGCGTGGACGTCGACTCGGTGTGCGGTGGACGGGCGCTCTGCGGGCGCTGCCAGGTGCTGGTCATGGAGGGCGACTTCCCGAAGCACGGGGTGAGCTCGCACGCCGATCACCTCTCACCACTCAGCGAGGTGGAGAAGAGCTACGCCCAGCGCAAACCGCTGGCCACGGGGCACCGTTTATCGTGCTCCACGCAGATTCAGGGCGATCTGGTGATCGATGTGCCCGCGAGCAGCCAGGTGCACCGTCAGGTGGTGCGCAAGGCCGCCGATGCCCGTCCGATCACCCTCAATCCGCTCGTGCATCTGCACTACGTCGAGGTGCGCCAGCCCGACATGCACGACCCGGCGGGCGATCTGCAGCGGCTTCTCGAGGCGCTCAACAAGGAGTGGAAGTTCGGGCCGCTGCGCGCGGACCTGAACGTGCTGCAGGAACTCCAGTCCGCGCTGCGCAAGGGCGAGTGGCGCGTAACGGTCGCAGTGCACGCGAGTACGCAGCTGATCGGCGTGTGGCCGGGATTCCATGACCGTGCGTACGGTATGGCGGTGGATATCGGCTCGACGACCATTGCCGCCCATCTGTGCAATCTCGAAACCGGCGAGGTGGTGGCATCGAGCGGCGCCATGAATCCCCAGATCCGCTTCGGCGAGGACCTGATGAGCCGCGTGTCGTACGCGATGATGCACGCAGGCGGCGCGCAGCAGATGACCGAGGCGGTGCGAGGCGCACTCAACACTCTCGCGGCCGAGGTGGCACGCGAGGCCGGCATCGACGTATCGGATATCCTCGAGCTCACCGTGGTGGG
>Ga0070717_10002766_pt1 | contig 12403 bp, 3 predicted proteins | sample LARL113metaG_FD_71366 | JGI IMG/M metagenome (GOLD analysis project Ga0070717, IMG submission 71366) | Corn, switchgrass and miscanthus rhizosphere microbial communities from Kellogg Biological Station, Michigan, USA - LAR L11-3 metaG | ecosystem: Host-associated > Plants > Roots > Rhizosphere ...
CCGCACAACATTTTCTAGCGCAACCATGGACATATTCGCCGAGTGACATAAAGGTTTTGGGAACCCTCGACGACGGCCAGACCAGCAAGCCGGTGGAGTACTCGAATACACCGAAATACCGGGCGTATGTATTCGAAGGTCACGGACACGATCGGGTGGAAGTAACCGTGACGGGAGCAGGTAGGAAGGCTTATGTTGCTTTGGCCGATTCCACGTTGACTCCGATCGCGAGCGGACTAGGACGAGTAGCGGTATCCTTGCCCTATCATGGCCCCGATATCGAAGCGTTCTACATATTGGTGAAGAACCTCAACAGCCAGCCGGGTCAATTAGCGGTTCATCTGAAGGAGAGTGCAGGTTCTCCGCGCTCGCCGGATGCTACGCACTAACAGCTTGCGGCTCGTCCTTACTGGCAAAGAGTCGACTGAGCAGCGCCGCGAAGCGTGGATCATCGCGCAGGTTGTCTAACCTTGGGTCCACGCTGAGGGCGAAGAGGAGAGGCGATTTTTCGTGATAGGCACGCTCGAGTTCCTGAAAGGCCTGATCGCGGTCGCCCAGAGCATCCAACAACACGGCCATAGAGTAGGCATCCACGTATTGGGTCTTGCGTATTTGGATCAAGTCCGCCAGGATCGAGGTCGCTTCCTTCCGCCGGCCGTGTTTCGCCAAACATGCACCCTCCACCGCCTTTAGCCATGGCAGATCCGGAGACATAATCGTAGCCAACCGGTATTGCTCTAAAGCCTGGTTTGCTTTCCCGCTGTATTCAAGCGCTTCGCCGTAAAACAAACGACCCAGATATAGATATGGATGCAGCTCCAAAGCTTTCTTTCCGCACGCCACTGCCGAGTCGTATTCACGGCGATAAAAATGGACCAGGATCTCGTGCGCGGGAACAGTCGGCCACAGCGAATGGGTAATACGCGCCCGCAGCAAAACATTTAGAGCGTCGTCGAGTCTGCCTTGGCTCACATAAAGCATCGTGAGCCTGACATAGACTTCCGGCGATTCGGGACTTTCTGCGTGCGCTTGAAGCAATTCGGTTTCCGCCTCGGCCAACTTGTGTTCAAACAGGTGCAGGCCGTGGGCGCGGTCGGCGCGGCGTTCGGGTGTGAGGCCGCATAGTTCCACCGCACGCCGGTGAGCTTGCAGGAATCCGCTGTACATCTCTCGCGGCAGGCGCATGGCATACGTGCCGAGCAGCAGGTAGCACAGCGAAATGCCTTCAAATGACCGAAAATCCGACGGGTTCTCGATCGCGGCTTGTTGAAAGCAGTCCAGCGCTTTTTCGAATCCTTCCCGCGTGCGCCGACTCCAGAAGTGCCAGCCCTGCTTGACCAGGTCGTCGGAATGCGGCACATCCAGCCGGTAGCCCAGCTTCGGCCGGTAGCTAATCCAAAGGCCGAACTCCCCCAAGCTCTTCTTAACCTCGCCAATCGTGACGGCCACGGTGTGCTTGGAGACCAGGTTGCCGTCCCAGGCTTGGTTAATCATTTGCGCGTATCCGACATAGCGGCCGCGATTGTGGATGAGAGCTCGCAGGGCATGAAAGGCCTGTGGCCGTAGCTCAAGCTCGCGACCGTCTCTCAACAACGTCGTGGTTGTAGTATCGAGCCGAAACGGCCCGAACGTAATCTGTTCCATTTAGCGCCTTCCCCGTTACACCCTCAAACATTGACGCGCTTTTGACTTCAGTTCAGCGAATTATATCACAGAACCTGCCGGTGCATGCAAGATAACGCTGCAACGACTAAATAGGCGAATTGGCGCGATTCGGGGAATTCCTAGTACTTCTAGCCAGGTGAGCCCCGAAACAACGGCATCCGATCATGTTTGGGAACTCTGCGCTCCGACATACCAAGAACTGCTGAAAAAATTGCCGCCATTTTGATTTCCTTGGGGTGGAATCTCGAATACAATCCGATTATTGAAACGATGGGGTGCATACAAGTGTGTCCCGAACGACTGCTTGTTTCCGCTCCCAAACCACGCGGGGTGAAACGGGGAATGCAGAACGACAGCGACCTCCAGCCAAGTTCTAACGCTGCTGAGAATAAAACTGGCATACAAGCGACTAATGGATTTCGTGTCGTTGTATGCAGGTCTAAACTGGGTATCGCCTTCCGTTGCTCATCGCTCATTGTTTCAATGTAGTCGAAGAGGAGGAGGGGAAATGAGATCCAAATCGCTGCTCTGTTCGCGGCTCGCCTTGTTGGCGGTATTAGCCATGTTGTCGGGAATGTTCGTTCCGCCCCTCAGGGCGCAGTCGGCCGGAACCTCGGGCCTCAGCGGAACAATCACCGATCCGTCGGGAGCCGCCGTTCCGAATGTTACCGTCACCATTACCAATAACGACACCGGACAGAACCGCACTGCTACCACCGGAAGTGACGGCGTCTACAAATTCACCCTGCTTCAGCCGGGCAGCTATAAAGTTCGCGTCTCCGCGACAGGCTTCAAGACGTCTGAGGTTAGCGTAGTGAACCTGAATGTGACAGAGTCGTCCGTATTAGATCGTACTCTGGAAGTCGGTGCACAAGCCGAGCAAATCACTGTGGAAGCCACGGCTGAGACTTTGCAGACCGCGAGTTCCACGCTGGGAACCACGGTCGGCACCAAGGCTGTCAGCGAACTACCCTTGGCCGCCCGCAATTACACCCAGATCCTGGGCTTGTCCGCCGGTGCCAGCGCGAGCGTTAACAACGCTACGATTTTTGGCAAAGGCACTCAGGACATCAGCGTGAACGGCGCCGATCCCGGCCAGAACAATTTCCAGATGGATGGCGTGGCCGTAAACAATATGGCCAACCGGGGTAGTTCCAACGATTTCGGCATCTACGGCGGGATTGGCATTCCCAACCCCGACGCGATCCAGGAGTTCAAGATTCAGACCTCGACCTATGACGCCAGCTACGGGCGCAACCCCGGCGCGAACGTCAACGTAGTAACTAAGTCCGGTACCAATGCGTGGCATGGCACCGCCTTCGAATTCTTCCGTAACGCCGACCTCAATGCCAACGAATTCTTCTACAACCGCGACGTCTGCTCGACAACTTATGCCGGGCGGAGTTGTCCCAAGCAAGTTCTCAACCAAAACCAGTTCGGCGGCGTGCTCGGCGGTCCTATCAAGAAAGACAAACTGTTCATCTTCGGAGGCTACCAAGGCACGCGGAGTCGAAATGAGGTGGCGCAGCAAGGGAATTCAGGGAGCATCCTGCTGCCGCCGATTCCCAACGGCGACCGGTCGGGCCCGAACGACGCCAGCGCCAATCCGTGGATGGCGCAGTTGATCGCCTCCAATTGCCACTTTCCGACCTTCGGCCCGCCGCTCAGTTGCTCGGCCAACTCGGTGAGCGGACCTGGCTACCAATACCTGCAGCTGAAAAACGCCGATGGCAGCTATTACTTTCCCAGCGATGGCGGCATCCCAACGGAAGCAAGATTCAGCAGCCCAGCCGTGGCCGTCGAAGACCAGGTCCTGATCAATGGCGACTATTTGGTGAACTCCAAAAACACCCTAGCGGCGCGGTATTTCTATACGCACGACCCGCGGACCATACCCTTCAATTCTGTGATTGGCGGTTCGCTGCCCGGAGCGCCTGAAAAAACATACAATTCCAACACCAATTCCTCGCTCAAGCTCACCACGCTGCTCAGCAACAGTCTCGTGAATGAAATGCGGGCATCCTTCCAGCGGAATCTGGTGTACAACAGCGATCAGCTTCCGTCTGGGGATTCCCCGTCCAACCTGGGGATCGTGCCCATCGTGCCTACGCAAACCCAAGGGCCGCCGATCTCTCTGCTGATCAATGGCTTCGGCATTGATGGTTTCCTGGAGCCATCATATAGCCCCAGCAACCAGATTCAATATTCCGATCAGATTTCCTGGTCGCACGGCAGGCACACCATACGCGCCGGCTTCGAATACGAGTTCACGCAATGGAACCTGGTTTTCGGAGGTTTGCAGCGCGGCTGGATGCTCATCGGCAGCTTTAGCGACGTGTTAAGCGGTCAGGCTGGCAACATTCTTCAGTGTCTGTTTTGCGTGCGCAGCTCGCCCCAGGGCATCATCCACGCCTATCGCGAGCCGAACATGAGCTCATTTGTGCAGGATGACTGGAAGGTCAGCAGCAAACTAACGGTGAACATCGGAGTGCGCTGGGAATATGATGGCGTACTCGCCGACAAGTATGGCAACCTGACTAACCAGTGGTTGAGCCTGCTGGCCCCCAACTTAGAACTACCCAGCGCCCAAGTTCCGTCCCCTGGGATCAGCACTGCTGCCGCCTACCAAGGCTACGTAGTGCCGAACAACTTCGTGGCACATCACGGCCAACCTCCGCCCGGAGTCCACATCGTTGATACGCCGTTTTCCATCCGAAAGCATCCCCCCTTATCCGATTTTGGCCCCCGCATCGGCTTTGCCTACCAGCTCGCCAGCCGGCTGGTAGTTCGAGGCGGCGCGGGAATTTTTTATGACCGCGTCGGCGCTGACCGCTTTGTGCACTCCGTCGAAGAAGGTAACCCTTACGCAGCCACCATTAGTTATGGTTTTGGGAACCCGTTTACGCTGTCCGACCCCTACCCACACACACCGCTTGTCGGCGAGTTTGCGCAACGGTGGGCTAATCTCCAGACCGGTGCGACGTCGGCGATCAACCACGTGTTCCTGGCCGAATCAACGCACACGCCATTGATCCGGCAGTACAATATGAACTTCCAATACGAGTTTGCGCCAAGTTGGGTTCTTGAGGCCGGGTATGTCGGATCGAGCGGAATCAACCTAACCGACTACAATCACAACTACAACGTCGCCCATCTCGCGTCACCCTCGAATCCCATCAACGGCGTGACTACGAATAACGCCTCTAACCTGCTATTGCGCGTGCCATATCTGGGATTTCAGCCTACGGGGCTGCAAGGGACGGCGTACGACGGACGCTCCAATTACAACAGCCTCCAGGTGACCGTTCGCAAGCAGTTTTCTCACGGCTTGACGCTGCAGGGCGCTTACACCTGGAGCAAATCCCTGACGAACATCTTCCAGTCAACCGCCAACAGCAACCTGTCCACCGATATGGCTCAGCAGTATGGCCTGTCGTACTTCAATACTCCCGCACGCTTCATCGTCAACTACAGCTGGGAGCTGCCCTTCGGCAAGCACACCGGTGTAGGCGATAAGCTCCTGGGAGGGTGGAATCTTTCCGGCGTGACTATTATCCAGACCGGCTTACCATTCACTCCCATCGACACTCGCGGCGGTACGGCCTACGGTACCAGCTCGACCACTATTGAGGGCGGTTACAGCCGGCCTGAGCTGTGTCCGGGAACCACCTACAGCCAGACCGCGAGCTCGGGTGGCATTGAAAGCCGCTTGGGCGGGCCCAGCGGCGGTCCAGGTTTCTTCAACGCGGCGGCATTCTGCGCGCCGCCGGGGGCCCCGTTCTCCACGGACGGGTCTACGCTTTTTGGCAGTGCCGGCGTTGGATTCATGCGCGGGCCGGACCAGTTTAACTTTGACGCTACGCTGCTGAAGACTACGCGGATTACCGAACACACATCCGTGCAGTTCCGGGCCGAGTTCTTCAACCTGTTCAACCACACGCAGTTCAACCTTCCGGGCCAGGTCGCCCCCATCGCCCCGGGGACTCTCGCCTCGCTGATCAACATTAATTCGCCCACAGGCGGCTGGATCACCTCTACCAGCGTCAATCCGCGCATCATCCAATTGGCTTTGAAGTTCATCTTCTAGCCTCAATCGAACCCCGCGACCCAACTAGAGTCGCGGGGTCCGGTTGGAATTGACTGCGTTGAATCGTTCCTTCATCGGAGGCGCAGAAAGCCCCTGCTCTCCAGATGGACAGCCGCACAGCGGGTGACCAGCTGGATCACCCTGCGCCCCTGCCGGTTGACCGCCTCCGGGCAAATTTTGACGCTGTTTTGACGCCGACAAGAACAAAACTGGCATACAATCCGAGTAATGGTTTGGTGGAGTTGCATGCAGGTCTAGGCTTGATATCGTCTTCCGCAGCTCAATCACTCAGTTGCTTCAAGATTGGAACCGGTAAATCCGGGTTGTAAATATTTGATTCTACAGGTTGTTGAAGAGGAGAAGGGGACTATGAGATCCAGATCGCTGCTCTGTTCGCGGCTTGCCTTGTTCGCGCTTTTGGCGCTGTTGTCAGGAATGTGCGTACCGTCTCTTCGGGCGCAATCGGCTGGCACGTCCGGCCTCACGGGGACTGTCACCGATCCGTCGGGTGCCGCCATTCCCAACGTCACCGTCACGCTGACGAGTAATGATACAAATCAGGTCCGCACCGCGAACACCGGCGCCGATGGGCAGTATAAGTTTACGTTGCTGCCGCCTGGCAGTTACAAAGTGCGCTTCTCGTCAACCGGATTCAAGACCTCCGAGGTTGGTTCAGTAACCCTTAACGTGACGGAGAATCCGGTATTGGATCGCACGTTGGAAGTCGGCGCGCAGTCCGAACAAGTGACGGTAGAAGCCACGGCCGAAACGTTACAGACGTCGAGTTCCACGCTGGGCACTGTGGTCGGCAGCACCACCATGACTGAGCTTCCTCTAGCCAATCGGAACTTCACCCAGATTATTGGCCTGTCGGCGGGTGCGAACGTCCCCGTGAACAACGCGACTTCTTTCGGCAAAGGCACATTGGACATCAGCGTCAACGGCGCCACTCCCGGGCAGAACAATTTCCAGATGGACGGCGTAGCGATTCAGAGCATGGCCGGCAATGGAAGCGCGAATGACGGCGGTATCTACGTCGGCATCGCCGTTCCTAATCCCGACTCGATCCAGGAATTCAAGATCCAGACCTCGACTTACGACGCAAGCTACGGCCGTAACCCGGGCGCGAACGTCAACGTAGTGACCAAGTCGGGCACCAATACCTGGCATGGCACGGCATTTGAATTTCTGCGCAATGCGCACCTCGACGCCAATGATTTTTTCTACAATCGGGACACTTGCCGCATTAACTTCGCGGGGCAGTCTTGTCCGCATCAAGTGTTGAACCAGAATCAATATGGGGGCGTGATCGGTGGTCCGATCAAGAAGGACAAGCTGTTCATCTTTGGTAGTTACCAGGGAACCGGGTCTAAGAACGGAGTGGCCCCCGTCGGTAATGCAGCAGTGTCGCTCTACCCGATTATTCCCGCCGGAGATCGTACCTCGCAGGCGTTCGTGCAACAGTTGATCGCCGGTAACTGCAACCTTCCGGCTTTCGGGCCGCCGGGAGGCGTTCTTCCCTGTTCCTCCACTACGGTCAGCCCAGTTGCCCTCAACATGCTCAACGTCAAAAACGCTGACGGCAGCTATTACTTCCCCACGCATACCAGCTTTGGCGATCCCCTGAGCTTCAATAAGCCGGCGCTGTTCCACGAGAAGCAAACGCTGGTGAATGGCGACTACCTGATCAATCCGAAAAATACTCTCGCGATGCGGTTCTTGTATAGCTCCGATCCGCGCACCGCGCAGTTCAACACACCTATCGGTGGAGCGCTGCCCGGCGCCCCAGAACAACTGAATTTCTCCAACACCAACGCGGTGCTGAAACTGACCACCATTCTGTCGAATACCTTGGTCAATGAGGCACGCGCGTCGTTTCAGCGGCTGTTCACGCAATTGTCGGATTCTCTGCCTTCCGGGTGGACACCCCAGAATCTCGGAATCACGCCCATCGTCCCTAGCCAGACCCAGGGGCCGGCGCTTTCTTTCCTGATCAACGGTTTTGGCGCGGGCGGATTCCTGGAGCCCGCGTTCAGCCCCACCAATCAGTTTCAATATCAGGACCAAGTCTCCTGGTCGCACGGAAGACACACCATTCGCGCGGGCTTCGAGGTCGAAAAGGCCCAGTGGAACCTGGATTTCGCGGGGCTGGAGCGCGGTTGGCTATTTATCGGAAGCTTCACTAACCTGCTTGCGGCGAACAACCCTGGCAATATCTTCCAGTGCTTGTTCTGTGTCTCCAGCGGTCCAGTGCAAGCTGGAGGCATCATCCACGCGTATCGCGAGACAAATATGAATTCGTTTGTTCAAGACGACTGGAAGCTTAGTTCAAAGTTCACCCTCAACTTGGGAGTACGCTGGGAATACGACGGCACCTTCGGCGAGAAGTACGGCAACCTCACCAACACTTGGGTGAGCAAGCTGGCTCCCAATTCGCAGGTACCAACTTCAGCACAGGGCCTTCCGGCCAACTTCGCCGGCTGGGTGACTGCCGGTAACTACTTATCGCATTATCCGCAACCTCCGGATGGCGTGTTTGTGAACAAGTCCGGCACCGGTGCCATTCGAGAACATCCACCTCTATCCAATTTCGCTCCGCGGCTGGGATTTGCTTACCAACTCACGGACAAACTTGTGGTTCGCGGGGGCGCAGGAATGTTCTATGATCGCATTGGCGCAGATCGTTTCGTGCACGGCGTCGAGCAGGGTAATCCGTACTCGACCACTCTCGACTATAGCGGTAGCGCCGCCGCGCCGTTTACGATCCAGAATCCTTTCCCCAATCTGCCATTGGGCCAGTTCGTGCAGCGGTGGGCCAACCCTGCGACGCTCACAAGCTCCAATTTGAGCGTTCCCTACGTCAATGAAGTTATTCATACGCCGCTCATCCGGCAGTACAACTTGAACTTCCAATATGAGTTTGCCTCTCGCTGGGTGCTGGAAGCGGGATATGTGGGTTCGAGTGGTATCAACCTGCTCGACTACAATCACAATATCAATACCGCTTCGATTGCCAGCGCGGCTAATCCGGTGAATGGATTCACGACTACCACCGTTGCGAACGTTGCCCTTCGCGTACCTTATATCGGTTATGCACCGGCTGGTCTCCAGGGCACGTACTTCGATGGGATCTCCAACTACAATAGTCTGCAGGTCACGGTGCGCAAGCAATACTCACATGGCGTGACGCTACAGGGTTCTTATACCTGGAGCAAGTCGCTCACCGATCTGACCGTCGACTCGGCCAATAGCAACAACGCAAGCTATTTGAATCAGCAGTATGGACCGTCCTATTTCAACCGGCCCCAGCGATTCGTCATCAACTATAGCTGGGATATTCCGTTTGGTAAGCACGACGGACCCGTCGGCAAACTGCTCGAAGGCTGGCAGATCTCCGGTGTGACTACCGTTCAGGATGGAGCACCCATGACCTTCGTGGACGGCGGCGCCGGCACCGCTTACGGGACGCAGGGCACTGGAACTACGTCCGGATTCGGCCGCGCCCAGTTGTGTCCGGGCGCTACATACGGCAGTATCGCAACGCCCGGAGGCATCGAATCCCGCTTGGGAGGGTACAGCGGCGGCCCGGGCTATTTCAATACGAGTGCTTTCTGCCCAGCTCCGGCCATTCTGGCGGACGGGACAACGGTGTTCTATTCGCAGGCCGACTATGCCACAAATCCCGCCGACAACGGACAACTGAATTGCAAAGCGGCCAACGGCGGCGTCCCATGCGCTACTCTTTTCGGAAACTCCGGAATGGGCATTCTTGCGGGACCAGGCCAAGTCAACTTTGACTTCTCGATCCTGAAGACAACGAAAATCAACGAACGGACCACCTTCCAAATCCGTGCAGAGTTCTTCAATGTCCTGAACCATCCGCAGTTTGCCAATCTCGACCCTGGATCGGGGACCGGCGGGACAGTGTCGCAACTACCGCGGCCGTTGACCCCAGGTCAAGGGACAAGCGTAGCTGCCAGTGTGAACCCCCGCGTCATTCAGCTCGGCGCGAAGTTCATATTTTAAACGAGCCTACTTAAGGAAAGGCCGCCAAGCCAAAATTTTGGCGGCCAAATTCCCGAAGATTAGCCACGCGCCGCGTTCATCGATTGATCCTTTGACTCCCGCGGGTTCGCGGCCAGGTCGCGGTCGCAATGCCGCCACCGCTCCCTTTCAGATGAACGGCAATGGCGAGCACGTCAGGCCACCTTACCAGGATCGCCTCATATACACATTGAAGGTTCTCTGCGTCCCATCCAGGTATGAATTCCAGTAGTCCTTATAGCTGCCGTAGGACAAGAGGACACCGCCTTCGAACTGTCGTGGGAACGAATAGAACACCCTGGAATCCCCGATCCACTCCGGCACGATCACCTGGGAGACTTGTGTTGCGCCGAGGTTCACCGCGGCCAAGGCTTGTTGGAAAAGAACAGGGTCGGTCGCGGCGGGAAAGTCGTTCGGATTGAGATCCGGTCGCATTCCACTTCTTGCCGAGTTGAAAGTTACCCGAGCAGCGATTCCCAATCGTTTCAACTTGAAGGCCGATTCTCCCCAATACGTTTGGCTGATCTGGCTGTATGGAACAAGCGGCTCATCCAAGACATACCCCGCTGTGCTATCGTTCTGAAACGCCATATATGTCGAAAGGTTGTTCTGTTGATAGGAGTACCCTAGGTTCAAACCCCAATTCTTCATCGGTGTCACGCTTGCGCTGAACGTTTCCAGATAGAAACGATTACGGCGTTGAATCACAGGGAAGGCGTTCTGAAATATGAGACTGGTCTCGTTTGTCAGGGCCAGCCAATGCTTCGGCGTAAGCGTGAAATTAGCAAACGCACGGTTATCGCTCTGTGGGACTGTTAAGTAACCGGGCTGGTGCGTGCCAGTAAACTCATAGCCGACACGGGTGTTCAACAGACCGCCTTGGCGATAATGGAGCACAAGGCCACCGGTATTGCTAGACGACGACGGCACAACCTGCAGCTTATCCGTATTATCGATTGAGTAAATCTGCGGCCAGAGAAACGCATTCGATCGGGTAATGTCGGTGTGCTTATAATACGCTTCTACGCCGACTCTTTTCGTCAAGTCGTAATCCAATCGAAGACCTTCCCAGTGCCGGTGGTACGACACGTCGCCATACAGGTCGTAATAGGGCGTGAAGGTATTTATGAGATTCTGCTGATGGTAGTCGGCTATGATGCCCAGGCGCTCTATCGGACGCCAGTTCAATGTCTCGTCGGAGTTCAGTGAGTTCTGTGGATTGCGAGTCAGCATGTCGCGCAGGCGAGTATACGTAACGTGCCCATTGAAACTCAGCTCCGGCGAAGCCGTCCAGTTCAGATTCAAGGTGTCTGCCGACAACTGGTTTGGCGAGGGGATGTTGAGATAGTAACTGCCGGGAAGCGTGTCCTGCACCGGCACCGGGCCTGGCTCCAGCGAATTGAGCAGCGCTCCGCTATAGGTTGCAAGCGGGAATTGGAGGCGGTCATTGAAGCTGCTGTAGTCGTGCTCATAAGTGACGCTCACCGGGCCAAGTTTTGCCTCAACGCCTCCGCCGACGGTGCGGGTGGTGTAGTTCAGAGCCTGGAATTGATTAGTGTAGTGACAGGAATTGCATCCAGCATCCCCGCCTTCATCCAACCAGCCCAACTGCGTTGTTCCCACTCTGGCCTGCCAATTTCCTTTGACGAAAGCATGCACGGGGAGCTTCGGTATTTTGATCTTGGCGTAGGCATCCCCGAGCCTGCGCTTCACCCCGAAGGCCGATCCTGCCGGGATCCCATTGGTTGTTCCGATGTCCGGCGAGATGACGTTTGAATAAAATGGTTCATTATCCTGCTGCTGGACGAAGCTGCGGATGTTGAACGCCGTTTTCAGCCAGTCCCCCAGACTCAGTTCCGAGGCGACGTGGTAATCGTCCCCGGTGATTATGTTGGCGCGCGAAATTGCACTAAGGCGAAGAGGCTCAGAAATATAGGCCGATTCCACATCGGTTCCGGCTGACTGGTGCTGGCTAGTGTACTGGCCTACGCGGCCGGCGTATCCCGACGTGTCGAGAAATTGGTAACCGCCCGAAGCGACGGAAAGCACACCGGCAGTCTCGGAATCGACGCTGTTGAAACCTGTTTGAAAATTTCCGCGCGGCATCATCGCCATTGTCGAGCCCATCGAACCTGCTAACAGGCGGGTAATCAAGCCGGAAGCCGCAGTTGCTCGGCCTGAAGAACCAAGGTTCGGGAGCGATGACGGGGAGACACGGGCGTGGGCTTTCAGAAAAGCGGCACTAGTCACAGGTTGGCCCGGAACGGCCGGCACGCCAAAGGGTCCTTTGTCAACAAACCTGCTGCCCCCGGTGGGAGTGGCCACATCGCTGCCGTGGATCGAGCCATGACACGCGGTGCAGCGATCGGCCAAAGGCAAGCTGGAGCCGTTGTGATGGTCGGCATGGCATTGAACGCAGAGCGCCGGTTGACTGACAGTTAGGAGCCGGGCATTGGGTGAGCCATGGGCCGTATGGCAAATCGTACAGTTCTCAGTCACTGGCGTGTGTTGATACGCGAATGGTCCGCGGTATTGGGCGTGGCAGCCTAGGCAGAGCTCATTGATGTTGGCGGTTCGCAGGTTGTTGAGGCCAGACCCGCCATGCGG
>Ga0070717_10002769_pt1 | contig 12397 bp, 8 predicted proteins | sample LARL113metaG_FD_71366 | JGI IMG/M metagenome (GOLD analysis project Ga0070717, IMG submission 71366) | Corn, switchgrass and miscanthus rhizosphere microbial communities from Kellogg Biological Station, Michigan, USA - LAR L11-3 metaG | ecosystem: Host-associated > Plants > Roots > Rhizosphere ...
GGTAAATGCTGCGGATGGTGCGGCCCACCGTCTTCTGATATTGGGCGTAGCGGGCTGCCTCCTGGCCGGCCTCGTGCTGTTCCACCAGGTCGATGAGGTGGCGGAAATGTTCCATGGTCACGAGCCCATAGTTGGACCGGACCAGCGCACGAGCATCGTCCGCCTTGCCTGCCCGGTACAGCGCGAGGGTCTCGTCAATCTCGCTCATCTTCACCTGCTCCACGGCGTGCAAATCGATGATTGACGATTGCTCTTGCGGACGATCGGCGACGAGGCGCATCAATTGGGAAAAATGCGAATCGATTTCAGCCTTCGCCTCGTTGTAAGGAGCCAGGTAGCTGGGGTCTCCGGTGTATAGAAATCCGCGCTGGGCGGTCTCAGCGTCTTTCACCAGCGATTCGGTTTTTTCCAGTTCGAGCAGCATGCGGCGTGAATCGCCCAGGCGCGCCTCGGTGGCAATCTGCGCACCCACCTGGCGGCGCGTCACCAGTCCGTTGCCAATCAGGATGATCAGCAAGACCGCAAAACCGGCGATGACACTGAAGCGCTTGAATGTGATCTGCATGGGGAAATGGTGCTACGAGCCATGGTTCGAACGATGTTGGTTCAAAGCGGCACCGAATCGGATGGGGTGATTTGCGCGCCTGGAAATTCACGGATAAATGATCAAGCCCCGGCCGAAATCAAGCCCTTTGTCCGTTTTAAGACGTTGAGGCAACTTGCTTAAGCTGGGTACTGCGCGACAGGTCGATTATATCGTTTCGGGGATGGGGATGGCGGGAGCAACAGCCAAGGGCATCCTGAGCGGAGACGCTCCGCCCAGGGTGCCAGCGGCTTTCGGTCGTGAGTCTAGTACGCAGGAATCCCGGTGATGCTTTGTCCGATGGCCAGGGAGTGAATATCGTGGGTGCCTTCGTATGTCTTCACGGATTCGAGATTCATCATGTGGCGCATGATGGGATAGTCCTCGGTGATGCCGTTGGCCCCCAGGATGTCGCGCGAGATACGCGCCGATTCGAGAGCCATCCAGACGTTATTGCGCTTGGCCATGGAGATGTGTTCGTGGCCGACTTTTCCGGCGTCTTTCAGGCGGCCCACATGGAGCGAGAGCAACTGCGCCTTGGAGATTTCGCTGATCATCCACACCAGCTTGTCCTGGACGAGCTGATGGCTGGCGATGGGCTCGTTGCGGAACTGTTTCCTCGCCTTGGAATATTGAAGTGCGGTGTCGTAGCACGACATGGCCGCGCCGATGGCGCCCCAACTGATGCCGTAGCGCGCCTGGTTGAGGCACATGAGCGCGCTCTTCAGGCCGCCTGATTTCGGCAGCAGGTTGCAGGCGGGCACGTGTACGTCCTGCAGCGAAAGGCCGCTGGTGATGGAGGCGCGCAGGGACCACTTGCCGTGCACGTCGTAGGCGCGGAAGCCGGGGCGATCGGTCTCGACGAGGAAACCGCGCACACGTCCGTCTTCCTCGTCCACTTTGGCCCAGACCACGGCCACATCGGAGATGGTGCCGGAGGTGATCCACATCTTCTCGCCGTTGAGGATGTATTCGTCGCCGGATTTGCGCGCGGTGGTGGTCATGCCGCCGGGGTTCGAGCCGAAGCCGGGCTCGGTCAGCCCGAAGCAGCCGAGTTTTTCGCCGCTGGCGAGGGCCGGCAGCCACGTGTTCTTTTGCTCGTCGGATCCGAAGGTGTAGATGGGATACATCACCAGTGCCGACTGCACGCTGACGAAGCTGCGGAAACCGGAGTCGCCGCGTTCCAACTCCTGCATGACCAGCCCGTATTCGACATTGGACATGCCCGCGCAACCGTAGCCTTCGAGATTGGCCCCGAAGAAACCGAGCTCGCCCATGACGGGAATAAGTTCACGCGGAAAGCGCTCGGTGCGAAAACATTCCTCGATGATGGGAATGAGATTGTCTTCGACGAAATCGCGCGCCGTGCGCCGGACCAGCAACTCGTCTTCGCTAAAGTAGGAATCCAGATGAAGAAAGTCAACGCCCTGGAATTTGAGACCCATGGTTACCATCCGTTCCGGGGAAGCTTCAAGAAGGCTAGCAGATGGCGCGGGATTCGTGAAAGGACGGAGCCTACGGGTTGTTTGAGATTTGAACAAACCGGCTGAGTAATTCATGCCGCCAGTTTCGCCCGGTACTCGAGTAGATGCAGGAAATCGAGTTCCTCCTGGCGCAGGGCGTGCGACGACTTTGCCATTTCTTTTTTGACCTGCTCTTCGAAGCTTTTCACCATCTCGCCGCCCATGTAACTCTCGATAACCGCGGGATGCACGTAGCATTTCCGGCAGACGGAGGGCGTGTTGCCCAGGCGCTCAGCCACTTGTTTGACGGCTTCGACCACATTTTTCTTGGCTTGGGTCTGTGACTCGAAGGCTTCGAATTCGCGCAGCATGGCGCAGGCCAGGCAGGTGCCCGCCCAGGTGCGGAAATCCTTGGCTGTAAACGGCTGCCCCGTAATGGTGCGGAGATACTCGTTCACGTCATCGGAGTCGATGGAGCGCTGGCTGCCATCCTCGTCGACGTATTGAAACAGTTCGTACCCAGGAAGGTCCTGGCACTGTTTCACGATGCGCGCCAGGCGGCGGTCGCGGACGTCGATGTTGTGCAGCTTGCCGCTCTTGCCCTTGAATTTGAAGTGGACGGTCGAGCCCTTGATGTCCGCGTGCTTGTTGTGCAGAGTGGTCAGGCCATAGGAGTGGTTCTCGCGGGCGTATTCCTCGTTGCCCACGCGAATGAAGGTGGTCTCGAGCAGGCGCACGATGGTGGCCAGGACCTTTTCGCGTGGCAGGCCGGGCAGGGCAAGATCGCGCTCTACGTGCTCGCGAATTTTCGGAAGCGCTTCTCCGAACAGTTTCATGCGTTCGTACTTGGTTTCGTCGCGGACTTCGCGCCAGCGGGGATGATAGCGGCTCTGCTTGCGCTTGCGGGCGTCGCGGCCGGTGGCCTGCAGGTGGCCATTGGCATTGGTACAGATCCACACCTCGGTCCATGCCGGCGGAATGGCCAGGGACTTGATGCGCGCCAGCACGGTGGGGTCTTTGAGCGGGGTGCCGTCAGGTTTGAAGTAGCGGAACGATTTGCCCCAGCGCTTGCGGGTGATGCCGGGCGTGGAATCGGTCACATAACGAAGCCCGGCCTGCCGCGAAGATTCAACAGGATCTGCAATGAGTTCTGGCTGGTCCATTATCCCGAGGTAAATGCAAGTCCCCCGGCAGCTTGGATGCAGATGAGTGCGGAAGGGGACAGACGGCCGGCCGCGGCGAGCGGCTGACACTGGCCGTTGCGCGCGTACTGCAGCTTGCGCTTTGCGGGGAAATCGAAACCCTTGACACCCAACCCGGCCGTCTTGTACTTCTGTGATGCTTTCCCCAAGGAGGAAATCTGCATGCGCATGTTGCTTCGAGTGTCCATACCTGTCGAAACCGGAAACGCGGCCGCGAAGGCTGGAACCCTGGGCTCTACCATCGAGGGGATTCTTGCCGATCTTAAACCGGAAGCGGCGTATTTCTATGCCGACGATCATGGCCGGCGCTGCGGGGCGATCATCTTCGATATGCAGGAGAGCTCGCAGATTCCGCAATTTGCCGAGCCCTGGTTCCTGGCCTTCAAAGCGGAGCTTACGTTCCGGCCGATCATGAATCCCCAGGATCTGGCCAAGGCCCAACCGGGCATTGCGCAAGCCGTCAAGCAATACGGGAAATAGAGGGCGCCGATATGGCATGACAGGGCAGTGCATGCGGTACGGGGCTTTCGTGCGCCTGGGCGAAATTTCGGCTGCCGATAATTGGTAAGCCCGGATGGCTACGGTTCGCGACCGACCGGTGCTCGCGCCTATGCCGCGCCTTCGACCGGCCCTCTGCGTTCGTTTTCCGATTGCAGGTGACGGCTGAGAAATGCGCCCACGCGCATCAGCAATTGCAATCGGGCCGGCACGGAGAACCAGTGGGTTTCATTGGGGAAGATTTCGATTTCGCACGGCACCCGGCGCTGCTTCAGCAATGTTTCCAGTTTGTGGGCCTCGGATACAGGCACGACCCGGTCTTGTGCCCCGTGCAGAATGAGCGTGGGCGCCATGTCGGATCGCAGTCGGTCTTCCCATCCGAGCGGCACGCCGCCGGATAATTCCACCACTGCCCGGATGCGGCAGTCCTCGATCCCGAGCGCCACGGCAAGGTATCCACCGAGCGAAATGCCCAGCACGCCGATGCACGCAGGGTCCACGCCCGGGCGGCCTGAGATATAGTCCAGGCCGTCCTGAACGGCCTTGAGCCAGCCGATAAAGTGCCGGCCGTCGAGAATCTGCTCGGTCGTCGCGCGCTGGGCTCCAGTTTTGTCGAAGTAGTGCGGCGCATAGACCGCCACGCCCAATTTTTCGAGATACGGGGCGAATTGATCCATCCAGTACGACGCCGCTCCTCCGGAACCGTGAAGGACAACAAGCGCAGGATGCTGGAACGGAGTTCCGGGTTCGAACTGATCGATTTCGATCGCGGCCGAGCCGCTCGCGTAGGTTGCCATCGATAGAGAGATGCCGTCAAGCTGTCCGGGGCTGGCACCGTGACTACTCCAGAAATTCGCGCACGAAGGGATCCTCGGAATGCACCAGGTCGTGAAGCGAGCCGTCGAAGATCAGCCGTCCCTCGTTCAGCATGAGGAACGTCGTATTGGGATCGGTTTCTCCCTCGGGCAGCGGCACCATGCTGTTGGTTTCACCATCGAAGCGATGGCTGCACATCATGAAGGCATCCTGGAGCCGGTGGGTGACCATCAGCGACGGCGTTTTATAAAAATCGCGCTGCTTCACGATAAGTTCGATGATGGTGGTGGAGGTGATGGGGTCGAGGCCGCCGGTGGGCGAGTCGTACAACAGCAACTCCGGCTGGCGGATCAGCGCGCGCGCGATGGCCACGCGGCGCCGCATGCCTCCAGACAGCGAGCCGGGAAAGAGGTCGAAGGTCTGCTCCAGCCCCACGAAGCGCAATTCTTCGCGCACCCGGGAGTCGATTTCCTCGTCCGGGACCTCCTCCTGGATCAATTGGTAAGCGACATTGTCGCGCACGCTGAGCGAGTCAAACAGCGCGCCCTCCTGGAACACCATGCCGGTGCGCATGCGCAGAGGCAAGAGCATCTGTTCCGGAACCCTGGCGATGTTTTCGCCAAAGAGCAGGATGCTACCGCCGTCGGGGCATTGGAGACCATTCGCAAGCTTCAGAAGGACACTCTTGCCTACCCCGGCGGGTCCCAGCAGGATGCGCGTTTCTTGAGGGCCGATTGCGAAGCTGATGTCGTCGAGAACGGGCGGTCCGTCGAAGGCAATGGTCACGTTCTGGAAGGCGAGCACCGGGGCGGGCTTCTCGTCCGTGCCCGACGCAGGCGGAGCGGAAATGAGAGTGTCGCTCATGCGTGAGTGTCGCTCATCGGCTGAACAGCGCCACCATGATCTGGCTGAGAAGGAAGTCGACGAAGATTATGAGCACCGATGAAGTGACCACCGCTTGAATGGTGGAGCGGCCTACGCCCTGGGTGCCGCCGGTGGTTCTCAAGCCGTAGAAGCAGCCGATGGTGGCGATGATGAAGCCGGAGACGAGCGGCTTGACCAAGCCCTGGAAGATGTCCTGGAAGTGCAGGAATTCGTAGGCCTGGGAGAAGTACTGGGTGCCATTCTGACCATTCAGGAAGATGGTGACGGCGGCGCCGCCCAGGGTGCCTACGGCGTCCGACAGGATGGTCAGGAAGAAGAGCATGGTCACGCTGGCGAAGACGCGCGGAGTGACCAGCTTGCGCATGGGGTCGACGCCCAGGGCACGCATGGCATCGATTTGCTCCGTCACCACCATGGAGCCAAGCTCGCTGGCCATCGATGAGGCGTTGCGGCCCGAGACCATGATGCCGGTAAGCACCGGGCCCAGTTCACGGATCATGCTCAGGCTGACGAATCGGCCGGTGACCGCGGTGGCGCCGAATTGCGCCAGGGTGGCCGCGGATTGAACCGCGAGCACGCCCCCGGTGAAGAATCCGGCCAGCACCACAATCAAAAACGATCCCACCCCGATGATGTCGGCCTGCATCAGGAAGTCGACCCAGTAAACCGGCGGACTGAACAGATTGGCCACGGCGCGGTAGGCGAACCGGGAATAGTCCTGGACGCTCAGCACGACGTCTTTGGCGGCTCTGTCGATCGTCTCGAAGGCCATCGGATGCTGACTAATCCTCTCGAATCAGTGTTGTGCTACTCTTCCGACAGGATAGCGCATACGTGTGAAGCGCTGATGCGAGGTGCGCGAAGGGCTCCGCCTGTCCGGGCAAGAATTACTTCGCGTCACGGCACGAATTTCACTGTGTGAGACGCTCTCACACCCTCCGCCAGCGTGTTTTCAGCATCTTACTCTCTGGCCCCTCACGTGCTCGATGTCGCCTCATCGGCGGCGTGTGTCTATTCTTACGGAAGGAGGTGGGATGCATTCTTTTCGCATACGGTTGATTCTTGCGTTGATTGCGGGAATCACGCTGGTTTCTCTCGCCTCCACGTATTTCGAGGTTCTTGCCCATAAACACGTGCTTCGGCGGGACCTGACCCGTCGCACAATCGGCATTGGCAATCGTCTTCAACCTGGCGTCGAACAGGCTCTGGCCGCGGGCAAAGTCCCCGACATAGCGCCGTATGCGGCCACGCTGCGCAACGATGGCGATGCGCTCGGGTTGGTGGTTTACGATGCGCGCGGCGGCCTCATGACCGCCGATGGTCCCAGTGATGTGATCAAGGCGCTTCCTGAGGGGCCGGCGAAACAGGCCATCAAGACCGGTAAAAATGCAAACGCGTTCGGGCATACGGGCGACACGCAATGGCTGGATGAGGCCATCCCGCTGCACGTGAACGGTCAGCCGGCCGGCGCTTTGGTAGTTCTACAGGACGCCGGAGACATCGGTTCCGAAACTGCGGCAGCGTGGCGGCAGAGTTTTTTGCGCGCCGCGGCATTTGTGGTTCTGATCGTGGGCGTCACGTTTCTGATGGTGCGCTGGTTCCTGATGCGTCCCATCATTCGTCTGGCCGAGCGCTTGCGGCGGGTGCGCATGGGCCACGAACCCGACGACACGGGAGTGAGCCCGTCTGACTTGAGTCTCTTCTCGCCGCTGGCGCGGGAAGTGGCGACCATCACCGAGAGCCTGCTGGAGGCGCGCGCCGCAGCGGCGGCCGAAGCCCGGCTGCGCGAAGCCGGCGAGAACCTGTGGACCGCCGAGCGCCTGGCCGTGCACGTGCGCGAGAAACTCGGTTCGAGCCGGATCTTCGTGGTTTCAAACCGCGAGCCGTACATGCATGTGAAGCGGGGCAAGGAGACCGAATGCGTGACCCCGCCCAGCGGCCTGGTGACGGCCATCGAGCCGATGCTGCTGGCCTGTGACGGGGTGTGGGTGGCGCATGGCAGCGGCAGCGAGGACGCGACGACGGTGGACGAGTTCGACCGCCTGAAGGTGCCTCCCCAGGATCCGCGCTACACCCTCCGACGGGTGTGGCTGACCTCCGAGGAAGAGTCGCGTTACTACGACGGTTTCGCCAATGAAGGACTATGGCCGCTGTGCCACATCGCTCATACGCGACCGATCTTCCGCGCCTCCGATTGGGAGGCCTACCAGCTCGTCAACCGCAAGTTCGCCGACGCGGTGTTGCACGAGATGGAGGGCAACGCGAACCCCATTGTTTTTGTGCAGGACTACCACTTTGCCCTGCTGCCGCGCATGGTGAAGGCGGCGAGGCCGGATGCGCGGGTGGCAATTTTCTGGCACATTCCGTGGCCCAACCCGGAGGCCTTTGGCATCTGTCCATGGCAGAGCGAATTGCTGGAAGGGCTGCTGGGCGCCGACCTGATCGGCTTCCATATTCCGCTGCACTGCAATAATTTTCTCGACACAGTGGACCGGGTGCTGGAGTCGCGCACCGACCGCGAGCATATGACTGCGCGCCGCCATGGGCACACCACCACCATTCGCCCCTACCCGGTGAGCGTGGCCATCGATAACAGCGCAGAACGCCCGCTCTGGACCACGACACGCAACGATCTGCTGAAGGAATTCGGGGTGCGCGCGCAGAGCCTGATCGTGGGTGTGGATCGCCTGGATTACACCAAAGGAATAGTCGAGCGGCTGATGGCGTTCGAACACCTGCTGGAACAGCGAACATGGCACCAGGGGCGGGTCACGATGGTACAGATTGCCGCGCCGAGCCGAACACGCATCCCAAGTTATATAGAACTCAGCCGCAAGGTTGAGGAGATCGTGGAGCGACTGAATCAGCGCTTCCAGACGGGCAGTTGGCGCCCGGTAGTGCTGGTGGAAAGACAATGCAACCACGAGGAAGTGACGCGCTGGTACCGGGCCGCCGACATTTGCCTGGTCACCTCTCTGCATGACGGAATGAATCTCGTAGCCAAGGAATACCTGGCGGCACGCGACGATGAAGAAGGCGTGCTGATTCTGAGTAAATTCACCGGCGCAGCGGTTGAGTTGCGCGATGCTTTGATCGTCAACCCGTACGACATAGACGGTGTTGCCGACGCCATCGACCGCGCGCTGGAAATGGGCTACGGAGAACGGCGCATGCGCATGCAGCGGATGCGAAGGCAAGTGATGGAGCACAACGTTTATCGTTGGGCGGCGAGCGTGCTGGGAGACCTGCGCGAGCTGCGCCTCGAGAACGTTGACATGACAAACGTGGTCCGCGCGGAACCGGTCCTGGTTCACCGGGCGGAGGAGGCCCATCGAAAACGGGCATGAAGGCGAGACAGCCGTGACCGACGAGACGATAAAGAAGCTCGACGAATTTTTTCATACCATTTCCAACGGACACAAGCCACTTTTATTGCTGGATTACGATGGCACCCTGGCGCCCTTTCGGGTGGATCGCACCAAGGCGCGGCCGTGGACCGGAGTACGGGAGGCGATCGGCCGCATTCAGCGCCAGGGACGCACGCGCATGGTGGTGATTACCGGCCGCCCGGCAAAGGAGATTGCGCCCTTGCTGCGCGGCAATCCGCCGGTGGTCGATCCGATGCTCGAGGTCTGGGGCCTGCACGGCGCGGAGCGGATGCATCCGGATGGAAAGCGCGAACTGGAGCAGGCTCCGCCCGAGACTCAGCGCAGGCTCGACGAGCTGCGCGAACACCTGCGGCACAACAATCTCGGCGGGCAGTTCGAGGACAAGCCGAACGCGGCGGTGATGCACTGGCGCGGGGCTTCGCCGCGCACCGCGAAGTTCATCGAGATGCGCACCCGCGAGCTTTTCGAACCGCTTGCAAGACTGCCGGGACTGAACCTGCTCCGGTTTGAGGGCGGGCTGGAACTGCGTGTGGGCCGCGACAAGGGCGGGGCGATCGCTGCATTGGTGGCCGAGGCGGAACCGGGCACACCCGTGGTGTTCGTAGGAGACGATCTGACCGATGAAGCCGGGTTTCGCGCGGTGAACGAGGCTCACGGGCCCCACCTGAGCGTGCTCATGCGGGCCGAACGCCGCGAGACGGTGGCCGACATATGGCTGCGGCCCCCGGCGGAACTGCGCGGATTCCTGAAAAAGTGGTATCGGGCGCTGGAAGCGTAGTCGTTCCAGGTCTCTAACCGGGACCTGGGGCATCGGCACCTCGGCATCGAGACTTGGCGCTCTACATCCTTGTTGATGATCCCCAGGCATTTTGATTGACGCCTCACACGACCGCCCCTAAGATGGGCGCAACCGGGGCGGATTCAAATTCATGCATGGGGAAGTGCAATGGCGCGTCGATGGAACGCTCTCTCTTTCGGCTGGTTGAGCGCAAATTTGCTGATTCTGATGATTTGCGTTTCGCCTGGCGAACTGCAGGCGCAGTCGTCCAACCCAAATGCGCTGTTGCGCACTCCCACCGTTAGCCAGACGCAAATTGCGTTCAGTTATGGCGGCGATATCTGGATCGTCAGTCGCAATGGCGGAGAAGCGCGGCGTCTCACCAGCGACGTCGGCATCGAGATCAGTCCGATGTTCTCTCCCGATGGCTCGATGATCGCCTTCACTGGCGAATACGACGGGAACGAAAACGTATTCGTGGTCCCCTCGGCGGGCGGAATCCCGAAGAGGCTGACCTCGCTTCCCGGCGACCAGGTGGCCGGTTGGACCCGCGACGGAAAGCGGGTCCTGTTTCGCTCTGCCCGGCAGAGTTATTCCGGATTCACGCAACTGTACTCGGTGGCAGTCGAGGGCGGATTACCTGAACCCCTGCCTCTCCCCATGGCTGTGGAAGGATCGTATTCGCCGGACAGCACCCAGTTGGCATACGTGCCCTTCACCAATTTCAGGCAATCATGGCAATTTCAACGCGGCCTGAAGCACTATCGGGGCGGTACGGCCTCTCCGGTGTGGATCGCCCGCCTGTCCGACTCGGCCATCGAGAAACTGCCCCGCACGAATTCCAACGATTTTGCCCCCATGTGGATTGGCGGCAAGGTGTATTTCCTTTCCGACCGCGACGGCCCGGTCAACCTGTACATCTATGACACAAACTCGCGGCAGGTGAGCGCCGCGGTGGCTACCAACGGCGTAGACATCAAGTCAGCGTCGGCGGGCCCCGATGCCGTTGTGTACGAACAGTTCGGCTCCATTCATCTCTTTGAACTCGCGAGCGGCAAAGAACACAAGGTGGACATTCACGTCAGCGGCGATTTTCCTGCCCTGCGTCCCCACTATGTTCCCGTCGGGGACAAGATCGAGCATGCCAACATCTCTCCCAGTGGCGCGCGCGCGGTGTTTGAAGCGCACGGCGAAATCCTCACTGTTCCCGTGGAACACGGTGACATTCGCAACCTGACCAACACGGTTGGAGTTGCCGAACGCGATCCGGCCTGGTCCCCGGATGGAAAATGGATCGCCTATTTTTCCGACGAGACGGGAGAATACGCGCTCCACCTGCGTGCGCAGGACAGCACCGGCGAGGTGAAGAGATTCAGCCTCGGCGAAGGACCGACGTTTTTCTATTCTCCCGTCTGGTCGCCCGACAGCAAGAAAATCGCGTACATCGACAAGCGGTTGAATCTCTGGGTTCTGGACATCGAATCCGGCAAGCCGCTGCGGGTCGATACCAATCCCTTCGACGGCGATCCCAATCTCTTCCCCACCTGGTCGCCAGACAGCCGCTGGCTCGCCTATAACCGGCAGCTAGATAGTTCCTTCGGAGCGGTGTTTGTGTATGGGATCGATGACAAAATCGCCCACCAGGTGACCGACGGACTGAGCGATGCCTCTCTTCCCTCATTTGATAAGAGTGGCAAGTACCTCTATTTCCTGGCCAGCACCGACGATGGTCCGGCTATGGCCAGCAGCATGGGTTCTTACAAGGTTCCCGTCACTGCGAGCGCGTATGTTGTGGTGCTGCGCAAAGATCTCAAGTCACCGCTGACACCGCTCAGTGATGAAGAGAAGGCCTCCGGGAGTCCGGCGGTTGCAGACGAGTGCAATTCCGATGCACCAGGTAAGGCTGAGAGCGGCGAGTCCGCTGCGGCCCCAGACCAGAACAAGAAAGATCAACCGGCTAAGGACAAGTCCGCCAAGAAAGATGAGCCAGCGGCGGGCGACAAAAAAGCGTCCGATTCCAAAGAGCCGGAAAAAGTCAGGATCGATTTCGAAGACATCGGTCAGCGCATCCTTGCGCTTCCCATTCCCACGCGTAATTACGATCGTCTCCTGGCGGGCAAGGATCATACTCTGTACCTGCTCGAAGGCCGGGTGGTCGCGGACAGCGGCCCGGCCGGCCATGTTGTGCACAAGTTCGACGTGTGCACGCGCAAGACAGACAAGGTGCTGGACAACGTTGGCGGTTTCATCCTCTCGGCCAATCGAGAAAAAGTATTGTATGAGCAGTTGCCTCCGTGGGACCCGATGTCCGCGGGCAGCGACGACGATTCGGGCCTGCATGGAGCGTGGACCATCAAACCGGTCGACGCTCTCGGCAAGCCTGGAGAGCCAGGCAAGGCGGATGGAACGCTGCACCTGGAGTCCATGAGGGTGTACACCGACCCGCGCGCCGAGTGGCAACAGATGTTCCGCGAGATGGGCCGCATCGAGCGCGACTGGTTTTACGATCCCAATCTCCATGGCGCCAACTTGAAGTCCCTGATGGCCACGTATGAGCCCTACGTCGACAACGTCACCAGCCGTCCGGACCTCAACTATATCTTTGCCGACATGTTGGGCGAAATCACGGCTCAGCATATCTATGTCTTCGGCGGCATCCGGCCGGACGTCAAGCCGCTCGGCGTGGGCTTGCTGGGCGCCGATTACACCATCGATCACGATCGCTACAAGTTCGCCAAGGTTTACTTTGGCGAGAATTGGAATCCCGGATTGCGCGCTCCTCT
>Ga0070717_10002770_pt1 | contig 12397 bp, 13 predicted proteins | sample LARL113metaG_FD_71366 | JGI IMG/M metagenome (GOLD analysis project Ga0070717, IMG submission 71366) | Corn, switchgrass and miscanthus rhizosphere microbial communities from Kellogg Biological Station, Michigan, USA - LAR L11-3 metaG | ecosystem: Host-associated > Plants > Roots > Rhizosphere ...
CGCTCGACCAGCTCCCGAACTTGTCGGTGGACGACCAGACCGCGGCGTACGCGCCGCTCGCGCCGAAGCCCAGCACCAGCGCGAGCGCCAGTGCGGGTACGAGGAGACGTGCTCTCCTGCCCATCGGTCTCTCTCCTCCCCGAAAGATGATCCGGGTGACCGCGGCCGTCGAAGCGCTTCGACTTCATGATACACACCCGGGATGGGCGCGTTCGCGGTGCTCGCAGCGCTCGCGGCGGGCCTGGCGAGCTGGGTCGGAGCCGCGCGGCCGCCGCCGGCGCTCACGCGGTGAGCCGGCCCGCGCCCGCCCGTCAGCTCAGCCGGATTCCACCGCGCGAGCGGAAAGACGGGCCTGATCCGCGTGTGTCGTCGGTGGAATCCGGCTCAGTGGCCGAAGGGGCAGCGGCTGCGCCGGCCGGCGACGTAGTTGGGGTTGGCGACGTACTCGCCGGTCAGCTCGCCGTCCGGCCCGAGGCGCCACGCGCCCTTGATCGCGGTCATCGGCACCGGGGGCGTGTGGTGGCCGACGACCTCGTCGAGCCAGCCGCCGCCGGCCTGCCGGGCCGCCTCCCTGATCTCCGGGGACAGCTCCGGCAGTCCCGTCGTCCTCTCCTCGATCATCGCGGACAGTATGCCGCGCCACCGGCTCCGAGGGAAGACGCGGCCTCGGCGGCCCGGGGAGTCGCTCGGGCACAATACTCCCCGTTGATGCGACCAGCGGTCGTCGCCGGAGCCAACGAGTACCGCCTGCTGGAGCGAGTGGCGACCACCGCTCTGGGCAGCGTCCACCGCGCCCAGCACGTGTCCTCGGGGCGCGTGGTGGAGGTGCGGCTGCTGCAGCGCCTGGCCGAGGATCCGGCCGGAGCCCGGGCGTTCGGCGAGGCGCTGCCCGCGATCGCCGCCCTCCGGCACCGCAACATCCTGGCGGTCGAGGCCTGGGGCGACACCGACGGCGTCCCCTCGGTGGTCACGCCGCTGCCCGACGCCGAGTCCCTGGCCGACAAGCTGGCCGGGGCGTGGCTGCCCGACCGCGCCACCGCGCAGCGCCTGCTCCGCGAGATCGCGGCCGCCGTCGACCACGCCCACCGCTTCGGCATCGTCCACGGCGACCTGGAGCCGGCGGCCGTGCTCGTCGCCGCGGACGGCACAGCGCTCGTCGCCCACTTCGGGCTGACGCGGCTGGCCGGGGCCACGCCGCTCCCCGGCGGCACGGGCCTGCGCCACGGCAGCTCCGCGCACGTGGCGCCGGAGCGGTTCCCGGCCGGCACCGTCGGGTCGCCCGCCGACGTGTACGCGTTCGCGGTCATCGCCTGGCAGCTGCTGACCGGCCGTCTGCCGCCCGGGGGCGGCCTGGCGCCGGCGGCCGCGGCGGCGCTCGAGCGCGGGCTGGACCGGGACCCGGCGGCGCGGCCGGCCACCTGCCGCGAGCTGCTCGAAGGCCTGGAGGCGGCCCTGGCCGGCGCCCCCGCGCCGGCGCTGCCGCCGGCCGCGGCCCCGGCCGCCCCCGCGGAGGCGCCGGCGGCCGGCGGCCGGCTGGCGGGCATCCCGGCCCGGACCTGGCTGGCGGCCGTGGCCGGCCTGCTGCTCCTGGTCGTCCTGGGCGCGGTGATCCTGTCCGGCGAGCGGCCGGGCATCCCCACGACCACGGCCAACCGGACCCCGGCGACGGCCAGGCCCGTGGTCCTGGCCAGCGTCCCGCCGACGGCGACGCCGACGGACGTGCCCAGCCCGAGCCCGACGGGGACGCCCACGCCGGCGCTCAGGACCAGCCCGGCCGTGCCGGTGCCGGTGGCGACGGTCCGGCCCACGCCGGCGCCCACCCGGACGCCGGCGCCCACGGCCACGCCGACGGCTCCCGGCCTGTCCGTGACGGTGTCGGACGCGAACCCGCGGGCCGGCGAGCAGAACGTCATGGTCGCGGGCCGCGGCTTCGACGCGTCCCGGCAGTACCAGATCTACTGGGTGCAGCAGAGCGCGCAGGTCCTGTTCGGGCCGGCGTCGCCGGACGGAGCGGGGAGCTTCAACAGCCCCGTCCGGATCCCGACCACCGCGCGGATCGGCCCCGCCGTGATCGCGGCCTGCGTGTACCCCACCTCCCGGTGCGCCACCGTCCAGATCCAGGTCCGCGCGTAAGCTGTGGGCGGCATGGGCACCGGTGAGGCCGAGGACGACCGCGAGATCCTGGGCTGGGAGGCGTTCGGCGAGGCCAGCCGGGAGCTGGCGCAGCAGGTCGCCGACAGCGGCTACCAGCCGACGATCGTCCTCGGCGTCGCGCGCGGCGGGCTGCTGCCGGCGGCGACGATCGCGTACGCGCTGAGCGTCAAGAACCTGTTCACGGTGAACGTCGAGTTCTACACCGGGGTGGACCAGCGGCTGGAGTTCCCGGTCATGCTGCCGCCGCTGCTGAACGTGGTGGACATCGCGGGCGCCACGGTGCTGGTCGCCGACGACGTCGCGGACACGGGCGCCACGCTGCGGCTCGTCATGGACTTCTGCGCGTCGCACGTCGCCGACGTCCGCTGCGCCGTGCTCTACGAGAAGGCCCGGTCGGCCGTGAAGTGCGAGTACGTGTGGCGGCGGACGGACCGCTGGATCGACTTCCCGTGGTCCACGCTCCCTCCGGTGCGAGCGCGGGCGGGCGCCTGAACCCCGCCGTCAGCGGGCCGGCGCCGGGGCGCCGAAGCGGGCGAGCACGGCGCTGAGCGCGAGGCTCGCGACCAGCACCACGAGCAGGGCCTCGAGCACGGGCGCCGGCAGCGCGCCGTGGTCGGTCGCGATGACCGCGATCGCGTAGCTGAACTCGCCCAGCTGGCCGAGCCCCAGCGCCAGCTGAGCCGGCCGGACGTCGGGCAGCGGGAACGCCCGCGCCAGGCCGGCCACGACCCCCACCTTGCCCAGGACCAGGGCCGCCGCGAGGAACGCCAGCCAGCCCAGGGCGCCACCCAGCTCGCCGGGCTCGATCAGGGTCGGCAGCGCCACGAAGAAGAGCGCCGCGAACAGCTCGCGGAACGGGCGCACGTGCTCGCGGACCGTCTCCATCTCGGGGCTCTCGCCGGTGGCGGCGCCGCCCACGAACGCGGCCAGCGGCAGGGGCAGCCGGAACACGACCGCGCCCAGGCCGGCGAGCGACAGCGAGCTGCCGACCGAGAGCAGGAGGAGCAGGTCGGCGTCGGCGCGGAACGCGCGCAGGACGTGCGGCAGCAGCCACGCGGCCCCGACGGCGACCAGCCCGAACAGCACCAGCCGGCCCACCACGAGCGGGCCTGGCGCGCCCTCGAAGCCGACCACGACCAGCGCGACCTCGGTCAGCACGACGCCGGTCAGGTCCTGGATCCCGGCCCAGTCCTCCAGCGCCCGTTCGGTCGCCGCGTTGGTGGTCCGGCGGCGGCTGTTGACGATGTGCGCCACGACGACGGTCGAGGACAGCCCGACGCTGGCGCCCAGCAGCACGGCGCCGGCGCGCGGCAGGCCGAGCAGCGCCCCGGTCAGTCCCACCAGTCCGGTGGTCACCAGCACCTGCAGCGGCGCGATCAGCCGGACGCCGCTGTGGCGGAGGCGGCGCAGGTCGATCTCCATGCCGGACTCGAACAGCAGCAGCAGGACGCCCAGGTCGGCGACCAGCTCGAGCTGGCTGTGGCTGACGGCGAGGCCGCGCGTCAGCGGCGAGACGATCAGGCCGGCCGCCAGGAACCCGACCAGCGAGGGCAGCCCGATCCGGCGCGCCGCCCAGGCCAGGCCGGCGGCCAGGAGCACGATCGAGCCGAGCTCCAGGATCGCCTCGGGCGTGTCCACGGCGGCCGTGGCCGCCAGGCCGGGGGTGGTCAGCGCCGCAGCGCCCGGCTCAGAGCCTGGCGGTCGAGCCTGCCCTCCCCCACCACGCGCCCGTCCACGAGCACCACCGGGACCCGGAAGTCGTACAGCCGGAACAGGTCGGGGTCCGCGTCCACGTCGCGCTGGCGGGGCTCCAGGCCGAGCTCGCGCAGCAGCCCGAGCGCGTCCTCACAGAGGTGGCAGCCGTGGCGCGTGACGAGCTCGACGTTCACCGCCGCCCAGCGTAGCGTTCCCCGGTCAGCGGGCCGGCAGCCGGAGGTGCTGTCCCGCCTCGATCCCCGGCCCGCTCAGGCCGTTGAGCTGCTCGATCTCGAACACTTTCTGGCGAGGATCCGCGCCCGGGTACCGGCTGCTGGCGATGTCCCACAGGGTCTCGCCGGGCGCGACCGTCACGGTGTCCGCGGCCACCGGCACCGGGCCGCCCGCCAGCGGCGACCCGGCCGCCTCCCTGGCGTACCCGGCGCCGAGCAGTGCCGCCGCGGCTCCGGCGAGGATCGCCCACCGGAACCGCCACAGCGGGGTGTCCCGGAGGTGCCAGCGCCCGGCCCGTTCCTGACGCATCTGGATGGCGTACATCCGTTCGCGGACATACTAGACGAACAACCGTTCCGGGGTCAAGCGTTCGCCGAACATCAGTTTGCCTTTTGTTCGATTCCCTGCTAGCATGGGCGGCGCCTCGGATCCGCCGAAGCACATCACAGCAGCAAACGAGGTAGCAGGACTTGAACCAAGAGCTGAGTGAGCGGCAGGCTCGCATCCTCGAGTACATCCGCCAGGTCACGAGGGAGCGCGCCTACCCACCGAGCGTGCGGGAGATCGGGGAGGCCGTCGGGCTCTCCTCCAGCTCCACCGTGCACAACCACCTGAACCAGCTGGAGCGCCGCGGGCTGATCAAGCGGGACCCGAGCAAGTCGCGGACCGTGCAGCTCGTCGAGGACGTCCAGAGCGTCGAGCTCCGCCGCAACGCTGTCCCGATCCCGGTCGTCGGCAACGTCGCGGCCGGCGTGCCGATCCTCGCCGAGCAGAACATCGAGGACCACCTGATGCTGTCGCCCGACCTGGCCGAGGAGGGCTGGTTCGCGCTCCGCGTCAGGGGCGACTCGATGATCAACGCCGGCATCTACGACGGCGACCTCGTGATCGTGCGGCCCCAGCAGGACGCGCCGGACGGCACGATCGTCGTCGCCCTGGTCGAGGACGAGGCGACCGTCAAACGGCTCGACCGCTCCTCCGGCCGCGTGCGGCTGGTCGCGGAGAACCCGGCGTACGCACCGATCGAGCCCGAGCAGGCGGCGATGGTCGGGACGGTGCGGGGCCTGATCCGGAGCTACTGAGCGCTCGGCGCGCTCCGCGAGCCGAGCCGGCCGCCGCGTCTACGTGGCGATGCCGTGCTCGCGGAGCGCGTCGTTCAGCGTGAGCTTGCGATCGGTGCCCTCGTTGCGCCAGCCCACGATCAGGCCGGTCGTGACCTGGAACTCCCCGGCGGGGAACCGCTTCGTCCGCGAGCCCGGCACAACGACGGCGCCCGCGGGCACCACGCCGCGGTGCTCCACCGGCTCGGGCCCGGTCACGTCGATGACCGGGGTCGAGGCGGTCAGGACCACGTTGGCCCCCAGCACCGCCCGCTCGCCGACGATCACGCCCTCCGTGACGATGCAGCGCGAGGCGATGAAGCAGTCGTCCTCCACGATCACCGGCCGCGCCTGCACGGGCTCCAGCACGCCGCCGATGCCCACGCCGCCCGACAGGTGCACGCGCGCCCCGATCTGCGCGCAGGAGCCGACGGTGGCCCAGGTGTCCACCATCGTCCCGGGCCCGACCCAGGCGCCGATGTTGACGTAGCTGGGCATCATGATCACGTCCTCGGCGAGGAACGCGCCGTAGCGGGCGACCGCCGGCGGCACCACCCGGACGCCGCTGGACGCCAGGTCGTGCTTGAGCGGGATCTTGTCGCGGTACTCGAACGGGCCCACCTCGATCGTCTCGGTGCCCCGCAGGCGGAAGTAGAGCAGGATCGCCTTCTTCACCCACTCGTTGACGACCCAGCCGTCGGGGCCGGGCTCGGCGCTGCGCACCTCGCCGCGGTCCAGGCGCCGGACCGTCTCCTCGACCGCCTCCTCGTCCATCTGGCCGGACGCGAACGCCGCGTCGACGCGGGCGCGCAGCTCCTCGGTGCTCGGACTCACAGCAACAGCCTCCACGTTCAACCGCTGAGGAAGCGGCGCAGGACGGACAGGGTATCGGACATCGCCTGGACGCCGACCCGCTCGTCCCGCCGGTGCGCGAACTGGGGGTCGCCGGGCCCGAAGTTGACGGCGTCGAGGCCGCGGGCGGCGAACTCGGCGACCGGCGTCCACGCCTGCTTGGGCTCGACCGCCAGGTCGCCCGCGGCGCGCAGCCGCCGGAGCAGCGGGTTGTCCACCGCGACCGGGGCCGACGCCGCGTTGCTGAGCACGGTCAGCTCGCCGTCCGGCCCGACCAGCTCGCGCAGCCGCTCCTCGGCTGCGGCCGGCGTGCGGTGGCCGGCGTAGCGGTAGTTCAGGCCGCAGACCACGCGGTCGGGGATCACGTTGTTGGCGACGCCGCCCGCGATCTCGGTCACGCTGACCACCTCGCGGAACGGCAGGCCGTCGAGCACCACCTCGAGCGGCTCGGCGTCCGCCACCCGGCGCAGGCCGCGCACCGCCTCGTGGATCGCGTTGACCCCGAGCCAGGGCCGGGCCGAGTGCGCCGCGACGCCTCGGAACTCGAGCGACGCCTTGACGTTGCCCAGGCAGCCGAGCTGCAGCCGGTTCGCGGTGGGCTCCATCATCACCGCCAGGCGCGCCTCCAGGATCGCGGGGCAGGTGGTGAGCAGGCCGGCCAGCACGCTCTCGTCGATGGGCAGCTCCTCGCGCCCGAACACGACGAACAGCGGCCGGAGGGCGGGCGCCAGCCGGTCCAGCTCGGCGGCCAGCGCCAGCATGACCGCGAGCGAGCCCTTCATGTCGGCCGCGCCCAGGCCGTGCACGTGGCCGTCCTCCAGCCGCCCGGGCAGGTTGCCCTGCTCGGGCACGGTGTCGGAGTGACCCGCGAGGACCACGTCGGCCCGACCCGTCGGCCCGAACACGATCGCGTCGTCCTGGCGGTGCACGACGCGAACGTGGGGCAGGCCGGCCACCCGCTCCGCGATCCAGGCGGTGACGCGCTGCTCCTGCCGGCTGACCGAGGGGATGTTCACGAGGTCGAGCGCGAGGCGCCCCAGGTCGTCCATGGGTCACCAGTGTGATACTCAGCGCGTGACCAGCTCGCCGGGCCCGGCCCCCGCGGCGGCTGACCAGGCCCCGCCGCCGGCGACGGGCGAACCGCCGCCGCCGCCCGAGCGGCCGGTCCGGCGCCTCGCCCTGGAGCCCGTCAGCGTCCGCACCCTCTTCCTCGCCGGCGTCGCCCTGATGGCCGTCGTCGCGGCCGCCGTGCTGGCGTGGCAGCTCCTCCACGTGGTGCTGCTGGTCCTCACTGCCGTCGTGCTCGGCGAGGGGCTCCGGGCCGAGGTGGACTGGGTCCACGAGCGGGGGGTTCCGTACGGCCTGTCGGTCGCCGCCGTCTACGTCGTCCTGATCGCCGTCATCCTCGGCATCCTGGTGCTGCTGACGCGGCCGATCGCCGGCCAGGCCGGCTCGGTCGTCTCGGCCCTGCCCGGCTACGAGGGCACGGTGCGGGCCAACATCTCGCAGCTGCTCGTGGACATCCACATCGACTCCGGCGTCCTGAACCAGCTGGTCGCCGGGGTGCTCGGCCAGGCCAGCCAGGTCACGCTGACCGTCCTCCAGGTCGGCAGCGGGCTGCTCTCGCTGCTCTCGGACATCGGCACCGTGCTCCTGCTCAGCATCACCTGGCTGGCCGTGAGCCGGGACCTCAGGCGGTGGGTGCTGACGCTGGTCGCCGAGGACCGGCGGACGTTCGCCAGCGGCCTGTTCGGCGCGATCGGGGCCGGGTTCGCCGGCTACGTGCGCGGCGTCGGCGTGAACATGCTCGCGATCGGCTTCCTGGCCTGGGCCGCGTGCGCGCTGCTCGGGCTCCCGGTGCCCGTCCTGCTCGGGATCGCCGCCGGCCTGTGCGAGCTGATCCCGATGCTGGGACCGTTCCTGGGCGCGGTCCCGGCCGTAGCTCTGGGCTTCACGGTCAGCGCCTGGTACCCGCTGGTCGTGGGGGCCGCCTTCCTGGTCATCCAGCAGGTGGAGTCGAACGTGCTGACGCCCGTGGTGATGAAGCGCCAGGTCGGCCTGCGGCCGTTCCCGCTGCTGGTCGCCCTGCTCATCGGCGGCAGCCTGGCCGGCATCTGGGGCGCGCTGGTGGCCGTGCCCATCGGCTCGGCCGTGCAGGTCGTCGTCGTCCGCGTGGTGGCGCCGGCCATCCGGGCCCGCTACGGACGGGGCCGGCCGGATGCCCAGCCGGCCCCGCTCGCCGACGTCTGACCTAGCGGAACAGCCGCAGGTCGATCGCGTTCGCCATCGCCTGGTCGCCCGCGTCGTTCGGGTGCAGGCCGTCGCCGCTGTTGAACGCGGGCAGGAAGCTCTCCGGGTTGGCCGGGTCGCGCGTGGCGGCGTCGAAGTCCACGAACCCGTCGAACACGCGGCTGGTGCGGATGAACTGGTTGACGGCGTCGCGCTGCGCGTCCTTGGCCGGGTCGTCGAAGAACCCGTGGAACGGCGTGACGGTGCCGGCGACGACCGCCAGGCCCTTCGCGTGCGCCTGCGCGGCCAGCTGCTTCAGGCCGGCGATGATCGCGGACGCCTGGACGCCGAAGCCGAGGTCGTTCGTGCCCAGCAGCACGATCACGTGGGTGACGCCGGTCTGCGCGATCACGTCGCGGTCGAGCACCGCCAGCCCGGCCTCCTGGGTCGGGCAGCAGTCGGTGCGGAACGTGAGCAGCTGGGCGCCGTCGATGCCCTCGTTCAGGACCGACCGGCGCTCGTTCGCCGGCGCCGCGAGCAGGCGGCGGGCCAGGAAGTCCGGCCACCGGTTGTTCCCGTTGAACGTCGAGACGGCGCCGTTCGTGATCGAGTCGCCGATGGCCACGATCGCGCCCCGGGCGGACGGGCTGAAGACGTCCACGCCGTTCAGCCAGTACCAGTCGAAGATGCTGGTGCCGAAGGCCGAACCGGACAGGTCGCCGGCGTGGTCGCCCGCCGTGGAGACGAACGAGCCCTGCTTGGCGTCGTGGTGGCCCGTGACCATGGCGCTGCTCCCGGGCAGGAACAGGCTGACCGCCAGGTCGGCCTGCGCGGGCACGTTCAGCCGCACCGGGTCGCTGAAGGCCTCGGCGCCCCGCGCGACGGTCACGGAGGGCGAACCGCCGAACGTCAGCGCCCGGTCGGTGCCGGCCTGGACGGCGCCGTTCGCGGCGGCCAGGCCCACGTGCGCGTCGGCGAACGTCAGCGGGCCGTCGCCGTACGTGTTGTCGAGGCGGACCCGGGCGGACCCGCCGCCCACGCTCACGTGCACGATCTGGCGCAGCGTCACGTTCGAGAAGGAGATGAGCGTGAAGCCGGCGGGGATCGGCGCGTGGTCGAGCGGCTGGTCGCCGGTCGCCCACGTCCCCACCCAGCCGCCCGAGCCCTGCGGGGCGGCCGGCGACGCCACCGCTCCCGCCCCCGCGACGACCGCGAGCGACGCCACCACCGCCATCCCGGCGACGGCCACGAGGCGAAGCCACTGACCGGATCTCGTCGTCATGTTCCTCTCTCCTCCAGGGTCGGCCAACGGTGCGGGGCCACCATAGGAGCCCGCTCCGGATCGGTCAAGAACACAGCAGGGTGAGAGCGCTCTCATCGGTCGGCCGTACGGCCGTCACGCCCGCGCCTTGACAAATGGACCACCCCGACCACAATGGACATGGGAGCGATTCCACCGCTCCGGCACCCGATGTTGGGGGGAGGGTGCGAGCCATCTCGTCCACCTGGGCCGACTGCTGCCCGGGGGCCGCCGCGCGCCCGATCCGAAACCGGAATTGGAGAGAGATGTGCCTATGTGGCGAAACCGGACACGTACCTGGCTCGTCGTCCTGCCGCTGGTGGCGCTGGTCGCCGCCGGCGCGGCATGGGTGTCTCGAGCGCCGACCCCTGTCAGCGCCGCGCCGGCCATCACCGGCCTGAAGGTCTCCGGCAACCACCTGGTCAACAGCGCCGGCCAGACCGTGACCCTGTGGGGCGTGAACCGCTCCGGCGGTGAGTACTCCTGCATCCCGCACGGCGGCAATGCCGCGTTCAACTTCTTCGACGGCCCCGTCGACGACACGGCCACCGCGGCCGTCGCCAGCTGGGCCGGCGTGAACGCCGTCCGCGTGCCGCTGAACGAGGACTGCTGGCTGGCCAAGCCGAACGTCCCGGCCCAGTTCGCCGGCGCCAACTACATCGCGGCCGTGCGGACGTACGTGAACACGCTGCACGCGCACGGTCTGGTGGCGATCCTCGACCTGCACTGGACCGACGGCGTGTACAACCAGATGCTGCAGGCCTGCACCAGCGACCCGAACCCGGTGCAGGCGGTCTGCCAGAAGCCGATGCCCGACGCGGCGTCCGCGATCCCGTTCTGGCAGGGGGTCGCGAACACGTTCAAGGGCGACCTGTCCACGATCTTCGACCTGTTCAACGAGCCCTGGCCGGACTTCTCGCAGTTCGGTCTCGGCAACGGCACCGCCGGCTGGACGTGCTGGCGTGACGGCGGCACCGCCTGCGGCAACATCCTGCGCGACACCTCGAACAACAACATCCCCGCCGCCGGCATGCAGCAGATGGTCAACGCCGTCCGCGGCACCGGGGCCGCGAACGTGATCATGCTCGGGGGCCTCGCGTTCTCGAACGACCTCACGATGTGGAACCAGTTCAAGCCCACGGACTCGACCGGCAACCTCGCCGCGTCGTGGCACTCCTACAACTTCAACACCTGCAGCAACATGACGTGCTGGCAGAACACCGTGGCGCCGGTCGGGGCGGTCTCGCCCGTCATCGCCGGTGAGATCGGTGAGAACGACTGCGCCCACGGCTACATCGACGGCCTCATGAACTTCATGGACGGCATCCACCAGAGCTACCTCGGCTGGGCCTGGAACGCGGACTTCAACTGCAACAGCGGCCCCAGCCTCATCACGGCGTACGACGGCACGCCGACCGCGTTCGGCGCCGGCTTCAAGTCCCACGTGGCGATCTTCGCCGGCCCGACCCCGACGCCGACGAACACGCCGACAGGGACGCCCACGCCGACCCCGACTCGCACGCCGACTCCGACCCCCACGGCGACGCCCACGCCGACGGGCACCCCGACCCCGACGCCGACCGGCGGCGCCGTCTCGGCCACCGCGGTCGTCGCCTCCAGCAGCGCGTTCTTCAACGAGGAGGACGTCAGGCTCAACACCTCCTCGGCCCTGACCTCGCTGACCATCACCATCACCATCCAGCGCACCACCGGGATCAGCTTCAGCGGTCAGTTCAACACCGTCGGTGGCCAGATCAACCAGGCCAACAGCAGCACCGCCTCGGCGGTGACCTACACCTTCACGCTCGCCAGCGGCCAGCGGGTGGGACCGGGCACGTTCACCTTCGCCGCCCAGACCAGCGGCAGCGGGACCGTCCACCCCACCGCGGGTGACACCTTCACCGTCACCTCCAACGCCGGCAACCTGAGCGGACACTTCTAGGCGCGTCAACGGCCCGCCGCCGGCTCGCCGCGAGCCGGCGGCGGCCACGCGCCGCGCCGCGGGGCGACACTTTGGTCACGGATGTCCGGATCGCGCCCCTGGCCCCGACGTCTCCGGCGAGAGGCACGGCAGAGGTGCCAGCAGTGAGGAGAACGTCGTGAAGTACATGATCTTGACCTACGCGTCCCAGCAGGACTACGACGGCCTGGCCGGCTGGGCGACCGGCGAGCGGGCGTGGTCTCCCCAGGAGTTCGCGGCCATGGGCGCGTTCATGGAGTCGTTCAACCGCGAGCTGGCCGAGTCGGGCGAGCTGGTCGAGACCCGCGGCCTGAGCGCCCCGGTCCACGCCCGGCGGCTCCAGCTGCAGGGCGGCGTGCCGGTCGTGACGGACGGCCCCTACGCCGAGACGACCGAGGTCCTGGCCGGCTACTGGATCGTCGAGTGCGACAGCATCGACCGGGCGACGGAGATCGCCGGCCGGCTGTCGAGGTGCCCCGGGCCGGCCGCCGCCGCCGCCGCGGTGGTGGACGTGCGGCCGATCGTCGAGAGCCGGGCCGAGCTGGAGGTCTGACCGGGCCGGTGCCGGACAGCGAGATCGAGGACCTGCTGCGCCGCCTGGCGCCGCAGGCCCTCGGCGCGGTCGTCCGCCGCTACGGCCACTTCGACGTGGCGGAGGACGCGGTCCAGGAGGCGCTGATCGCGGCCGCCACGCGGTGGCCGCGGGAGGGCCTGCCGGCCAACCCGCGCGCCTGGCTCGTCACCGTCGCCTCCCGCCGGCTGACCGACCTGCTGCGCGGCGAGCAGGCGCGCCGGCACCGCGAGGGCGTGGTCGCCCGGCGGATGCTGCCCGAGGAGTGGCTGGCGCCGGCCGCCGACCAGCCGCCGGCCGAG
>Ga0070717_10002772_pt1 | contig 12395 bp, 7 predicted proteins | sample LARL113metaG_FD_71366 | JGI IMG/M metagenome (GOLD analysis project Ga0070717, IMG submission 71366) | Corn, switchgrass and miscanthus rhizosphere microbial communities from Kellogg Biological Station, Michigan, USA - LAR L11-3 metaG | ecosystem: Host-associated > Plants > Roots > Rhizosphere ...
ACCGTAGTGTCCGCCAGGTCGGCAACCCGCGTAAACGGGAACCCCGCGTTGGCGAAAATCTCCAGGTTGGGCAGCGGCGCGTAGTGCGGATAGCCGCGCAGATCCAGGTACGAATCCCGCAGGATGGCTCCCTGCATGTTGATCGGCGTGGTGTCCTGGCAACCGGCCCGGTTCTTCACCAACTGGAAGGTGAAATCGAACGAAAGCGAGTTCGAGAACGGCCGCAGGTTCACCACCGGCACCGGCGCGTCGATTTGTATCCGCTTCGAGGCCTCCTGGCCCGGCACCAGCGGCACTGATCCCAGAAACGCGTTGTTGATCCGGATCTGCATGCTGGAGATCGGGCCGATGGGAATTGAATTGTAGCGGTACGAAAGCCTCAGGATCGCATTCGGCCGCTCGTTGTAGAACAGGTCCGGCGCCAGCCGGAAATACACGCTCAGCGGTGTTGATCCATCGCCCTGCAGTTGATCCGCCGTGGCATAGTCCCAAAGCGCCACCGTCTGGTCCGTCCGCGCCCAGCGCGGTGCTGTGTCCGGCGCCTGCGGGGCGGGCAGGTTCAGCGTCTCAATCGTGGTCTGCGGCCCCTGCAGCAGATCGCTATGCAGGGCCACCGCCTGGGCCGCGTGAAGGGCCTGATCCCCATCCTGTCCCGCAATCACCAGCACTTTTCCGAAGGGGTCGTTGGGATTGGTCCGCATCGCCACCGTGGGCGAATCGAGAATCGGCATGTTCAGGCCCGCGGGCAGATTGGACGCGTTGTCCGAAATCACAATCGCGTTTCCGGCGGGAATGGCGCCGATGTGTACCGGGAACCGTACCGGCCTGCTTTCCGAGATCATTCCGAAGTAGCTGGTGACAATGCCCGCGGCTTGGATCGCTTTGGTCGACGGCGTGGACGCAAAGATCACCGGAACATGCAGCGGCTGAACCACCGCCGGATCCAGAAACGGCAGAGGCAACTGCTTCAGATCGTCGGCCAGCGGCAGCAGGTCGCCCTGAATATCGAAATACGTGTTCCGATGCACCCGCGCCCAAAGTGTCGTATTGGCCGGATCCTCGCACACCATCACATAGTGTCCGATGAACTGAATCGTCAGCGCATTGTTGTGCACCATCAATTCCGGGGGAATGCTGAAGTCCCCTTCGCCGATCTGCGTCGAAGAGCCTCCTGAACCATTCGGCGTGGGCTGCACGGTCGCGAACAGCGTCCCATTCATCATCAGCTTGATCATGCTCAGTTGCGGAAGCAGGCTGGGCGAAAACGCATAAGAGACATGAACCTTGACCGAACGCGGAACGTGGGTTTGCGGCAGCGTGAAATATACCGAGTTACTGCTGTCGACCCCATGCAGTTCGATTTGCGAAGCGCCCGCATCCGCCAGGCTGAAGACATCGCGAAACTGCCCCGGCGGGGGCGGAGGCAGCGTCTTGAGCATCACTGAACCCGCCTGCTGACCGTCGGCATTGATGGCCGCCTGCGCGCGCAGGTGCGGCGCGCAAAAGCCCGCAAGCATCGCCAGCGCAAGCAGTATTGCCGAAGTGGTCGCCGGAAGCGTCCTCGCGGCCTTGGCCTTTTTCTTCTGGGCCACGAACAGGCTCTTGAACGTGCCCAGCAATCCATGCATCGATATCTGGAAAATGCGCTGCATGCTGCGCAGCACGTTGTCGCTCTCCCGCGACTCCCCCCAGCCCAGCCACGAATCGGCCCGCGAATACAGCACCATGGTCAGCACTTCCTGCTCGGCGATGGTCAGGTTCTCGAACTTCACGCGCAGCACCGCCCCCTCTGACCGAACCACCTGCGCGCGCAGTTCGCTGGAGCCGTTCGGCATCGGAAACACAAGTTCCACCTGGCTCTGCGCCGCCAGGTCCAATGCTTCACTAAAGCGAATGCTCGTTCCCCCCGAGGACATGTCGATGGTCTCTCCTGCCACCAGCCGGCCATCCGCCACCCTGGCCATCACCGGCGTCACGATCGCGATGCGAACCGTGGACCGCATCTGCTTCATCTCCCGGGCCACCGCGGTGGTGACGCCAAGAATGATGACGTTAAACACGCACCACAACACGTTCATCAGCACCGTGCCCGGCCGGTCGCGATCCCAAATAAAAAAGCGCGGAATGGCAATCAGCAGACCCGCCAGGTTAAAAATCAACAAAATCAGAAACGGCTGCGCAATCCGGGTGTCGAAGAATGTGTTCTTCACCACCCCGCCCTTGGCCGTCACATTGAATTTCCCCAGCTTGGGATTGATCAGCGCCATCATCGTCGGCAGCAATATGTAAGGCGAGAGCACCGTCTCGTAGATTTCGTTCCAGAACGAATGCCGGTGCTCCCCCTGGATCCGCGAGTTGGTTACGTTGGAAAGAATCAGGTGCGGCAGTGCATACGCCAGGATGGCCGCCCAGTACCCCGGCACATTGGTGTGGTTCAGGAGCAGGTAGATCAACGGTGCGCTCAGAAAGATGAGCCGCGGAATCGCGTACAGGAAGTGCATCATCGCGTTGAAGTAGCACAACCGCTGCGGAAGTTTCAGTCCCGGCACCAGCAGCGGATTGTCGGTGCGGAGAATCTGGATCATGCCCCGCGCCCAGCGAATCCGTTGTCCCACGTGCGCGGAAAGACGTTCCGTCGCCAGGCCCGCTGCCTGGGGAATGTTGATATACGCCGTGCCCCAGCCGTTCATCTGCATGCGCAGCGACGTGTGCGCATCTTCGGTTACCGTCTCTACCGCGATCCCGCCGATTTCATCCAATGCCTCGCGCCGCAGAACCGCGCACGATCCGCAGAAAAATGTTGCATTCCAGAAATCGTTGCCATCTTGGACGATTCCATAAAACAGCTCGCCTTCGTTGGGAATGATGCGGAACTGCTGCAGGTTGCGCTCAAATGGATCCGGCGAGTAGAAATGATGCGGCGTCTGCAGCATGGCCAGCTTCTTGTCCCGCAGGAACCACCCCATGGTCAACTGCAGAAAGCTGCGCGTGGGCACGTGGTCGCAATCGAAAATGGCCACGTACGGCGATTTCATGCTCTTCAAAGCGGTGTTGATATTGCCCGCCTTGGCATGCTTGTTGTCGCTGCGCGTCTTGTACCCCAGGCCCGCCTCGAAAGCAAAATCGGCGAACTCCTTGCGCCGCCCATCATCCAGGATGTAGACGTGCAGCTTGTCCGCCGGCCAGTCCATGTTCAGCGCTCCCAGCGCCGTGTAGCGGACCACGTCCAGCGGCTCGTTGTAAGTGGGAATCAGCACGTCGATGTGCGGCCATTCATTGGAGTCGTCGGGCAGCGAAACCGGCGCCCGACGCAGCGGCCAGATGGTCTGAAAATAGCCCAGGAAGAGAATGCAAAACGCGTAGGTCTCCGCCAGAATCAGGCAAATGATGAAGAATGCATCCAGCATCCCCCAGTGATTCGCCGGATCGCGAAAAAACTGCACCGTCCCGGAAATACGCCAGTATCCATACCGGAACGTGCAGAACAGCGACATGATCATCAGGGTCAGCGTGATCAGGTACGAGTCCGAGCTGCGCGCCACCGCCAGCGCAATCAATAAGGTCAGCAGCCCGCAGACCGCCTGCTGCGGCCAAGTCAGCGGCAATACCGCCAGGAAGGTAAAGGCGGAAAACCCTGCCGCCAGGAAAAAAAGACGGAGGAGTTTGGTAAGTCCGTTTTCTCCGGCTCCAATGTCCAGCCAGAGCCCAGTGGGTGTCATCGCTCACTCCAGCGCACGCCGCGATACCCGGTGCTCGCGGGCGCAGCAAGGCTCTTCACCCAGCCCGCAAGGCTGCCGAAATCCTCAGCCACCGTGGAATTGGGAGCATAATCAACCACCGTCATTCCTTCCGCAAGCGCCTCGCTTACCGCTGCCGCGCGTCGCAGCGCAAACGGCAGCAAACGATCGCCCACTTGCTCGCGCAGAACTTCCCTTACGTCCAGGTGCAGAGGAAGTGACGGATCGAACTGGTTCAGAACATAGTAAGGCCGAATCGGCTGGCCCGACGCCCCGGCATGGTGCTGGAAGAATGCATCGATCGAGCTGACGCTCACCACCGAGCTCATGTCAGGCACCACCGGAACAAGAACCGTCGGCATCAGCCGCAGAACCCGCCGCGTGGTCGCCCCGGATGCCGTGGCAAGGTCCACGATCACCCGTCCCGCACCACGAGCATGCCGCGATATTTCCTGCGTGAGGCTTTCCTGCGGAGCGGTTTCCGGACCCAGCGTTTCCGGATCCACCGTAATCATTTGAACCGGCGCATCGCCGCTCGCGCCCGGGGCGGTGAACGTCCGCAGAACGCCGGGCCGCTGATCGCGCGCGCCAAAGAAGAACGGAAGCAGTCCGAAGGCCGCCGTGTCGACCAGGAGAACCCGCTCGCCGCGCGCCGAAAGTGTGCGTCCCAGGGTGGCCACCAGGCTGGTCTTCCCTACTCCGCCGGCCAGCGAAAACACCGCCAGCACCGGAGCCCGCTGCGGCACCGCAGCGGGAACCGCCTCCGCCGGAGCCGCGGCTCCCGAGAACACGCCGTTCAACGCAAACCAGCGCGAAGTTAGCCGGTCGCGCGATCCCTGAAGCGTATCCGCCGGCGCCGGTGGTACTGGTTGGCTCGGCGCGTCCACACGGTCTGAAAGCCATGCCGGACGGGCTGCCGCCTCCCGAGTCTCTGCCGGTACCCACGCATTCCGAACTTGAAGAGAATGATCCTCGCGCCCCCGATAGGGCTCCTCGCGCGGCGCAGCTACCGGCGGCTGAGCGTACGGCGCCTGGCTCGCAGCGGGTGCATAGAGCGGCTGCGCCACCGGCTGCGCGTAAGCCGGAGGATGCGCCCCGTTCCCATTTCCGCGCTGAACAACAGGTTGCGCAGGCGCGGATTGGCCGCTGCCCGCTTGCCCATACGCGTACTGAGACTGCACAGACTGATCGACGTGGTTCGAAACCGGACTGGAAGCGGGACTGGGCGTCCACGCACGCTGCTGCGCCGCCCTCTCTGCCTGTTCTTTCACGGCTTGCTCCTGCTTGCGCGCGGCTTCAGCCACGATCGCTTCGTGGGCGGCCTTTTTCGCCTCGGCTATCTTCTCCGCCTCGGCCTCTTCCCGCACCCGTCTCCGCTCGGACTCGATCGCATCCTGCACGCGCTGACGCGCCTTCTCGCGCGTCTGGGCCCGCGATGCCGAAAAATCGCGATACTTCGCCCCATGCAAGTTAGCCCACGAGTAGAGCGTCGCCACATCTTCGGGCGTCTCATTGGGATCACCAAGCGCTTTGCGGTCAGTCATTTGCCACCTTCGTTCGGGACCCACCCGGCAGCTTTCTCACACCCCGCACTTCGGGCTCAGAGAAGAGTCTTGGCGCACCGCCGGTGATGTTTGATCCTTGCCAAAGATGCTAGGTTCTGGCTGTTGTCAAAACAATAACACTTGTAACGTTACCGTCCTAACACTTTCGGGTTACCAGATAGCGCCTTTGGCGGATTGATTGCCGGGAACCTGTGCCTCTTGGCGGATCGCTTGCGTCGCGGCAACTAAACATGTCTAAAACGCCAGATGTAGTACGAAATCTTCGCTGTTAACGAGCCACCGCTCTGTGATATATGTCACACCGGTTGTCCGCAGCTTACTTCCATTGCGAGCACTACCCCATTGATCAACTGGATACCCTCCCCATTTCTGCAACGTTCGCGCGCTTCCCGTCACTAACAGGATGACCCGGGACGAAACCGGTGCGCTTCCTGAGCGGGTAATCGAAAGGCCACGTCCTCCTGAATTCCGTAGCTCCTTCGCCGTTTAGTGCTCTAAACTTCTCTATCTCCAACACCGGGGGGCTATGTGCCGGAAACCCAGACTCAAGAGACCATCCCGTTCGAAGCCGGCGACGGGCTCATGTGCAACCTCATTCATGTAAAGGGTCCCAACTCGCCCACAAAGGGGCCGATCCTTCTGCTCCACGGCGCCGGCGTCCGTGCCAACCTGTTCAGAGCACCGGTCGAGCGAACCATCGTCGATCATCTCCTCGACTGCGGCTACGACGTCTGGCTGGAGAACTGGCGGGCCTCCATCGATCTCAAGCCCAACCACTGGAACCTCGACAAGGCGGCCGTCTACGATCACCCGCGCGCCGTCAGAAAGATCGCCGCGGAAACCGGCAGCGACAAGATCAAGGCCGTCATCCATTGCCAGGGTTCGACCAGTTTCATGATGTCTGCCGTGGCCGGCCTCATCCCCGAGGTCACCACCATCGTCAGCAACGCCGTCTCGCTGCACCCCATCGTGCCGGAGTTCAGCCGCTTCAAGATCACCAAGCTCCTGCCGATGCTCAAGGGAGAGGTGGAATATCTGAATCCCCAATGGGGACTGCACGCGCCCACCGTCGTTTCCAAGCTCGTGGCCGGCATGATTGCCCTCGCCCATCACGAGTGCAATAACCCGGTCTGCAAAGGAGTCAGCTTCACTTACGGCACCGGCTTCCCTGCATTGTGGAGCCACGAAAACCTCAACGACGCCACCCACGAGTGGATCAAACAGGAATTCGCCCACGTGCCCATCACCTTCTTTGAGCAGATGGCTCAGTGTATTGAAGCAGGGCACCTGGTATCGGTTGATGGCCTGCGGGAGTTGCCTTCTAATTTCGTGCAACGCGAGCCCGCCACCACCGCTCGGTTCGCGTTCTTTGCTGGTTTGGACAACCACTGCTTCCTGGCCGAAAGCCAGCAACGCACTTTTGACTTTTTCAATTCCTGGCGCAAAAATTATCATTCGCTCCACATGATTCCCCATTACGGCCATCTCGACATCTTCTTCGGCAAGAATGCAGCCAAAGATGTATTTCCCCTAATCAGCGAAGAACTCGATCGTACGTAGAGAGAGCAACGAACTAAGTTGCGCATTGCCAGATTTCGTACGGCTTTTTTCACCCTCAGTCCATTGATCCCTGTCTTGGGAGGCGTCATGGCACAACCCGCACGACTCGATCGGCAGGCCGGCCGCTGGGCTCTCGTCGACGGTATTCCATTCCAACTGCCCGTCTATTGCCGCAATTCTCCCGCACTGTTTGCCGCCTTTTCCATCAACGCTGATAAGGCACGCAAGCTGATCCCGGGGAACGAAATCTATCCCCTCCGTCTGTGGAACAAGGGTTTGCTGGTCGTAAGCGTCATCGATTATGTCGGCACTAACATCGGCCGCTACATCGAGTTCTCCATCGCCATTGCTTGCACCCGCGGCCCGCGCCCGGCGCCGCGCCTATTGCCCGCGCTGTTTATGGATCACTACGGCACCGGCCAGTGGGTGTTCGATCTCCCCGTCAGCACCGAAGTTTCAGTGAAGGGCGGCAAGGGCATCTGGGGCATGCCCAAGCACCAGGCCAATCTCAACTACATCATCGGCAACGACATCGTCAGCAGCCAGTACGACCAGGACGGCATGTTCGCCGTCAAAATCGAAGTCCAGCGCCCCAAAAGCAGCTGGATGCCGGTCCGCATGAAAGGCGTCAACTACACCGCCTTCCGCGGCATGCTCTTCAAATCCGGCGTCTATTTCCACGGCAAGCTGGGCTTCCATCTCTTCAAAAAGGGCTCGGCGAAGCTCATCCTCGGCGACCATCCGCGGGTCCAGCCTCTCAAGGATCTCGAAATCAGCCCTGACCCGATTCTCGCGGCGTTCCTGCCCCAGGCCACCGGCGTGCTCGACGATCACTCCGAGTCCTGGTTCCTGAGCGAAAACACTCTGCCCGCCAAGACTCCCGACGGAATGGAGAGCGTCGTCAATCTCGGCCAGAGTCAGGAATGGCTCGTGCCGCCCGTCCCGAAGTCTGACGGTACCGCTATCGCTCCGGAGCTCGTCAGGCATTAACTGAAGATCACAAAACCCGCTAACTTCCTACGTCGCGAAGCGACGCCAACCCGCTAAAAAATATCCGAGGTCACTCAAAATGCCAAACTCAGCACCTGGATTCACCTTCCGCGAAAAAATGTCGGGCGGCTTTGCGCTCGGCGAAACCGATCCCCAAACCGGCGCCCAGGTCGGCAAGTCCGCCGGCAACACCTTCACCATGCACGGCACCATCAACATCGATGATCTGAATCGCTTCATGTCCGAAGCCGATCACGCCGGCTCCCTTACCGGCAGCATCGATTTTGCGCCGCTCGGCCTGAACCTCCCTTCCACCACCGGCGTCTTCAACCTCTTCTCGCCCACCAGTGACCCGGCCATGAAGTACATGGTCTACGAACTCGGCTTCAATTCGAGCGACGGCAAGCCCTATTACATGGCGGGCAGAAAAGAAGTGAAAGACGCGCCGCTAACCGACATGTGGAAAGCGACGACTACGCTTTACACTCAGCTTCATCAGGGCGTCGACAAAACCGCTCCGGTCGTTGGCGCGGGCGTGTTGACCCTCGGCGTCCCCGACCTGCTGGCGATGATTCCGACCATGCACGCGACCAACACCACCTCACCCGAGCAGGCCGCCGAAACCGTCGCCAAGTTCGGAAAATTTTTCCTCGGCGAGATCTGGGAAACCTACGTACAAAAGGCCGGAGTTTAAGCATGGATTTCGACGCAATCGTCATCGGCAGCGGCTTCGGCGGCGCCATCAGCGCGGGCCGCCTGGCGGAAGCCGGTTACAAGGTGCTCATCCTCGAGCGCGGCCGCCGCTGGGACAAATCCAACTATCCGCGCCAGCCGGAAGACCAGTGGCTGTGGAACAACGAGCGTCCCGAATGCGAGCAGGGATGGCTCGATTTCCGCTCGTTCCCCCACATGTCGATCGCCATGGGAGCTGCCGTCGGTGGAGGCTCTCTCATTTACGCCAACATCTCCTGTGAAGCCCCGCAGGCCGTCTTTCAGGCCGGCTGGCCGAAAGAGATCACCTACGCCGAACTCAAGCCGCATTACGACACCGTCGCGAAATTCATGAACGTGCAGCCGGTCCCCGACAACCAGTGGACCAACCGCATGAAGCTCATGAAGGAAGGTGCAGACAAGAGCGGCGCCGGTGCGCGCTTCAGGAAGCTCGAACTGGCCGTCACCTTCGATCCCAATTGGACCTACGACCAAACCAACCCGTTCAACGTCCTCAACAGCAAACGCTTCGTCAACGCGCAGGGCGTGGAGCAAGGCACTTGCGTTCACCTCGGCAACTGCGACATCGGTTGCGATGCTGACGCCAAGAACACCCTCGACCGCAACTACATTCCCTGGGCCGAAAAGCACGGCGCTGAAGTCCGCCCGCTGCACCTCGTCACCGACATCCAGCCCACCGACGGCGGATACAAGGTCTCCTTCGATCGGCTCGATAACGCCGCCCGTATCCCCGGCAGCCAGACCGCCCGCATTGTCATCGTGGCCGCCGGCTCTCTCGGCTCCACCGAGCTTCTCCTCCGCTGCCGCGAGATCCACGGCACCCTGCCCAACATCAGCCCCTTCCTCGGCCGCAACTGGAGTTCGAACGGCGACTTCCTCACCCCGGCCTTCTACGACGGCCGCGCCGTGAACCCGTCGCAAGGCCCGACCATCGCCTGCGCGATCGATTTCCTCGATCGCAGTTTTAATGGCCAAAGCTTCTGGATCGAAGACGGCGGCTTTCCCAACCTGTTGGTCGACTACGTGAACAAGCTCGATGCATCACCAGCGAAGAACGAAGCCGCCCGCCTCCTTCTCGACTCGTTCCGCTATCTGCTGCGCGGCGACACGCTCTTTCAGAACGTGATGCCCTGGTTCGCGCAGGGAGTCGACGCCGCCAACGGCACGCTCTCCATCCATCACTCGCTGCTCACGGGCGAGCCTTGCCTCAACCTCGCCTGGGACATCGGCAAATCGAAGCAGTCCATCGACGCCATCGTCTCCATGCACCTGAAGCTCGCCGCCGCCACGGGTGGCCACCCGGTCGTGCCGCCCACGTGGTCCCTCTTGCACGCCCTGGTCACGCCCCATCCCCTGGGCGGTTGCGGCATGGGCGACACGCCGCTCAACGGCGTAGTCAACCACGCCGGCGAAGTCTTCAATTACCGCAATCTCTACGTGATCGATGGCGCCATCGTGCCCGAAGCCCTGGGCGTCAATCCCTCACGCACCATCGGCGCCTTAGCCGAACGCTGCGCCGCCATCATCCGCGCCGAAGCCCGTTAGGCCAGCTTTCATGATTGGGCGGAGGCGCAGCCCGCACACTACAACTGCACCGCGGTTCCGCCCCACTCCTCCGGATGTACGTCCGCCACCGACTGCGAAAAGGTCCATGAGTGTCCGGCGAAATCCTCGGCGTTATACTGCCGCTCCCCGTAGGGGTGTGTCACCGGCTCCTGGGTGATCTGCGCTCCCTGTTCCCTGGCTCTCTTGCAGTGAGCATCCGCGTCCTCGACACGAATCGTAATGGAGTGCCCGGCACCGAGAGCCGCATTTACCTCGTTGGGGCGCATCTCCCTCACGATCACCGCCCCATCTCCTACATTCAACTGCACGCGGTGATTACCGATCCGCAGGCGTACGCTGAATCCGAACGCATCACAAAGCCATTCGGCTGCCTGATTCACGTCGGGATATGCCAAAACCGGAATGACCACGGCGCGAGGTATCGATCGGTTGCCTAACATCGTGTTCTCCTCGACGGGGGAGCGCCCACTATTCCTGGATTAGTCCTTCTTCCCTGCTACAACGCTCTCGCAATACAACGCCTTCCCCAACGCCGGCGGATTCCCAGGCTGCGCGTCGGTACTATTCACCTGGTAGTAATCCACCGTCATCTTCGCCCCTTCGAGCCGCATCATCGCGTAGCAATAATTGAACACGGTTCCGTTGTCGCCCAGTTCGGTTCCAGGCACCACGGTCGGCGGCCCATTCACTCCCGGCTGCGGGGCAAGTTTGGCAGGCACCTTCGGCTTTTGCACCAGGTACATCGGCACCGCGCTTGCGCCCACGCAGCGCCCCTTCGGCAGCGGCTTTCCCCCCATTAAATACGGCTCAAAGATGCACAGCGCATGCTCATGTCCCCACAACCACATATCGATCTGATCGAACACCCCCGAGAACTGATTCACCAGGTATGGATTCACTGTCATCCACGCGCCGTTCGCATCCTTGGCGATCCCCGAAGACGAATAAAGCTGATGATGCGACAGCAGCACGGTCCCGCGCGCCCCGCCGGGATTGACGCTTTTGTCCACGTTGGCGCCGCAGTTGTTGATCTTGTCCCAGTGCCACGGAACCTCCTGGTCCACCAGCTTGGTCAACGCGGTGCTGGCGGCGGTCGCCCCGGGATCGGCATCGTAGTACCCGGTATCCATCGCCAGAAATTGCCAGAAGTTATTGCGAATGGCGAAATAGCTGTTGGGCTGCGGCTTGCCTGCCGCCTTGTTCAGATTCTTGATTAAGCCGTAGTAGCCGCCATTCGATCCCGCATAGCGATCGTGATTGCCGTCGAGCGTAAACACCAGCGGCTTTTTACGCGGCCCGCCATCTGGCCACACCTTGTCAATCAGGTCAGTGAAGTGCGACTTGCACTCCGACGGCAAACCCGAGTAGTAAATGTCGCCTAGGTGCAGCAGCACATCGGGTTCAAAATTGTTCGCGATCTGCTGCAAGAGGATCAACGCGGCATTCATCCCCGTGCCCCAGTCACCGATCACCGCGACCGTCGCGTTGTCGGGGAAGCAGTTCTCAATCACGAAGTCGTCGATGCTCGTGAAATTGATATAGGGCTGCGCCGTATTCGTGCGCTGGTAAGCGTCGTACACCGCCAGGCACTCGGCCCACAGCGGGTCGCAGGTCCCCGCGGCAAACTCCTGCCGCAAGATCTCCGCCCGGCCCGGATCGGTCACGGAGTAATACGCAATCTGGGCCACGAGGTTGGCGCATTGCACCGCCACCGGAGGCGGAGCCGCCGCAGCCACGGCCCGCGCCCCTCCGCCACCGGGGGCCGCAACCACCGCCGCGTGCGCGGTCTGAGCCGCAACATCGAAGTTGCCGGTGTGGTCAAAATGGTTCGCCACCTCAGCGGCGGCCATCATCTGGGGAGTACGCGCGGTTACAGCAATGCCGCGATGAAGCGAATCCTGCTGCTCCGGTTGGAGGGAAAGTACTTCGTGCAGCGCCGATTGAAATAAAGAAAGCGCCGAAGTATGGGAAGAGTACACTGGCACCGTCATGAACCGCGATTCTAACAGCACCAACGCCCGATTCCTATAGCTTCTTGCTTCATCAATTCCTCACAACTCACCACGAAAGTGTCATCCCGACCGAAGCGAAGCGGAGTGGAGGGATCTGCGGTTGCCTCTAAGCAATTTCCCCCGACTCGATCTTTGCCCGCGCAAGACCTTCCATCCCTCACTGCAGTTGCAATCCGATCCGCTTCCGAATCCGTTCTTCTTTCGGTGATGCGGAATGCGAACGGTTGAGGCTA
>Ga0070717_10002775_pt1 | contig 12392 bp, 16 predicted proteins | sample LARL113metaG_FD_71366 | JGI IMG/M metagenome (GOLD analysis project Ga0070717, IMG submission 71366) | Corn, switchgrass and miscanthus rhizosphere microbial communities from Kellogg Biological Station, Michigan, USA - LAR L11-3 metaG | ecosystem: Host-associated > Plants > Roots > Rhizosphere ...
GAACTATCAAAATCAAACCGCGCCTATTTTCGATCCTAGCTCAAGTTCTGGCTTACTAGCCGCTCAGGTATTCTTTTCGTTTACCGGTGTGCATCCCAAAGTTTTGAAAATCACATTCGCTCCGGCCGCATTCGCACTAGGGGACCGACTTCAGTTTGCTGCCGATATTGATGGGCTCGGTAGTAAGGTCGGCGGGGCACTTGGCGGTTACGGAGGTGTCCAAATCACCGTCGCACTCTCCGACGGGCGGACGGGTGTGGCGAACTTCAGAACCGACACTGAGGTCGCATCAAGGGCGACTGTGGACATTGCTCCCTCTGTCGTCCCAGAAACTGGTAGCACCTTCTGGCCGCTACTCTGCGGAGTGCTGATCTGTTGTATCCTAAGCACTCCGCTGCGGACTACTGGCAAGCGATTGTCTTGGGATGACGAATGAAGCCGTGTCGCGGAGGTCCAACTCACTGCCCTCGCTTCCCCAGAGGGCCTGGGCGGAAAAGAATGTTTAATTTTTAAAAATGAGAATTCGAAAAAAGGAAATCAAGTGGATATATGATCGCGCAGATTTTTTAAGATTTTTTCGTGCTGCGAGATAGCACCCTACAATTCTGGAGAAGCAACAGCCGCCTGCTCAGCCCTGCCCGCCGTGGCGGGCGAAAGGCTCCGGGGTGCCGGCTGTTTCACGTTTTGCAGGCGACACCCCTGCCTGTACAGAATCCAACCAGAGGCTTTTCAATAAAGCCAGCTCACCCCTAGAAAAACTACGCGCACACGGACAGCCCTGGACGAAATCATAGTAGGCAAGGTTACTCACTGGCTCGCGAAGACATTCGGGATTGGCTCCCGAAAGGGTAGAAACAATAGAGGACCTTGCTCCTTTTTAATTGGACGTTCAGCGTTGGACGTCGAACGCTGGACATTTAAGCGCTGAGGTGATGGCTGTGAGCAAAAAAACATCGAAGCAATCGAAAAGCCGGTGGTCAGCTCGCGTCACGCAACGCAGCAACGCGCTCGACCTTGAGCCGAAGGTCTTCAGATCAACAAATCCGAGAAAAATCGCGGTCTCGCTGAAACGCTCCGCCGAGCGTAGCAAACGGCGTAAAGCCAAACCATATCAGTCGGCGATGTCGATGTTGAACTTTTACATCAACCGCGCCGGCAAAAATCTTCCTCAAAAACAAAAGCGCGTGCTGGAACGGGCCAAAGACGAATTGCGCGACGTCTTTGGCCGAATGTAAATTCCCACGGAGCTCTGCAGCTTTCGGCCAGCACGAATCACTCAGTCGCCCATGTGTAGATAGATAAACGCTTTGCCGTATATCAGATCCGTGCAATGACTTGCAGCCACAGCGGAAGTGCGCGCCAGCGATCAACTAAATCGGTCCTTCGGCACCTTGTCGCGCTCTACCTATTCCCAGGAATCGGTTAATAGAGCGCGCGTCTCCGCCACGCCCACACGCCAAATTTTCACCATCTCTTCGTCGCTGCGCTGATACCTCCCTCCGTAGTTGCCGTCCTTCAAATAAGCGCGCAACGAATTCGGATCCAGTCGGCGCAAACGCTCCAGATCACTCATCGGTTTTTGCTCGGACGGCATGTCGATTTTCTCCAGGCGCGTCCAGGGGAAATTTTCCATCCACGATGCGTGCGACGCCACCGGATCGATCGCCTGCACTTGGGCCCAAACTTTTGGGGCACTCCACCAATTGTGAAATTTGATCCGCACGTCGGAATGATCGGCCATCCATTCGCCGGCTAGTCCTTGCGCCGGCGTGTTGCCGCCGTGGCCGTTGACAATCAGGATTCGCTTGAACCCTTGCTCCGCCATCGCGTCGAGAACGTCGCGCAAGATCGACATGTACGTTTCCACGCGCAACGTGATCGTTCCGGGAAACGCGCGGAAGTACGGTGTGATCCCATAAGCCAATACCGGGAACACCGGCACGCCTAGGGGTTGCGCCGCCTCGGCTGCGAGGCGTTCGGCCAAAATGCTGTCCACGCTCAAGCTCAAATAAGCGTGTTGTTCTGTGCTGCCGAGCGGCAACACCGCGCGATCGTCGCGCTTGAGAAACTCCTCCACCATCATCCAATTCATTTCGCTTATGCGCATTGGACAAAGTTTGACCCACGGATTTCTTGGATTCACGCAGATTCGTTCTGAATCCGTATAAAACTTCGCGGTGGAATTTTGTCGCAATCAATGCACGCTCGGTAGCATGAAGGTCTTAACTATCGTCGCGCGCATTCTGCTCGGGTTCATTTTCGTCGTATTCGGGTCGAATGCCTTTCTGCATTTCATTCCGATGCCGCCGCCGCCGCAAAATCTGGCCGGTGATTATCTGCGAGTGTTCGTCGCCAGCGGTTACATTTACGTTGTGGCGATTCTTCAAATCGTCTGCGGCTTACTACTCCTGATCGGACGCTTCGTCCCGCTTGGGTTGACCATCCTGGGCGCAATCATTGTCAACATATTGCTTTTCCACGGTCTCATGGCGCCCGAAGGTTTTCCACCTGCCCTCGTCGTAACGGCGCTTGAGCTCTTTCTGCTCTGGCAATACCGAGCTGCGTTCGCCGGACTGCTGCAGCCGTAAGATTTCTTGCCGATCCCGCGAAAAAGTTACGCGCGTCAACTACGCCGCGACCGTACGCGCACGATTGGAATGCGCTTCCGTAATCAGTGGAATCGGTTCTGGTTCTGTTGGCGCCTCTAAAAAACGATGACGATGACCATGACGCCAACGCGACGGGCTTGCGATTGGTAGGTTTAAACCAAACGCAAGCCACCGTGGATCGTTTGGCGCAATGGTGGAGTCGAGGGTTCGAATGACTTGATACATCGTGCGCCGAAGAACGCGTTTCGCTGCGTTGCGGAGGCGTTTTTTCATCGTGCAACTACCCGCCGCAAGGTCCGACGCGGCGCGCGCTTGGATCATCCGCTCGTAAATGGAACGCCCTCGCACGGCCGTTACATCCGCAAACGGAACTCCATATTCCGGATGTAAAGCGAGAAAAACTACTATTTTCCGTGCCAGCTTTATTCTCGTGTCGATCCGCTTTGGGATATTCGTCGCGCGATGCGCAAACCCGGTCTCGATCCAGCGCTCCGACCACTTCTCGCCGCGGGCGAGCATCACCACAAGCCGCGCCTTTGCCAGCCAGGCCGTGAGGTCTTCATCCGCCGCTGCCATCCGAGCTTGTGAGTGGACTCTTGTATTCTCAGCGTCCGACCAGGCAGCCTCCGCTTTCTCAGTTTCGTCGAGAATGCGTCTGAATTCACTCGACGGAGTCTGCGTCATCCCGAGCCAGAGACCATGCATTTCCAGTCCATTCGCGACATGTTGCCCAAGTGATAAAAGGTCTTTGACTACTGTTGGAACGGTCTGCATTCGCGAGTAGCATGAGCAGGTCGAATGCCGCCGAAAGATTGAAAACTTAACGCCATTAATCGTTTCGTGGGTGCCGTTCCGTTCGCGGAAATCAACGAGACGTTTTCGAAGCGCTGAGTCATAGCAAGCCGAGCGCTTGCCAAGCTGAGCCGGACGCAACAATCTGCGGCTATGGATAAGACCCAAGATCGCAGTTTCATCGGTCATCCGCGCGGTCTCGCCTATCTCGCCTTCACCGAAGCTTGGGAACGCTTTTCCTACTACGGGATGCAATCGCTGCTCGTTCTCTACATGGTCAACCGGCTGCTGCATCCCGGACACATCGAGCGCATCGCCGGGTTCGGTCCATTTCACCACCTGCTCGAGAGCGCCTATCGCGGCCCACTCTCAGTGCAGGCGCTCGCCTCGGCAATTTTCGGCCTCTACACCGGTCTGGTTTATCTTACGCCGATTGGCGGCGGATTGATCGCCGACCGTGCGCTCGGCCGCACCCGCACAATCACGATCGGCGCACTGCTCATGGCGGCCGGACATTTTCTGATGGCGTTCGACGTGACGTTCCTCGCCGCGCTGACTTGTCTGCTCACCGGCGTTGGTTGTTTCAAGGGAAACCTCGCCAGCCAGGTCGGTGCGCTGTATGCAACGGGTGACAACAGGCGCGCTGACGCTTTTCAGATTTACTACATATTTATCAATGCCGGAGTGATCGCCGCGCCGCTGATTGCTGGCACACTCGGCGAAATTTATGGCTGGCATTACGGCTTCGGTGCTGCGGGCGTCGGCATCTTGATCGGCCTAACGATTTATCTCTCTGGCCGGAAATGGCTTCCGCCCGACTCGCCCGTTGTGGAAAAGAGTAAGCGCGGGGCGAAGATTCCCCTGACCCATCGTGAAAAAATGGCGATCATCGCGCTGCTCGCGCTTTTGCCGGTGCTGACGATCGCCGTCATCGGCAATCAACAAATCTTCAACGCGTATCTCGTCTGGGCACAGGACCATGCGGACCTCGTCTTTTTCGGCCGCAAAATGCCGACGACATGGCTGATCACTCTCGACTCGATCGTATCGGTAAGCTTTCTCGCGGGCGCGGTCGTGTTCTGGCGACTTTGGTCGAAAAAATTCCTGAGCCGGCGGAAATTACGAAGATGGGAATTGGCAGCGTTGTCGCCGTGACCGGGTTCATCTCTCTCGCAGTGGGCGCAGCGATCGGGGCTAGTTCCGGAGAAAAGGTTCCAATTGGTTGGCTCATCAGCTTTCACGTCTTGAAAAGCATTGGTTTTGCAAACGTCTTTCCCGTCTCGCTCGCGCTCTATGCGCGCGTCGCCCCGACCGCCTTATCCGCCACGATCATTGGCATTTTTTATCTGCACCTGTTCGCGGCGAACAATCTCGTTGGCTGGCTCGGCGGGTTTTTAGAGAAAATGTCGGCGACGCACTTCTGGCTCTTGCACGCGGGTTTATGTGGAGTAGCGGGCATCATCTTCCTCATTGCCGGGCGGCTCTTTGGTCACCTGCTCGCACCCGGTGACGCCGAAACCAAGCCGCAATGAGTCACTCGATTCTACGTTGGACGTTGGGCGTTGAGAGTTGGACGTTTCTTCTATTCTCTTTTCTAGACCGCCAGCCTAACCGGCAAACGGCGCGCGCCCCAATCGCCTGCGCGCGATTCGAAGCGCCCCCGATTTCGTAGCTGCACTGGATAAGAGGATTGCGTCAACATGGTGTTATTGCTTCTTTAATTTCTTTAACGAGCTCACGCGGACTGCGCCCTAATTCGATCACAATCGCGTCCTCGGTTGGCTGCGGTTCTTCCAAATCGCCGAACTGGGTTTGCAGCAAGGCCGGATTCATGAAGTGACCGCGCCTGTGGCGTAGCTGGTTGGCAATCAGCGCATTGTCTCCACGCAAAAAGACGAACTTCACCTCCCCGCTGACCCGTAGATAACGGCGATATGATTCCTTGAGCGCAGAACAAGCCAAAACCATGCTCTGGTTTGTCGTAAGACATCGTTCGATCAACTCTCGCAAGCTCGTTAGCCACGGCCACCTGTCTTCATCCGTAAGCGGAACGGCCGAGCGCATCTTCTTGATGTTAGCCGCCGAATGAAAATCATCCGCTTCGTAAAATCGCCACCCAAGCTCCTGTGCCAGCAACCTGCCGAGTGTGGTTTTACCGGCACCGGAAACCCCGAAAACGATTGCAACCACGCTACCGCATTACGAAATCAAATGCGATTGGTCGAGCTTTCGCTGCGATGGATAAATCACGACCGCACAGCACCCTCACACCAAGACGACCATACGCAAAGAACGCTGCAATCGAACAACCTTATCAAAACAAAAACGCTCGCAGCCTTAGAAGCCGCGAGCGTCCTTCGAATTTTCTGAATGTCGTGCTGCCAGTCCCGCTTGGACCTATTCGTCTGATGAATCGTCACTCGATTCGTCGTCCGCGTCGCCTTGCGCTTTCCCAGGTTTGATGGTGAATTTAACTAAAGAAGGCATAAAGCTTCGGCACATTCGCCGCGAACGTCGTCGTCGGCTTCGTGTCTTGATCGACTGCAATGGCCGCTTCGACTTTGAATTTTCCGGCATGCGCTTGCGCGACAACCGCGGCTGCTGCGACAAGCAGGATGAGTTTCAAAAGAGTTTTTGTGTTACGCATAATGAGCGCGTGAAAGGGCCATGCCTTATGTCGGGCGTTTCTGATAAAGCACGAGGTCCGTCTAAGCGTGACTGCCGCGAGCATCTTGACCCAGCCGCTTTGACCCTGTTAAGCGGATGAAGTGAAACGGCTGCTCTGGATCGACATCTCCAAAGCGGTGACGATTTGTTGGGTGGTTTACTTTCATTTTTTCAGAACGTGCTTCGAACATTACCAGCCTCCGAATAACGACTGGAGCGGATTCGCTGCGAGCATCGTCACAGTTCTTCGATTGGCATGGCTCACAGTCTCCGGCCTCGGCTTTCACGCGGTCGGTGCTTTCATTGTCCTCAGCGGCTGGACGTTAATGCAATCCACCATGCGGCGGGCGGAGTCCGGCTCGGTGGCGTGGGGCACGTGGTATGGCGCACGATTCATTAGGCTTTACCCAATGTACTGGGTTGCGCACTTGGTTTACCTCACCTCGCCGTTCGTCGCCCGCCTGGAGCCGGTCGATAGTCGGATCGTGCTGAGTCTGCTCGGTCTCCGCTTCATCGATATCACGATGAACTTCATGTACCTCAACGCCGCATGGTGGTACTTCTCGATGCTCATTCAATTGTATCTGATCTTTCCCCTGCTCTTCTGGGCGGCGCGTCGGTTCGGGCCGTGGATATTTTTGTTAGGCGCGTGCGCCCTTGGATTTCTCACGCGCTATGTGATGCTCGACGTCTACCCGCAACATGGATTATGGATTCTCGGCGGCTTCGCCATCTGCCGCTTACCCGAATTCGCATTGGGAATGTCGCTGGCAATGTGGCACCGCCAGTCGCCCGCGCGCGTGGAATGGTTTCTCCTGCGCGGCGCAGGATTCATCGCCGGCTTGGTGTTGTATCCGGCGGCCTTAAAGCTTTATGAGAACGGCATCGCCTATGTCTTTTGCGACTTCGCTACTGGCGCGTGTTGTTTCCTTGAAATCGTGGGCGTTGCTGGAATCATCTCGCGCTTTGCCGTCTTCTCCAAAATTTTCTGCGTCATCGGCGCGTACTCCTACGGCATTTATCTCATCCACCAGCCGTATGTCATCTGGCTTGGACTTCGCATCCGGCCACAACCGATCGCGATGTTTCTTTTGATTTTTCTCGTCACGCTGGCCGTGCTCAGCGCGTGGGGAATTGTTTTGGAAAAAGGCACTAACAAGCTGGTAACCAAATTCATCTGGCCCAAGAAAGCAGCGCCAGCTTAAACCTTTCCAAGATCGACAATCATAATTGATGATTGGAATTGTCGCGATATGGAAGCGCCCGAAGGTTTTCGGCCCGCGCTATCAAAGGCGCGGTCCGTACAGGAGAAAGCCGTTGCCATCTGGATTATTTAGAACCTCGAACCGGTCGAAGATTAACCTTGCGCCAGGCTGCGTTCAGCCCGACGCGAATAACGCGCATGTTATCGGACGCTTGGGGAGCGAGCTGCGGGAATTCTTTCGGATGCAGGATTCCAGCGAGTAATTCCAAGCTATCGACGATGCGCGGACCCGGTCGGGCGAAGTAAGCACTAGCGTTTACGAGATAAATTTCACCAGCGCGCGCTGCCCGAAGGGAATCGAAACCGCGAAATTTTTTCAGCAATTCGTAATCGCGCCGGGCAAGATCGACATCGTAGCCGCAGAGCGCGAGCACGATTATCTCTGGCTGCGCGTCGAGCACTTGCTGCCAGTCAATCTGCACTGAGGGTTGATGCTTCCGGCCTAACGGATCGTATCCACCAGCGATCTCGACAAGCTCCGGTACCCAATGACCGGAACAAAACGGCGGATCGACCCATTCCATCACGAAACAGCGCGGCCGGCGCAGAATGCGGCTTGCCCGCAGTCGCACCGCTTTAACGCGCTCAGATAATTGCGTGACGACTTCCTTGGCGCGCTCGGGAACGCCACACGCATCCGCCACGCGGCGAATGTCATCAAAAATATCGGACAGACTTGTGGGCTCGAGATTCACTAGTTGTGGCGGACCCGGTAACGTTTCGGCCAGCAGAGCCACTGTGCCGTAACCGACCGCGCAAACGTCGCACAATTTTTGGGTAAGAATCACATCCGGACGCAGCTCGCGCACGAGGGACTCATCGATCGTATAGATCGTGCCGTTCTCGCGGAGCGCACGCCGCACCCATTTATCCACTTCTGCGCTCGTTAGGTCAGTGTTGTGGACCGGATAATGCGTCACGCGCGGTTTCAGAGTCGCTTCCGCTGGGCAATCGCACTCGTGCGAAACACCCACTACTTCGTCCATCAACCCGAGCGCGGCTGCGATCTCGGTGGCAGCGGGCAACAGGGAAACGATTTGGATCACTCGTTACTCAATTCGGAAGGACAAATGAGACGATTGTGTCCTCCGCGCGGTAGTTCGTCCAAAAAACTTCGCCATCGAAAGTAAGTGAGCGGCACGCAAACGGAACGACGGCAATGTCTTTAGTGTCCGGCTTATCCTCGAGCGGATCGAGTTGTGCGACCGTCCAGCTTTCGCCATCCTGTTCGGTCCCGCGCAAGACGTAGATTAAGCCATCGAGAAACACGTGGCCGCAAATCTCCGCGCTGATGTCGATGATGCGCATGATGTCGCCGCTTTCGTCGAGCTTCAAAATTCGATGTTTGTACCATTGACTCAGGTAGAGATGCTTACCGTCATAACTGAGATATGAGCCGGTAAACTCCGGACAAGCGAATCGGTCCTCCTCGGGAAAGCCAACCTCGGGAATGAATCGGCGAATGTACCGGTCGTCGTTCGGGCCCTCTCCAATTGTAAAACGAAGCGTGCCGTTGGTTGATACTGCCGCCCATGGAATGCCAGGCGCTTCTCGTTCCTCGAGCACCGTCCACTTCTTCGCATCGATCGCATAAATTCGACGGAAATCGCGGGAGCCCATCCACAAAGTATTAGAGTGCCAGGCGAGAGCCTGAGGTGTCCGTGCTGGCGAGGGGAACCGTCGTCGCTCTGTGATCGTTGGAAGTTTCAAGTTGCCTCAAATCAACATCGGCTCAGGTCCAAAATGGCGCAAGAGAGCACCCAGTTCAGGCGTTTGCGGCAGGCGCCGCAGGTTTCAATTCTAATTTTGAATTTCTAATTTCTACCTCCATTCGATGTGAGCGCCTCGACGCTGACAATCTCCGTCGAATACAAACTCTCCAGCGCTTCCTTCCAAGCCTGTTTGCGCGCGAGTTCGACATCTTTTCTGCTACTTCTTCGGTATTCCTATTTCCTCCGTTTATTTGAGTTTAATTATTTGCTGAACAGTTTCTCCAGTTTGTCGAGGGCGCTGTTCCAGCCTCGATTGTGGCCGTCGCGCGACTCTTCGTTAGGCAGTTGCTCGTGCGTCAAACGGAGCTCCGTCCCACCGTCGGCGTCGTCGAGTTCCACCGTCACGATGCTGATGTGGTTTTCCCAATCTTCGTCGTCTTCCCATTGCCAGGTGAACACGATTTTCTTGCCAGGCTGCAGCTCACGGTATTCGCCGCGCATGGTCATCTTTTCGCCCTCCGAATTGGTGACGTCCCAGCGAAACTTTCCACCCATGCGCGCGTCAACGATTAGATCGCGAGTTTGGACATTTTCCGGGCCGAACCATTCCTTTAGTTGCGCCGGATCGGTCCAGGCAGCGTAGACGCGATCGCGCGGAGCTTTGATGAGACGTTTGATTTCGAGCGAGAGCTTTTCTGCTTGGGCCATAGGTTTTCTTTCGTCAGTAAAGTATCTGTGTTGTTACCTTAACCTTGGTCGGCACGATCGCTCTCGACAAAGTCTTTGAGCGACGCACCAATGATTTCCGTCCAGCCCTTCATGAAGTTCTTGCGCGCGAACGCCGGAAGTTTCGGGAAAGTTTCTAAACCCACATGAGTCAGTTTCAGCCGCGTTTTCTCACCATCGGCGAACAATTCGAACGTGACCAATGAATCGCCCTCGTGCCCCTCATACCGCCAGGTGTAGGCGAGTTTCTTTTGCGGAATCACCTCGGTGATCTTGCAAAGATGGGAATACTTAAAGCCTTCATGTTCGACAGTGAATTCAAATTCAAAACCCACCTCGGGCTTGAATTCCTTCAGGTCGAAATACCAGCGTCGCATATCGTCCACATCGGTAAGCGCCTTCCAAACCCGCGCGATAGGCGCGTTGAAAGTTCGTTCGATGACAACCGCTTCCGCCAATTTATTCTTTGTAGTCATATTTTCCACTCAGCTTTCGACACGATTTTAGACGGATTCATTTCGCTTAACTCTGTTTTCGCTTCCATTGTTTCGATTTTCATTTTGCCTCCTCCAATTTCGTTTGTTTGATGTTTTCGGTCGGCTCTAAAAAAATCCTCTTCAGGGCAAACGCCGCCAGCCCGCCGGTTGAACCCGCGCCGGCAGCAATCAATGTCATGTTTGCGATACAAGCGGGAGACATAGGATTTCTCGGCTCATTCTGTTTGCGGCGGATACTCTTTGAACTTTGGCAACGCGGGATTCATTTGGTCCCACGGTTGCGCGTCTGATGTCCACACATCTACTTGCGGGTTGAACCAGCTCGGATCATCCAAGCTCGCAGTTCTGATCGCGACAATTTGAGGGGCCGAGTCGGGCTTGGCCAGAATCGGCGAGCCGCATTCAGGGCAAGAGCCCCGATGGTTCTTGCCACCCCTCTGACTTGGCGGGGCATGGAAGCGTAGTGAGCCTTGCAAGAGCTTGAAAGCTTCCGCCGGCACCATGACGAAAGACGAAAACGGACCTCCGCTGGATTGCTGGCAATCTCGACAGTGACAGTGAAACATCATAACCGGTTTTGCCGTGCATTCGTAGCGAATCGCGCCGCAAGCGCATCCGCCTGAGAACGGTGTGGTTATTGCGGTCATATAACGGGCTCTGCTTTTACGAGCGGTGTGGTTCGTCGTGCCAGATCCACCACTCGTACGGCGGGGTTTGGGGGTAGCCCTCCGGCGAGTTCTCCCACTCCTCTTGGCGCCCGAGCGCAGTCAGGTCGAGGTAGCTCCAGGTGCTCCCCATCGCCTCGTCGCCGCGGTTGTTGATGAAGTAGGTGCGGAACACGCTGTCGCCGTCGCGGATGAACGCGTTCGTGCCGTGCCACTCGTCCACGCCGAAGTCGGTGTCGAAGTCGTCCGTCATGGTGTACCAGGGCATCTCCCAACCCATCCGCGCCTTCACGCGTTCGATGTCCGTCTGCGGCGCCCGCGAGACGAACGCGAGAGTGGTGTCACGGGCGTTCAGATGGGCGAGGTGGGCGACCTGGTCGGCCACCATGGAGCAGCCGATGCAGGCATGCTCGGGCCAGCCGGACACGCCGGGCTCGAAGAAGGCGCGGTAGACGATCAGCTGACGGCGGCCGTCGAACAGGTCGAGCAGGCTCGCCTTGCCCTTGGGCCCGTCGAACTCGTACTCCTTCTCCACGGCCAGCCACGGCATCCGCCGACGTTCGGCGGCCAGCGCGTCACGGGCGCGGGTCAACTCCTTCTCCTTCACGAGCAGTTGCTGGCGCGCAGCCTCCCACTCCTGCGGTGACACGATTCTGGAGTGATTCATTTCACTCGCTTCCGTTTCGCGTTCCATCTCTTTTAGTTTCATTTTGTTTTCCTCTGGTTTGGTTTGTTTTTTTCTTTCTGCAAAACTTGCTCATCACAAAAGCGCTCAGTCCGCCGCTCGACGTCGCGCCGGCAGCGATCAAAGCCGCATTCGTCAGGCAGACCGGACACATCCCGCTAGTTCTTTCCTTTCTTGCCGGTTCGCTTGTTCGTCTTTTCCAAGTAGTCCGCCAGGCGATCGAGCGATCCTTCCCAGAATTTCCGATACTCTTCGATCCAACGAACGGCTTGCTTCATCGGCACGGCTTCCAAGTTCAATTGATGAATGCGTCCGTACCGGCGGCGTCTGATCAGGCCCGCCTTTTCCAGCACCCGCAAATGCTTTGAGACCGCTGGCAATGACATCGCATACGGCCGCGCCAAGTCAGTAACGCATCGGTTGCCGTGCGCCAGATGCGCCAGGATCCGACGCCGGGTCGGATCAGCCAGGGCGGCGAATGTGCGATTTAATGTTGGCGATGAATACTTAACCATTTGGTTAAACGTGTAGCGCAGGGATTTCCGAATGCAAATGAAATTTTTGATCAACCGTTAGTGCTTGCGATCACGGCCGCCATCGTCTCCCTCCAAAGGGGGAGTGCCTGCTCCCTCGCAAGCATTGTAGATAATTCGGTCTTTACGTCGGACAGCAGATTGTGTGGGCTACAGGGTAACGTGCGATATGAACACCCAAGTAGGCAGCCGAGAATCGCTTTATTAGAAATGACGTTCTGCCCTTTCGGAAATTCCTGCCC
>Ga0070717_10002777_pt1 | contig 12388 bp, 13 predicted proteins | sample LARL113metaG_FD_71366 | JGI IMG/M metagenome (GOLD analysis project Ga0070717, IMG submission 71366) | Corn, switchgrass and miscanthus rhizosphere microbial communities from Kellogg Biological Station, Michigan, USA - LAR L11-3 metaG | ecosystem: Host-associated > Plants > Roots > Rhizosphere ...
CCCGCCAGGGCCTGACGCATCACATTGCGGGAGTCGGCGGTGAGATCGCCGGGAATCACCGTCGAATAGAACTCGTCCGCCTCGCGAATTCGCGCTGCAAAAACGTCGTCGAATGACTTGCCAAATTGGACTGCGGAAGTGAGTTGGTTCAGTCGAAGCCGTATGGTTGCGGTCTCCCCCGGCGATATGGATAACCGATACAGTGTCGCCGCCTTCGTGCCGGTCTGCGCCGGATTCACTGCGCCACGTCTGCCGTTCACCACATATTCGCTGATGCCATCTTTGACGTAGGCCGTTCGATTGGGGACGCCGAAAAGGCGCTCGTGGTTGGTCTCGTTTTCGGTGAATAGCAGTTCCGGCGCTCCATCGCAGTGAAGGCGGCGTCGGCCGAGTGACGAGTGCTCCAGTTCAATGCCGTCTTCTACGGCGTGGAGTACGGGGCGCAGATCCCGAGTATCGTCCCAAGACCAGGTATTACGGAACCAAACGGTAGGGACTAGGCAAATATCCGCTGCTTGTACTCCGTGATTCCTTACGAGAATTCGTACGAGGATGTCTTCCGGATCGCCCTTCGCGTACTCAACGGTCACATCGAAATAACTGCCTTCGGCGAAGATCCCGGTATCCATCAGTTCGAATTCCGGACTGCGCTTGTCCCGTCGCCGGTTTTCCTCCACCAACTGAGTGTACGGAAAGGCCGCCTGCGGATACTTGTAGAGGAATTTCATGTACGAGTGCGTTGGAGTGCTATCCAGATAGAAGTAGCACTCCTTCACGTCTTCGCCGTGATTCCCCTCGTTTCCCGTAAGACCGAATAACCGCTCCTTCAGGATTGGGTCACGCCCGTTCCACAATCCCAAAGCGAAACAGATGTACTGGTGACGGTCGCAAATGCCGGCGATGCCATCCTCATTCCAGCGATAGGCGCGGGAACGGGCGTGATCATGGGGCAGATATTCCCAGGCATTGCCGTATGGACTATAGTCCTCGCGCACAGTGCCCCACGCACGTTCACTCAGGTACGGGCCCCAACGCTGCCAGTGTGCTCGCTTTTCGCGAGCTTCCTCAAGCCGTCTCTCTTCGAGCGTCATCTTCGGTATTCCGCCTTGTTCTGTACAAGGCCGGATTCGCACGATTTATTCCCGCTACTTGCAACGAAGAGTGCCGGTCTACTCTACTTTCTGGAGCGGCTCTGGCCTTCCCCGCGACGCTCTTTCTTACCGCCACCAACGGTGCGACGAATTACCTGGCGGTTATCAATACCGGCACCCAGCAACTGAACTACGTCCCGACTGGCGGTTCGGGCGGCCAGTGGCAATGCCGGTGCAGTCGCGGTGGCGAGCCGGATGACAGCGTTCCCCCGGGAAAAAACGGAATTGCAGCGGCGACTGGTGATAGCCAGCAAGCGGAGGGAATGCAGGGAAACTCCCACCGTGTGTCAGCCCGATGCGTCGCACCCTATCGCCCGTCGGCAAGTTGCGGCGAATGGGTTGGAATTCCCCGCTGGCACCTGTCCACTACGCGGTCCAGACCCAATATTCGCATCACCAGCGGCAAAGTAGCGGCTCCCTCACGCCACGTTCCATCGAGATTCCATGCCCGGCACGGCGCTCTTGCCGCAGAAACGCGCCTCCGTCGGCCAAATGTTTCCGGGTAACAATAATTCTGAGAATCGCTAGCCAGCCGGCCATAGCTCGGCACCTAGCTATGCAATTAAGGATCGACTATGACGACTTCTGTCAACCGAACGGGAACAGCCCGAATGACCCGGGCTCCTGAAGCAACCCGCGTGAAGTCGCGCTGGGTCGGACCAAGACCGCAATTCGCGAAGACCTTCCAAGCATCCAGGAATGGAGCAAGAAGAACTCCCAGCGCAACCTTTTCTAGAATCGGCCCTTGTCGCCTTCGTCTGCAGGCAGGAAGGACCTAAGTGGTAGCCACCATTGCTCTTGCCGTGCTTCCCACAGAGCCAGCAGGAACACCGTCGTCATCGAGTCCGAGCTTCTTCATCTTATACAGAAGAGCCTTGTAATCGATCTTGAGGAGCGCAGCTGCCTGCTTGCGATTCCAGCGCGTTGAGTTAAGAGCCGCCAGAATCGCATCCGCTTCCGCCTGGTGCTTGGCTTTCGTAACTTGCTCCAAAATTGGAGTATCGTCGCCTTCAGATGAGCTGGCTGCTTGTGTAGGCACGGAAGGAGTGGAAGGCACCCGAGCGACGGTTGCCGTGCGGCTGTTTTTAGCGTTCAGCTCCCGTGTCAATAAGTCCGGATTTCGTAACACGACCAATTTCCGAATGAGGTTTTCTAGTTCCCGCACATTACCAGGCCAGCGGTGCTGCAGGATTGCGTTCCTCAAATCTGGAGTCAGGGATACTGGTTTGCCGGCAGGCGAATACCTGCGAAGGAGATATTCCGCCATTGGAATGATGTCTTCTTTTCGCTCGCGCAGCGGAGGGAGCTGAAGATTAATTACGTTCAGCCGGTAATAGAGGTCCTCGCGGAAGGTACCTTCCGCGATCGCCCGTTCGAGATCGCGGTGGGTAGCAGCCATTACGCGAACGTCCACCCGAATCATCTCCTTGCCGCCGATACGCTGGAATTCGCGGTCCTGGAGCACCTGCAGAAGTTTCGCCTGGAGACGGACATCCATGTCGCCAATCTCATCAAGAAAGATTGTGCCGCCATTGGCCGCCTCGAACATCCCCGCCTTTTTCTGGAAAGCTCCAGTGAAGGCACCGCGTTCGTATCCAAAAAGTTCACTCTCGACCAATTCCGACGGAAGCGCTGCGCAGTTCAGTTTTAAGAAGATCTTGCTCGCTCTGGGCGAGTTGTTGTGCAGGTCGCGAGCCAACACTTCCTTGCCGGAACCAGTCTCACCCTGAATCAGCACAGGCGCCTCAGACCAGCCAATACTCGCGACAAGGGAGTAGATCTCCTGCATTGAGGGATTGGATCCCACGAAGACATTCTGGCGGATAACCGGTGCTGTAATTGGAATCGGGGTTGCAACTGCATGAGCTTCGAGCGCTGACTGAATCACTCTTCGCAGATCTTCGTGTGCGACCGGCTTACATATGAAATCAGTAGCTCCGATCTTCATTGCCTTAACGATGTTGATAGGGCTGCCCTCTCCGGATATCATGATGACCGGGAGTTCTGGATACATCCTGCGAATCTCCAGAAGCGCCTCCATGCCGTCTCGCCTGGGCATCATCAAATCCAGAAGGACCGCCGAAATACTCGCCCCCAAATTCCTCACCTGGTTGATGACTTCCTCGCCGTCTTGTGCGAACTCGACTGAGAAGCCCAAACACCTGAGGGCCATCTCAAAGTACCCGCGGACTTCTAATTCATCTTCGCCGACCAGAATCGTCCTTCCATTCTTTTGCGCCTGCATTCTTAGACAACCTCACTGAACTCGGCCGTAGCCTCCGAAATGTTTTTTGTCATAGTTAATTCACTGCGCCTTGACGGAATGACGAACGAGAACCGCGGACCATCATCCGTGTTCTCGCACCAAACCCGCCCTTCGTGTTTCGTAACAATCATTCGACAGATCGCAAGACCCAACCCCGCTCCCGATCGGTCTTGGCCGCCTGTGTACGACGTGTATTCCTCGAAAATCTGGCTAAGATGTTCACGCGGAATCTGCGGACCGGAATCCCGAATATCGATCCGGTACGAATTCGCCGTCCGCGTATCCATCTGGCGCCGCTCTTCTGCGGGGGGGGAGTGCTGCAAGCCACGCCGCTCCCAAAAGAATGGATAACCCCGTATTTCTATATCTCCTTGGCGTGGAGTATATTTGCAAGCATTATCAAGGATGTTGATGATAGCCTGCTCGATTTCGCCGGGCTCTATGTAGAGCACACCTGGTATCGAATCCAGATCTGTCGAGATGCTAATACGTTTGCTGGTGGCGAACGGATTGATCTCATGCACGGCTTGCTCGACGCACTCACGAATATCCGCTTCGCGCAAATCGGGTCTACGTTTCAGTTGACGGCCGACGCTGAGTTCGAACATACCGGAAGCCATGCGCGACAGGCGCTTGATACTGTGCTCCATCCGCTGCAAGACCTCTTTCTGATCTTCGGTTATGGGTCCCAGAGACTGGCTCAGAAGCAGTCCGCAATAACCGCATGTGGCTGTCAATGGCGCCCGGAAGTCATGCAGCGCGCGGGCTAGGAAATTAGTGCGATCCTGATCGTATTCCTGGAGCTTCAGGTTGGACTGGATTAAACACTGCAGTATCTCGTCGCGATCGGCTCTCAAAGCAGACGTACTCGAGAGGCGGTGGTGAAAGCTTGACGCGGCCATACCCAGAAAAGCGGCCAAGGCCGGACGTGTCGCTGGTTTGAGCAGGATGGCTGCTTCGACACTGTCCGGGTTCTGCTGGAACCTTGCGACCTCGTTCCTGTGCAATAGGAAGAGGTGTTTGGCAGACTCCCGGGGTAACCCCGCGGGAAAATCGAAGCTAGCTGGGCTGTCCCATATATAAAAGTCGCCGTCCAAGGTACAATTCTCGGGCGTAGTGACGGACAATTGCGCGTCGTGTCCTGCGAAAGTAGCGACGATCTCTCCACAAAGTTCAAGGAGATCGGCGTCCGACGAAATCAAAATAATCTTCATTTAGCGGTGAGCTTTCGTAAACAGCACGACACGGCCCAAAGAATTTGACTAGAATCCAACAACTTCTCAACGTGGAGGACTTGTCGATCTTGATCCAAATTATACAGAAAGTCAATGCGGGATAAGCCGAATGTCCCAATCAGTTTCCAAATTTAGGTCTAGACGTAATACCGTACGATACAGGGATAATCTGATGGTAATTACGTTTCTGCTCAGGGTTTTCCGGGTATCTTGAAATGGAGACGTTTTGGAAATGCGTTGATGCAAACTGTCGTCTGCATCGTGACCTTTAACCGTTCTGTGATGGCAGCCAAAGTGCCGTTCGACAGCCGTACCTTTTATGGCGGCGGTCTCGGCTATATCACCCAATTTCGATCTCCACATTGAGCGGCGCAAGCGCGCGCGTATCCAGGTTCATTGGCCGGTCCGGTTTGTGCGACGCGAGCCCGCGTGGTCATTGGACACCACGACCCGTGATCTCAGCAGCGAGGGGTTCAAATTCGCGGCTAAAGCCCCATTCGTTGCTGGCGAAACCTGGATGTGCACTCTCAGGGTACCGGCTCATGATCCGAAAGATTCTAACCGCATGCTGCAAGTCCAATGTAATGTCCGTATCGCTTGGGTGCATCCGGAGGCCGACGGCACGAACGTGGTAGGCTGCCACATCGAACACTACCACTTCCTGAATTCTCTCAGTATTGGGACGGTTGCGACATATAGAGCGAATGAATTGTGAGTCCTAGAAGACTTAGGCCTACCATTCAATTCAGTGATAGATGTCTAAACGCTTGAGGAAAACCGGATATCCCTGGGCATAGGACTAGGTTCAGGTGTATGCATTAATTTGGTACCAAATGCCAAAGTTCAGAATCGCTATCCGCGGAGCTACGCCTCGAGCCCGAGATGATCGCACGGCGCATCCTGGAGATCCTGGCGAACCCCCAAGATAGTGTTCGGCTGTGGCGCCGCTTGAATCCCCAGTTGACGGGTGTAGCCCTGCACGGTCATAAAGACCGACTGGGGCGTGATGCCGGCGTGCACGATCCGGTCGCCTTCGTTGGTCGCGTGTAGAATCCTTCCCGACGAGCCCGACGGGAAGCCTACGGACCTTGCTTTCGGGCCAACGGGCACGGTGGCGACTGGGGCGGCCTTGCTTCCAACTTCTGTACTGTTTCCTGAAGATCGCCATAGCGGTCAGTGCTTTTCGCTCTGCTGTAATACCGCGCATTGCAGCGATTCGAGCGCTTCCACGATGCGCTCCACGACGTCGTCCGTTTGTACCAAGCCTTGGCGTGCCGTTTCGATCGAAGAACTCTGCGCCTTCAGTGCGCTATTCAGACTCGACAAGTCTTCGGAAACGGTTTCGCGAAGGGTGGCGGTATCCCGCAGCAGAGAATCCAGCACGCGCTCCGTATGTTCTACGCGATCGCAATAAACAACGGTGGTTTGCTCGACATTGAGCATGCGCTCGTTGGTGATTGCCGCCGCCATTTGCTCCAGCGTCTCCAGACGGCTATGAACGTTCGTCTCGACGTCGGCGATGGCGTCAGTCGTGGCCTGCTCGATCTGGTCGATCCGCTCCTTGGTGTCGATGACCGCGTTCTTGCAGCTGCGAATTTCCTCTAACAGATGAGCTTCGAGTTCGCGAATAGCGGCGCGCACCCCCGGAATCGGATCCTCGGGCTCCTGTCGGGCTGGCGCTTCGGCGCGCTGTTGCGCAATCTGCGCCATCTTCAACTCGAGGACCAGTTTCTGGAAGCATTGGAAGCGGGCCGAGGGATCTTGGGAGACACACCGGGCAATGAGCCGGTCTATAGTGGGCTTGCCGGACGGGACAAGAGCCGGTCCCTTCTGAGGGAATGCCTGCCGGCCGGTGAGCATTTCGTAGAGAATTGCTCCAAAAGAATAGATATCACTGCACGCGTCGGGGGCAGCGCCTTGACGCACTTCGGGTGCAGTGTACGACACCGCGTCTCCGGAGTCATCCCTACCCAGAACCTCGATTCCGAAATCGTTCATCACGACAACCGCTGGTGTAAGCGCGCCGTGGACCTCGCCGGCATCGTGCCGCCGACGCAGAGCGTTTGCCAGGAGCACCGCATAGCGAAGAGCTTCCGGAGCGGCAATTGCTCCCTCCTCCAAACGATGGGAAAGCGTCTGAATCTCCGTGAGTGTCTCAATTGTGGCCATGTCTTTACCTTCACCTACATTCGAATTCCCAGCCAGCCGCTGCAAGTATAAGGAAGAGAGTACCGTTTTAATAACGTACCGGTCCCCCCTTGACAGCGAAAGCCTCTCACCTCCGGTTCGGGCGCCGTCTCCTCAGCCGCTGGAGTGCGAGGCTGGATTGGTTGATTTTTCCCTGGGGGCCTCGGAAGCCCCGCCCGTCGTACGGCAGTCGCGAGCGATACAAAGGAACAGCCGTTTCCCAGGCGCGAAGTTGTGAACGTTTTTTGAAATCAAGAACCCCCTCTCCCGGTTTTTCCACAGAAATTCCACGCAAATCGCATCGACTAGCCGCTAAGCGACTGAAAACAAGCCAACCAATCCTGTGGAAATCTCGCTTACAAATGTGACACTCGTGTTGCAATCTCACGTTGCTTTCCGGGAGAATCCAAAATTAACCGATTATCTTGTTCCCTGGGGGAATCCGCGTTGTCGCATAGCGACGGGAGGGAAAGTAATGACCGTTCTCATAGTCGAACGGGACCTCGGATTTGCCTTCTGGCTGGGTAGGGCCCTGGATGAAATCGGTCATGGTTCGTTCCCTGCCAAGGATGTTCCATCTGCAATTGCTTTAATACGGGAACTCAACCTCGTGGTCGACCTGCTAATCATTGCCCCCGAGCTGTCGGGCGCAAGACCCCTTGTTCAAACGGTAAGAGAGCAACAGGAGCCCAGGGGCAAGGTGATCTCCGTCGTCAAAGATGAAAAGCGCACCGCTGTCCTGCCGGCAGATGGATACCTCCGTAAGCCCATTCCGTCTACCTTCCAAGCTCAAAAGCTCGAATGCCTGGCCTTGATTGAAGGATTGTTAGGAAGGGCCCCGATTAGATCTATGTGCGTGTGGAATTGCCTTTGAGGATCATCGATCCCACTACTTTTTGGGTTGTAGCGAGAAAGTTTCGGCCAATGATTTGAAAGTCGCTCAATAGAACCCGCGGAATTTGGGGCGTTAACAATTGGCCCGCCAATTGCGACGGGCTTTTCCTCTCGAGAAGAAACTAAAGGTGAAACCCTTCGTGCTGCTAGTCGATCACGACCTCGGGTTCGTCTTCTGGCTGGGAAGGGTTTTAGACAAATTAGGTTACGAAGCCTACCCCGCCAGAAGCGTGCGCGACGCATGTGAACTCATTTCCAAGCTGCACCTTACGATCAGCCTGTTAATTGTGAGCCGGTCGACGCCGGAAGCCGCTCTTCTCATCAAGTGGTTACGGGGTGCCAATAAAGGACTCCGGGTAATCCTCACGGGAGAAAACGACGTTCCCTGGATCCCATGGGAAGCAGACGCCCAGTGCTCCAAAGCGGCAAGATACGACGAAACGGCCGAACAGGAGTGGCAGCAGATCATCAGCAGCGTCTTCTTGCAAAGCGCCGCCCAAGGCTAACTTTATTGGAAAGTCCAGGTCCCGACGGGCTGCCATCCGCTGCTCGCGGTATCGCTGGTGTCGCGAGCTGCCAGATAGATCACCCGATTTCCGGCGAACGAAGCCGAGAAAGTCAAATTCAGAGTTAACGCCAGCTTCGTTCCTCCACTTTCTGCTGATCTCGTGGCGGTCACAGAGCACTGATTGTTGGCCACGGTTCCCATACCGTTTAAGGCGATGCCCGGAAGCAGGACGGTCCCGGAATCGTTCATCAGATATAGGATCCCGTCTGTCCGGCTGTAAGCCAGATAGCAGGCCTTATTACCGTTCAGCGAATCGTTGATCAGAATGTTTACGGTGCCGAGGTCCTGATAACCTTTGGCGTCGGAGAACGAAAAGGTAAATATCTGAAACGAACCCAAGCTGCGGGACGGCGTTACCCCTGAGACCATCGGTCCAGGTACCGCCGCACCCGGCACATTCCAGGTTCCCAAAGCTTGCCATCCGGAGTTGCCGGCATTGCGATCGCGTGCCGCGAGGTAAACAACCTTGTTGCCAGCGAAACTCCCGGTAAACCTCAGATCGAGCGAGAGCGCGAGCGTGTTCTCGTTGGCGGTGACGGCCGAAGTTGCACCCGCTACCGCACACTGTCCGTTGCCGAGCGAGCCCGCCCTGTTCAAGACCAATCCTGGCAGGAGCGCCGTGCCTGCGTCGTTCTCAAGGTAAAGGGTGTTCGTCGGGACGCTATATGCCAGGTAACAGGCTTGGCGGCCGTCGAGTGCGCTGTTGATCAGGATGTTCACGACATCCAGTTCCGACCAGCCGTGCGAATCATTGAAGGTAAACGTCACGGATTGCCCGAATCCGCTGCCAGCGACAGGTTCCACTGAACCGGGCGACGGTCCGGGCGGTGCCGTGGAAACTCCCGTGATGCTAAGGAAGATAGGGGTGGAGCCCGGGCCACCGGGGTTCGATACAGAGACCATGGCGACGCCGGCTGTGCTGATATCGGGAGAGGAGATGGCGGCGTTCAGTTGGGTAGGGCTGACGAACGAGGTGGACCTCGGGGCGCCGTTCCAACTCACCACGGATGACGAGACGAACCCAATTCCAGAAACCGTGAGCGTGAAAGCCGAATCGCCGGCGTGTACCGAGGCCGGGTTAAGAGAAGTAATCGAAGAGGACGAAGGGTTGGTCAGGGCTATCCCCCCGCCGAATGCCCTTACCGCTGTCGCAACACCGTCGCCCGTCACCCCCAAAGAATTTCCGACCGACACTGGGATTACCGAACCGCTGGTCGCGCTCGAAATCCGGGCCGTGACTACCGCGATGGCGCCGGTCGAGAGGGAATTAGCGTTGAGACCTATTGCCAGACAGGTTGTCGACCCGTTGATGGTGTTGCACGAGAGGCTTTTGCCGGCTGAAAGCAGCACGGGACCGTCGGCCACGCTGAGCGATACGTCTGCCGGTAAGTAGGAGAAGGTCCACTGCAATCCGGCCGGCGGAAAATCACCCGTGGAAAGCAAATTCAGGTTGAGATTTACCACTCCGCCCGGCAGCCCAGACGCGCTGTCCAACGATAAAACAGCGGGGACTTGTGCCCATAGTGTGGAACACGCGCAGAGCGAAAGAGCAAATGCGACGTTACGGGATCGGAACCGATGACGCATTCGAGACGCCGACATCATTTTGTGGCAGTGATATTCAATGATGGCATATATAGATCAGATTTCCCGTTGTGCCCTCACCCCGATCTCACCCGAGACCGGAATCCCCGGCGATCTACCCTAAATGCCCCAGGTTGTGGACTCAACTGTTTGGAGAGGAAATAGAACTGTTCTGGCACTGTTTCAAATCCTCGGTACTTTTCACGGTTGTTTTGGATCCCGGCCAAACCGGCCGCACGCAGAGTCTTCAAGTTAGCGCGATCGGCAGTTGGCAGTAGGGTTGCAACGCAACGCCGGAGGACTCAATGCTACAGCGGATCGGCGACGGGTTTGTGCTGACTTTCTTTGCCCTCCTTTATCAGGGCGCCGTCTTTGTTTTGCGGTTCCGTAAGATCAGCTGAACGAGCTTCCGTCGATGCTTAATGCTCTTACGATCGACCTCGAAGAATATTTTCATCCATCGGAATTACAGCGCTCCGTCAGCATATCGAGTTGGTCTTCTCTGCCGTCGCGGATAGTTCAGGAAACAGATGATCTCCTGGAACTCCTCGGCCAATATTCCGTTTCGGCGACTTTCTTTGTGCTGGGCTGGGTAGCCGAGCGCAATCCTCAGGTGGTTCGAAAAATCGTCCAGGCGGGCCATGAGATCGGGTGTCATAGTTATGCCCACCAGATGGTTTACTCGCTAACGCCAGCTCAGTTCCGGGAAGACACCCTGCGAGCGATTGCTGCGATCGAAAGCGCGGGTGCCGTAAGACCCCGACTATATAGAGCACCCAGCTACTCGATTACGAACAGATCCTTGTGGGCCTTGGAAATATTGGCGGAATGCGGATTCGAGTACGACTCGAGCATCGTTCCGATCGAGCATGACCGTTATGGAATTCCGGGATTCAGCCGACACCCCCGAGTGATTGCGACGCCTTCCGGGTCTCTTGTGGAAATACCGGTCGCAACCGCGAAATCACCTTTTGGGAAGGGCCTGCCTGTAGGAGGTGGAGCATATCTGAGGCTCTTGCCCTATTGCTACACCGCGGCTGGTATCCGCCGAATCAACCAAGGGGAGAATCGTCCGGTCTGCATGTACATCCACCCCTGGGAAATGGACCCTGAACAACCCCGTTTGACTTCCGGCCTGATTTCGCGTCTCAGGACGTACACTGGGCTGGAAGGAATGAAGAAGAAGTTGGAACGGCTGATGACGGATTTCCGGTTTGCCACGATGACTTCCGTATATGCTCCGACGAGCGTACATGCGGGTCAGAGCCCGCAAGGGCTTGAATTGCCGATACGGAAACTGCCGTTGCTATTGCCTTACGTCAGGTAGCCTGGAACGACATCCCATACAACGGGCCTGTCGCGATCTGGGAGAGCAATAGCTTCGGGGTTGGGATCAGGTTTGGAGGGCCGTACCGCCGGGGTTCCAAAGTAGAATACGGCAATGATGAGGAAGCTAAAATTTTGTCACCGGCTTCGATGTGGAGGCTTTGTCTGGATCGTGTGCCAATTGCTCTTTCTTGCTGAGCCCATTCTGTTGGCCCAAAAACTTCAGCTCTCCTCGGTTTCCGCCAGGCGTGGCGATCAAGTCACGATAGAACTGTCTCTTGAATCGCGGGCCGGGAGCGAACCGCTTGCGCTGCAGTGGGACGCGAAGTTTCCGGCCGCGCAGATGACTCTGGTGGACGACAAGGTCCTGATTGGCTCTACAGCCCGGGATGCGGGTAAATCGCTGAACTGCGCCGTCCGGGACAGAACAGCTGCATCCTACACCTGCAGGTGCATCCTGGCCGGCGCCCAGAAGCCGATTCCCGCCGGAGTGATTGCGACCTTCAGGCTAACGATTGACCGTAAAGCAAAAATCGGCTCGACGTCCGTCCGAGTAGAGCAGGGAATAGCCGTTTCAAAAGATTTGAAACAGGTTCTCCTGGAGCCTGTAGAGACTTCCGTCGCCATTCACAAGTAAGACTCAAACTGGATTATGAAGCCAATTCGATGTCTTGCCGGTCTCTTCCCCAAAGCGCCAGTTCGGTCCGATTGCTGACGCCTAACTTACGGAAAATATGGTAGATATACTCTTTCACTGTGCCGATCGTGAGGCAAAGTTCGTACGCAATCTCCTTGTTGCTTTTCGCCTGCTGGATCAAGCTGACGATTTGCTTTTCGCGAAAGGATAGCTTCGGTGGAACAGATGCTTCCGGGTTGGCGGACGACTGTTTACAGTACGCGCACGCGTACTCGCGGCCGGTGGCACCGAAGGCCCCCCCACAGCGCGAACACGTCTTAGGAATCAAAACCCTGGAGAGATTCTGGGGCTCTTGGGTATTCATCTTCTTTAAACCTGCCTCAGCGTTTCTTATCGACACTCTTTTCCCGTCCCTCAGCTCAAACTTACCTGATTTATATTTGAGGCCGACTGTATGCAAATTAACGTCCATTGTGCAAGTATCTGATAATGCTGGTCGAGTCCCACCTGAGTTAGGTACGGTCGAGTACTTTTTACCGG